>Ga0182021_10009915_pt1 | contig 11293 bp, 9 predicted proteins | sample 612E3MmetaG_FD_120493 | JGI IMG/M metagenome (GOLD analysis project Ga0182021, IMG submission 120493) | Permafrost microbial communities from Stordalen Mire, Sweden - 612E3M metaG (Illumina Assembly) | ecosystem: Environmental > Terrestrial > Soil > Wetlands > Permafrost | place: Sweden...
CCTGGTAAACATTCTACAGGAATATCACCTGCAATAGATTCACGGATAATAAGAAATCCGGGATCGGAAATGGAAGGTGTTCCTGCATCAGACACCAGGGCCATTGTTTCACCTGATTGCATCCGACCAATTAATGAATAGACTGTTTTATGCTCATTAAATTTATGAAAGGAAAGCATAGGTTTGCTGATCTGAAAATGTTTTAGAAGAAACCCGGTTTTTCGGGTATCTTCCGCAATTATCAAATCGACTTCTTTAAGGATTCTTAATGCCCTCAATGTAATATCTTCAAGATTGCCGATTGGAGTTGGAACAATATAAAGCCTGCCCATTTTCAGTATCTAATTATGATTATTTACCTTAGTAGAAAATTCCTACCAAATTCTCAACCTTATTACTTCATTCTTTTGATAAATTCATTAAGATTATTAATATAAAGAATTTTACCAAATCAGGTGCAGAATTTATTTTATTCGATATTGACCGAAAATTCTTTATAAGAACTTCCATTTAAAAATAAGTTTTTAATCTTTCCCGACCATTTTTTGAACCAAATCAGCAGCCTCCTGTAAGGTAGTTACAGGATAAACCTTCAATCCTGATGAATCAATCAATTGTCTTCCTTCCGAAGCATTCGTTCCCTGAAGCCTAACAATTACCGGAGCTTTTATTGTTCCAACATTCTTATAAGCATCTACAATTCCCTGGGCTACCCTGTCGCACCGTACAATACCGCCAAAAATATTTATTAATACCACTTTAACATTCGGATCTTTTAAAATAATCCTAAATCCTGCTTCAACTGTTTTAGCATTTGCTGTACCACCAACATCAAGGAAATTTGCAGGTTCGCCACCTGAAAGTTTAATAATATCCATAGTAGCCATTGCCAAACCAGCTCCATTCACCATACAACCAACATTTCCATTAAGTTTAACAAAGTTCAACCCATAAAATCCAGCTTCTACTTCAGCAGCGTCTTCTTCGTTCACATCGCGCATCTCGGCCAGGTCGGGATGCCGGAACAGTGCATTATCATCGAGAATTATTTTCGAATCTGCAGCAAAAATTTTATTATCAGAAGTTTTAACTACAGGGTTTATTTCAATTAAAGAGGCATCGATCTTTTCAAATGCATAATACAAGTTAATTATAAACTGTACCATTTCATTCAGGACTTTGCCTTTTAGTCCCAGGTTAAAAGCTATTTTCCTTGCCTGAAAAATTCGCAATCCAACTTTAGGATCAATTTCCTCTTTGGCTATCAACTGGGGATTTTTTTCAGCAACTGCTTCAATATCCATTCCTCCTTCAGAGGAATAAACAATTACATAGCGCCCTTTGGAACGATCAAGCAAAATGCTTAGATAATATTCCTTAACCTCAGATTCTCCTGGATAATAAATGCTTTGTTCGACCAATACTTTTCTTACAATTTTACCTTCTGCACCAGTTTGATGAGTGATTAATTTCATTCCAAGTATTTCATGAGCAAACAGGTTTACTTCATCTAAAGATCTGGCAATTTTTATCCCTCCTGCCTTACCTCTTCCTCCAGCATGAATCTGGGCTTTTACCGCCCAAATATTCATTCCTGTCTTTTCCTTGACTTTTTTTGCCGCGTCTACAGCTGCATTTGCAGAATCTGCTACTATTCCTTCAGGCACCGATACACAATACTGCCGAAGAATTTGTTTGGCCTGGTATTCATGTAAATTCATAAAAAGAAATATAAGTCGAATTATAATAAATAATAATCAACCAGAAATTCATTTTGTACTAAAGTATTAATTTTTTTTTAAATTCGCCAGAAGCATGCAAAATCTTCAAATGACGAACCATGAGAAAATTATTGAATAGCGAACTTAACAGATTGAATCCGGAAGAGTTTAAGAAAGCAGAAAAAATACCTGTTATAATTGTTCTTGACAATATCAGGAGTCAACATAATGTAGGATCGGTTTTCAGGACATCCGACGCATTTCCTGTTGAAGCAATCTGGCTATGCGGAATTACAGCTACACCTCCAAACCCTGAAATACATAAATCGGCATTAGGCGCTGAATTTACTGTAAACTGGAAGTACATCCCAAATTCGGTAGATGCTATTTATGAATTAAAGAAATCAGGTTATATTATTGTATCTGTCGAACAGGCGGAAAATGCCATTGACATTATTAATTTTCAGGTTGATAAAAAAAATAAATATGCTATAGTGTTTGGAAACGAAGTTAAGGGAATCGATCAGAAAATTGTGGATATGAGTGATTATTGCCTGGAAATTTCCCAATTTGGAACGAAACATTCTTTAAATATTTCAGTAGCTGCAGGTATTGTAATTTGGGAGTTTTTTAAACAACTGGCCTAATAAATTAATACCTTTTTGATGATCGAACCTGAAATGCCCAATTTCTTTGACCGGTGAATGAAATTTACCATAACCCCAGAAACCGCCAAAAGCAATAATATTAATCCAAAAATATAATTTCCGGAAACAATATAAAGAACAATATTAATTATTAAGAAAATAAGAAATACTATTACCATGTCCTCTTTCATTTGTGCATAAGCCAATTTCCACTCCTCAAATTTTATAGGATCCACTTCCGGAAAATCCAAAGGAGTGAAATCTTTAAATTTCTTTTTCATAGATTTAGGTTTTAATATTTATAAATGTTCATCCAACCAAAAATGTAAACAACAATGAACCGATAATTAAATAATATCTAAATTTGAAATAAAAAATATTAAACCTGTTTACCTTTTAAATTCAAAAGACATTATATATTGAAAAAGGAAATTGATATTTATAAACGGGCCATTGAACTGATCAGGCTCGGGAAAAATGATGAAGCATGCCGGTTGGTTTACAATTCCATAGGTGACAATATCATCAGGTTTCTTGAATATAAGTACAGATGGAATAAAGATGAAGCTTTTACTATTTTTCACGATGCGTATCTTTTAATTGAAAGTAAAATATTAAATAATGAAGTCGATTCTTTTAATAAAACCTATTTTTTGTCTACATGTAAGTTTCTTGGGGCAAATAAATATCGAAAATCGATAAGGCAAAATTTAAGTTTAACAGGATTTATTAAAGAAGAAATGAAGAATTTTAATGTAAATGTCCAAAACTATTGCGATTTACAGGTATTCTCCGAAGAAGAAGAATTACCTGTTGATTGGCAAAAAGCATTAAGATCGTTTAGCATGTTAAATAAAAAATGCCAGGATTACATTCATTTAAAATATGTGGAAAGCCTTACCCATGAGCAAATATTAAAGAAAAATTTTAATATTTCTACCGTAAGGGCTTCAATTACTACTTTAAACAGATGTTTGAACCGTTGGAAAGAATTATTAGAGAAAATTCCGGCTTAATAAAGTGGTATGGATAATTTAAATAACAATAGTCTCATTCAAAAGTTCCTGGATCAGAAGCTTTCAGCAGATGAAAAGGAATTGTTCAGGCAGAAATTTAATGCAGATCCATTATTCAGGAATGAAGTTCAAAAATATTCTGCAATGATTATTACATTAAAAGCATCGGACAGAACATTGAAAAATTCTTTGAATATAAGTACCAATAATAATAGAATTTTTTACAGGAGATTCCTGCTTTTGGCTGCTTCAATAGTATTGATTGTTGGGATTGGAATCTTATTTCTGATTCCAAATTTAAATAACAAAACCCGGGTTGCGACTCTTGATAAGAATTCGTCATATTTAAAATCTGATCCCTATCATTCAAATCCAACAATAGAAAATGCATTAACCCAGCATTTCCGAAGGACTACTTCAGCCTTATCTTTTTCAAGCCCGACTGAAATCATTGCTGTTAAGAAAGGGACAGAAATATCTTTTATGATCTCCTCTCAAAGTAAAGTAAATTTTAATATCGTTATTTACAACAACAATCTTCTTCCTTTAATTACAACAAAAGAGGTATATGAAAAAAATGTTAATCTGAAAATAAACCTTCTTCCAGGACTATATTACTGGAAATATGAATCGAACCAACAATCGGGATGGGGTGGAAAAATAATTGTTTTACCCTGAAAAATAATTCAGATTTTTGTTTAAGCCGCATCTTCATTACTAATCCTGTAAGAAAGCAATATTTGTACGAAAGCTGAAGATAGTTTGGCAAATTCCAATTAATACCGATTAGATATCTTTAATAGTCCAATGAATTGGCCTATAACAGCTATCACATCGGCATTATACCAATATTTATCAGCTTATTTTAAATTTCAAATTGGTATAAAATTACAGCGGCATTGATATACCGCTGTAATTTGGAATTTTAAATGAAATAATTAGAATATTTAATTGTCGATTTTAGATTTTTATCTGGTTTTTCAACAATCTAAGAGGTTCTTATTTAATTACAATTTTTTCTGTATAAGCATTCAACCCATCATAGGCTTTCACGAAATAAATACCTTTTTGAAATTGGGAAAGGTCGACTTCGTTTGATTTTTGCAGGTTAAATTTAGAGTTGAAATAAATTTCTTTTCCAAGTACATCGAAAATTTTCAATGTTTGAATGTCTGACCTTGTGCCTTTAATCTGAAACTTCCCATTTGAGGGATTCGGGAAAATGCTAATGCTATTTTCAGTTCCATTCTTCAATTGATGAATTCCCGTACTCTTTTGTGATTTGAAATAAATTTCATCAATTTTTAAATCAGCACCCACATAAGATTTTGCAGAGTCCTGCCAAAGCGAAGACTGTATGTCAATAATTACGGTATCGGGAGATTGAGACAAATTGAATGGGACCTCAACATATTTATAATTTGCCGATGCGAGAAGGATTGTATATCTTCCATCAAATTCTGAACCATTCTTAATAAAATTAATATTAATCGATGCGCTATCCTTAGGATGGGCGGGAGCATATTTATAATAAAATGCTAAAGTATCTGTCTGGTTTGAAAATGGGTAACCACCTTGTTCATGACAATTATCATTACAACTACGTGGATAATATCCGGTAGAAATCATGCAAGGTTGAGCTGCAGGGTGATTATTATTATTTCCAAGATATGTTTTTAATTCTATTGCATAACTGCCTTTTGCTGCATCGGTGGTTCTGTTAAATCCTTCTTCTCCATTACTGCTTTCAATGTACCAATTCGCAGGACTGTTATAAGTTTGGGTTTGCCATGATTCAAAATCGCCATTCATCCATGTTGGCTGGCTACTTACCCCGGTGAAAGACAAACTGTCTAAAATAAGCGTACTACCTGCAATACCATGAGGTTGTTGATCTACACCTGTAACCTTACATGAAACAGCACCAAATGATACTGAATCGGGAGCTATGGAAAGTGCAGGATTTAAAGTCTTATTGAACAAGGTGTAACTGCTATGATTTCCTCCAATTTTAAAAAAATACATACCTATGCTTTTACCTCCATGGCTGAATGCTACTATTATTGTCCCTGAATCAGCAGTGGCAACATTGTATTTGTACCATCCTCTTATTCCTGTTGGCTTTTGATTATAAGGCATTCCTCCTGTCCATGGACCATTTTTTGAATTTGGATTTGAATTTAAAAAATAGCCGAAAGAGGTATCTGTTTTCGTTGCAATGGTGGTAAGCTGCACGGCATATGTGCCATGATAAGCATCAGTAGTTTTAGTAACATTGGAAGGAAGGTTATAATAAAAATAATTATTGGAATTTGATGTGTACTGATAATTTTGCGGGAAATCATAAGAAATCGAAGTCCATTCCTCAAAGTTCCCGTTAGGAACCGAATTTTGTCCGTAGGTTGTAATACCTGTAAATGCTATGCATAGCAGAAATAAATGTTTTTTCATGTTTTTTGTTATTTAATTTTAGCCTACTCGTTAGGATTTTCGGTTTCTTCCCCGTTTCTTATTGGTTTCCGGCCTCCAACTTTGAATTACAAAGATGGTGAACTTTTTAGTAATTAGGTAGTTATTTTTAATAATAATTTTTTTCGTTTGTTTAGCTTAACCTGGTATTTTTTATTTAGACTTTCGATAATTATCTTTCGAGTAAGAAATATCCAGCCCATGACCTTGGAAAAGCAGTTCCGGGATTATTGATCAGGTTTATTTTTGCATTACGGAGAGAATGGGAATATGAGTTTCCGGATAATATCCCTCTATAAAAGTCAATCATTAAATTACAAGTGGTTTTATCTTCCACATCCCACATAGTATAAATAATGTTTTTTACACCAGAATAAACAAAACCTCTTGTCATGGACATTACTCCCTCGCCTGTTTGCAAATCTCCAAAACCGGTCTCGCATGCACTAAGGACCAGCAGATCGGCTTTCATACCCAGGTTGTACATTTCTCCCGAACGCATGATCCAGGAATTATCAGAATTAATTTGATTTCGAAATAAGAAATTTTTAATTGTATTTTTTTTATGTTGTGGCGCAAAAGCCAGGAATGTCAATTCAGGATATTCGTTATAAGAATAGCCATGAGTTGCGATATGTATAATGTTAAACCGGTTAAAAACCTGTAAAAAATTTTGTTTTGTTGCATTTTTCTGAATATAAATTTCAGAATTGCAATTTTTCTCTTTGAATAATTTCTGAATTTTTTTTACTTCATCAATAGAATAAGGTAAGTCGCATAGTTGCATGCTGTCAGCCAAAATGGGGTATTTGAAATCATCATGCAGGAACCCAGGCGCAATTCCTAAAAAACTTAAGTTTTTATTTGTAGCTATCTTTTTCCCTTCACCAGAAATCATCCATAACGTTGCAGAATATTGGTAGGAAATATCGAAATTTTTAACCAGGAAATTAATATTTTTAAAATTATTTTCTGAAGTATTGTCACTAATGAAAAGAGTTTCAAACGGAACATACAATAAGTAATCCTGAGGTACAAATATTATTTGTTTTGCATTAACTAAAAATCTTTCAGCCGGTTTTATTAAAATATTATATAATATTTTATCGTTCAAAAAATATTCTTTGAAATTGTAATTACATATCGACATGTAATAACTTCTTACCGGAAGTTCAAGATTTTTGCCTCCATCTAAAGCATAAAAGCCCATCCCTTTCTTAGAAAGCACCAATATATATAAGTTTTTCTTCCCCGGAAAATATGAAATCATAATAGCTGAGTCTGGTAATTTTTTCAATGTTTCCTGAATACCCGGTAAATGGTTGTAATATTTCAGAGAATAATAATCGGGATATTTCCATTCAATATATTTGACCAGGTCTTCATATTTACGATTAATATTAAATAATTTATTTGTACTATTTATTTTATTTTCATTAAAGGATTCATAAATATTTTCCGCATTCATCCGTTTTTCCTGAAGCAATGAATTTTCCTGTGAAATGATGGAATCCGGAATTCCCGATAATTTCATTGCCTTAGATGAAATCATCGATTTTAAGAGGATATTGGCTTTGCATGCTTCGGAAAAACGAAAAGCATCATGAATGTATAATTGATTTGATGAATTTTCATATAATTTGTAACATACCGAGAGCGCTTTTTCATAAATGTTTTCGGCTTTATCAGCCAATATCATTTGGTCCTTTTGTGAAACGGATGTGCTTACACATTTATTAATTAAGGTATCCATGATCTGATAAAGGTTTAAGGCCATCTTCAAATTATTATCACTGTTTTTATTTAAATATTCATATGCAATGGCCATACTAAACAAGGATTCAATCAGAACAGTATTATCATATGCATTATTTTTTGAAATAAAATCTAATAATTCCGGGGTTCTTTCCAAATTGTACAAATTTGTAATTCTGAAATTGGCTAGTATTGCTTTCTTAAATTGATGAATAGCTTCTTCATATTGACCTCTTATTAAAGAAAAACCTGCAATTTTATTTAAAATTGTTGCCATATTTGCACTCTGGGAACCATAGGTTTTTTGGATCATTTGAAGGGCTTTATTATAATTCTCAAGAGCCGGCATTTCATTGCCCGAAATCTCATACACCTGTCCTAAGGTTTGATAAACTGAAATCTGCAGGTTTTCATTATCCATACCCGATTTTTGCATAATACGCAGCGATTTTACCAGGTACCTGATTGCCATTTCATTCATACCTGATTGAAAACAAACTTTACTAAGATAAAAATAGGTTTCTGCAAGGTTTGAATTGGTTTCCCCATATTTTCTTTTTTGTATTTCAAGTACTTTTTTGAAAATTTCTAACGCATTAAACGTTTTGTTTTCTTCAAGATATAACTGGCCAATTTGAAGATAGCTCTGTGTTGAAATGGAATGAGTTTCACCGAGAATTTCAAGTCTGGTATAAAGAGATTTTTTAAAATAGTCGAAAGCAAGATTATATTGTCCTTTGGCCTGATATACCTTTCCAATACCTGAATAACAGTTGGTTTCATCTAACCTTGATTTACATGCAACATTTAAAATCAGGGCTTTTTTATAATATTCATAAGCTTTATCATTGTCTCCGAACTTAAGATAAAAGTTCCCGATATTGAAATAGCTTGCGGCTAATTCACGACTAAATCTTTTAACTTTAAGTAACAGAAATTTCAAAGCATTTTTATAATAGAAAAAGGCAGAATCATATTTATTTGAAATCATGAAATCGTTACCAAGATTATTGGCAACTACAGAATATTGAAGAACATCTGGATTTTTGTTTTTCATGATTAGTATATAAGCTTTTCGATGAAATATTAATGCTTGTTTTATCTTACCACCATCCCTGTAATTATTTCCGGCATTGTTAAAGATCCTGGCAACAAGAATGTTGTCATTAATTTTGTTGTTTAAAATAAGTTGAAGTGCCTTCCCGGTATAAATTTCAGACATCGGACGATTGTCAACAAGTTTGTAAATTGAAGCAAGCAAAACATATGAATCGGCCAAACCGTTATAATTATCAGGACAAAACATTTCCTTCAATTTATATGTCTGAACGGCATATGTTAATGCTTTGGGAAATTTTTCAGTTTTAATCATTTCTGAAGAAAGGGAATCCAGCATTTTTATTTTTACAAAAACTTCAGAATCTTTTCTGTCGGTGCCACAGAAAGTGAGTAGAATTATTAATATTAAATAAAATAATATATAAAAAATTCTTGTTTGCATTTTGTTGATAACAAATTTGAATCAATATACAATTTATTTTTATTTCTTTTAAAAAATTGTAAATTTGATTCCTATAGAAAAATTCTCAATTATGCAACGTAATGTTAGTATCTTTTTAACCCTTTTAGTCGTTCAGGTTTCGTCTTTTTCACAATCGACTAAAGCCAGAATTGAAAATGTCAGTTTTGATGTTGTCGATAAAAAAATAGTTGTAATATATGATATTTCAAGGTATTCTCCGGTAGAACGATTTCAGGTTAACCTCCAGTTTGTAACAGATAAAAATGAAACGATCAATCCCATTACGGTATTTGGTGACGTAGGAAATGAAATTAAAGGCGGAAAAAACAAGAAAATAGTTTGGGATTTTATTAAAGACGGAGTTAAGTTAAAAGGCATAAACCTGGAAGCCGATGTAACTGTTGCCTCTGTGAAAGAAGATGGAGGAGGCCCATCGAATGCATTTTTATCAATTTTAATTCCGGGTTTGGGGGACAGGTATGTTTCGAACAGCCGTAAAGCAATTATAAAACCTTATTTTTTTACTATTGCAACCTATGGCATGTTGGGAATGGCAATTTATGAAAGTTCACAATATAATTCTTATAATGACACTTATAATAATTACAGCAGGTTACTTTCCAAGGATCCTTCAAATACTTCATTTCGAAATAATATGAATATTGCTTCAAATAACAGGGATGCAGCTTTAAATAATTTTATAGCATTTTCTGCAATTGGTGCTTCAATTTGGGCTGTAGACATTTTATGGGTTACTTTTAAAGGCATTAAAAACAACAATGCAAGAAAAGCAAAGCTTAGAACATACCTCGCTCCTGAGCTCAATCCTTTTGGTCAGGATGCTAATTTTGCATTAAAACTTACTTTAGAATATTAATTTATTTTACAAAACACGTTTACATTTTTCTTATTGCATACATACTATTATTGTATTAAATTTGATAATCAATTAATTTGAATAAAAAAACAGCATTATGAAAACAAAATTAGTCCTCATGTTTTTGTTTCTTGCTGCAATTGGTCTGAATACTGAAGCACAAAAGGGCAAAAGTACTTTTAAGAAAATTGAGTACACCGACGATGATCAAACCCAGGCTCAGCCTAAAGTCCAACCGCAGGCTCAACCTCAGGTTCAGCCACAAGTACAACCGCAGACACAAGCAAAAGAACAACCTCATATGCGCGGATATGGCGATCCGCTTAAAGGTTTGAATGTTGCAAATGCTAAAAAACAGCTGGCTGTTGGTAATTATTATGCTTTAATTATAGGTATTGACAAATACCAGGGGGAATGGCCTCAACTTAAAAATGCGGTTAGCGATGCCCGCGGAGTTGCTAATGTTTTGAAAAAGAATTACAGGTTTGATAAAATAATTACTCTGTACGATCAGGATGCATCACGCGATAAAATTATAGAAAGTTTGGAATGGCTGGTCGACAATGTAAAGGATACCGATAATGTGTTTATTTTTTACACTGGTCATGGAGAATTTAAAACGGCCTTAAACAAGGGATATTGGGTACCTGCCGATGCCACTTCGCAAACAACAGCTCAATATATTTCGAATTCCGATATCCAGACCTTTTTGGGTGGAATAAAATCGAAACACACTCTTCTTGTTTCCGACGCTTGCTTTAGCGGCGATCTTTTCAGGGGAAAAACGGTTTCTATCCCATTCGAAAATTCCGATAATTACTATAAAAAAGTTTATGACTTGTCTTCGCGCCAGGCACTCACTTCAGGAGGCGTTGAACCTGTTATGGATGGGGGTAAAGAAGGTCATTCCATTTTCAGCTATTATTTCCTTAAAACTCTGGAAAATAACGGTGGGAGATTTCTTGACGCCGGACAATTGTACGAAGGTGTGAAGATTCCGGTAATTAACAATTCTGAACAAACTCCAATATTCTATCCTATCAAAAATACAGGGGACGAAGGGGGCCAGTTTATTTTTATTAAAAAATAAATGCTGTCTTCAGATATCATTTTTAAAGTAATTATTAATCTAATATTCCCGCTTTCGCGGGATTTTTTTTAATTTCACCCTTTATTATTCAATATCGACAATTTAATTATAATGGGAATTTTATTAACAAGAGATGTTTGTAAAACTTTTGGGGTAAATAAAGCGCTTGATTCAGTTAATATCGATGTACCTGAAG
>Ga0182021_10009916_pt1 | contig 11292 bp, 6 predicted proteins | sample 612E3MmetaG_FD_120493 | JGI IMG/M metagenome (GOLD analysis project Ga0182021, IMG submission 120493) | Permafrost microbial communities from Stordalen Mire, Sweden - 612E3M metaG (Illumina Assembly) | ecosystem: Environmental > Terrestrial > Soil > Wetlands > Permafrost | place: Sweden...
AGGCTACTCAGAAACGCCGGTCTCCAGTAATTCAGTCTCCTCTTCCGGATGGGGCTCGAGTTCCTCAGGCCTGTCGTTCGTGACCATTTCGTAGTTGCGGTACTTCGCAAATCCGGTTCCTGCGGGGATGATCCTCCCCATGATCACATTCTCCTTCAAGCCTCTTAGGTAGTCCACCCTGCCCTCGATCGAGGCCTGGGTGAGTACCTTTGTTGTGTCCTGGAAGCTGGCAGCCGAGATGAAGCTGTCCGTGATCAAGGAGGCCTTGGTAATGCCCAGGAAGAGGGGCTCTGCCGTTCCCGGCTGGCCGCTATTTTCAAGGACCCGCCTGTTTTCTTCCTCAAAGACCCATTGTTCCACAAAGTCATCGATGATGAAGTTCGTGTCGCCCACCTCTTTTATCCGAACCCGTTTCAGCATCTGCCGCACAATGATCTCAATGTGCTTGTCGTTTATTTTCACGCCTTGGAGTTGATAGACCTCCTGGATCTCATCGACCAGATACCGGGCCAGGTCCTTGATGCCTTTGATCCGGAGCTTATCATGGGGATTCACGGTCCCGTCCATGAGGGCGTCACTGGCGTCCACATGGTCGCCTTCGTGGACGATGATGTGTTTGCCCTTGGGGATGGAATACTTCTTCGGTTCACCCCGCTCCGGGGTCACTACGACCTCCACCTTCCCCTTAGTCCGCTTGCCGAGGGAGACTATGCCCTCGACCTCGCTGACGATGGCGCTCTCCTTCGGCCTCCGGGCCTCGAAAAGCTCGGCGACCCTCGGCAGACCGCCGGTGATATCCTTTGTCTTCGTAGTCTCTCGGGGCATTTTGGAGACGGCGTCACCGGCAAAGATCTCGTCACCTTCGTTCACGGCGATGTGTGCCCCCGTGGGCAGGATGTACCGAGCGGGATTGGGGGAGCCCGGTATGGCAATGGTTCTTCCCTTCTCATCCTTTATGGAGATGCGTGGCCTGAGTTCAGGGTCCCGGGCTTCGACAATGACCTTGTAGACGACGCCCGTCACCGGGTCCACCCGCTCCTCCATGGTCACGCCCTCGATGATGTCGCCGAACCTGACCTTTCCTGACACCTCCGAAAGGATCGGCATGGTCCAGGGGTCCCATTCAGCCAGGACGGGGAGGTTGCCCTCTTTGTCCTTGGTTACCTTTTCGCCGTCCTTCACTTTCAATTTGGCGCCGTAGATGACAGAGTACTTCTCACGCTCCCGACCGGCCTCATCCACGATGGCAATCGCGCCGTTTCTGTTCATGACAATGGGCTGGCCGTCCTTGTTGAGCACGTGCTTTACGTTGAGGAGTTTTACGGTTCCGTCGTTCCTGGCCTCCAGGGTTGACTGCTCGACGCGCCTGGACGCGGCCCCCCCGATGTGAAATGTTCTCATAGTGAGCTGCGTGCCCGGCTCACCTATGGACTGGGCCGCGATTATGCCGACCGCCTCCCCGATACTGACAAGGCGGCCCCTGGCGAGGTCACGACCGTAACAGAGCACACAGATACCCCTCCTTGACCGGCAGGTGAGGGCCGATCGGATCCTCACCTTGTTAAAGCCTGCTCCGTCGATCTTCTCGAGATGCTCCTCCCGTATCTCCTCGTTCCTGCGGACGATGATGTCTCCGTCCGGGTCCTTCAAGTCCTCCAGAGAAACCCTGCCGAGGACCCTGTTTCCGAGCTGCTCGATCACCTCGCCGCCCTCCACGAGGGCCCCCACTTCGATGCCGTCGAAGGTCTGGCAGTCCGTCTCCGACACGATCACGTCGTGGGCTACGTCCACGAGTCTTCTGGTAAGGTAACCGGAGTTTGCCGTCTTGAGGGCTGTATCTGCGAGCCCCTTACGAGCGCCGCTGGTAGAGATGAAGTATTCGAGCACGCTGAGGCCTTCCCTGAAGTTGGCCTTGATGGGCGTCTCGATGATCTCCCCCGAGGGTTTTGCCATGAGGCCCCTCATGCCTGCGAGCTGACGGATCTGTTGCGGGTTGCCTCTCGCCCCTGAATTGGCCATGATGAACATGGGGTTGAGGCTGTCCTGGTATTCGGTCCTCAGCTTCTTCTTTCCGTCCGGTCTCTGTTTTTCCTTGCCTTTCCTTTCCGGTTCCTGTTCGGGTATCTGAATCTTTTCTGTTTTCAGTTCTGCCATCAGCTCGTCGGCGATGCTTTCCGTCACCTCTGCCCATATGTCGATGACCTTGTTGTACCGTTCACCATCCGTAATGAGACCTTCTTCGTACTGGTTCTGGACAACCTTCACATCCTTGTCTGCCTTGTCGATGAGCCGTTTCTTCTGTGCGGGCACTATCATGTCGTCGATGGAGACGGAGATGCCGCCCAGAGTAGCATAGAAGAACCCGATGTCCTTGAGCCTGTCGGCGAGGATAACGGTTGCCTTCTCACCGCCTTTTCTGTAACAGGTGTCGATGAGCTGGCCGATGGATTTCTTGTCCATGACCCTGTTGGTCACGTCGAAGGGGATGACGTCAGGGATTATCTCGCGGAGCAATATCCTCCCCGGCGTTGTCTGCACCATCTCACCGTGAAGGCGGACCTTAATGCTGGCGTGGAGATCTATTTCCCCTGCATCGTAGGCAATACGCACCTCTTCGCTGTCAGAAAATATCTTGTCGTAACCGGGTACCAGCTCCCACTCGACAGACCCCTTGGCCACCGGCCCGTCGCCTTGCACCTTTTTAGGCCTGTATTTCCTCTCGATGGTGAGATAATAGAGGCCGAGCACGATGTCTTGGGTAGGCACAATGATGGGTCGTCCGTTCGCCGGGGAGAGGATATTGTTTGTCGACATCATGAGGACCCGGGCCTCTGCCTGGGCTTCCACTGAGAGAGGGATATGGACCGCCATCTGGTCGCCGTCGAAGTCCGCGTTGTAAGCGGGACAAACGAGGGGATGCAACTGAATTGCCTTGCCGTCGATAAGGGATGGCTCGAAGGCCTGGATGCCCAAACGGTGGAGTGTGGGCGCCCTATTCAGGAGGACAGGGTGTTCCTTGATGACCTCTTCGAGCATATCCCAGACCTCGGGTCTCTCCTTCTCTACCAGCTTCTTCGCATTCTTAATCGTTGTGGCATAGCCCTTTTTGATGAGCTTGTTATAGACGAAGGGCTTGAAAAGTTCGAGGGCCATATGCTTGGGAAGGCCACACTGGTGGAGTCTCAGCTCGGGACCAACCACGATGACGGAACGACCGGAGTAGTCCACGCGTTTGCCGAGCAGATTCTGGCGAAAACGGCCCTGCTTGCCCCGGAGCATGTCGCTTAAGGATTTCAGTGGTCTCTTGCTCGTGCCTGTCACGATCCTTCCCCTCTTTGAATTGTCAAAAAGGGCGTCAACCGCCTCCTGGAGCATTCTCTTTTCATTGCGGATGATGATCTCCGGAGCGTTCAGTTCCATGAGTCTTTTGAGTCTGTTGTTCCGGTTGATGACGCGCCGATACAGGTCGTTCAGGTCGGAGGTAGCAAAGCGGCCGCCATCAAGGGGCACGAGGGGGCGAAGTTCCGGAGGCAGGACTGGGACGATGTCGAGGATCATCCACGCCGGATGGACTCCCGACTGGCGGAAGGCATCGACAACCTTCAGTCTCCGGGCAAGCTTCTTCCTCTTCGCATCGGAAGACGTTTCCCGCATCTCCTCCCGTATAGTCGTCGCCACCTTTTCCACATCGATCCGCTTCAGGCACTCCCTCATGGCCTCAGCGCCGATACCCGCCTGAAATTTCTCGCCGAACTTCTCCTTCGCCTCTTGATACTTATCCTCCGTGATGAGTTCACAGAAATCGTAAGACGAATTGCCCGGCTCAACCACGATATACATCTCGAAATAGAGGACCCTCTCCACTTCCTTGATTGTCAGTTCAAGCAGGGTACCGATCTTACTTGGCATGCTCTTCAAGAACCAGATGTGGGCCACAGGCGAGGCGAGGCGTATGTGACTCATCCTCTCTCGCCGGACCTTTGACTGGATTACTTCTACGCCGCACTTCTCGCAAATGATGCCCCTGTGTTTCATCCTCTTGTATTTGCCGCAGATACACTCGTAATCCTTTACGGGACCGAATATCCTCGCACAGAAGAGGCCGTCCTTCTCAGGTTTGAAGGTGCGGTAATTGATTGTCTCCGGCTTCTTTACCTCTCCGAAAGACCATTTTTCCATCAAATCGGGCGAGGCCAAGGCCACTTTCATGGCTCTATAGCTTAAAGGATCTTTCTGTTTGTCGAACATCTTAAAATAGTCGTCCAAAGTACCCCTCCTTATTCTTCGTGCTTGATCAGCTCGACGTTGATGCAGAGACTCTGAAGTTCCTTGACCAAGACATTGAAGGATTCAGGCAAACTCGGCTCGAGCACATCCTCGCCTTTCACGATCGCCTCATAGGCTTTAACCCTGCCGCTCACATCATCCGATTTGATAGTCAGAAATTCCTGCAGAGAATAGGCAGCCCCATAGGCCTCGAGGGCCCAGACCTCCATTTCCCCGAGCCTCTGGCCTCCGAACTGGGCCTTGCCGCCAAGGGGCTGCTGGGTCACCAGGGAATAGGGGCCGATGGAACGGGCATGGATCTTGTCATCTACAAGGTGGTGGAGCTTAAGTAGGTACATGTAACCAACCGTGACAGGGTGGTGAAAAGGGTCCCCAGTCCTGCCATCAAAGAGGGTGATCTGCCAGGAGTCCGGCAGTCCTGCCATCTTGAAGGCATCCTTAATCTCCGCCTCCTTGGCGCCATCGAAGACGGGTACTGCGATGTGGACCCCGTTGCGGAACTGTTCCCCCAGCTCGATCAACTCTTCATCGTTCAGCTTCTTGAGGAAGGAGTTTATCTCGGGAGAGCGGTAGACTTCCTTGATCCGGGCCCGTAAGAGTTCCGTGTTGTGCGCGTCAACAAGCCGGCCGATAGTCCTGCCAAGCTCCTTTGAAGCCCACCCCAGATGGGTCTCCAAAATCTGCCCTGCGTTCATTCTCGAAGGAACCCCGAGGGGGTTGAGGACCACATCGACGGGGGTGCCTTCATCCGTGAAAGGCATGTCTTCTTCGGGAAGGATGATGGAAACAATACCCTTATTGCCGTGCCTTCCAGATATCTTGTCGCCGACAGCGAGCTTCCGTTTCATGGCCACATAGACCTTGATCGTCTTAAGCACGCCGGGCGGGAGTTCGTCGCCTTTCTTTATCTTGTTGATCTTGTCTTCGTAATAGAGCTTGATTAGCTCGATCTGGTTTTCCCGGCTGTCGACTATCCTCGACATCCTGTTTTCCAGTTCTTCGCTATCGAAACTGAGGTCCTGCAGCTTATCGAGTTGAACGTGATCGATCTTGTCCTGTGTGAAAGTTTCCCCCTTCTTGATGAAAAGTTTTCCCCTGGAATCCTTGATGTCGGAGGGCGACTGCCGTCCAACGAGGGCTTCCCGGACCTTTTCCCGTGTGCTGTCCAGAATGATCCGTACCTGATCCTCCTGGTCCTTAAGGATGTTCGATATCTCTATGTCCTCAATGAGCCTCGACCGTTCGTCCTTGTCGATGCCTCTGCGCGAGAGTACCTTCACGTCGATGACGATGCCCTCGATGCCGTGAGGCACGCGGAGTGACGTGTCTTTTACATCCCCGGCCTTTTCACCGAAGATGGCCCGCAGGAGCTTTTCCTCCGGCGTAAGCTGCGTCTCCCCCTTGGGCGTCACCTTTCCCACGAGGATGTCGCCAGGTCGAACGCTGGCGCCTATGCGCACGATACCGCTCTCGTCCAGATCCTTCAAGGCCTCATCCCCCACATTCGGGATGTCCCGTGTGACCTCTTCCTTGCCAAGCTTGGTGTCGCGGACCACACACTCCATCTCCTCAATGTGGATGGAGGTGAAGAGATCCTCCCGTACCAGCCTTTCGTTGATGAGGACTGAATCCTCGTAGTTGTAACCCCTCCATGGCATGAAGGCCACCAGCACGTTCTTGCCGAGGGCGAGCTCGCCCCTGTCGATGGAAGGACCGTCCGCGAGGACCTCGCCCTTCGTCACGAAGTCGCCTTTCCTGACGATGACCCTCTGGTTGATGCAGGTATCCTGGTTCGACCTTCTGAATTTCATCAGGTTATATACGTCGATCTTTGTAACCGGCTCCTCGGAGCCGTTGGGTGCCTCGTACTTGAGGATGATCCTATTTGCATCAACGCTCTCAATGACGCCGTCGTGCTTGGCCACCACGCTGACCCTGGAATCCCTGCCCACAATACGCTCCATGCCGGTGCCTATGAGGGGCGCCTCCGTGGCCAAAAGCGGAACGGCCTGTCTCTGCATGTTCGAGCCCATGAGGGCCCGGTTCGCATCATCATGTTCAAGGAATGGGATAAGGGCAGCGGACACGGAGACGAGCTGTTTCGGGGAGACATCCATGAGATTGATCTCTTTGGGGTCCAGAAGATAAAAACCGCCGCCCTTCCGTGCGGACACCTTATCTCCAGTGAAATTCCCCTTATCGTCTACGGGGGCATTGGCCTGGGCAATAAAATACTGCTCTTCGTCCAGAGCACTCAGGTACTTTATGGTGGTTGTGACCCGTCCGTTCTGCACCTCCCGATAAGGCGTTTCAATGAAACCGAACTCGTTTACCCGGGCATAGGTCGATAAGGAGGCGATGAGGCCGATATTCGGGCCTTCCGGAGTCTCGATGGGGCAGATCCTGCCGTAGTGGGTGGGATGGACGTCGCGGACCTCAAAGCCGGCCCGCTCTCTTGTAAGGCCTCCCGGACCGAGGGCTGAAAGTCTCCTCTTGTGCGTGATCTCGGAGAGGGGATTCGTCTGATCCATGAACTGGGAGAGCTGACTTGAGGCAAAGAAATCCTTGACGGCGGTGGCCACCGGTTTTGGGTTGACCAGGTCATGGGGCATGAGGGTTTCCATCTCGGGGAATGTGAGCCTCTCCTTAATGGCCCTCTCCATCCTCACCAGGCCCATTCTGAACTGGTTCTCGAGGAGCTCGCCGACAGTCCAGACCCTCCTGTTTCCCAGATGGTCGATGTCGTCGCCCGGTCCCCTCTGGTCCTTAAGACGCACCAGGTGACGTACTACCTCGATAATATCCTCTCTGCGCAGCGTGGGCGTGTCGAGGGGAACCCCGTGGTTGAGGCGGTGGTTCATCTTGAGGCGACCCACCTTCGAGAGATCGTATCGCTCGGGAGAGAAAAACATGTTGTGAACGAGGGCTTCTGCAAATTCATAGGTAGGAGGATCGCCGGGTCTTAACTTCCGATAGATTTCGAGAAGCGCTTCTTCCTTCGAGGCCGCCTTGTCGATGGTAAGTGTGTCCCGCACGGACGAGCTGAAGGTCAGGTTGTCGATGAAGAGGATGTCGAAGCTCCCTATACGCTTCGCCCGAAGCTTCTCCAGGTCATCCTCCGTGATCTCCTTGTTGATAGGCACAAGGACCGCCTTCGTTTCCGGATCGATTATGTCATTTGCAGCGAAGGAACCGATTATGATCGATTCTTCCACGGGGATTTCATCGATATGGGCCTGCTCCATTTTCTTCAAGGCGGGTTTGGTGATCTTCTTGTGCTTCTTTACCAGGATTTCACCGGTCTCGGTCACGATGTCTGCCTGGGCTTTCTGTCCGGCAAGCAGGGCAAGGGGGGTCTTCTTGTAGACTTTCCCCTCCCTCAGGATGACCGCCTCCTTTTCGTAGAAGTACTCCAGAATCTCCTGTTCCGGGTACCCGAGGGCTTTAAGAAGGAGGGTGACGGGGATCTTTTTCCGCTTATCTATCCTCACGTAGAGGAGCTCTTTGTGGTCGAACTCGAAGTCAAGCCACGAACCCCTGTAGGGGATTATTCTCGCGGTGTAGGCAAAATTGCCGCTAAAGGGCGACTTGGACTGGTCGGCGTCAAAGTAGACACCGGGCGATCGATGAAGCTGACTGACGATTACCCGTTCCGTTCCGTTTATAATGAAGGTCCCCCGTTCCGTCATGAGAGGGATTTCACCGAAGTAAACGTCCTGTTCTTTGACCGCCTTGATCTCTTTCGTCTTCGTGTTCGGGTCGACGTTCCAGACCACGAGCCGTATGGTCACTTTCATGGGTGACGCAAAGGTAAGGCCTCTGAAGATGCACTCCTCTTCCGAATATTTGGCCTCGCCTATCTCGTACTTCACGAACTCCAGGGACGTGGTATCATGGGAATCCTTGATGGGGAAAACACTGTTGAAGACGGCCTGGAGTCCCACGGTCGTCCTTTCTTCAGGAGGAATATCGAACTGCAGAAAACTCTCATAGGAGTTGAGTTGTATCTCGATCAGGTTTGAAATCTCGAGGACTTCTCCGAGCTTCCCGTAACTCTTCCTGAATATCTTGTTATGAAAGGTTTGCCTCATATTTTTTTACACCTCACGACGGGGGTTAGGGGTTAGAGGTTAGGGTCTGGAGAATAGGATCCGGGGAAGGGTTAAGGGCCGATAGCCCGACCCCGTCCCCCAACCCTTACCCTGTTCTACTCCACTTTTACCTGGCCGCTTACCTCTTCAAGCTGCTTCTTGATGGTCTCTACTTCCTGCTTTGATACGCCCTCTTTTACGGCCTTGGGCACGCCCTCGACGAGATCCTTCGCCTCTTTCAGGCCGAGGCTCGTGATAGCCCGGACGACCTTGATGACCTGGATCTTCTTGTCTGCTTCATAACCGGTGAGGATCACGTTGAACTCTGTCTGCTCTTCTACCGGTTCCTTCGCTTCCGCGGCGCCCCCTGCGGGTGCTGCCGCTGCTGCCATCATGGGCATAGCCGCCGTGACACCGAACTTATCCTCCAGGGTTTTGATGAACTCGGACAGTTCCAGGACCGTCATATTTTCGATAAAGCCGATTACCTCTTCTCTTGTTACACTCATTAAACTCCCTCCTTTACCATTTCTTCTTTTTTACCTTTTATTGCACTCAGTACCAACACGAGCTGCGTAAGGTTCCCCTGGAGCACGTTGACCAGCCTCTGGGGCATCATCTGCATCAAGCCGAGCAGTTTGCTGATAAGCATCTCTTTCGAGGGCAACGACGCAAGCTTGACAATCTGTTCCGGGCTTAGCCTCTGTTTACCGAGAAGCCCGACTTTGATTTTGAACTTCGGCATCTCCTTTGAGAGCGCTGCAAGCGCCTTGGCCACGCCGGCCGGGTCCTTGTAGCTGTAGACGACGGCGTTGGGCCCTGTGAAGGCATCGTGGATTGTCTCCACATCAGTGCTTGTCGAGATGATCTTGAAGAGTGTATTCTTGACCACCTCGAATTCGGCCCCGGCGTTGCCGAGTTCACGTCTCAGGCGCGTTGTTTGCGCAACGCTCATGCCGCTGTACTCGGTCAGAAAGAGGGCGTTGACTCCCTTGAGCCTTGCCCCCATTTCCTCCATGACCTGCTGTTTTTTCTTCCGTTCCAATGGTTTTCATCCCTCCCTTCTATAGAGTATGTATGGAAAGTCAGAGAGACGAAACTACGAAAAGTCTCGGTAGGCCGAATCGTTTAAAGGCGCCCAGGCGCCACACCTACTGTCTCTGACTCTTGCCCTATTTGCCCAGAGTTCTTACGTGTGCAGGATCAACCTTTATACCAGGGCTCATAGTCGTACTGATGGCTATGCCTTTTAGATAGGTCCCTTTGCTCGCCGGAGGCTTGAGTCGCATGACCGCCTCGAGGAGGGAGTTGATGTTGTCTTGAAGCTTTTCGCTTCCGAAGGTCGCTTTTCCAACGGGAACGTGCAGATTTCCAGCCTTATCCACCCTGAATTCGACACGGCCTGCCTTCACTTCGGCCACGGCCTTTGCCACGTCGAAGGTAACCGTTCCTACCTTGGGGTTTGGCATAAGTCCCCGGGGTCCGAGTATCTTTCCCAGCTTGCTTACCTGGGCCATCATGTCCGGAGTGGAAATGGTCTTGTCAAACTCCATCCACCCCTTCTGTATCTTCTCTATGAGGTCTTCCGCCCCGACATAATCAGCCCCGGCCTCTTCGGCTTCCTTCTCCTTCTGCCCCTTCGCAAAAACAAGCACCTTCACCTGTTTTCCGAGGCCATGAGGGAGAACCACAGATCCCCTTACCATCTGATCTGCATGCCTCGGGTCAACGCCAAGCCGGAGTGCTATTTCGACTGTCTCGTCAAATTTTGCCCGTTTCATCTCGGAGAGGATACCAAGGGCTTCATCCATGGGATACCGTTTCTCCCTGTCCACCTTCTCCCTGTCTTCTCTGAATTTTTTCCCTCTTTCCGCCATGGCTGCTACCTCTCACCTTTTAGCTGTCAGCGTTCAGCACTGAGCCTTCAGCTCGTTCCGCAGCCCTTGCTGCTGGCTGAAAGCTGTATGCTGACGGCTGCATTTTCACGCCTCTAGTATTTCCAGCCCCATGCTCCTTGCGGAACCTTCCACGATCTTCATGGCCCCACCCAGATCCTTCGCGTTGAGATCCACCATCTTCGCCTGGGCGATCTCCTGGATCTGTGACCTGGTAACGCTTCCCACCGTCTCTTTCCCAGGGTTGTTGGCTCCCTTGGCGAGCTTTACCGCTTTCTTCAAGAGGTACGTGACCGGCGCTGTCTTGGTGATGAAGGTGAAGGTCCTGTCCGAAAATATTGTAATAATGACCGGAATGATGCCTTCCTGGTTCTTCGTTCTCTCGTTGTACGCCTTGCAGAATTCCATTATGTTGACGCCGTGCTGGCCGAGGGCAGGGCCCACAGGCGGCGAGGGTGTCGCTTGACCTGCGCTGAGCTGAAGTTTTACAAACGCTACAACTTTCTTCGCCATCTCCTAAACTCCTTCACATTTTTTCTATCTGCATAAAATCGAGTTCAACCGGGGTGGTCCGCCCGAATATGTTGAGAAGGACCTTAATCTTCCCCTTTTCCGGCTTTATCTCTTCGACGCTGCCCGTGAAATTGGAGAAGGGGCCTTCGATGACCTTTACGTTGTCGCCCTTGTCAAACCTTATCTTTGGCCTTATCTTGCCCTTTCCCTCCTGGATCGCATAGACGAGGGCCTTTACTTCTGCCTCGGGTAGCGGGGTAGGCTTCATTCCGTAGCCTACAAAGCCCGTGACTTTCGGCGTATTTCTCACCAAAAACCACGTATCTTCGGTCATATCCATCTGTACGATGATATACCCGGGGAAGATTGTTCGCTGAGATTTTTTCACCTGGCCCTTTACGCGCTCCATGATAACTTCCGAGGGGACCACAAGCTCGCCGAAGGCATGTTCCATCTTTGCCGTTCGTATCCTCTCCTCGAGGCCTTCTTTCACCTTCTGCTCGTAA
>Ga0182021_10009918_pt1 | contig 11291 bp, 13 predicted proteins | sample 612E3MmetaG_FD_120493 | JGI IMG/M metagenome (GOLD analysis project Ga0182021, IMG submission 120493) | Permafrost microbial communities from Stordalen Mire, Sweden - 612E3M metaG (Illumina Assembly) | ecosystem: Environmental > Terrestrial > Soil > Wetlands > Permafrost | place: Sweden...
AAAAGGCCTCGCCCCGGCGAGGCCTTTTGATTTTTCCACTACAATCTTACCCGCGATAGCGGACAAGATTGTAATACCATGCAATGGACAATATCGCTCTAATGAGCTACAATCACGGCAGATTGTTTATTATCAAAACGGAGAGGTGCCAGAGTGGACGATTGGGGCAGTCTTGAAAACTGCTGTGCCTTAATAGGGCACCGTGAGTTCGAATCTCACCCTCTCCGTTTTGATAATAATGAGTTCTCAACCATAAGGAAAAATATGTCCAAAAAACAATTTCTCAAGGACACATTGGGTTGGGGGGCGGCGCTTTGGTTCATTGGGTATATTTTGGGAATCATTTTTTTCTTTATTTTTCCTCCCGCGCTCGTCGGCCTCGCGATCATGCCGATCGGAATAGCGCTCATGCTTTGGGTATTATTTAAAAAAATAAAAGGCGGCTCGTTAAAATACTATCTGATGATCGCTGTCGCTTGGACGCTCATCGCCATTGTCTTGGATTATTTTCTTCTCGTTAAGGTCTTCAAGCCGGTCGGCGGCTACTATAAATTGGATGTTTATATCTACTACGCGCTAACCTTCATTCTCCCGTTAATTGTTGGTTGGAAAAAGAAAGCATGACCAATTGGTTCAACAAACTTCCCAAGCGAACACGAGCGATCATTCTTATCGCCGCACTCGTTGCGATCGGCTTCTTCTGGTACATGGCCTGGCAAACCGCGACCAATGGATGATAATAATTCCTTTCAAAACGTTACATCTTGTAACGGTTTCATTTATCCTAAAAAACCTCCAAATTTCAACAGCATTTATTTCGTTGTCATTCCCGCAGGGGCGGGGATCCAATCTTCACTTGGTCGGACGGACGCCCAATATTGATTGGGCCCCACTTCGCTTCGGCTTCGCGGGGCATGTCCCCCGATGTCGCTCGGGATGACGGATCATTTAAATATCAATATCTAAAAAAATCCTTACCAACCGCAACTCATCAAACGAATAGTCGTCGCCAAGAAGCTCGCGCACCGGGGTCAGGGTGATCCCGTCGGTCTTTTTAAAAGCGGCGGCGATTTTGGCGAGGCGCTCGGGGGCGGGTTTGAGGTGTGAAATATCAAAGTGCGGATCGGTGTCGGTAATTTTCTCGATATGATTGATGATCGTCCCGGGCGCCAGGCCGCGCTTATCCGATATTTGACCGATGGTCATCTTTAACCGCAAATAATTCTTCGTTGTTTCATGCGTCGTCCCGACGCGCGCCGAGCAGACATCCAAACGCTCGCCGCGGCGGGTTGTGGAGCGGCGCGTTACGGCCATGAACACTTCCCCGTATTGGGCCAGCTTTTCTTCGCCGACGCCGCTCATGCGCAAAAAATCCTCATCCGTTTGCGGCAAGCTCGCCGCCATCTCTTTAAGCGTTCGATCGCCGAAAATAACATACGGCGGCACGCCAATTCTACGCGCCTCTTGCATGCGCACGCTTCGCAACTCTTCAAAAATAGCTTGATCGTAATCTATCCTTGGCGACGCTTTAATCCTGCTCCACGACCCGGCATTTTCATATTCGGCCGCGGGAATGTTGTTAACGCGCGCCGGCGCGACGCAGCCGTCGCAATTGCCGCAATTTTCGAGCGGATACTCTTCATTAAAATACCGAAGCAAAAAACGCCGGCGGCAGCCGCGCCAATAACCGTATTGCAAAACCTGTTCCAATTTTTCCCTGGCCTTCCGCTGTTCCGCCGGATCGGGAATGGCATTGATAAAATATTCCTGCTTGAATTTATCGGCGTAGGAAAACAAAAGGACGCAACGAGCGGGCAAGCCGTCGCGACCGGCGCGTCCGGTCTCTTGATAATAACCTTCGATCGACTTGGGCAGAGCGTGATGGATAACGAGACGGACATCGGGCTTGTCAATGCCCATCCCAAAAGCGATGGTCGCGACCATGATATTTATTTCGTCGCGAATGAACCGCTCTTGATTTTCCTTTCTGGTTTTGGCGTCCAACCCAGCATGGTAAGCGGCGGCGGCAAACCCGTGGCGCTTGAGATTATCAACCAAATTTTCGGTGTCATTTCTGGAAAAACAATAAATGATCGCGCTTTGTTCTTTGTATTCGCTCAAAAGCGAGATAATTATTCCTAATGAATTCTTCTTTGGAATGACCTCATAGCTCAAGTTCGGCCGATTGAAACTTGAAACATAAACGCTCGGCTCGCGCAACGCCAATTGCTTTACAATGTCTTCGCGGACCCGCGGCGTGGCGGTGGCCGTGAGCGCAATAATGGGGACGCACGGAAACGATTCGCGAAGCGTCCGCAAATTGCGATAATCAGGGCGGAAATCGTGCCCCCACTCGGAAATGCAATGCGCTTCGTCAATGGCGAACAGGCTGATCTTCAAAGTGCTTAGGAAATTATCAAAACCAAAAGAAGCGAATCGTTCCGGCGCGATGTATAAAAGCTTCAATTCCTCGCGCCGCGCCCGATCCATCACGTTAACGATCTCGTCTTGCGAAAGCGTACTGTTCATGAGTTCCGCCGCGACCCCGTTCGATCGCAAAGCGTCAACTTGATCCTTCATAAGCGAAATTAGCGGCGAAACAACGACCGTGAGGCCGTCTTGCATAAGGGCGGGTAACTGAAAACAAAGCGACTTGCCGCCGCCGGTCGGCATAAGCACCACGCTGTCGCGACCGGCCAGCACGCCTTCGACAATCTCTTCCTGCAATGGCCGAAATTCCTCGTAGCCGAAATATTTTTTTAACGTATTTAACATACGGCGATCATAACATTAAAGTCGAACAAGGGGCAGACCGCCCCTTTCCAAGATAACCGATCGGAAAACTTTTGTGGCAAAACTGTTATACACAGCTGACACTTTTTAACGGCATCGTCTCTAATACTTGATTTTATTAACTTTTCGCAATCAAAAACTGTCAGCACCCGCTGACACAAAATCCAAAAACCGTATTTCGGATGCCTGTTTTCTTCATACCCGTGCCAATGACAAAATACTAAAACGGCCGTATAATCATACACTGACCATTTACTTAAAAATATGCTTGCCATTGGCACCAAAGCGCCGGCGTTTGCGGCGCCGGATCAGGAAGGGAAAAACCATGATTTGTCCGATTATGCGGGCAAGTGGGTGCTTTTATACTTTTATCCCAAGGACTTTACTTTGGGTTGCACCACCGAGGCCTGCGGAATCCGCGACAACTACGATGGATTCAAAAAGATCGACGCCGTCGTGCTGGGCGTCTCAACCGACTCGGTCGAAAGCCACGCCGGTTTTGCAAAAGAACACGCGCTCCCCTTCCCAATTTTATCGGATACGGAAAAGAAGATCGTCAGCGCATATAGGGCGAACGGCATCATGACCAAGCGCATTTCGTACCTCATCGACCCGAAGGGCGTGATCGCCAAGACCTACGACAACGTCGATCCGGCGCTTCACGCCGCCCAAGTTTTGGCCGACCTCGCGCAACTGAAAAAGTAAATGACCATAATACCCAGCATTGTTTTCTTCATCCTCATCGCCTTTTTGGTAACGATGCTTTTTGCGCGCGCCGCGCCGTGGGTGCCGACGCGGCGCAAGGATATGAAGAGAATATTATCGCTTGCGCAAATAAAACCGGGCGAAATTTTTTATGACCTTGGCTGCGGCGACGGCCGGCTCGTGGTCGAGGCGGCGCGCGCCGGGGCTATTGCCGTTGGTTTTGACATCTCCCTCATGTCGTATTTCATGACGATCGTCCGGATCGCGCTGGAACATTCGACCGCCAAAACGCGTTTTAAAAATTTTTTCCGCCTAAATTTATCGTCCGCCGACATTGTTTATCTTTTCCTCACCCCGTCGGCCATGCCAAAAATAACGGCCAAACTGAAAGCCGAACTAAAAAATGGCAGCCGGGTGATTTCGTACGCTTTCTCCATTCCCGGGCTTGAACTTATAACCGCCGACAAACAACCCGACCGCCAAACAATATACCTCTATACCGTCTGATTCATGTATCATTTTTATCCCAAAAGTAGTATCATGAACCAAGGGGGGTGAAACAATATGGACAAAATAACCAGTTTATTGGGTCTTAAAAATGGTAAATTGAAGATACTTTTTGTGTCTTCGGAAGAAGCGCCCTTTGCCAAGGTTGGCGGGCTGGGCGAAGTCGTTTTCTCGTTGCCTAGGGCTCTCAAACGGCTTGGGCACGACGCTCGGGTCATGCTTCCGCTTTATGGGAATATCGATCAAAAAAAATTTAAGCTGACTTATGTTCACAAGAATCTCAACGTGCCGACCGGGTCGGATAGCGAGGCCGCAAAACTAATTTGCAACGTTAAAAAATTCGAATCGAAGAATTTGGGCCAGGATCCGGCAACCACCTACTTTTTGGAAAACCAGGAGTATTATGAACTCCGCTCGAATGTTTACGGATATACCGACGACCGAACCCGCTTTGCCCTGCTCTCGCGGGGATGTTTGGAATTTTTGAGCGTTTGGAAAGGGTGGGTACCCGACGTGATCGTCTGCGCCGATTGGGAGATAGGATATTTGCCGAACTTTTTAAAAACTGAATACCAAAATAATAAAACGCTCGCCAACATCGCGACCGTTTTCTCCATTCACAACCTGGCCATCCAAGGAACGGATAAACCCCAGCGTTTTACGCCCGAAGACAAGCGCGACGACGGCTACGGAGCGCTTCCCGGCCTCTTTGACCCGAGATTGAACGATCTTAATCCGATGCGCCGCGGGATCACGCACGCCGACCTGGTAAATACCGTTTCGCCGACCTACGCCAAAGAAATAATCACCGAAGAATACGGCGAAGGGTTGGAGGACCTGTTGCGCCAAAAACGCGAAAAACTTTTCGGGATATTGAACGGCATCGACTACAAAACGAACGATCCGGCCACGGACCGATACGTCGCGACAAACTTTTCTTCGCGAAATTTTGATGCGCGTAAAGAAAACAAAACCGCCTTGCAAAAACGATTGGGTCTGCCGACGGACAAAAGCGTTTTTGTCATGGGTATTGTTTCAAGAATCGCAAGACAAAAAGGTTTTGTCTTGCTCCAACCGACAATCGAAACGTTTCTGCGGACAACCGGCTCCCAGCTTGCCGTGGTTGGAACCGGCGAAACCGAGCTTATGGACTTTTTTCTGAACCTGCAAAAGAAATTTCCAAAACAGGTGTCGGCCGTCATGCAATACGACAACGACTTGCCGCACCTGATTTACGCCGGCTGCGACGTTCTGCTTATTCCGTCAAAATACGAACCGGCCGGACTGACCCAAATGGAAGCCATGCGTTTCGGCGCCGTGCCGGTGGCGAGGCGCACCGGCGGCCTTGCCGATTCCATCGTTGACGAACCGGGCGGAAGCCATAACACCGGTTTTCTCTTCGACAACATGGAGCCGCTCGAACTTTTGATCGCCATGACCCGCGCTTTCTCAAGTTGGCGCCATCGCGCCGATTGGAAAAGTTTGAGAAAGCGGGCCATGGAAAAAGATTTTTCATGGGATCGCTCGGCGCGCGAATACGCCGAAGTCTTCCGGAAAGCCATCGCCATCCACCGCGAAGGCGAAAAATCCGAAAAAGGCGTATAATATAACCTTCTATGGATCGCATCAATCAAACGACAGGCGAACAAATTTTCGCCAAATGGAAAATTCCCGCCTACCCCCACTACGAACGCGGGACGCTTTGGTATGTCATAACCGGCCTTATCGGCGGCATTATTTTGGTCATCGCTTTTTTGACTTATAATTTTCTTTTGGCCGTTCTCGTCGTCATGGTCGGCGTCGTTATGGTGATCCAAGGCGGCGTCCGTCCGCCAACCGTTGAGGTCGAAATAAGCCCGCTGGGCATCCGCCGCGGTTCGCATTTTTCCCCATACGCTTCGATCGACCATTTTTGGATCGTTTACGACCCGCCCATAAAAAGCCTGCATTTTGTCGTCCCGCGCTCCCTCTTTCCCGTTAACCATATCCCCATCGACGACCAAGACCCGGTCGAGCTCCGAACCACGCTCAAAAAATTCATCCGCGAAAACACCGATCGCGACGCCGAACCGGTCTTGGACTCGATCTCAAGAATCTTGAAGATATAACGCCAAACAAAAAAATCCCGAGATTGAATCTCGGGTTTTTTTGGTGCGCGTGACAGGATTTGAACCTGTGGCCACCAGCTCCGCAAGCTGATGCTCTATCCGGGCTGAGCTACACGCGCCTATTGCCATTACCGGAAAATATTACCGCGAAAAGCGTTTCTCGTCAAATCCTCAACCGGTCGCCGCGGCCGTGGGCTAGGGCGAAACCGACGACGCTTGAAGCGCCGGCGGCTCTTAGCGCGGAGGCGGCGGCGCGCATGGTTTCGCCGCTTGTGATCACGTCATCGACCAAAATGACATTGCCGGAGACGGGCTCACAGGCAAAAGCGCGGCGGCAGTTTTCGCGGCGCTCGGCGGTCTCGAGCCGCGCTTGTTCTTGGGTTCGCCGTACGCGTTTAAGCGGCGTTTCCATTTTTGCGCCGAGCGTCGTTGAAACAACCGCGCCAATTGTCGCGGCTTGGTTAAAGCCGCGGGCGCGTTCGCGCGAAGCGTGGAGCGGCATGGGCACAATAATGGCCGAAGTGGGAAACAGCGTTCGCAATTTATCGACACCGGAAGCGGTCAGCCCCGTTAAAATTTGCCTGATCGCTTCGGCTCCATGATACTTGTACTCTTTTATCAAGCGGCGAATCGCCGGCTCGGCGTAATGATACGGCGAAATAATCCCCGAGAGCGGGGTGAGCTCGGCGCATTGCGCGTGCGTCATGCCGCCGGGCGACTCCCGTCCGCAACCCGGGCACAAAAACAAAGGTATGGCGCGGATCGCGCTTTGGCAGTCAGCGCAAAGCCAGCCGCCTTCGCGGCCGCAACCCAAACAATTGATCGGAAAAAGAGCGTCTAGGAACGCTCTTTTTATCTCATTAAATTTTCTATTGGTATTAAACGTAAAGGCGACAGGAATAATAATTTGTTTTTTGGACTGCGGAACTCGCTAGGCAAAGGAGAATGAGTTCCTACGCTCAAACAGTCCTCGTCTCAAAAAACAAATTATTATTCCTGTCGATCAAATTTAAATACTACTTCTCCCACTCTTCGTAGGAAACCAGCCAATCGTCGCCAGCTTTTTTCAGCTTGAGGTCGAGCGTGGCGTAACTTACTTTGGAAACCGTTCCCGACTCGGCGCGCTGGAGCGAAACATCGGCGCTCGCTTCGGTGTCGCTAATGGATGCGATCTTGGCGTTAAGCGCCGTCGAGGTCATGGCGTAATAAGCCGACGACGGGGGCAGAGTTTTTTTAAGATCGGTCCGGTAGCTTCCTTGAATGAATGACCAGACCGCCGGCGTGGAAATGCTTTGGAGCGTATCCAAATTGGCCAGATCATTCTGGTTGGAGTAAGTGGCGAAGCGTTCGGCGAAAGCAAGCGCCACGGTGCGCGCCGAACTCGCCTGTTTCGCTTCCGGCGTTACCTCGACCGGGGGCGGCGGGGGTGTTGGGGTGTTGGTTGTTGGTTGTTGGTTGTTGGTGTTGGGCAAAGACGTGGTCGCGGGCTTGTTCGCGTTCACGTTCGCGACGGGCGCGTTCGCCTTAAAGACCGGAACGATAATAAAATAAACGATCAAACCGATAACGATCAGTCCCGCGACAATAAGGATGGTTATTTTAGTTCCTCGGCTCATATATGTTTTATGCGTTTGCTTCGCCGGCTAATTGATCTTCGTATTCTTTTTTCGCCTGTTCTATTTCAAGAAGCTGTTTGGGATCGGTCGTAATAAGCTGATCCTCGGTGTATGAAGCGATCACTTTGATCGCCACGTGCTTTGAGCCGGCGAAGAATATCCCCTCCCCAACGCCGCTGTCGAGGAGCAAAAACTTTTCGCTTTGCGTTAAGAGAAAGGTTTTTTGCACCAGGTCGGCGGAGGACGGCGACTGTTTCAATAGCAGCTGGATGGACGAGTTGGTAACAATCGCTTGACCGTAGGGCGAGGTCAAAAAGTCGTTCACGTCCTGGGTGATGGTGGTTACCCCCAAATAGTATTTGCGGCAGCGTTTCACGAGCGCAAAAATGAATTTGGCGGAATCCTCGCGTTGCATGAGCCACCAAGCTTCGTCAATGACGAGTATCCGCTTTTTGCGCTCCGAGCGCACCACGTTCCATATATAGTTCACGATCGTATAAATGCCGATCGGCCGAAGTTCGTCCTCAAGGTCGCGCACCGAAAAGACCACGAATTGGTTTTTCATGTCAACGGTCGAGGGCGAATTGATGAGTCCTGCAAAGGTGCCCTCGGTGTATTTTTTAAGACGCGTGACAAGATCGCCGGTTCCGATCATGCCTTCGAGCACCTCCTGAAAATCCTGCATAATCGGTGGTTCGTATTTGCCAAGGTCTTGCGGCAAAATGCCGGGCACGATGTCCTTTTTGGCGAACGTTTCAAGAAGCGCCCGGTCAAGAATAGAGTCCTCGGCGGTCGTGATGGCGCCAAGCATGAGGCGCAAAAGACCCTTGAGCGTGATGACCGCGGTTCGGATGATGTCTTCGGTGGTTGTTTCTTCGCCAGTCGGGCGCGGCAGGTCGAATGGATTGAGTTTGGAAGCCGAAGAAAGCGAAATGTTGATATAGGTTCCGCCCACGGCGTCGGAAAGGTGCTGGTATTCCATTTCCGGGTCGATCACGATGACGTCGGTGCCCATCATGAGGGAGCGCAAAATTTCGAGCTTGACGGCGTACGACTTGCCGGCGCCGGAGGTGGCGAAAACGACCATGTTGGCGTTCTGCAGGGAAAAACGGTCGAAAATGACGAGCGAATTATTGTGGCGATTGATGCCGAAAAGCACGCCGCTGTCGGAGGTGAGGTCGGAAGAAATAAACGGAAAGCTTGAAGCGATCGGCGAGCTGTTCATGTTAAAAGCGATCTGCAGTTCGTCGTTTCCCAAAGGCAAAGTGGAATTAAAGCCCTGCTCGGCTTGATAAAGCACGCGCTTCGAATAAATAAGCTTCGAACCGAAGGCCGAATCAATCTCTTCGGTTATTTTGTCGAGGTCGTCGATTGAGCGGGCGTAGATGGTCACATAAAAACCAAATTGGAAAAAATGCTCAGTCCCCTGGGTGAGGTCGTCGCGCAATTTTTCGATGTCGCGAAGCGCCGTTTCGCGCAAGGGGTCGCGCGCCGCGCCCTTTTCCGCGTCGCCGATGATCTGCGCTTCCAAGACGCCCACTTTTTTCTTCAGCTGTTTAAGGATGATTTCGGCCTTGATCGGATAAAAATACATACCGATGTCGAGCGACCGGTTCATGCCGATAATGGGCGACGACCAGCCGACGGCGAGGTAGCGCGGATAAGTGATGACGAAAATGGTGCGGCAATAAAGGTCGCCCAAACGCACAAAGGTCGGGCTGATCTCGAAAGACGCCGGAGCGATCAGTTCGCGGACGTTCACGACCCCGCGCCGGAAAACGCGCTCTTCTTCGAGCGTGATCTTTTCCTCGCTGATCTTCGCGAGTTCGTCGGCGGAACGTTCCTTCGCCGTGACTTTTTTCTTTTTACCGAATAAAGGCATATTAAACTTCAACTTGCAACTTATCCATGTCGCCAAGCTTTTGCGTTTCCCCGGCCGTCGGATTATAGGCGGAGTAATACAGTTCGATGAGCGTTTGCGTGTTCAACGTCGCGGCCGCAAGACCCATGCTCTGCAATCCGCCCATGATCCGATTAAGCCGCAATTCCAACCCGGCTTTGCGTTCTTGAAACTGCTTGTCGCGCAATTTGATGGCGACCCCGGGCGACAAAATTTCCTTGAGGCGCGTCCAAAAACTTTTGCTTTTGGCGGTGAACGGATCGAACGGCACGATGATGTAAAAACGCTTGTTCATGATCTCGCCCAATTCCACCAGGTCCTTGATAAAGGCGCGGTAGTCGGTAATTTGGGCGCGCAAAAGTTCGTTGGTCTGCTCGCGCTCTTTTTGCACGAGCTGGCTCATGTAGGCGTCGATGTTGAGCTTTCGCGATTGAATGACCACTTCAATTGAGTGTTCCAAGCTGTTTAAAAAGCTGACATAAGCGGAGATGATCGCCTCTTGTTCGTCCTCGGACTTAAGGGCGAAGTTGATCGAGGAAACCAAAACCACGGCGCGCAGTGTGCCGTCCTTTAGCACCACCGTGTCGTCGCGAATTTCGGCAATGTCGAGAAAGCGCACCGTTGACGGTCCGGGTTTGGCCTTGGCAAGTTTTGGCGATTGCATTTCAGGCACACGAGTTGCTAGTTATTAGTTGCGAGTTGTGAGTTCCTACTTCCAATCATCCGGGTTATATACTCCCCCCGTGTTCGCGACGAGCGTCAATTCTTGCAGGCGCGAGCTTACGATCGCTTCCTTTGGCGCTTCGCGAGGCGGCGCCGCGATGGGCGCTTCCGACATGATCGCGCGCAGTTCGGCGTCTTTCGCGTCCTTGTACCAGACGCGCGTTTTGGGACGCTTCGAGGTCTGCAAGATATTAAGGAAGAAGAAATGGAACGGCGCGCCGTTCACGCGGGCAAAAGCGAATGTCGCGGCAATGCCCAAGATCGGCAATCCGGTGATCGCGAAATACGTAAAGCGCAACAGCTTGTAGGAGATAAAGAGAATAAGCGTCGTGCCCATGATGATCAAAAACTGCCTCGTCGTAATGGGGCCGATGATCTTGTCTTCAACATCGATAAATTGCGGAACAACGAACTGCTGGGGCACACGAGTTGCTAGTTATGAGTTACGAGTTTCTAGTCAAATTTACGCTTTTAACTGGCGGTTCAATTCCATTATAGCACGAACTTCGCGTTCGGTGGGCGTTTCGCGGCCAGCGCTCAAAGCATCGGCAATGGCCGTAGCAACAGGCTTGCCGCCGGAAAAAGCCGCGTTGATCACGGCTAAATATAGTTTGTAAACATCGGATCCCTGCCACGCTTTTATCCCCTCGATCCGCTGGGTATAGGCGTGTTCTTCCAAAATATCAAGCTTGTCGGAAAGCTTGCGGCAAGCTTCGGCCGGATCGGCGCTCATGCGGCGAAAATCGGACAAAGTCAGATTGGCCAGCTCTTGCACCGGGCCGGTGAGCTGGGCCGACGGTGGCGGAGCGATCGGCCGCACGTCTTGCATACGAGTTCCGAGTTCCGAGTTCCGAGTTGTTAGTACGGACGGCGGGGTCGCTGGCACGTTGCTCGTAGCTCGTGGCGCGTTGAAGATAGGGGGCGGAGTAGGCTGAATTA
>Ga0182021_10009919_pt1 | contig 11291 bp, 8 predicted proteins | sample 612E3MmetaG_FD_120493 | JGI IMG/M metagenome (GOLD analysis project Ga0182021, IMG submission 120493) | Permafrost microbial communities from Stordalen Mire, Sweden - 612E3M metaG (Illumina Assembly) | ecosystem: Environmental > Terrestrial > Soil > Wetlands > Permafrost | place: Sweden...
GATATTTTCTTGTTCGCCTCCTCCAGCCCCGGCCGCGGCCTGCCCCACGCGGATGAAAGCGGCCAGCCCGGCCGCCTCGATTCGGCGCGCTGGGTGGACGAGATTAACCGCGCTTACGCCGGACTGTTCACCTCGTTCGTCTGCCACACCAACCGGGTCGGCTTTGAAGACGGCCTCAACTTTTGGGGCGGCGCCAGTGCCTATAACCCCGATGGGGTTGCCCTGGTGCACGGACCCCAGCACGAAGAATCCCTCACCCAGGTGGAACTCGACCTGAACCAGCTCCACCGCACTCGCGCCCGCCTGCCGCTCCTGCGCGACGAACGCACCGCGCTGGTACTGCGCGAATTGAACCGCATTGTCAATTCAAAGGACGGCGAATGAACCCACTCGCCCTTCGAATTTCGACCCCGTCCACGGGAGGAAACAAGCATGGCTGATATTTCCATTGATACGGATCTGGCTCGCAAGATCCTTACCGGCTTCATCCGCACCGAGATCACCCGCGCCGGTTTCAGCAAAGCCCTGCTGGGGCTTTCCGGCGGCATCGATTCGGCGTTGGCCTGTTATTTGGCTGCTGAAGCCCTCGGCCCCAAGAACGTGTTGGCCGTGCGCATGCCTTACAAGAGCTCATCACAGGGGTCGCTCGACCACGCCCAACTGGTGATTGACGGTCTCGGCGTCGAATCCCTGACCGTGCCCATCACAGAGATGGTCGACCCGCTCATCGAACACTTCCCCGAGATGGACAACCGCCGTAAAGGCAACATCATGGCGCGCGAACGCATGATCGTCCTCTTCGACCAATCCGAAGCCTTTCACGGTCTGGTGGTTGGCACCGGCAACAAGACCGAGATCCTGCTGGGCTATTCCACTTGGTACGGCGATTCCGCCTGCGCCATCAACCCCATTGGCGACCTGTATAAAGCTCAGGTGCGCCAGCTTTCGCGCAGCCTGGGAGTACCCCTGCCCATCATCGAGAAGGCCCCCTCCGCCGACCTATGGGTGGGGCAAACGGATGAAAACGAGTTGGGGTTCACCTACGATCAGGCAGACCAAATTCTGTATCTTCTGATCGATCAGCGCTACACCCCTGCTGAAGTGGTGGAAGCGGGATTCAAAGAAGAGTACGTCAAAGCCATCCTCCAGCGCGTGCGCCGCAATCAATTCAAGCGCGTGCTGCCTCCCATTGCCAAACTCAGCAACCGCACCATCGGCTATGACTTTTTATATCTCCGGGATTGGGGTACTTAACTCTCGTACATGACATTCAAAGATTTTTTTCGCGTCCCCCCTGCCCTCAAGCACCGCCGCTTTGCATTATTATGGGCAGGGTTATTGATCTCTACTGCCGGTTCCCAGATGCAAGTCTGGGCCATTTATTGGCATTTACGCGACCTGAGCACGGACCCTATCGTGGTCAGCGGCATCGGCGTCGCCAAATTCCTGCCGATCTTGATCTTTGCGCTGATCGGCGGTCTGGCCGCCGACACGTTCAACCGGCGCAATATTGTCATCATCACCCAGGTGATGATGACCCTCACCGCCGCTGCCCTGGGTCTGCTGACCGCCTTCGGACATATTCAGCTCTGGCACATCTACGTGTTGGTGGCGATCCAAAGTGTGGCCGTCTCCTTTGACGGCCCGGCGCGCCAATCCATGATCCCCAGCCTGGTCGCCCGTGATGATCTGCGCAGCGCCTTCGGCCTGCAGTCGATCGCGGCAGACGTGGGCGCTGTTGTTGGCCCGGCTCTCAGCGGATTGGTGATCGCCACGCTGGGGCTGCAGTGGACGTACTGGATCAACGCCATCTCTTTCCTGGCCGTGATCCTGGCGCTGATATTGATGGGACCAGTCGAAACCATTCACAGCATCGATACGCGCAAACAGATGCCTATTTACAAACGCTTGGATTACTCTGCCATACCGGTAGGCATCCGCTTCATCCTCGGCCACCCCATCATCCTTTCCAGCATGATCCTCGATTTCTTTGCCACTTTCTTCTCTTCTGCCAACACCCTGCTCCCCTTTGTGGCCCGCGACGTGCTGCACGTGGGCGCCATCGGCTACGGCTGGCTCTCGGCTGCCCAATCCATTGGTTCCGTGACCCTGGCATTGATCTTGGCGCAAGCGATTCACATCCGCAAACAGGGAAAGCTGCTGCTGTGGGGAGTAGCGGCTTTTGGTTCAGCCACCATCGTCTTTGGCCTGTCGCATAATTACCTGTTGACCATGCTGGCCCTCATCACCGTTGGCGCCGGGGATGCAATTAGCACGGTGCTGCGTAACACCATCCGCCAACTGCAAACCCCGGATGAGATGCGCGGACGCATGGTCAGCATCAACCAGATCTTTTTCCTGGGCGGCCCGCAGTTGGGCGAGGTGGAAGCCGGCATCGTGGCCTCCGCTTTCAGCACCCCCGTTGCCATCGTCACCGGCGGCATCGGCTGCCTGGTAGCAACAGCCGTTGTGGCCGCGCGCTACCCCAAGCTGCGCAACTACAACGGAGATGAAGCCATCCAGGCCGGAGCAAATATGTAAGTTAGTGCATTAAGTACAAAAACCGGGCTTCTGAAGTTCAGAAGCCCGGTTTTTTAAGTTAAAGTCTATTCGTTCTCTTCCCCCAGCCGCGTCCATTCTTCCATGCGCTCCTCCAGGTCTACCTGCACGCGCGCATACTCCTCGCTCAGGCGCTGCACCTTGCCGGCGTCGGCGGGAGGGTTTTCGAGCTGCACTTCAATGGACTTGAGATGCTCTTCCAGCATGGAGATTTCTCGCTCCAGCGCGGCCATGCGCTGCTGGCGTTTGCGCTGCTGATCTTTGGAGAGGCTGCTGCTTTTCTCTTTCTTCTCGCGCGTAGCAATGACCGGTCCGTTCTTGGTCTCGAGCACGCTAGAGGTCGCCTGTCGCGAGGCCTTGTATTCGCTGTAGGAGCCGGAGAAGACCTTGAGCGTGCGCAGGCCCGGTTCCACTTCCCAGATCTGCGTGGCCAGCGCATCGATCAGATAGCGGTCGTGCGAGACCAGCAAAATGGTGCCACCAAAATCAGAGAGCACGCTTTGCAGCACTTCCTGCGAGGGGATATCCAGATGGTTGGTGGGCTCGTCCAGCAGCATCAGGTTGGCGCCCTGCAGCGCCAAACAGGCCAGCGCCAGGCGTCCGCCCTCGCCGCCGGAGAGCAAACTCACCGTCTTGAACACGTCATCCCCGGTGAAGAGGAATTTGGCCAGGTAGTCGCGTACTTCGGCGGGCAGCATCTTGGGCGCCACGCCCTGGATCTCTTCCATCAGCGTCCAGCCCGGATGCAGGTCATCGTGGGCCTGGGCAAAATAGCCGATGTGCAGGCTGGAGCCGAGCAGGGTTTCCCCGGCCAGAGCCGGTATCTGGTTCAAAATGGTCTTGAGAAAGGTGGTCTTGCCGGCGCCGTTGGGGCCGATGATGGCCGCACATTCGCCGCGCACCAGCGTCAGATCAGGAACGTTGAACAGGGGTTTGCCTTCGTCGGCATAACCCACGCTCAGCGATCGCGTGCGCAGCACCAGCTCGCCGGATCGGGCGGCCGGGTTGAGGTTCAGGTGCAGCGAGCGTTTGTGTACCGGCGGTGCCATGCGTGTATCCGCGAGCAGGCGCTCCAGACGTTTGCGCCGTCCCTGTGCCTGCCGGGTATTCTGACCGGCAATGTTGCGCCGGATATATTCTTCTTCCTTTTCGATGAACTCGTTCTGCGCCTGGAATTCCAGCAGATAGCGTTGATAGCGCTCTTCGCGCTGGTTCAGGTAAGCGCTGTAGTTGCCGCGGTATTCTTCCAGATCGGGGGTCATCTCAAAGATGGTGTTCACCACCTGATCGAGAAAATAGCGGTCATGCGAAACAATGAAGACCGCGCCGGGCCAGGCTTTGAGATAATCTTCCAACCACTCTACTGCGGCGATGTCCAGATGGTTGGTGGGTTCATCCAGCAGCAGCAGATCCGGCTCCGCCAGCAGCAGGCGCGCCAGTAAAGCACGGGTGCGCTGCCCGCCCGAGAGCTGCGCCAGCGGACGTTTGCCGTCAGCCTGGCTGAAACCCAGGCCGGTGAGTGTCATGCGGATGCGGTTCTCATAGGTGTAGCCGCCCTGCGCTTCGAATTCAGCCTGCAGGTGGCCATAGTTTTCCAACAGGTCTTCGGCCTGGCCCTCGCGGGTCAGTTGTTCTTCCATCTTATGCAGCTCCGCCTGCTGGTCGAGCAGCGGCTGGAACACCGTCAGGCACTCCTGCCAGAGCGAGCGGTCGGAGTTGAGGCGGGCTTCCTGTGGCAGGTAGCCGATCTGAATGCCGTGGGCGCGGTTGACCAGGCCGGAAGTGGCTTCTTCTTCACCGATCAAAATGCGCAGCAGGGTGGTTTTACCCACCCCGTTGGGGCCCACCAGGCCGATGCGGCTTTTATGCGGAATCGAAAAAGAGATGTCGCTGAAAATATCCAGGGCACCGTATGATTTTGAAAGAGATTGCACGTTTAATACAGGCATAATCCTCACTCCCTCGAGAGTGCGGTTTGAAGTATACCATAGCGGTTTTACCCAAAAAGTCCCTGTCTGCGACCAGACAGGGACTGAAATAGCTATTTTTAGGCGCTTTGATCTACTGATACACCTGCCACAAAATCAACTGATTGTCCTGCCCGCACGAAGCCAGACTCTTGCCGTCCGCTGAAAATGCCACCAGGTTCACCGGCGCCGAATGGCCGCTGAGGGTAGCCACCTGCGTTCCGGAAGCCACGTCCCATATCTGCACGTCGTTACCGGTTGCCACTGCTAACAGCGTGCCATCCGGGGAGAAGCTCAGCCCCAGCGCGCTTTGCGGCAGCACCAAAACGTGCAGTTCGGTGCCCAGTGCCGCGTCCCACAATTGCACCACTGATTGAGGATTCCCGTTGATTGTTTTCAGCGAGGCACTGGCCAGCACTTTGCCGTCCGGTGAAAGCCTGTAGGCGCTGACGAAATCTTCGTGGTTGAAAGTGGCTCCCAGGGTTCCGCTGGCGATGTTCTGCAGTTGGATGGTCGCGCGCGCTTTCCAGACCAGGTCGCTTGAATTCCCGGCAAAACCAACCTAGAAAACCGGGGCAGCGGTGGTGAATCCACTCAGCACCTTTGTTTCAGACCCGGAAGGCAGGCTGTTCACCGAAACCGACATCGCCTCATAATTTGTGAACGCGAAAGATTTTCCATCCGGCGCGAAGGTGGCACCGCCGATGGAGTACTGCGGGGAGATCGAGACGACATCCTTGTTGCCGTCGCCAAGATCGATTAGATTAAGCGTTTTCAGATCGCTGGAGATCACCGCGGCCAGACGTCCGTCCGGGCTGATCTGGGTGATGTGTCCGCCGTTGGGTTCAGCCCATACCGTTTTGACAGCCAGTTTGGCATCCAACAAGGTGGCACTGAAGATAGAATTGCCGTTGGCATCCTGGTTTTGGCTCACCAGACCCAGGGTGCTGCTGTCGCTCGACCAGGTCAGCGATTGCACGTTAGTGGCCGGAGCCTTGTTCACCGCACTCAGGTGAATGGCATTTGTGCCGCTGATGACCAGTGCCTGCGGTACGGGGGTGGCTGTGGCCGGAATGGCAGTGGGCGGCACAACTGCGGTAATGGTCGGCACATCCGTGGGGGCATAAGCCGGCGGCGGAGTGATGGTGGGCAGGTTACAACTGGCAAGTGCCAGGGTCATGATCAGACTTAAAAACATGATTCGAACAGCCAATTTGCGTGTCATAAATGTCCTTTCAAACAAATCGATAATGGCGATTATACACTTTTACGGGCACTGTTAATTTAACAGGCTGTTCAGCTTGTCTTCTCCCCATTGCACCACTTTGTCTTCGGCGCTTTGGAACAGTCCTTTAATGGCGTTCAGCATGTCCGCCTTGAGTTGGTTGACGCTTTGATGGGCAGAGAGTTTGATCTTGTACTTCCATTCATTCACTTGGCTGGCTGCGTCCTGCTGCACTGCGGCTGCCAGGTTGCTGGTCTGGCCCAAAAAGACGACCGGACGCTCGTTCAACAATACCGTGGCCGTCCCGTTGGCGTCCACCGCAATGGTAGTGCCGTTGGCGGAGGTAAACGCGGCCGCGTCCACGGCATATGCGGTCAGGCTGCTCACCGGCAAATTGCTCAACGTCACCGGAATGGGGGTGTCCCCATCTTGGGCATGCCAGGCAATAATGATCCACTGGCTGCCTTTACTGAAGCGGTATTCAAAAACGGAACCGCTTTGGCCCTGCGCCTGGATCTCAAATTTAGCTCCACTTAAGACCGAATTTAGATTGCTCAAAGCCGTAAAAGGGACTGCCTGTGCGTTGGGATCGATCTGCCAGAAGAAGGTGGTCAGGCTGTTACTCCCGGCCAGAATTGTTGTGGCCCGGGTGAGGGTGTCTGCCAGAACCTGATCAGCGGAAATGCTGCGGTTGGCAGCCAATTTGGCAAGTTCATCATTTGACCAGCCCAGGCCTTCGATGCGCACCGTCTTGCCGCCCAACTGGCGGGCCAGGTTTTGTAAGGCGGTCACTTCGCCGCTGAGGGTGGCATTGCTCGCCGGCAGGGAGGAGGCGCAGGCAGAGTTCGCGGCGGTCTGCGCTGTTTCGGGTGCGAGCGCGCCCCTGGCCGGGGAGTATTCGATGCTGTCCAATGAATCCCAGCCCTTGGCGCCGTTGACCTCTAACAAGAAAGTGAGCGGGTTCATGGCGCAGTTGCTGGCCGAAGCGCTCACCAGGCTGCCCATCCACACTTCATCATTGGCGTCAGCCGTCTTGACGATCTTGTAGACCACCTTCGCCATTTTGGCGTAAAGCGTCGGGTCGGGAGTGGTGCTGGTGCTGGCTACAGTGGGGGTGATGAACGGGCTCATGCCGGTGGTGGTGTTGATCTGTGAACCGATTTCCCAGACGTCCACCTGGCTGCCAAATTGATCTACGGCGGCCTGCACAAAATTTGCCCAGCGCAGCAAGAATTGACTGGAATCTACCGTTTCCCCCGAAGTGGGGGTCAGATAGGTCGGTCCGCCGTTCAAGACCGCGATCACTTTGAGCCCCTTCGCCTTTTCAGCAGCAAACACAGTGGCATAGGAGACCGGCGCGGACCAGTTGTACGTGCCCTGCATGGTTTCGATCTGGCTCCAATCCAGCACTTCGCGGACATAGGCTGTTCCGGCAGTTTTTTCTGCCGCGAGCGTATTGCTAAAACCGTCTGAGCCGTAAGTAAGCCCCGGACCGGTATTCACGTTGAGCGCTTCAAGCCGGTCGCTTGAAATCGTCCCGCTCGAAGAAAACAAGACCGCGACCACCCCGGCGATCAAGGCCAGGGGAATCAATTTCAAGAAAAAATGCCGCAGAAATCTCATAATCCCATCTCCCTAGAGATGGGTTGCAAGAATGAAGCCAGCATATTTGGTACAACAAATGAGGTTACTCTGCCTGCAGGTCCGGGTTTTGTTTTGGATGGTTTTTGGCTCTTTGTACCGTGATCAACGCCCAGGCAGAAAGGAAGACTGCTACCAGGATAAAGATTACGATAAAGAGCATGGCATCATGCAGACCGGCTACCTGAGCCCAGATCGGTGCCTGGGTGGCATCGCTGACCTGGATCTTCCCGGCAAACCGAAACACATTGGCTTCCCACAACGCCCCCAAAATGGAGATGCCTGCCGTCTGCCCCAACACGCGCGTCAATGAAAGCAGCCCCGAGGCTACTCCCAGCCGATGTTTGGGAGCTTCGCCCATGATGGTGCTGTTGTTTGGCGATTGAAAAATGCCCATACCGGTGCCGATCGCCGCATAACTGAGGATGTAAGAAATGGTGGAAGTTTGCGCATTCAGGTTAATGAACGCAATGTAACCCGTCAGGCAAATGACCAGACCAATGGTGGTCAACACGCGCGACCCCACCCGGTCGGAGATAGCACCAGATAATGGAGCTACCACAGCCATAGCCAGCGGCGAAATGATCATCAAAATGCCGGTTTTTTGCGGGTCGAACCCCATCACGTTTTGCAGGTAGAGCGGGATCAACAGAGTAACCCCTGCGCTGGCCACAAAAGTAATAAAACAGGTGATCAAGTTGATGGAAAACAAGCGGTTGGTGAAAAGATGCAGGTCGATCATCGGTTCACTGGCTTTGTTCTCAACCTTGATGAAAAGCGCGATCATCGCAACCGCGAAGACCAGCAAAACGTAAACCAATAAATTCTGGAAGCCATCCGTCTGGATGAAGGAAAGTGCCAGTAAAAAGGAAGCCATGCCCACAAAAAGTGTGCCTGCTCCCCAAAAATCGAACTTTTGATCCCCTTTTGGTTTTATCTCAGGCACAAAACGCAGCACCATGAAGAAACCGATCACGCCTATGGGAAGATTAACGAAGAACAACCAGTGCCAGGTAAGATACTGCAGAATGATTCCACCCAGGGTTGGGCCGGCAATGACTCCCAGCGATACCAGCAGACCGATGATGCCCAGCGCCTTGCCGCGTTCCTGGCTGGGAAAAGCTTCGGTGACGATGGCTGTACTCAACGCCATGTTCATAGAAGCGCCCACCGCCTGGATCACCCGCGAAGTGATCAACCAGTAAATATTAGGGCTCAAACCGCACAACGCCGAACCGATCGTGAAGATCGCCAGCCCGGTGGCAAATAATTTTTTCTTGCCAAACATATCCGCCAGGCGGCCAATGGAAAGCATTAATGTAGCGATCACAAGCAAGTAAACCAGCACCACCCATTCCACGACCGCCAGCGGTTGGTGAAGCTGTTCCACTAGGGTGTTCAAGGCGATATTTACAATGCTGCCGTCGATGGTCGAGAGGAATACTTCGCAGGCAACTGCTGCCATCACGAGCCATTTTTTACTGTAATCTACACCAACAATATTTTCCATATTTTCCAATTTACAAAAAAGAATTAGAGAAAAATTATAACACTGGCATCATTCACGGTCCAAATCATTAATCAGAATCTTAGCTGCCATTAATAATAAGCTGCCGTACCTGTAAACTTCCGGTGCGGCAGCTTCCTTTTGAATAAATGGGTGTCTATTTACTGCAGGTTGTCCCGATATCCAGTTTCTCGATATCCTTCAACCCGCTACGTGAGCTGACATCCAGCGTTAAGCCGCACAGATCAGCGCGGGAGACCATCACTTTGGTCTTGAAAAACAACGGAATGAATGGGACGTCATTAGCTAGTTGAGTCAATGCCTGTTGATTCGCTTGGTTCGCCAGGTCTTTATCCAACCCGGCAGAGAGATAGGTTTGGCAAGCTTGATCATAGGTAGTGCTGGAATAACCGGTAATATTGACGCCGCCAAATTTCGTCCCCAGCCAATTATTTTTAGCGGTGGGAATTTCGGATGAGGAGAACAGGAAGCAAGGGTTCTGCCGCCCGGTAGTCCAACCCAACTGCGCAAGGTCAAAGTTACGGCCAAAAACGAGGCCGTCCGGTCCGGCAGCGTACATCTCTGCTGCCGACACCAGTTTGACATCCATTTTGATGCCGCACTGCTGCAGGTTGCTGGCGATGGCCTGCGCGATCACGGAATTGCTGCCGGCGTCTGTTGCCAGGTAAGTGATCTCGAATGGTTTTCCGTTCACCACGTCGGTCACACCTTGAGCAATCCGCGGTGTATCGGCGCTGCCGTCCGTGTCCTTCCAGCCCACCGCATCCAGCAATTGTTCCCCTTTAGCAGGGTCATAAGCATAGGCCGGCAGGTCTTTCACATAATAAGGATGGTTCGTGGTCAGGTAGGAGTTGGGCAGATCAGACAGGCTGAATTCATATTCATTGATGATCTTTTGGCGGTCGATGCAGTCAGCAATAGCCTGGCGGGTACGTACATCGCCGAAGAAATTCGTCCGGTCCAAGTAGGGATTGAATACATCATCGTAAGAACTGGGTTTGATGCCGAAATTGATGCCTTCCCATTCCGGACCCTGCCCGTAGTAACCTTTTACTTTGCCGTCTTTTTCGAGGGAGCGGATCGTTTGCAGTTGATCAGACATGGTCACCGAAGTATCGATAATATCGCACTCACCGGTCAGGATGGGAGAGAGATCAGCCTGAGGCACATTGCCCAGGAATCGGTAAACCACTGCATCAAATTTGGGCAGCCCTTCGCTGGCGCGAAAATAATTGGGGTTCTTGACCAGGCGGATATGATCGCCCGCCTGCCATTGATCGATCATGTACGGGCCCCATCCCAGAGGGGCACGAGTGGCAGCATCGGTGGTAGATAAGTCCTTGGCCGCAATCTTACCCAGCGTATGCTGCGGCAGCGGGGTCCAGAAATAAGCAGAGGGGTTGAGGGTGAGATAGCCGGGGATCCCCACCCATTGCACGGTTTGTGCATCCACGGCCGTATAACTGGCCGTCTTTTTAATTAAAGTTTTTGAGATGTTTGTATCTTTATCCGCAGCGACCTGATAAGAATAGACCGAATCGGCAGCCGTGAGCGCCTGCCCGTCTGACCATTTAACCCCGGAGATCAATTTGAAATTTATGGTCATTTGTGAAAGTTTCAGATCACTCGTACCATCCCAGGGTACAGCGCAGCTTGCCGAGGTGCAGCCTTCCGGGAAAACCGTGACCCCTTTTTCGAGAGCCACCAGATCGCCGTCCGAGTTAGCCACCAGGTCTCCGCTGCTGACGGAAACAGCCTGGATAACGACAGCGCCGTTTTCCTGTGACGGAATATTCTCCAGGATCACTGGCTGGGGTACATAATTGACAGTATCGATTGGTCCATCGTAGATACTTTCGAGCACGCTCCACATCGATTGTGAAGAATCACCATACAGATAAAGGGATTTGGGTTCATCACCCAAACAGATGACCAGCGTTTTTTGAGGGACCGGGGTGGCCGTAGCTGCGGTCGTGGGGGTGGCTGTTGCCGGGGATAAACCGGGCACGCCGCTGCAAGCGCTGAGAAGTACACTCCCCAAAAGCAGACTCACCAATGCCGGATGCCCAATTTTTATAAATTTTAATCTCATCAGAAATCTCCTACCGTTTGAGAACATCTATGTATTTATTATAAAGCATAGGGTTACCCTCATACGAGGCGAAAATCACCTTGAGTGGTGAACAAAATTTCCCGGTCATTTAGGTAACCGGGAAATTAATATTCGAAACCGTGAATTTCAGACGGTAAAATTTTCAGAAAAAGATTCCACCTTTCAATATCTATCTTTGTCTTTTTTGCGGTGGATGGCCACGTACAGCGACGTTCCAATCATTCCAATAACAAAACCAATAAAAGAGAGAAAGAATGA
>Ga0182021_10009920_pt1 | contig 11290 bp, 10 predicted proteins | sample 612E3MmetaG_FD_120493 | JGI IMG/M metagenome (GOLD analysis project Ga0182021, IMG submission 120493) | Permafrost microbial communities from Stordalen Mire, Sweden - 612E3M metaG (Illumina Assembly) | ecosystem: Environmental > Terrestrial > Soil > Wetlands > Permafrost | place: Sweden...
TGTTCCAACGACTACGAGGACAAGTGATGCAACAATATTGTTGGAAATGGTAATCGCAAATGCTCCTGCGCCGAGTGCGAGGGATACAATATAGAGCATAAGCACTGCATTCCGATGTGACAACCCGCGTCCGATAAGCCTATGGTGAATATGACTGCTATCAGGTTGGAACATTGATTTTAATCTCAAAACTATATTCTCAGGATTGTTTTTAGGAGTAAGAAATGATCGCAAAAACCGACGAATCATCGACAGCAAGGTCTCCATAATGGGAAGCCCCAGGGCAAGGATCGGAACAAGAATTGCGAAACTTGTGGAGCTCGTTGTTGAACCTTTAACGGAAAGCACCGCGAGCAAAAAGCCAAGGAATAAACTTCCCGAGTCTCCTAAAAATATTTTTGCGGGGTTAAAATTATATCGTAAAAAGCCTATCAATGATCCCACCATAAGCACCGCAAGAGCCGCTGTCCCGACATCTTCCTGCAAAAGAGCAATCGGCAGCATCGTCATTGCAGCGATAGTTGCAACCCCTGCAGCAAGACCGTCAAGGCCATCAATTAAATTGAGAGCATTTGTCACACCAATGATCCAAAACACTGTGAATAGAAAATCCAGCACTCCAAGCGCAGTAGTCCCCAGACCAAAGGGATTCGTAACGCCCATCACATTGAATCCCGTGAAATAAATAATAATAATGCTCAACACTAATTGAACAATAAATTTTTGGCCCGGTTTTAATGAACGAATGTCATCCCAAATTCCAAGGCATAACACAAGGAATAACGCTCCAAAAAGAATCATTCCATCTTCTTGATAAATCCATGATGCAGATAGAATCGCTGGATGAAAAATACTAAGAGTGAGTAAGCCCGAGAAGAAACTAAAAAATATAGCTAGACCGCCTAAACGAGGCGTCGGAACCTGATGGACTTTTCTTTCATTCGGTTTGTCTATTGCACCTACCAAAGGTGCTAATTTTATAACAAGGGGAGTTAAAATTAGTGACATCCCCAAAGCCACACAAAATGCAATAATAAATGGTATCAGCACGTCCCCTTTTTCCTCTCATTCAATTTATTGTGTAATGTTTTCCTGCTCACACCCAGAATCCGGATGCGGCAGATTTATTATTCTCAACAGAAGCTACTGTCTGGTCTATGAGCATCTGTTCAACAATATTCATTGATGTTCCAATCGAAATTTTGACCAATCTTTAATAAGACATCAGTCATTGCAGAATTTTGGGCTATGAAAATCGGGCCAATGCGGCTTGATAGTGTATCTATGGAAAACTCCGCGATTTTTTCCAATACAATTTTCTTTTCAATCACCTTATGCCTCACCATTCCATCGAATAGCCCCTGCTACTTTCCATGTAAAAACAATGCAAATAAATCTTAACAGACATTTGGCAGCAATTGTTATTGTATAACGCAATCAGACCTTTGATGAGTTCCCAGATTTGCCCAAAATAAAGACTCCGGGTAGTGGTATCCTCTTGTTGAAAGACAAAAAAGAACAACCGCAAACCGGAGCAACCAATACAAAATAAGGGTACGAAAATTTTTACATAAATCATAGATACCATAGACAAAAATGATTTTACGTATATAATTTGGAAGAATGGTTCAATAATCCGTATCAAAGCCCGTCTTTAATACCTAATATGCAGCTCTCGATTTTCGATGTTGGATGCATAAGGTGGCCTACCTACTCTAGAATTTAACCATGAACTTGTCCAATTTGAATCACTTTCTATATTTTTTAAACTTAAAGCAAATTATTTTGGACAGCAGTGAACCATATCAAATACTTTAATTAAAGGAGTTTTACCTGATTGAAATGGCATACCCCCACTGCATGTTGAACTTAGTCCATCTAGGCTTGTTTTTTTTCGCAATTCGTTGATAGAGGGAATTGTAACTTGCAAAAATCATGCATCGTGATAAAATCACCCTTACTCTTCAATATGCTGATCGTATCATTTAATCGATCTAACATATCCTTTCCGCTCATTCTTCTGATAAACCAAGGCAGTCTGTAAGCATTGATTTCTACAAACTCCCAAGGATGAAAATAAAGCGATAAGAAACCATCATGCTTTAATGTGCGCAACATTAATGATTTGAAAAACCATATCGGAAAAATTTTAAAACTTAACCAGAACAAAGGTATCCGAAAGAATGGTGTAACCGATGTTGGAATATTCACTAAGTTGCCGCTGAAAAAGGGCAGCCGTGGTTTAGTTGAATAATTGTATCTGCCAGGTATCCAAGTCGGGTTCAAGGAAGAATTGTAAGCATATCCTGCTTTTTCGATTTCTGAATTATCGACAGGCGCATGTCGCGGCATCCGAAAACCATATAAAGGTTGATTTATGATGGCTTCAAGTATTTCTTTTGACGATGACAGATCACTCACTGAAAAGGAGGAATGAGAATAACCATGTGAAGCGATTTCGTGTTTTTCAGAAACTGATTTTATGAGTACGGGCTGCTGCTGAGCATAGGCGGCAGTAGTAAAAAAAGTACATCTGATCTGATGTTCTGAAAGCAGCCTCTGTATTTTTTGAAGTCCGGTGGTTGTGATTTCTATCTGTTCTTCAAGAGGGATGCTCTGACCATATTCCAATGGAATATCAAACTCTTCCACATCAAAAGTTAAGATTATTTTGCCGCGAGACATGTGTGCCTATCGGACAATGGAACACACATGGAGAAAATTCCGAAATTCAGCTGCGAAAATTCTGGCACCCATTTTTGAAAGTGTAACATTGTCACGCAAAGAAACTTCGCAAGGAATAATATTTATTCTTTTTGCCTTTGCGGCAATGGCAAGAAACTCTGTATCTGCTAAGTAACGCTCTATGGTCGTGCTTAGCATAATCTTACGTCCTTTATGGTTAAAGCCTTTTAATCCTGATTGCGTATCGCTAAATGGCAGCCGAAGAAATATCTTATTGAGAATCTGGGACATGTTTGATGCAACCATTCGCTCAAATGAAAGCGTGTTATAATATTTTTTTGTCCGCACACCGCAAACAATATCCGCATCTCCTTCCAACAGCTCATACATTTGTTTTATATGAATCAATTCGTATGGGAAATCGATGTCTGTGCAAATCTGTAAAGAGCCCTTGCTTGCTGCAAGCCCTTGCCTTAACGCATACCCTTTGCCCCGATTTTGTTCATAACTGATAAATTGAAAATTGCATATCCGTTCTCGGAGAAAAGTTACGGATTCATCGGTTATATTTGTTTGTGAGCCATCATTAACGATAATAAGGTTGATGTTGACATCAGGCAACAGCTTTAGTACATTTCCAAAATGCATCCAAACAGATTTCTCCCAGCCATGAAAAGGATTATAGCACGGCTGTATGATATCGAGATCAATCATTCGCATGAAGTAGTTTGTTTTGCCAGATTGTCATTCCTCACCTTTCGAGAAAAAGTTAAGTCATATTCGAGCTTCAACCAAATGAAAAGAAAGGGAAGAGATTTTAAAGCCATTGGCACAATATACTGTTCTCTTAGGTAACGAGGGAAAAAATTGGAAGAAGTGAGGCTAAGAACAAATGCAAAAGTTACTAAAATAAGGTCAGTTATAGATTTATTCCCATTTACATACCAAAGGGCAACGCCGGTAATGGCAATGATGTAGTGGTTCGACTCAGCCGCATGATTGAATATAATACACCATATCATAATGGACGAGAGAACGGATAGACGGAATTGGAATGATTCAAACATCTTATAGTTTAAATATTTTATGCAAAACACCGCAAAAGCCCCAAGTTGTATCATATAACGAGCCGCATTGCTCAACTTGATACCTCTTACTCCTTCTATCATTCTCATAACCGAAATATAAATATTGTCAGTATACTGTATGTGAATTTCTTTCATTACATCGTACCAATATTGGTAGTGGTTTAATAATTCCTTCCACGAAATTATACACAGAGGTAAAAGAAATAGCAGCGCAAACCATAACACTGTCCAACCAATAAATTTTAATCGTTCCGGATACAGAAGAAAAAGCGCAGCACCCATCACGCCGAATATCTTGATAAAAAAGCTGATCGATACGAAAAGCGCAGCGAATGCTATTTGTTTCCTCTCAAATGCAACAAATGTGAAAATGAATAATGCACATACCAAAGGATTCACCTGAACATTCTGAATGGTTGAAACAAGGTCAACTATGATGAACCAATAGATAAATCTTTTTTTCCTTTCGTCTACCTGCAGAAGCCGAATTGAAAAGAAGAGGATAAGCGAATTGAAAACGCACCAAAGTACTACACCAATATACTTTGGAAGGAGGGCAAACGGTGCAAACAGCATTGCAAAGGTCGGACTATACATAAACTGATCGACCTGCTCTGCCGGCATAAATCCATAGAGTTCATTATGGTGGATGAGGTGATAAAAAGAATTGCGGTAAACAACAAAGTTATTCACCTTGCTGATATAACCCGGTTCTGTGTGACGTAAATCGATGGAAACTTTCAGAAGACTGGCAACAACAGCTACCATCAGATAAACCCCGAAAATGAACAATGGGGAGCTGATATGTTTCTTGACGGAGGTAAATATTTTTACTGCTTGCGGTAGAAAGATTTGGTATGCTCAGGTTTTTGTTTTTGGAATTGTCATTATATCCGAACACTACTAGTGTTGACTCATAGCCCGGCTCGGAGATCTCAATTTTTGTAACTGGATGCTGCGCAAGCCCCTAGGGTTCATTCTGATTCGATGCATTTCATCAGATCAAGATCTCGATCCGCCAATTGATAATTCGTGCTGTCGCATTGAAAATTATTATTTTCATTCAAATATATAATTGATAGCATTCGAATCTCTTTTAAACTATTACGGTCTAAAGGAATGGCCTCAGTAGAGCGCCGTCTTCATTGATAATTAATATATTATCCTAATTTCTCTTGAATTTCAAGCTGTAATGAAGCTCTCCAAGGCAAGCAGTGGGAAATTTAACTCGTAGAGATTAAAACATCAACTATGCTATTTTATGTTTTTGACCGAGAGCACTATCTTTCTCCTGCCAATTGGAACAAAATTCTCTCCAAAAAGGTTTATTAATATATGAAGAGTCTTGCTGTGGTCATTACGATCCTTTTTCTTCTCCATCTCCCCAGCAGTATTTCATTTACACAGACAAAACAAACAATGAGCGGAACCATCAAGAACGGTGAAACCGGCGAGGCCCTTATCGGCGCCGCCGTTGTCGTAAAAGAGCTGTCAGGTGTGGGAGTTGTTTCCAATGCGTATGGTTTTTATTCTCTTACGCTTCCGCGGGGAACATACACAATATTGGTGCAGTATCTCGGATTCAAAACAGCAGCCGATACAATTATACTCGACCATGATCGAATAGTAAATTTTGATCTTCTCCCCCAGCCTATCAGAGTCGGCGAAGTGGTGATATCGGGTGAAAGGACGAATGCAAACGTTACCTCAACAGAGGTGAGTGCCGAAAAACTTGAAATAGAAGAAATAAAATCTATCCCCGTGTTATTAGGAGAAAAGGATATTCTCAAAACGATTCAACTGCTTCCCGGTATACAATCGGCAGGCGAAGGGGGAACAGGATTCTATGCACGCGGCGGCGGCATTGACCAAAATCTTATTGTTCTGGATGAAGCTCCGGTTTATAATTCGTCACACCTGCTGGGATTTCTTTCCGTATTTAATTCGGATGCGATTAAAGATGTAAAAGTCATCACTGGCGGTATCCCTGCTGAATACGGCGGTCGGCTTTCTTCGGTGCTGGATATTCGGACGAACGACGGGAACACAAAAGAATTTGGCGGCACCGGCGGCATCGGTCTTTTAGCGTCACGGCTTACATTGGAAGGTCCTATTGTAAGGGATGAGGGTTCGTTTATTGTGTCTGGAAGAAGAACCTATGCCGATCTCTTCTTGAAACTTTCGAAAGATACATTGATCAACCGTGCAAGTCTGTATTTCTACGATCTTAATGCGAAAGCAAATTACGCTCTTGGCCAAAAAGACCGGATTTTTATCTCGGGATATTTTGGAAGAGATAATTTTAATTATCCCGGTACATTCGGTTTTAACTGGGGAAACACAACAGGGACTCTTCGGTGGAATCATATTTTTGGAGATCATCTCTTTTCCAATACTTCGTTCATTATCAGCGACTATGGATACAGCAACGTGGTAGGTTCCGGGACAAGCGAGTTCCAGATTACATCCGGCATTCAGGATCTGAATTTCAAAATGGATTTTCAATATTTCACAAATTCTCAAAGCACAATAAAATTTGGCGTCAACTCTGTTTACCATACATTCCTGCCTGGAACGGTCACTGCAGGATCAACCAGCTTTACCAATAGTTTGACAATCGAAAACAGGTATGCTTTGGAAAGTGCAGCTTACTTTTCCCATGAACTCGATATTGTAAGCGGAGTCAAACTTAATTACGGATTGAGATATTCTCTCTTCAGTTTATTGGGTCCTGGTCATATCTTTTCCTATGATGAAAGCGGAGCAGTTGTCGACACAGCGACATATCGATCACGTGGCTTCATTAAAACATATTCGAACCTTGAGCCGCGAATCTCCGCCAACGTTCTCTTGGACGAAACAAGTTCCATAAAAGCTTCCTACACACGAACGACGCAGTATCTTCATCTTTTATCGAATTCCACAACGTCGAATCCGAGCGATCTGTGGGTTCCAAGCAGCAAAAACGTTAAACCCCAATTGGCCGATCAGTACGATATAGGGTATTTTAGGAATTTTGATGATAACCAGTTTGAAGCCTCCTTTGAACTCTATTACAAAAACATGCAGAACTTGATCGACTATAAAAATGGCGCAGATTTTCTGCTGAACCAAAATGTAGAAGCGCTTCTTCTATATGGAAGAGGATGGAGTTATGGAATGGAGTTGCTTGTAAGAAAAAAATATGGCCAGGTTACTGGCTGGGTGGGATATACATTATCCAAGACAGAAGAACAGTTTGATCAAATTAATAATGGACAAGCATTTCCAGCGAGGCAGGACCGGACGCACGACGTTTCGGTAGTAGTGATCTATGACTATAATAGTGTATGGAATTTTTCAGCTTCATGGGTGTACAATACAGGGAATGCAGTGACGTTTCCGAGCGGCGGATACAGATTGGAGGCTGAGAATAGATGGATTCCACTATATACTGGGAGAAATGGATATCGAATGCCTGCATATCATCGCCTGGATTTATCCGCCACGTGGAAACTTGGGCCGAGGTCGAATTTGAATTTCTCTTTATATAACGTTTACGACAGAATGAATGCTTATTCCATAAATTTTAGACAAGACCCTAATAATCCTAGCAAAGCGCAGGCAGTGCAAACCACCTTTTTCCCGATCATACCTTCGGTGACATACAACTTCAATTTTTAAGGGTTGAGGAATTTTATGAAAACGAAAAGAAATTTTTTATATCGAATCATATTTGTATTGACATTCGTTTTATCAATTTATTTTATTTATGGATGTCAGCAGGTTGTTTCCATCGATCTGAATACAGCAAATCCACGCATAGTCATCGAAGGCAATATCAAAGATCAGCCCGGTCCATATTCAGTTCTGTTAAGTACGACGGGGAGTTACTTCGATACGACCCTGGCCACTCCTCCCATCACTCATGCACAAGTGTTAATAACAGACGATCTTGGGAATCGCGACACATTGAAAGAAGTGATCAGCGGTACCTATCAATCGTCCACATTGATTGGTGTCCCCGGAAGAACCTATACACTTTCTGTGAAAGCTGATGGAAAGGAATGCATGGCGACATCTTCCATGCCTACAAAGGTTTTTATCGATTCTCTCTATGCACTCCCAAGACACGGGTTAGGCGGGGAATCAGGGTATGACATATACGTAATGTTCAAAGATCCGCCGGAGTTGGGTAACTATTATCGAATAAATGCTCGTTCCAGCGCAGTGATTCCTTCCGATTCAATTGATGGGCGACGATATCGCCTCTTCACTGATAAATTGACCAATGGCAATGAGATGAAAGAAAGAATCCGTGCTGGAAAGAACGTAGGTGTTGGTGATACGATTACCATAGAATTATGTTCGATTGACAAGGTAAGCTATGATTATTTTCACACACTCAGCGATATTCTTTCCTCCGACCGGAGCCCCACTTCGCTGTCGCCAGCAAACCCTAATTCAAACATCAGCGGTGACGCGCTCGGATATTTTGCAGCTTATACTGTAGACACGAAACGGATCATTCTACAGTAGGGGGTTTTTTCTTCCAGATTTTTGAATGCGGTGAAATACTCTGCTGTTGAATTAGCGAATTCATTGTACTACGCATTATAAGAATTATCAAGCACAAGCAAAGGGAGAAAAACAGTTATCACGATGAATATTTATCGAAATCTTTGGATATTTCGGGTATTCTTGCATGATAATAATAACCCTGTAATGAAAATATTTGGAACTTGCACATCCTTATGTACGTTTATATAGGAGTAAATCATAACTCACATGAATAGTATTTGGTGCAATCGGGAATAAGAATGAGACAACGCAAGTACATTAACACGGGGATATAATACTCATAACTAATCGGAGAGGTTATCCATGAAATTCTACCTTTTATGCGCAATTGTTATCATCTGTATGCAGAACCTGAATGCTCAGGAATTTGCATTTCACCCTTCTTTGAGAGATCAACTATTATATGGTCCGCTGGACATACAATCCGATTCTCTTTCACAACCCCCAAAACGCAAATTGATCCCAACGAACGCAAGCTTTATGGAAAAATTTCTGTGGGATGAAGATGGTCTTTTCAGAAAAATGGGTTTAGCTTCTCCGTTGACACCGGAAGTACGCAAGAGTGAACTCAGTCTTCGACGGAATATGCTGACCGCTCATCTCATAGGCGGATTCGTGACCCTTGGAAGCATGATAACAACATGCTATTACGGTCAGAAGATGATTGACGATGGCGGCAGATTAAGAAGCAATCGCAGCAACCATCAACTCTTTGTAACGGTAACGATCGCTTCATATTCAGCGACCGGATTGCTCTCGGTGCTTTCGCCGCCTCCCCTGATTCGCCGTGATGAATTCAGCACAACAACGATTCACAAAACGCTGGCGTGGGTTCATTTTCTCGGGATGGTTGTAACTCCCATAATCGGTGCATCGCTCCATCGTAAAGCTACGACATCCCAGATCGCACATTTCCATCAGGCGTCCGCATATATAACCACATCAGCACTAGCGGCATCATTAATAGTTATAATGTTCTAAGAGGAGCACAATGAAAACAAGAATAGTATCATTTTTCGGATGGACGCTTCTGGCACTCTCTTGTGCCATTGGCCAAACGAAGTCGATTCAGTGTATCAAGAATGAGACATCGGTGACGTACTTGCTCTCACATCCTCTCCATCATATGGAAAGCACGAGCAAAGAAATAGACTGCCGCATTGAAATCGATCCGGCAAAGAAAGAAATTAAAACTACATCGGTACAAATAGATGTCATGACCTTCAACAGCGGTAACTCAAATCGCGACTCGCATGCAATGGAAGTGATCGATGCAATCACATATCCTGATGTTATATTCTCAAGCACTTCAATTGTTCAGAATGGCGACAGTCTCAAAGTGACGGGGAAACTCACATTTCACGGCATAACAAAAGACATCGTTATAACTGCAGTAACAAAATGGTCACCAAACAGACTTGAAGTGATCGGTTCCTTTGATCTCAGCTTAACAGATTTCAAAGTAGAGCGGCCATCCCTATTGGGGATCAAGTGTGCCGACACATTAAAATTTTCATTAACTGTGGTTTTCAAACTGGAATGAACAGATATCCAGCAATTATTGTACGCGCAATCATTTCATCTCAGACTCTTATTTGAGGAACTACTTCACTTCTTTTTCGACTTCTTCTTATATGTCGCGCGCTGCCTTTCGGAATTCACGAATTCCATAGCCAAGTCCTTTCATTATTTCTGGAAGCTTCTTGGGACCAAAGAAAATAATAATAATCAACAAGATGAGAAATAATTCTGGACCACCCATATTTCCAAACATGATATTTTTCCTTTATCAGACTGGTTATTATTTTAATGAAAAAGACACCGTCAGAGTAAACTGCAATGTGTCTTCTGTAGGAATGAACAACAGTGCTGGTCGCTCAACCTTATAAGCCCGTCAGGCCCAGCGGAAACGCCGCGTGTACGACCAGCTTGTCCTCTATCCATTCGGGTGTGGCAGTCGCGATCAGTTTCATTATACCCTTCGAGATTTTGGAATGTCCTATGCCTCTCCAAGCGCCCACAACCCGGCTAGACAATATTCACTCCTTAGCTGAGTGTTATAATTAATTGGGTCCCGTTGACTATGGTTGCGAATTGTTTCAACGGGGATGAAGCTGGACCGTTTGTAACACCGCCGCTGGTATTGAACCGGCTTCCATGACAGGGACATATGAATTCCTTGCTGCCGGAATTGAACTGATTTACTGCACATCCTTGGTGGGGACAAACTGAACTCAGGGCTTGATAGCTGCCGTTATCAGCATGTGATACTAGCACAGCGCCGCCGGAATATTGCACAATAGCATACCCGTTTTTGACTAAGACCGACCCCGCACTAACATCAACAGTGAGCTTGTTGCCGCTGAGTGTTCCTGTTGTGGTCGGTAAAGAATTGCCCTGCGGCTCTGTAGGATTAGAACAAGAAGCAAGAAACGAACTTAACAATGTTGAACCGGTCAATACAAACGTTCCCGCAGCGATTTCAATGAGGAATTCTTTGCGCGTAAGTGCCATAACATCTCCTTTCCGATGTAGCTCTATGGCGTTATTTTTTCAACATTGCATCAATCGTGTATTTCGTTTTCTCCTTGATGTTTTTTTAATTCCAATATCTAACAACATAAACGTCCAAGGAGTATGTTAAGTTCCATAAAATATATAGAACTGACGTATCAACTGCACCGCTAAGCCTATACTTGTTGATGTGAATAAAATTAGTTGTATCTAACCTGCAGCCAAATGGAGTACTATGGGAAATGGTTCACCTCGAAGCCTGTTCCCCAATATGCTCTACTATTGTATTGTAAATATTTTTATTAGTAGGCCCAATATCTGCAATTACTGTTTTATCGTTTTTGTAATACGAGGAATTTAAAATAACAAATACCATGGTAATCTCATTTACAATAGCTTGAATAAAAATACGTTGCTCATTGTTGACTTTATCAATGGGCAAA
>Ga0182021_10009921_pt1 | contig 11289 bp, 9 predicted proteins | sample 612E3MmetaG_FD_120493 | JGI IMG/M metagenome (GOLD analysis project Ga0182021, IMG submission 120493) | Permafrost microbial communities from Stordalen Mire, Sweden - 612E3M metaG (Illumina Assembly) | ecosystem: Environmental > Terrestrial > Soil > Wetlands > Permafrost | place: Sweden...
AGGTCAATGTCAGAACCCCTTCATTCTTCAAGGAGTTAAGCACCGTTATTCAGGAAGAGGGTATAACTGACTTGAAAACTTTCCTTCGTTGGAAGCTGATTTTAGCTACGTCCCCCTATCTCAGCTCAGATCTAGAGAGAGAGCACTTTAATTTCTATGAGAAAGAGCTCAATGGCCAACAGGAGATGAAGCCTCGCTGGAAGAGAGTCCTTGATGCAGAATACAAAGCTATAGGTGAGGACATAGGCAGGATCTATGTAGACAGATATTTCGACTCAAGCTCCAAGGCCAGAATGCAGGAGATAGTATCCAACCTAAAGAAAGCATTCAGGGAAAGAATTCAAAATTTGATATGGATGGAACCTGAAACCAAGAAAAAGGCCCTAATGAAGCTTGATGTCTTGGATGTTCAGGTAGGCTACCCCGATGAATGGCTGAATTATTCAGAGCTTGAAGTGAATAATGATTCATATGTCATGAATGTCATTAGTGCCTCTAAATTTAAATTCCATCACAGTTTCGATGGCTTGGATAAGATAGGCAAGCCAGTGGATCGTAAGCTATGGGAGATGAATCCCCAGGAGACTAACGCCTATGCTGATGTTAATAAGGTCCTCGTAGTCTTTCCAGCTGGCATTCTTCAGCCTCCCTTCTTCAACAAGGAAGCTGATGATGCGTTTAACTACGGTGCCATTGGTGCCATTATAGGACACGAGATGACTCATCATTTCGATAGCCAGGGTAGGAAGTTCAATGTAAATGGAAATTTAACTAATTGGTGGACGGTAAAGGATGCTGATAGCTTTAATAAAAACACGGAGATTTTGGTGGACGAATACAACAGGTTTGAAATCCTGCCAGATCTACATGTAAATGGCAACCTGACCCTGCAGGAAAATATAGCAGACTTCGGAGGGTTGACGATAGCCTACCATGCATATAAACTTTCATTGAAAGAAGAGCCGAAGATAATTAATGGATTTACGAGTGATCAAAGATTCTTCTTAAGCTTCGCCCAGATGTGGAGGCAGTCTGAAACTAATGAATTCATTAGGATGCAAACACTTACGGATCCCCACTCTCCAAATAGGTTTAGGGTCAACGGCGTTGTCTTCAATGTGCCTGAGTTTTACAAGGCGTTCCCTAGTATAAAACCAGTGGATAAATTATATAGGCCAGAGAATGAGAGGCCTGTGATATGGTAAATTGATAGTAGAAAGCCTTCGTTGCCTGTGATGGTATCAATTACAGTGCCAATGAAGAAGTCATGACCCCTAAAGAATAATACTTGCTAGTAGCCCTACTCTACTTTGAGATTGTCCAATGAATCTATGAGGAGCTGGAAAAAGTAGGCTGACCTATCTGACTCAATTAACAGATTTATTAAATAGATATATTAAATAGATATAATTAAAACATTAATCGATTGAAATATTCAAATAGTTAGCTTCGCCTCCTTGAGAGTTGCTATAATATTATCCATAACCAACAAGCTGTTCTTTCTGATTATGTGGTTTTGAGAGCTCCTTATATTTTCTGCTACAATTTCATCATTCTGAGATCCCTTTCTGCTTGGTTGTTTTCAAAATGGAATACAGGCAAATTAGAAAACTGCCGTTTTGGCAGGGTCGAGAAGTTGCTGTAAATTAGAAGTCATATTTTGCATATGGAATCTAATTAGGTTCTTCTGATGTGAGATTCTTTTTATCATTTTTTAAGATGTGTGATTTTGCAGGGAAAAAAATGGATATATTGCTGCAATGTGCACTTGAAAAAGTGATTTTGATAAAATATTTTCCCTAATTGCTCTCAATTAAAAATATATAGCTTAAGAAATTGTTAAAATTTGCATATATATGTATTATACTTTTTTGTATTTACTGACGCATAAATCGGTGAAGATTCGTATATTCCCATAAACTCTGGAATAATCTTGTTCGCAAAAGCATGGGCAGAGAGCAAGAAATACGTAAATATTTTCCACTGTTCATATTATTACTTGCTAAAATCAAGCAAAAAGATGATTTATAAAAGTAAGTAAATTTATATTTTTATAATTATCCCTATTTTTGCAGGACTCAGTTCCAAAATCAAGTGATTGAGTAAAACTGAAAAAGTCACTTGATCTTGAAATTGGATACAATCCTTTGAAAATATCCTCATGATTGAAGCTTTGAGGTATCAATATTAAGAAAAACGCTCTTAGCTTTCAAATTTAGTCAACGGATCCAGAAATCACTAGATTTTAGACCAAAGTAACTGTTATAAGTTTTTTATCTCAACAGAATACAAATAATTCTTGAAGGAAAATATTGTGATTCAGTTTCAACAAAAGGGTTTACACGATCACCATCAATATAGGTGGCATCAGAATCAAAAGGTCATGATGCAACAATGAAAAGAGTAGTTGAAGAACGCCCTCAGGGATAAAAAATATATTAAGGAACAAGAGGATTCGATAAAAAAGCTCCAGATAAACTATTTTATGCAGTAACTAAAAAAATATTCAAAGTAGGAAAAGTCCTTGTCACTAATGTTGAAAGATTGAATTTAAAGATCTTGTGTACAATTTTTGTTATAATCTCTATCAATTAATGACATTGAATATAATTGGAATATTCCAAGGATAGCCGAAGATATATCTAGAATCATTAAATAATGAACCAGAAAAGAAAAAAATGGGCAAAATATAAAAATCAGCGAGAAAAATTTGAACAGGATTCCAGTGAAGGAAAAAAACGGATAAATCAAAATACTTTATAATATTAGTAATTGAGTCAATTTCGCGACAATGAAATTCTAGATACGTAATTAATAATTAGCTATTTAACTGACAAATCAATAAAGTTAGACATTGAATTGGGAAAAATTTATTTCTAACTGCAAAGCCTTTGTACTTAATTTTATACTTGAAGTACTTAAGTTATATTTGATAAAAACTACAAATGAAATTAAGGAACAGGAGAATTAATTATAAACTGCATAAGAGTATAAAATTCAACGAAAGGGAGATGAGCTAGCTATTGTTATATATGGTAAAGGGGAATAATACAGTTGCTTATCTTTTGCAATGAGGTTATTGTAGTGGAAGTAGGAGGTAGAATCCCTGTTTGTTGTAGAGAAGAGATGACTTTTGTAAAAGAGTAATGAAAATATCCACAAAGCTCTATTTAGTTATACTTACATTACTTTTAGACGTAGAGATGTTCGAAGAAGGAAACAACTCTTCTGATGTGGAGGAAAATCGATGAAATGCTACGAATGCGCCAGAGAAGGTAAAGATACGGACGCTGTTGGGATTTGCATAGTATGTGGGCGAGGAGTTTGTAAGGAACACCTTATACATGAGGAAATCCCTGTGTGGGAAGGAAATTATCCAATCGAGCTGAAGCCTGACCTTGAGCATATCAAAAGAATTGTCTGCCTACCTTGTCATGAATCCCTGAAAGAGAACTGCCTATTTAATGAGGTTTGTTGAGGTGACCAAAAATGCTAAAATGCTATGATTGCTCAGAAGAGAATAAAGTCAATGAAGCAGTAGGTATTTGCATTGTCTGTGGGAAAGGCCTCTGCATGGAACATATCAAGCAGGTGGAGTTGCCAATGAAAGGAGGATATCCGCTAGCTCATGTGACGCTAAAGAAAGATCTTCCAAGAATGATATGTCGTGAGTGTATTGATACTACTCTTGGAGAGGAATTTTGCGTTTAAGACTGACAAAGCAATTGAATGCTGCTCAAATTTAGTAAGAACTGTATAGAAATTAGCCAAAATTTAAATGGCTGTCTGGAGATAAACAATATAGGACTTATGCAGTTAAACTGAAAAATCAATGGCATTAAACCTTTAATTTCTAAAATCTAAGTTTAGATCTCAACATCTAATTGTACTTGATTTTTACACTTCAATTGCATAACTCCTATTATAAAAAAATTTCTAAACTCAAGAATTCATGAATTAAATTTTTACGGTTTCTATCGGATTTTCTAGAAAACTTCCTTAAAAGCCAATTTTTTGACCTATTAATTCTCTGGATAATTACACATCACAACCCAGTTATTTTAAATTAAAAATAAAAAATAGTTTCTGAACAAAAGTTTCTTCCGAATTAAAATTATTAAAATCAAATAACATATCAATGGTTCTTATGTTTTAGTATTTTCAGGGTTTACCATAAATTTAGCATTGAGTTTTTTCCTAAAAAACGAGAAATATTAGAGATCTCAAATTAGCTCTTAAAATCTGTTATCTAACTTGAAAGTTATTTTTTTAAAATCCTCCAAATAAATTTTTTTTAAACATTGTTTTGAAATTTCATAAGGATCAGTAGTTGCTATGCAACGAAATTCATTATTGAGTAGAATTTTCAAATCTTCTTTCATACACTACTTACATCAAATATTACGTATCCTCAATATAACCATGTTTTTTTCACATCATTCCCTTTTTTGAATAGTTATTTGAATGAATCATCTCTTATGTTCAGGTTTCTCGTATACATTCAAACATATATATTATTTCAAAACCCAATTATATTCCATCTTTTATTCAAAAAATGTTAACATAGGTTAATTATTTCATTTTGAGAAAAAAAATCACGAACAAGTTAACAGCACTATTTTAATTTCTTCTTTGTTACGAAAGTAGTTTGTTTACTAAATCATTGCTCTACATAGGAATCAGAACTTATAACCGATCACTTACTGATAAAATAAAAAAATATTGTGAGACTCTTATAAATAATCGAAAAAGCGGTATTAAGGATCAAATTTACTGCTACATGTCATTATTCGTGTTTAACCTGAATGAATTTACACTTCGTAGACTCTCCGAATCAATTATCGATGAGTTATCAAGCTCTCAGTTAAACGTTTGTATATAGGTAGACTGAATGGGGACATTAAAGGAATTTTAATAGTATCTTAGACGACTTAAAGAAAAGTATAAATTTGAAGGAGAGAAACCTCAAAAAGTTGAAATCTACACCATATTGGATGTTTTTATAATCTCCAGTTATTCATCAGAAGCATGTACTTCAAAAAGGGAGGAGTACTTTTCTTTTACGGTATGAGTATCTCTTCATCAAATTTTGGATTATAAAATGTTTTCAAAACAATCTCAAGTGTTTCAGAACTCAATCATAGCCAACTTACATTCTCTGATCAATGATACATAATCTATCACCATAGTGATTAAATATAACTTAATGCTAATGCTGATTAGTGATGATCTGCAGGAACTAGTTATTGATAAAACTAAAACAGCCCTGTGGTAATAGATTTGCAGAAAGTTATAACCTCATAGACGACAAAGCCCTATTCTGCAAAAGATATTATAAAGAATGCTGCAAAACTAGTGAACACATTCAGAGAAAACATGATGTTAGTATTCCTTGTTCATGTCGTAATAACAAAAGCAACGATTCTCAACCCCGAAAGCGACGAATCATTCTCCCATCCTGCAACCCCTTCTCCAGATTGGTCAGAATTTGTACCTGAAATTGCTCCAACTTCAAAGGATATCGTTATCACTAAAAAGCAATGGAGAGCATTTTATGGAACCGATCTCGAACTCCAGCTACATAGACGTGGGATTGATACGATCGTGCTCTGTGGAATTGCAACAGATTTTGGCGTTGAGAGTACAGCAAGGTTTGCCTACGAGTACGGATTATCGTCAGATTTTTGCTGAGGACGCTATGGCCTCCAGATCTGAGGAACAGCACAATACAGCAGTGAACTTCATATTCAAAAAAATCGGCATGGTACGTAAAACGGATGAAATTCTCAGAGCTCTCAATTAGGATTCTACCACTTTAATTTTTGATTACCGATCTTTAAAAAGCCTAAAATGAGTAAGAAATTAGATTGTGATCGATGACAATAAGGTACATGGAGTAATTATCGAAGGATATTTTATAGCATGTGATGCGGTGACTTTAACTGTTGAGCCTAGGGTACTGGATAAACTCACAAAGGGAAATCGTGGAGACATCCGAAAAATCCTAAAAATATCTATTATCATAGGACAGCATGTGCTCAAGTAGATCCTAATAAGAGCCTTCTGGGGATGGAAATAATGGTTGGGCATGAAAGCTGATCTGTCTTTTGGAGCTGTTATTGAACAAACTAATCTTATATCTTTTGAGTATAAAAAACACATTATCTACATAATTTCCGATCTCTAGAACGGAAAAGATTTCTTTGAATGCAAAAAAAGAAATTTTGGATTGCTATCTAAAAGTATTGAAAAGATGTTTCTTGTTTTCTCAAGTACAGATATTCACAGAGCGAATCTCTTTTGCATGAATGCATACTTAGTAATAATATGAGTAAGAACATTTTTGGAAGGTTATGTAGTTTACCGTGAGGCTTTCGTGGCTTTACCTTACATGAATGTTCTCTTCAACCGAATGCCCAAAGAGAAGTATAAATGGCTCTGTTAAAGCAGGATCGAATCTGCAAATTTAATCATTGAAAAGAAGTGATAATTGAGATAACTTTGGCTCTTCTGAAGAAGCTTTTTCTTGGGTTTTCATTACAATATTATTTTATGAAAGAAAGACTACTAGACTCAATATATTCTCTTAAGACGAACTATTATATAGTCTAAGGGATAATAATGTAATGTCTGTAAATGCAGTATTAAGTTCTGCATTACTAACTGTCTTTCCAAATTTGTCATTAATTGCAATTTTGACAAGGATAGATAATATAACTACAAGCAGATTTAAAAAATCTGAATTTCTACCTTCAATCGGCGTCTTGAGAGTTTGCATGTCAAATCTCATGACATGTAACATATTAGTTTCCTATTAAGGATAACTTTCAAGAAGAACCCCAGATGCTATAAAAAGCCGCCGAGTTTCTGGGAAAGTGTATTGGACAACATGTAAAATAGAGAGGGATAAAAGATGTTATTCATGGATGTTAGTACTTGGGACCCTTCAAACCGCGATAAGATTCTTGAACACTTTAAGAAAATGAAGGTCCCAGAAGGGATCGATATCATTAACCAGTGGATTGACCTTTCAGGAAATCGTTATTATATCCTTTACGAAGCAGAAACTGCTGAGGCATATGGAGCTTTCAACCTTCCATGGTCAGATATCTGTATAATTGATAGCGTGCCTGTTATGGAAGCTTCCGAATTCATGCAGCTTCTACCAAAATATAAAAATTAAGCTCCACAGTTTATGGAAATGATTTTTTAAAAAAAGAATCGATGAGCCATAACTCAACTGGCTCATCATAATGTATAACATATATTGTGGTTCGTAAAAGTGAACATTCGATAAAGTTTTGTTTTTGTACATTGTATTCAAGTTTTTATCATTATAGTTTTTAAATCCAAGTATTCAGAAAGAGCATAAGGTCCGTTCTCTCTTCCGAATCCACTATTTTTAATTCCCCCAAAAGACACCTCCGGAGCTACCTTAAAATGTTGATTTATCCATATAATTCCTGCATTCAATTGCTCACATCCTAAAAGAGCCCGATCTAAATTTTTTGTCCAGATGGATGCCCCAAGGCCGTACCTAGTATTATTTGCCTCTTCAATTGCCTCATCAAGGTCCTTGACTCTTACTATAGGCAACACAGGACCAAATACTTCTTCAGTTAAAATTCTGGATTTACTGGGGACATCTAAAACAAGAGTTGGCTCAAAAAAATATCCCCTGCTTAAGGCGCTTTTTGCAGCAACCTTACCTCCTGTAATTATTCGACCCTCATCATTTTCTTCAATCTCGGCTACAAGTCGTTTAATATATTTCCATTGCTTTTGGTTGTTGAGAGGACCCATATCGACATTCTCAAACATCCCATTTCCGATCCTTAATTTTTGGATAGCAGCTTCAAATTTTCTTATAAATTCTTCGGCTACGGATTCAAAAACGTACAGCCTCTTTACAGCAGTACAGATCTGACCGCAATTGTAAAATCTCCCTCTAACGGCTCCAATAACTGCGTTTTCAATATCCGCATCGTCACAAACAACCATGGGATCGCTCCCTCCTAGCTCCAAGGTTACTCTTTTTATTTCACTGACCGCAAGTTCAGCTACACGTTTCCCGGTAGCTTGATCACCTGTAAAAGAAACTTTCTTTACTTTATGGTTGGTAACAAGAGGTTCTCCCACAAATTCTCCAGAACCTGTAATTACATTAAGAACACCTGCAGGCAGACCTGCTTCCCTGAGGATATAAGCAAGGGTAAGGTTTGTAAGAGGGGTGTTGCTTGAAGGTTTCAATACAAGCGTATTTCCAGAAATCATAGCAGGACCGACTTTCCAGGCCATAATTAGAGCTGGCATGTTCCAAGGAATTATGGCGGCACAGACTCCCAGAGCTTTCTTTACTGTAAAAGCATATCCATTTTGAGGGACCTGAATGAAATCCCCTCGAAGACTATTGGCAAGGCCACAATAATATTCAAGGACGCTTGCAAAACCTTCTATTTCATTTTTAGCTTCTGCAATAGGTTTTCCCTGTTCCTTAGTAAGCAGAATAGCAAGTTCATCTCTTTTCTGTCTTGCAATTTCTGCAGCTCTATAAAGAACCCCAGCTCTCTGCTGAGAAGATCTGGAAGCCCAGCTGTCAAAAGCTAACGATGCAGCTTCAACAGCTTCTGCCACATCGTCACTAGTGCCCCTAGGAACTTGATCTATAAATTCACCAGCAGCTGGATTTAGAATATCAAAAGACTCGCCACTCACAGAATCTACGTCTTTTCCGTTAATCTGCATTTTCATATTTGTTAATATTCTCATGGACCTATTTTAAGCTACAAGAAGAACTTAGAAAGGACAACCTAAAAGTAAATCAAAAAAATCAAAATAAAAATCCAGATTATGTTTGCCCCTTCTTGTTAATTTTTTCAAAGTCTGATCAAATTTTTGAGATTTAATTTAATGGATTACAAGTATAAAGATGAAAATATTTACTATGTGAAATAATTTGATAGCAAAATGCCAAGATGGGACAAAAACTTCATATTAAAACCTCATTTTTAGGCTTTTTGGTTAAAAACTGACAAATCCGAGATAATTTATATGAAATTTTTGAAGGCCGGAAAATACTTTTGACGAAAAAATGAAGTTTCATTCCAAATGAAATTCATATTATCAAACCATTGTTCTATCACAGATTGCTCAGGCAGCAGTAAGAAAAAAAATAGCAGACGAAAAAAGTTTTTTTAAATTGGAAGAAAAAAATCAATTGCATATCTAAAAGCAATTTATTAGTCTAGAAAGGAAAATTACCAAAATTATACTGCATATGATTACAAATGATGGGACGTACGAAGATAAAATCTGGCATAAAATCCGAGAAATTCAAGAGAGGAAGATTGTTGAAACTGAGGCATTATCGTTGATAAACGTATAAAAATAATCAGTGAAATGATAGAGATTATGAACATCGAAGACTGAAAGAAGATAGGTGGAACCAGTTTAGTCATGCACTTTAATTCTTAAATTTATTAGAAACATGATTAATAGACATAAAAATGACTATAAGACGCATTTTATGAAAAATCCAGTTTTTGGTTTTTTTATTCGCAACTTAAACTCAAATCTGTTTTAAGCTCGCTTGAACGAGCAAAGCAAGTGAAACTGGCTACATGCTCACAAAGCAAAATTCGGGCTACTGAACCGCAAATTTGCTGACGAAACTATATACTCTAAGATCCATCCCTCAAATCCATTCATAATTCATCAAAACTTCTGGATTGAGGCTCTGAATCAAGCTATTTTCCACGTATCCAAAAAAAAGGCAACCTTTACAATTTTGTATAATTTCGCTTCTACGTTTTTTCGAGTTTTTCCATACACTCTCAAGACCATCCAACATCACATTTCCAAGAGGCTCGTTTTGCACGCGGCATGTCTCAAGAGTGTAGTCATGAGTCACATCCATAATAAAACCACTGGCTCTGCATTTATAGTTCATTTTCCCTTCTCTGATCATTCGAAGGTATGTTTTGGAATTAATGATAGGATAATCTTGTTCTTTCAGCTCTATTATACGGTCAACTGTGCTACGAAACTTTTTGATATCACTAATTGCGATATCTTTCCAGACTTCCTCACTTATCCCTGGAAACTTGTGTATAGGCTCAAACGAAACTTTTAGTTCCAGCTCTTTTGCAAGAAAAATAAGAGTTTCAATGTCTTCAAGATTTTTCTCCATTAGTACGCAATTCATTAGGATAGGGTTTTTCTGATTCTGGAGTTTTCTAAACTTAATGGCTTTGTTTATCCCCTTTATCAATGTTTCGAAATCCATCTGCCGTATTTCCTTATATCGCTTTATTCCATCCACGGAAACAGAAAGATAATCAACATCTCCAAGCTCTTCAGCTCTTTCATAGAGCAGCTTTCCGTTTGTGATCATTGAAGTTATCATTCCAAGCTTTTTGACGTGAGCCATAATTTTGGGCAGGTCTTTTCGGAGAAGAGGTTCTATAGTCCAGGCATTATAAACCCCTATCCCAAATTCTTTTGCATTATCTAAGAGCCTAAAAACCTCCTCCATTGTAGGTTCATCCCCTACTTTTTTCCAGTGCTCACAAAAACTACAGCTCATATTGCAGTGGGCATTTAAAGCGTGCGAAAGGACAAAAGGACGCTTTTGGACTCCAATCTGCCAGAGTGCCTTTGATATGAGAAATGGGTCAAATCGAGACATAAGAATCGTTATCCGTTTTAGTAAAAAAAATCTATACTATAAATAAAATAATGTTATTTATGCGTTTTTTTGCAATATTCAGTTTCCATTATCAGATTATATAAAAGATATAATTTTAAAAAATTTCAATCTGATAATTTTGAAAAACAATAATTTGCGCTGTTTAAATTAAAAAAGTTATTTTCAAAATTTATAATCCCAAATCAATACTTAAATTGTGCTTAAACAGACATTCTACAGATGTACACAGAAGTAGAATTATTTACCCATTTACATATTGTTGTTCATTGAAAACTGGATTAATTTTCGACCCACTAGCATATTGGAAAATCTCTTGCATTCTTGTGCACATCTGCGGAATGTGGGCTAGATGAATAGGACTAGCGCAAAATAGCTATTGTGATAAGCTCGATATTTAAAAGGATTCTTAAAATGCAATTTTGCAAATAAATCTTCTTACATTACAATCTTCTTAATGTCTGTCTTGACTGTGACCTTTTGTTTTATGCCCACTTCCTTTTGATTTGTGGCCGCTAACGTTTGATTTGTGTTTGTGACCCTTGGTTGTTAAGTGCCTGTGGCTCTTGGGTATAAAATTTTCA
>Ga0182021_10009922_pt1 | contig 11289 bp, 6 predicted proteins | sample 612E3MmetaG_FD_120493 | JGI IMG/M metagenome (GOLD analysis project Ga0182021, IMG submission 120493) | Permafrost microbial communities from Stordalen Mire, Sweden - 612E3M metaG (Illumina Assembly) | ecosystem: Environmental > Terrestrial > Soil > Wetlands > Permafrost | place: Sweden...
CTGCTGATGGCCACGGCGAACGGCAGCACCTCACCCGAGGAGCTCGCCTCGCTGGCCGATCTCGTCGCGCACCTCGAAGGCAGCCGTCCCCTGCCCGGTCAGCTCTCGACGAAGATGAACGCCATCGAAAAGCGCGGAATCAGAGGCACGGTCGAGGAGCGGGTGCGCGCCATAGCGGCCACGCTCCCTCGACTTCTCCCTCGCGAGCTCGCGTACAAGGCCGCGTACGCCATCCGCGTCTCGGACCTCGAGTCGAACCCCGACGAGGAGGACCTCGCGGATCTGCTCATCGAGGTCCTCGCGCTGGACGACCTGGCCGCGGACCTCGAGAACGAGGTCAACGAAGCGCTCATGGGCTGAGCGCCCCATTCCCGCGCAAACGGAGTCTCGCCGTTACTTGGTCTTCTTGGCGGCGGGCTTCTCGGCCTTCTTGGCCGCGCCCTTTTCCGCGGGCTTCGACGTCGAGCCGGCCGCGGTCGCCTTCTTGAGGCGCCACTCGTCGAGCTGCTTCGTACGGCGTGCCTTCTGCTTCCTGCGGCGCGGAGAATCCTGCGGGGTCGTCATGGTCGCGCGGTTCTAGCAAACCCGCGAGCTTAGGTCCACGAGCACGCTCTGAGCACCTGAGAGAAGCAAAGCTTCTCTCAGCGCGTGACGGGCCATCTCGAGGAGATCGACTCGTCGGGGTTCGCGTTCTCCACCAGGTCGAGCCAGGCCTCCAGCTTTCCGGCGGCCGGGGCCTCCCACTTCATCGTGACGAGGCGCTTCAGGAGCTGGGGGGTATGGTCGCCGCAACGGGCCTTGTCCCCGAACGACGCGCGGGCACGGTCGATCTCGTTCGCCGCGTCCTGCCAGCGACCTTCGGTCTGCGCGAGCCAGGCCAGCGTGAGGTGGCGGTGCTGCCGCGGCTCGGCCTCGTCGAGAACGATCTTCTCGCACTCGACGCAGAGCTGCTTCGCCTGGGCGTCGCCCTTCGCGAGCGCCACCTGCGCGAGCAGAAGTCGCGCCTCGAGATCACCCCACGGGTCCTGCAGGCGCTCGAAGATCTTCGCAGCCACCGAGGCGTGGGCGCCGCCGGCCGCGAAGTCGTCGGTATCGATCGCGATGAGCGCGAGCAGGCGCTCGCACGCCGCCTCGCCGCGCGGGTTCATGAGCTCGCGGAACGCGGCGCGGGCCGAGAGCGCTCGCGCGCGTGCGGCATCCATCTCGCCCGCGCGGTGGTCGGCATGACCGAGCACGACGTCGCACTGGGCGATGCCGAGTCGATAGCCGATGGCATCGAACGACTGCCGCGCGTGGATGAGGAGATCGCGAGCGCGGCGATATCCGCCGACCGCGGTCTCGATCATCGCGAGCAGGATGAAGCACTGCGCGCCGCCGAGCATGTCGGAGACCGCGTCGCAGTGCTTGCTTGCCTCGAGGATGACCTCGCGCGCGCGGGCGTGCTCGCCGAGGAGGTAGTCGATCTCGCCGAGCACCACGAGCGCGGCGGCGAGGCCGCGATCGTCCTTGAGCTCCTCGAAGCGCGAGATCGCGAGTGCGACCTGGAGACGGCCCTGCGCGGGCGCGCCGACGTCGCTCGCGAGATGACCGAGGAGGCGCAGCGAGTGCGCTTCACGCGTCTTGTCGCCGACCACCTCGAAGGCGCGACGCGCGGTCTCGGCCTGCTCGCGGGCCTCTTCGAGCTTGCCGATGTGGCGGAGCGCTTCGGCGCGCCAGTACGCGTACTCGGCGGCGGCCACGCCGGTGACGCGGCCCTCGAGCATGGCGACGTCCTTGAGCGTCGCGGCGGTGTCGCGACCGCGTGCCCAGGCGCCCTCGATGAAGCTGAACATGAGGCGGGCTGCGACGTCGTCGTCGCCGGCGCGCAGCAGGTTGCGCACGCGGTGCTTCATGATGCGGCGCGAGCCGACCTCGGGGTGCTTCGCGAGCGCGTTCGCCGCGAGCCGGAAGATCGCCGGCGCGTCGTTGCGCTCGTGGAGTCGGCCGAGGAGGTGCTCCTGGAGCAGCGCGTGCGGCCAGCGGAACTGGTCGTTGCCCGACGCGAGAAGGATCTGCGCGCGCGTGAGCGCGACGAGCGCGTCGCGTGGGTCCATGCCGAGCGCCGAGAGCAGCGCCTTCAGGACCACGCCGCGCACGTCGTCGCCGAGCGCCGCCGCGGCATACGCCGCGAGCCGAAGGTCGGTGGGCACGGCGCGCAGGCGCTCGTCCCAGAGGTCGGCGGTGGTGATGGCGCGCCCGTGCAGCGCCTCTTCGGGGACCTTGTACTTGCCGCCCTCGAGCGTGAGGTAGCCGCCACCGGCCCAGGCGTGGAGCAGCTGCAGCGCGAAGAGCGGGTTGCCGCGGCTCTGCGCCACCGCGGCGTGGACCGCCGACTCCTGCAAAGGCAACGTCGCGCGCAGGAGCACCTCGGTCTCGTCGACGCCGAGCGGCTTGAGGTCGAGGACGCGCCCGCCCCAGTCGGCGCGCAGTGCTTCCATGCGCACCGCAGCGTCGAGGTCGGTCTCGAGCGACTCGCTGCGCGCCGTCGCGATGATGAGCAGGCGCAGCTTCGGGCTGTCCCGCTTCATGCGAGTCAGCATCTCGAACGTGTTGGCGCTCGTGAGATGGAGATCGTCGAACCAGATCATCAGCGGCCGGTCCGTGCCGATACGCTCGAGGACGCGACGCGAGACCGCGAAGCGAAGCTCCGGCGTGTCGAGGACGAAGCGCTTGCCGGTGGGACCGACGGGCGGGATGGTTCCGGGAGGAGTCGGACGCAGCCACTCGGCGGTCGCGGCGACCCACGAGAGCTCCTCGCTGTCGGCCTTGTCGACCTCCCAGCGATCGAGGAGCGTCTGCTCGACCGTCTCGCGATCGGCGCCCTGCAGCCCGTAGAAGGAGTTCACGGCGCCGGTGAGGCCGTCGAGCGGCGACGGCGTGCGGCCGTAGCGCGCGCGGAGCGGCCACATGAGCCCGCGCTCGTGGACCTGCTCGCAGACCCACTCTGCGAGCCGGCTCTTGCCGACGCCGGCCTCGCCGATGAGCGCCACCATGCGGTGCTGCGGCGCCTGCCCGGCGCAGACGGACAGGACGATGTCCATCATCTCCTGGCGCTCGGGCTCGCGGGCCACCATCGGCGACGGCCGGAGCGAGAGCAGGCCGGGCGCGAGAGCCTTGGCGGCGGCGACGGCGCGGCCCATCTCCGGCGTGGACGACGGCTCGGGCGGCGCGATCGGCGCGCTCGCGACCGTCTCCTCGAGCGTGGGGGCGTGACGAGGGCGGAACTGCGCCCAGACGCGACGCGCGTCGGCGGCGAGGTCGAAGCGGTGCCACGGCTTCTTCGCGAGGAGCCGCTGGATGAAGACGCCGGCCTGCGGCGGCACGCCTTCGGGAAGCGCCGGCGCGGGGACCGGCGTGCGCTTGTGCGCGCGGAGAACCTCCTGCGCGGTGCCTTCGAAGACCTCTTTGCCGGTGAGCACGCGATAGAGGATGCAGCCGAGCGCGTAGAGATCGGTGGCCGGTCCCACGAGCGTCGCTTGCTTGCGGATCTGCTCGGGTGCGACCCAGCCGACGGTGCCTGCGCCGGCGTGGACCGCGAGCTCGGGCTCGGGCGCACCGTCGAGACGCGAGTCGTGGCGCGACTCGCGTAGCCATGCGAGGCCGAGGTCGAGGACGTACGCGCGCGGACCGCGACCGGTCGACGCGAGGTCGAGCATCACGTTCGAAGGCTTGAGATCACCGTGGATGATGTGACGCGCGTGCGCATGTCCCAGGCCGGCGAGGACCTGATCGACGAGCGCCCAGATCACCGACCAGGGCATGGTCGTGGTGTGCATCCACTCGTGGACGCTGCGGCCGGGCAGCGCGTCCATGACGAGGTACGGCGACGCATCGTGGAGCGTCCCGAAGTCGCGTGCGCGCACGATCGCCGGATGGTCGAGCGCAGCAACGGCGCGCGCCTCTTGCTGGAACCACCAGCTCTCCTCGGCACGCGTCGCCTTCGCTTCGTCCGGCGGGCGCAGGCGTTTCAGCGCGATGCGCTCGTGCGTGACGAGGTCCTTGCACAAGTAGACGACGCCCATGCCGCCGCGCCCGAGCTCGCGGAGCACCTCGTAACGATTCGCAAGAACCGTCCCGATCTCGGACTTCTTGGCATTTCCGCCGTCGTCCGAGGACTTGGGTGCCTTCTGCCCCTGACTCATCGCGCCCCGGAGACTAACAACATTGGGTGGCTAGATCGCGTCTCGACCCGGTCCGAGCAAGACGACGCAAGGGTTCGACGGTCATCGCACGAATTCTACGCCATCCATCGCGTAGGATCATGCACGGAATAGTGTGATGGCACCCTACCCGGCGGCGCCGGCCGCTCGGCTCGAGGACTGGCAAGTGCTCGGAAAGGCTACTGCTGCGCCGAGGCTTTGGAGGCGACGGGGCGCTTCACGCTGGGCATGGTCCGGAGGATGAGGTCCCAGAGCGGCGAGGAGACACCGAAGCCGCCGTCGTGGTCCATGTGGTGATGGAGCATGTGGTGGCGCTTCACGAAGCGGCCGACGCGGTTCGTCTGCTTGAAGTGGTGCACCGCGTAGTGCGTGCCGTCGTACCAGAGGTATCCGAGCGTGAGGCCGGCGAAGAGCGGCTCCGCGGTCGTCAGGCCGAAGAGCAGGTAGAACGCGCCGAAGAAGAGCAGCCCGAGCGGGATGCTGAACCCGAGCGGCATCACGAGCCGATCCTTGTCGTTCGGAAAATCGTGATGCACGCCGTGCAGCAGGAAGTGGATGCGGCGCCCGCGCGGCGTGTCCTCCATCCAGTGGAAGACCCAGCGGTGCAGCACGTACTCGCAGAGGGTCCACAGCAGGAGGCCGGCGGCGAAGAGCCCTGCCATGACGAGCGGTGTGAGCGCGTGCCGCGCCCAGCTGCGGTAGAGCATCCCCAGCGTCACGGGGACCCACACCACGAAGATCGTGATGGGATTGATCCGTGAGAAGCGCTCCAAGAAGTCGCTCTCGAACATCCGGCACGTCTCGGGACGTTTGGACCCCGTACGCGCGGTGCTCGACTCGTCGACTCGCGGACTCACTTCGTTCACAAGACACTCCATTGAAGCCGATCATCCAGCTTCCGGGCACACGCTAGAGCGCAAACCGCACGCGTGCAACCCCGTGAAGACGGTTCCGAGGGTCGCGAAGCGAAAAAAAAACGACGCCGCGAACCGAAGCCGCGCGCGCGTTGGCACGAGACCCACAGGCGCGACGAGGTGCCCAGGAAAGCGACTCGAAAGCGTCCGGAGAAGGTCGCGTTTTTCCGCCGTCTTGCGCGTGCGGCAAGAACTGCGTGCAACTCGACGCTTGACGCGGAACCAAGAGTTGTAGAGTACATGACCTCTTCCCATGGCCGACCAGGACCGGTTTGCACGCGCTCTCCTCGCCCTTGCTCGTGGTCTCGGACGCATTGCGCGCGAACGCGCGCGTGCGGGCGACGTGACCCCGCAGCAGGCCGAGACGTTGCAGCTCATTGCGGAGCGCGGCGCGCTGTCGACGTCGACACTCGCCACGCTCCTCGGCATCGATCCCTCGACCGCGAGTCGCAACCTCTCGGGTCTCGAGCGGTCCGGCCTCATCGCGCGTCAGAAGGGCTCCGACGACGGCCGCCAGACGGACGTGCGGCTCACGCCGCGCGGTCGTCGTGCCGCACAGTCGGTAGGTACGGGCGCAAGCTCTGCCTTCGGTGGCCTCCTGGACAAGGTGCCGCGTGCAGAACGCGCCCGTGTCATCGAGGCGCTCGAGTCGGTCGCGAAGATCGTCGACTCGTCCAAAGGCTGAGCCGGCGACTCGCGCGTCAGCGCGCGATGGGCGCGCCGATGTTGAACGTCTTTCCGACGCGGACCTGTGCGCCCTCGAACGGCGCCACGGATGCGCCGAAGAACGCCGCCGTCACGCAACGGCCCGCCGGCGTGCCCGAGAAGCTCGGGTCGTCGACGATCACCGACGATACGCGTCCCGACGGCGAGAACGTCACGGTGACGTGGCCCGTCCCGACCTGACCGCTGGCCGCGCACTGGGCCACCGACACGCGCGCGAGCGCACCTGCCGCCGCGCCGCGGTCGAACGGGCGCGGCTCGTTGTTCCGGAAGCCGAGGCTGCCGTCGTCGACCGGCACGAGCTCGGCCTCCCACCGGCTGTCGACCCGCGCCACCTGGGTGCGCGCGCCCGTCAGCGTGAACGGAACCGTCTGGGTCTGCCCGAACGCGCGGATCGTGACCTTGCCGGAGACCGGCACGTCTCGTCCTGCCTCCCCTGCCGACCCGCGGACCATCTCGACGACGAACGCGCCGGCCTCGCCGGTGGCGAGCGCGAGCGTCTCGTGATCACGGGCCGTGGCCCCCTCGATGCGGGCGCCCTTCATGCGGGTAGCGACGCCCGCCTTGCGGCCGGCGGGGTCGAGCAGGACGACGTCGAGATCGGTGTTGCCGTCCCAGGTCGCGGTGACGACGACGTCGCCGTTGGGCGTCTCCGCCTTCGCGGGATCGATCTTGGCGGCGGCGTTCGAGACGAGGACCCGCTGCGGCTCCTTCAGCGTGGCGAGCCAGCGCTCGGCCGACGCGGTCCGCCCCTGGCGGCGCTCGCAAGCGACCGCCCGCGCCATGGCGTCGGTGTCGTTCGGGCGTAGCTCGGCGGCCGTCACCTGGAAGGCGCACGCCTCGCTCCGCCCCAGGCGCTCGTAGCTGCGCGCCACCGTGGTCGCGAGCACGAACGCATCGTCGCGCGACATCGCGCTCGCCGCGAGCGCACCGCCCAGGATGCGCAAGGACATCTCGCGATCGCCTCGCCGCGCGGCGAGGTCGGATCGACCGACGATCACGTCGGCGTCGAGCGGGTCGCGCGTGGACCACTTCTCGAGCGTCTCCCCGAGCTCGTCGAGCTGACCCCCGAGAGCGAGCAGCTTCGTGAGCTCCTTGTGCTTGCTGCGCTCGTCGGGCGCCGCCTGGACGGCCGCACGAGCGAGGGCGATCTTCTCCGCGGACACCGCAGGCGTGGGGTCGGCCGAGATCGACGCCTTCCGCACGAAGATGCGCCGCATGAGCTGGCCAGGACCGCGGAAGCGGCCCACGGACGCCGAGAGCGGGTCGCCGAAGTCGGCCGGCGGGGGCGCCTTGGTCGCGGTCTGCGGCGCCAGCTGGGCCTGCTGTTCGGCGCTACGCGTGGCCGCCGGCGCCGGCGGCGACGACGGGCCGAGCATCGACGGCTTCGGTGAGGCGCGCCGCGGGGCAGCAGCGGCGCCGCGATCGAAGCCGTCACCGACTCCGGCACCGTGGCCGAGCGTGCCGGCACCGGCGCCGCCGCCGCCGTTCCCGATGCCGCTGAGGCCCAGTCCGCCTGCGCCGAAGCTGTCCTTCTTCGCCTCTTCCTTCGCGTCGAACGGGTTGGCAGTGAGGTCGTCGGCGCCGTCGGCGGAGGCCGACTTGCCGGCGGCGCTCGCGAGGGCGCCTGCGAGGTCGCCGCCGCCGCCGTGGGCGTTCGCCGGCGCGAGCGTCGCGACGAGCCCGACCTGCGCGGCCGAGTCGCCGGTCCACTGCGTTCCGTGATCGACGCGGTCGATGCCGAACGCCTTGAACATCGCCTCGCTCTCGAGGACCAGCAGCGAGGTGAACCTCGAGGGCACCGAGAAGCGGCGCGAGAGCGCGACGAGCTCGGACTTCTGCGCGTCGGTGGCGTCGCGCTCGCGGTCGGCGATGCGCGCCGCCGCGAAGAGTCGGGGCACGAACGCGTTGCCGGCGTCGGTCGTCGCCTTCACGTCGATCGGGTACTTCGCCTCGAAGGGATCGCCGCCGACCTTGCCGCGAAGGATGATGTCACCCTTCACCGCTTCGCCTACGAGACGTGCCGTCACGATGGTCTCCGAGCCCGCGCGGAGCGGAGGCAGCGACGCCGGCGACATCTCACGGAGCCCCGCGGGGAGCACCACCTCGACGTCGCGAAGCGTCGTTCCATACGTCGCGTTCAGGACCTCCAGCGCCGTCGACTCGAGCCCCTGCCCCGGCTGGTACGGGACGACGACACCGCCGCCGCCGCGCGCGATCTCGCCGAGCAGCGTCACGTCGGCGTCGGCGCCGATGGGCACCGCGACGACCTCGGCGCGGCCCTCGTTCATCGCCTCGCCGACCTCGGTCGCGATGCGGCCGTTCGAGCGATAGCCCGCCGTCGCGACGCCGTCGCTGAGGACGATGACGCGCAGGTCACGGTCCTTGTCGTGGCCGGCGGCCTGCGCCGCGTTGCGGACCGCGCCGACGAGGTCGCTCGCGCCGTCGGGCGTGAGCCCTGCGAGGAACGCATCGACGTCGTGCGCGGCGGGCGCGCCAGGCGCAACGAAGCCGCCCGGCATCGCCTTGCAGCCGACGTCGCACGCGAGGATGGTCAGGCGATCACGTCGGTCCATCTCCTGCGCGACCTGCACGGCGAGCCGCTTGGCGCGCGCGAAACGCTCGCCGAACATGGCGCGGCCGGCATCGAGGACGATGACCTGGTCACGAGGCTTCGTATCGGTCCACTTGGGCAGCTTGGGACGAAGGGCGATGGCGACGAAGGGATCGCTCCCGATCGTGTCGGCCTCCTTCTTCGCGTCCTTCGCCGTGGCGGCGACGGGCGCGGCGAAGCCGGCGGCGACGCCGACGACGGCCGGGGGCGCGCTGAACGCCCAGACGGACGCGTCGGTGGCGCGGTCGTCGAGGCCGTACTCGATCGCGAGATCGCCGGACGGCGTGAACGCGGTCATGTTCGCGTCGAGGCGTTCCACCGGGCCTTCGGTCTTCTTGGCGAGCTCGTAGCCGCGCGCCCGCACGCCGGCCTTCTCGTCGTGACCGAGGACCTGCGCGTCGACCGTGAAGCTGTCGATGGTGAGCTTGCTCGACGAGCCTTGCGGCAGCGGATAGACGTAGCGGCGCACGCCCGACACCGGCGCGACCGTTTCCGTGTACGCGATGACGACACGCCTCGAGCCCTTCTTCGGGATGGGGAAGATCTTGAGCTCGAAGCGACCGCCGCGGGCCCACTCGAGGAGCGCCGGGTCGTGCCACGGGCCGGGAACCCAGACGAGCTCCTCCTTGGGCTTCGGCTGCTGCGGAGCAGCGTTCTGGATGGCGCCGCGCCAGATGGCGGCGGCCTTGGCCTTGTCGATGAACTCGCCGTCGACGAGCTTGCCGTCGACCTCGAGGGCGAGCCGCTCGATCTGCGCGCCGTGGGGCAGCGGGAACCGATAGATGCCCTCGAGCTCGTCGCTGGTGTCGTTCGAGAACGTCTCGTCGATCTCGGTGCGGGCGACGTTGCCCGCGATGCGGATCTTCACGCCGTGCTTCGCCAGGTGGACGGCGTGGTCCTTCTCGTCGGTGCGGCCCGGACGGCGGGCGCGGAGCTCGCCGAGCCCGCTGGCGGGCTCCTCGGCGTCCTCGTTGTGCGTGGCGATGAGCTGCTCGCCGAACGCGGCGCGCTGCGCGAGGTCGTTGGCGGGCGCGACGTCGATCCTGCCGTCCTTGGAGACCACGCCCTCCTGGCCGGCGGAGACGTGCTGCGGCGGGCCGGACGACGACACCACCTCGACCTCGCCGCGGAGCACCTCCACGTTCATGCGGTCGCTGGCGGCCGTGACGGCGAGCTTGGTGCCGAGGACGTTGACCGTGCCGGTGGGTGTCTTGATGCGCGCGCCGGGCGCGCCGTCGACATGCGCGACGTCGGCGATGAGCGCGCCGTCGTCGAGGGTCACGGTGCGAGGTGCGCTGTCGATGGTGAGCTCGGTGGCGCGATCGAGGACGACGAAGCTGCCGTCATCGAGCTCGATGCGCGCGCGGGTGCGCGGATCGGTCGAGAGGTGCATGCCGACCTTGATCTCGGCGCCGTCGCCCAGCTCGGTCTTGCCGGAAGGCGTGGTGACCGAGAGACCGCCGGTCTTGTCGGCGCCGCTGCGGGCGATCTTCGCGACCTTGCCGTGCCACGCGCGCTGCGCGGCGAGCTCGGGCGAGCGCTGCCGGTCGGCGAGCTTGAAGCCGACCACCGTGCTGACGCCGACGCTCGCGCATGCCGCGAGGAGCAGCCAAAGGGCTTTCTTGCCGGGGCGCTTGCGGGCCGGGGCGGAAGAGGCGGAAGCGGACGCCGAAGGAGCTGGTGAGGGTGAAGGCGAAGGCGAAGGCGTGAACGAAGCGTGAGGAGCAGGCGGAACGGCGGACACGGAGGCAGAGGCGGCGGGCGGAGACGGAGGTGGTCCCGACGCCGATGCCGATGCCGAGGCCGACGCCGACGGCGCCGAAGCCGCGGCCAGCGCAGCGGCCTCGTTCGCTTCGCGCATGCGGGTCTCGCTGATGCGCTCTCCATAGGTCGCCTGGACGGAGGTCTCGCTCGCCAGGCCGGTGAGGCGCTCGGCGAGCGCCGGCGTGTAGTCGAAATCCTCTCCGGCACGGCCGACGAGGCGCGCCACGCTCTCGAGCTCGTGCCGCGCGTCGCGACACGAGTCGCATGTCGCGACGTGCTCCTTCAGCGATTCCGACGCCGTGCCCTCCAGCAGGCCGACGAGGTCCTCATGAAACCGCAGACAGGTCGTATCGCTCATCGCTTCTTCTCCTCCTGGACGAGCTGGCTCACGCCGCGCGCGATGCGCTGGCGAGCCACCTCGAGATCGATCCCACATGCTTCGGCGATCTGCGCCGCGTCGAGCCCGCCGACGAGGTGGAGGACCACCGCTTCACGCTCGGTGGGCTTCAGCTTTCCGATCGCGGCTCGCGCCAGCGCCGGCTCGCGCGCGGTCTCGCGCAAGGTCGCCGGCTTCGGCTCGGTCCCTTCGCCCCACGCGGCCGTGGTGCGGACCGGTAGGCGCGCATGGGCCGAGAGCTGGTTCGCGCACGCCACGCGCGCGAGGGCGAGGAGCCGAACGAGGGCGCTCTGGCCCTCGGCGAAGGTCGTCGTCGCGGCGTCGCGGGCGACGCGCTCGAGCGCGTGTTCCGTGGCCGCGGCATCCCCGAGCAGCGCCATGCAGACACGCGCGACGACCGCGCCGTGCTCTCGCATCGCCGCTCCCGCTGCGGTCTCGGAGCGCTCCTCTGTTCGATCCCCCGCGCCCATGGCCGATTCGACACCCCTGGCGTGCGTCCTCATGACAGCCGGTTCGGACGCCTGGGCGAAGCAAAAGTTTTGGAGTTTCTACGGAAAGACGCGATTGCGGCGCCGCGCACGGCCCGCGCACGAATACCTACGTCGTGCCGGGAGGCTTCGAGCCGAACGGCAAGCGCGTCTGCTGCATCGCGCCGGGGACCTTCTCGGCCTCCGCGTC
>Ga0182021_10009923_pt1 | contig 11288 bp, 4 predicted proteins | sample 612E3MmetaG_FD_120493 | JGI IMG/M metagenome (GOLD analysis project Ga0182021, IMG submission 120493) | Permafrost microbial communities from Stordalen Mire, Sweden - 612E3M metaG (Illumina Assembly) | ecosystem: Environmental > Terrestrial > Soil > Wetlands > Permafrost | place: Sweden...
GTCTTGTGGTCAACGAGTTTGTTCTTTGCACTGTCAAACTCTTGAAGACTAACGTCCATATATCTTTCCTCAAGGTTCTTTTGAATTTCATCCTTTACCTTTTCAAACGGCTGTACATCTATTCTATTGATTTTGACAACCTTCACAATATGAACGTATTGAGTTTGGTCCAGAATACACACTTCACCAACAGGAAGATTGAAAATAGTATGGTCATAGATGTTTGAGAGACTTCTTTTCCAGTTTATTGGAGGCATCAAGCCGTCTAAACGGGCTGATTCAGCATCCTGCGAATGTTGTTTTACCAATTCAGCGAAATCTGCGCCATGCTCTATTTTGGTTCTTATGTCTTTTGCTGCCGCTTTCAAAGAGTCTATATACCTATGTGAAGCTTGTTTTGGTTTTGACAAGACAACTTGCCGATAGCTGACTTCCTTTCCCATTTGCTTGTATGCTTCGTTAATGGATTCATCATTTACATATCTCCCAAGGAATTGGGTTCTAAAATATTGAATCACTATTTCTTCGTTGATCGTCCGTCTGATACTTTGAACCAATTCTGTGTTCCTATTCATTCCCAGGTTGAAGAAATCAACTATTTTCAATTGGCGAACAATCATTGCATCTAGAGCTTCTTTGTAAGCCTCTGCCTTATTGTTCTTATACATTAGATCATAGTGATGATCTACGGTGTATTGTTGCAGTTCAGCGAAACTAATTGAATAGTCGCCCGCGATTGTGGCGATGATGTTCTGATGAGTAGTATCCTGTGCTCTGCAATTCATAAAGAGAATCATGGCCAGGGATAGCAGGGGACGGAAAGTCGGCAAGTGATATGGTCGTTGTAGCATATGATATATTCGTCATGAATGATTTTGAAGGAATGAAGGAACCGTGTTGCGTTCGTCGCTGAATAGTAGTGAATATTTGGAAGAAAAATCTGCATAGAGGCGTCGGAGATTCCGCGACGCTCGCATCCACACCACCTGGCATCCGGCGAGGCGGGACCAGGCGGTTCAATAAGTGACTGAGGTAAACTCTCAATCGAGGAAGTTGAAGTTGCTCAAGTCGGCGCTTGATCCCGGCATTGTCGGCGGCAATAGTATGGTCGCTGTTGCCTCATTGCTCTCCCGCTTTGGCGGGAATACCCTTTCAGGCGCAAGGTAATGTCCTTCCGCAGATGCGACCTCTACCCTTCACCACAGGACCGCCGGATGTACGCTGCCTGAGCCTCGACCATGAGTGCTTTGCTGTGATTTGTCCGCTCCCCCTACTCGCCAACGCCTTCTATCCACTGTCTGAGCCTCGGTTCGCCCTTTGGGCTACGCGCTTCCTTCCCACAACGAGGTCACCCTGCTCCCGCCCTGGCGGAAGATCGCTTCGATCGTAATGGCCACCTTTCGAGAGGGCGTACACCTCCAACGTGAATATCATGCCGGGCTTATAAAAAAGCGGCGGCCGGATTTCGCCGGCCGCCCGATGTCATCATGTGTGGAAATCAGACGACACAGATTACTTCATCAGAACCATCTTCTTGATGTCAACATGATTGCCGGCGTTCAGGCGATAGAAGTAGATACCGCTGGGGAGATTCTTCGCGCTGAATGTGATCGAGTGCTGACCGGCTGCGAGCACGCCATGAGCAAGCGTTGCGACTTCCTGCCCCAGCACATTGAACACCTTCAGGTCGACGTTCGACTGACTCGGCAGCGTGAAATCGATCACGGTCGAGGGGTTGAAAGGGTTCGGGTAGTTCTGCTGGAGCTGTAAGGTGACAGGAAGAGTGCTAACTTCATCAACGCCTGTTATAGTTGTGGTTCCAGCATTCAATGCATTTGTTATCGCGGTGTTTTCAGCAGCATATTGAGCCAGCCAGGTTGCCTTCTTGGCCGGGAACCAATTCAAGTCACCAACAGGGAAACCACCTGTCGCGCCTTTTAACAAATCGGCGTCACTATACGAAAGATCTACTGGAACTGGCCAGTCAGAATATATGTAAAAGTCAGCGCCAACATTTACCAAACGCCAATCAGCCAGAACGTTGGTGCTTGCGGAATCAACAGTCCCGACACTGAACGCCTTTATTGAATCAACCTGAGCAGTCAAGAGATTCTTTGAGTCGGTAAACTGAGGAAGTTTCCTATACCAGACTCCTTCAGTCAAATATGGGTATTTTGCATTATCATTGAACATAGCTTGAGATCTGGTATTCATTGTGACCATTTGCGATTGCCAGGCAGTATAACCATTAACATGATGAGTATTTAGTGTTGTATTCATATCATTAAATCTGGTATCCCAATAAACAACGTTTCCCTCAACGAGTATTTTTCTGGGCACTACCGGATACGTAGCGTCAGGAAAATCACGAACATTGACAAGTCCCGTAACTAGCGTGTCTGCATCTGTTTCACCCCAATCACCTTTTACAGCCTTCTGAAAGGGTTGAATATTGCTGTTTACGAAAATGTTGTTCGTAATGCTCATATTGCTCTCATATCCAAGACTTTCAAATACAGATCCGGAACAGTTAATAAATGTATTATGATTGAAGATAATTCTGCTGTAAACATAGTTTCTGAATTTATACATTGAACCCTGAGCCATAACGTGAGTACAATTTTCAACAAGTACTGTGTCCATATTGCTAAAACCATCAAATACACCACCGTTGCGTCTGCAAGCTTGTCCGCTCATATTGACAAAATAGCAGTCCTTCCAAAGTAGTTTGGTCCCCGGCTTATCGGCAGTCAAGAATATCCAGCGGGTATGCTCAAACAAGTCATTCTGAAGCAGCACTGTGCAATTCGGGGCAGCACAACCGAAGAAAGCCCATCCCAAACTACCGTCGGATGCAGCAGGAATAATGCTGCAATTCTTTATGGTCAAATTATTCGCAAAATTGAGCCCACCGGTATTTGAGCCAGCTCCCTCAATTGTAGAACCGCAGATTATCGGGGGCGCTGATGAACCATTCTTGTTGTTCACCAAAATTGTATTGTCCGCTCCTACAATCACTGTAGGGTGCTGTGTAGATGTGGTAGGGTTGGTAGCAAGCGGGTAATACCCGTTTGACTTTAACAAGTATACGCGTCCTGCAGGAACATTCAAGGTGTCCAGAGCAAGCGCATTTGTTAAGGAGTTTGACTTCTGAGTCATATCCTGAAAATCTTTAATAACCAGAGTATCTCCTCGTACCTGAAGGACATAATCCATCAAGGTTTGGGCGTAAATTGTTGGCGTCAAAACTAGAACCAACAACATAAAAGGTAACAGTATCTTCTTCATGTTCTGCCTCATTGAATTATTCGATACCACATTGATTATGCGAACTCACTGAATAGACTACTTCTTAAGAACATTATCCTCCTCCCTTATTAATTAGAATTGGTCTATTGGCAGCTATGGTATTCTGCTCATATTCACCTCATTGACTTGTTTGAAAATGGATTAGTTTTGAATGAAGAAAATGTCTGAAGACTTCTGCAGCGCTCCAACTATAAACTATATCTTAAGTTCAGTTCAAATATTCGCGGTGAATAATCTGTTGATTCAAGGTTATCGAGAATTTGCCCGCCAACAGTTCTGCGGAACTTCTGATATGTCCTAATCGGATTATGGAATATATTTATGCCATTAAGGGCCACACTCAAACCTTCAAGGGGCAATTTCTGTTGAAGAGTAAAGTCCCATCTGTAAATGGTTCCCGTAAACTGATCTTCCTCGGGTCGTGATCCAACACTTGTAATGACATCACCCTGCAAGTTGAATGAAATACGTCCTGAAAAACCTTTGTAATCAACTCCGAGAGCAATATTGAGAATATTATCGCCCTGGAAGAGGAGTCTGGCGTTGCGTACCGTATCTCTTGAGAGATAGACGTGTTTTGTGAATCTGCCATCCAGATAAGTTGAATCTATATTTCGTATTTGTTGATAATCCATATCAGACCAGACTCTTGTATAGTTTATATTCAATACCAAAGCATCTAAAGGTTGGGGTAAGTACCAAAAATTTGTTTGCCATTCGAGCTCAAAACCTCTTAAATGTGCAGGGTGAGGATTGTTAATGAAGGTGGTTATTTGCTCCGATTGACCTGGCGCATGAACTCCCAAAGCATTGAAAGTAGCTGAATCCGGGAATGACACATTATAAGCCTTCAGGTTCTTGTAGTATATGTTTGTCTGATAGAATACATCGTCTATCTTTTTATAGAAACCACCCACTGTAAACAAACCTATCTCATTGTTATAGAAGGATAAATACGCGTCAAAGTTTGTTGATGAGGCCGGTTTTAACTTTGAATTGCCGGCTTCTGCTGCCTCTTGAGGGGCAAAATAGGTGTTTGGTAGAATAGCACGATAATCAGGTCGTGAAATTGTTGTAGTATAAGCCAATCTGAGGTCGAGCCAATCCGTGAATTTATAGCGGAGTTGAGCATTCGGAAAGAATTGATCGTCATTACGGTCAACCGAGTTTAGAGTATCATAGACGTTTGCATAGCCATAAACGGAGTGTGTCACATACACGAATTTACCGTGATAATTCATATTGTAGTGTTCGTACCGGAAGCCCCCAAGTAACGATAGCTGGGTACCAATATTGAAACTACCCATGAGATAACCTGCGGAGAACATTTCAGCGCCATTAAAGTCTTCTCTTTCCGAAGCGGGCTTGTTCCTCGCATTGAGCCAACCAGTCCTTCCCTGAAGCATGAATGCGTCCATTCTATCTCTATCGATTGCATATTTGAAATCATAGGTATCATCAAGAAAGTACTGCCCTCTTGTAAAGCCATGATTCCAGAGATCAGAAAAGAGAACTGGATTGTTCACTCCAAGCACTTTGCCTGGGAAAAAGTTTTTAACATTTGCATAGTAGTCTTCCGCTCCTGCTCCCTCAAATGACGCTTCAACATCGTTAGAGCGTGTCGACCTGGTAAACTTGCCTCCAACTTTGAATTTTGACGACAAATCCTCGGAAAAAGCCACTGGTATGGTGAAGTCAAGCGATGCATTATATATATGTTGCTCAAACATTTCATTTCGAGTAACTACCCAGCCCGCCACTTGAGCATCAAGGGGGTCAGTAGGATCTATTTGAATGTTATATACATCATCAGGTGTAAAAGATTGTCTTTGGTTGTTATATGTAATCGTCTTACCGTTCGCGTCTACCCCATATGGGTGGTTTTGTACAATATTATGAAACCCGAAGAAATTGCCCGGATCCCCATATCTTATGTCAGTGTTTTTGTTACTAAAGGAATGAGATAAGCTCAGTTCGGCTTTGACATCACCAAAATTGTATTCTGACTGTAGAGCGTTAATGATTAAATCCTTTTTGTATTTGTCACGAAAGATCGAATAAGTCAGGTCAGTTGCATCAAAGTGAAGTTGATTGATAAAGCTTGTATTGTCACTAACATTATGGGCGTAAGTATTCTGCAATATGATCTTGCCTTGGGGAAGGATATAATCCAGAATAATACTACCACCGGTGTTCGTAATGAGGTTTTGCTGATATGTGAATGTAAAACTATTCATCTGGTAAGGTGCCTGACCATACGGCAGGCTTTGGCTGATTCCATATGAGGCATTAGCCTGGTCATCTCCCACATCAGATCGGTCTGCATTTCCTTGAATAAAAACGCCGAGCTTATCATCAAGGAATCTATCACTTACGCTTCCCCAGAATTTATAGTTATCGAACGTTCTGTTCTGTGAATTGTAATTGCCTTGTGCAAGCACATCAAAATGCAAATTAGTGGGTGCTTCTCGCAATCGTAAATTAACCACACCACCAATTGCATTTGCATCTAAATCAGGTGTAAGCGCTTTGATGACTTCTATACCAGAGAGCATATTCGATGATATAAAACCCAGATTTGTCGACCGATCATTCATATCAGTTGAAGGCAGCTGAATACCATTTACAAGAACCGTATTTAGTTTGGCTTGAATGCCGCGGATAACAACTTGGTCTCCATTCATAAGAGAAATGCCGGGCAAACGACTTAGTGCTGTGGCAGCGCTTTGATCTGGTAACTCTCTGATTTTGTCAGAGGAAACAATATTTGTGATTGTGGGGGATGAGAGTTGCTGGTTAATAGCTTCATGCTGTCCTCGAGCTTGCGCGTAGACTGTTACTGTTTCGCCTGTCAGCGCTTGAGGTTCCAATAAGAAGTTTTCCTCTAAAGCTCCATCTTGAAGTATATTGATATCTTTACTAACTGAGATATATCCTATATAAGACACTTTAATAGAGAACCTGCCAACTGGAATACTACGGATTAAGTAGTTTCCATCACGATCCGCAACAACTCCCATGCTTGTCTTTTCGAGTATCACAATTGCACCGACTAAGGGTTCATTTGTATTCTTATCAAATACATGCCCCTTTACTGAACCCGTCTGTGCGTTTGATAGGGATGGTATTAAGAGAAATAAGAATAGCATAGCGGACGTAGCTATTCTTGTTTTCAGAATTGTACCTTTGTCCATGAGAATTCTCCAGAATGATTTAGTGCGACGTGAAGACCCACGGTCTTTGACGATGGTTATTTGCCAACGGCTATGTCGATCGGGGCGAAAGTAATTCTGGATGGTCATTGTTACAGCGACTCAGGTATGTGCCTCGGCTGCAGTGACGATGATGGATCAGAACCTGGTCGGCATGGGTGGGATGGCCCGTGAAAAGCCACCGCCTTCGGCGGCGGTGGTTTACGCAACGATTCTAGTGGAAATCAATTAGGTTTTAAGATTGTTGAACCCTATTGAACCCATTCAACATTACAAAGTTAGATTTTCAAAAGCAAGTGAAAAAAGATTCTTCTAATCACGTATGCAAGGCATTGTACTCCCAGAGTCAAGATGATTCTTCCGGTGCACACGTTTATAGTGGAGAGGGGTATAGAAAGGGAGGATGATTTTCGAAGAAATGAGACAGCAGATAGGGGCCGATTAGCTATGTCAAGAGAAGAATCTTCATAAAACAGTTAATTGGGTTAATTCCCTGGTATGGGACGAATAGACAAGGCATATTGTACGTCAAGAGAACCGGAAGATGCAACGAAGGCAGGTTTCAAACGAATCTAAACTATCTCTAGTACAGGAAGTCGAGGCTGGATTGACGATGATGATAGCCTCCCGCCGCTATGAGATCCACCCGAACTTTGGCACACAAATGGCGGGAGCTATATCGGAATACTGGGCCCAGAGCATTCGAAGGCCATGGAAAGGAGCATCGAGAAGAAACCCACATTTCATCCTTAGAGCGAACGATCGGAAAGTGCTATTTTATCAAAATCATCTTTCTTGATCCAACAAAACCATCGGCCGTGATTCGGTAAAAGTAAATACCGGAATTCAAATCAGTTGCATCAAAATTTGCAGTATGCTTCCCAACAGATTCTTTTCCGTGAATAATTGTTCCTATTTCTCGGCCTAAGACATCAAATACCCTCAATTGAACATAACTTTCTTTCGCCAGAGAGTAGTCAATAGTCGTTGAGGGGTTAAAAGGATTGGGATAGTTTTGTGATAGTGAAAATGCAGCAGGCATCATCGATTTATTGTCGACACCGGTAATCAATGCGCCGGAAAATAAGAGCGTGGTTATCGAACGAGCAGGTAGATCCAATGCCGATTTGCCATCATAAGTTGTACGGATTGTATCACCCGATTCGGTCTCGGAGGTACGAATAACCATCCCGCTATCGACATTGAAGTCTTGTATATCAAACTCCATCGATTGAGATTGCGACCCAATGTTGAGAACTACCACTGTCAGTTTGTTTTCGTCAGGATTTATGAACGATGATATTCTAAGGCTGTCTGCATTAACTGATGCAGTCACCCTTTTATGGCCGGCATCGATATATTTCGAATATTGCCTGATTGCCCAGTAATACTTTGATATCGTATATGTGTTGTATTGCATTTCAATTAAGGGTTTGCCTCCAGAACCCCATACCAATTCCCACCAAAGATACGCCGACACATTGCCGTAGACCAGGCAGTTATGCATTAGCCAGGCTGTATTGAACCAATCACCACGGTCATACTCAGTCTGAACTATAGGCTTTCCGGGAAAGGCACTTGCAATACTCGAGAGATTGGAATTGAAGAGATCCGGATCGTGATTATCGCTTACGCTGCCGTCACCGTGGTAGAGATGATATGCATAGCCTTCGAGGTGGCTGCGATTAATCCTTTGACCATACTTCTGGAATTCACCATATCCAATTCCCAGAACCTCTGAACCCAATATTTGAGGAGGTGTTGGTATTTGTTGCAGCGCGGCATACACAGAATCCAATGCACGACTATATCCTGCATTAGTTGAAGTTTCAGTGGCATCAAAGAGGCATGATTCCCAGGTCGCCGAAAAATCCGGTTCATTTTGAATAGTGATGTAATCCGGATTGATGCCACTTCCTCTATACGCATTTATAGCGTCAACCCAGTATTGTGCAAATGCTCCATAGACATATTTGCCATCTTGCTTCTTCAATGTTCCACCATTTTGCACATCATTATTGCTCTTGAGATTGGCAGGTGGTGACCATGATGAGACAAGAAGTTTCGGCCTCGAGGGTGAAAGAGCATACATCGTGTCAATGATCTCAACAAACGTCGGTGCAAAGTTCGTCGGATTGTTCCGGTATATATTTCGAATCCTCAGGATATCCAAACCGAGATCATTGAAAATGTACTTATAGATTTCGCCTTTCTTGGGATGTGCAGTTAATTGATCGTCGGCCCATGCAATAGAGGCGCCAAAACCAATCATCGTTTGATGAACCTCTTTCGCTTTTATTGTTCCAGTAGCAGCAAATATTCCCGTAGTTACACTGACCCAATAAAATAGCGCTATGCCAGTTGAAACAACAAATCTGCATTTGTGTTTCATAGTCCTTTTCCCAACATACTCTGAAAGTGATTTTCTCTTCGAGCTTCAGGTGTTCGACTTCACGATGCGAATGCTTTTCGCCGTTCCGCTAACTCATCAGCCATCTGAATCGTCATTGTTTTATTGATCTGGTACGCAGCTAACAAGAGAGTGCATATCGCAAACATAATACCCACTACGATTCCGCTGCATGTACGGAACCCCTGCAGCGCTTGAGGCGCATCAGGCATCCTGGTATCATAACTGAAGACACCGGCCATGATCCAGAGGAACGAAGAAGAGCCAAGCGCTAAGCCGCCTTTCAAAGCAAAACCAATGGTTGCAAAAACGATTCCAGTGAATCGTCGTCCGGTCTTCCATTCGGAGTAATCCGCCACATCTGCATAAATGGCCCAGATCAATGGAATGGTTGGTGCGTACGCTATCGCGATAAGAATTGTCAGAACGACCATACCGCTCACATTCGCAGGGCCGAGCAGATAGAACGCCAGGGTACCAATGCTCGATAGAGCAAAACCGCAAATCGCAACTGCCTTTTTCCCAAACCTCCGGGAAAGGACCGGTGAAAGGATGATGACGACAATAGTGACGCCGGTTCCGATCATGTTGATAATGCTGTTGGCAACATCGGCGACGTTTGAACTCGCAAGGCTTGCCTTATCTCCGTGGACGATGTATCCGAGCCATTCAAGAATGCCGCCGGGTGCAGGGTCACCGGGAACGAGTGAAGGCGCTGTCAATCCTAAGCTCTGTACCCAATCATACAACGCAGCTTTGTCAGCAAAATGGTGATAATAGTTATAGAGTGCGGCACCCCTAAACGAAAGAATCGCAAAGTGCACAAGCGTCATAAAGAACATTACTTTCCATGGATTGTTCTTGAGCAGGTTGACAAAATCCTCTTTCGGTGATGATTTTTGATGAGCCTCGGGTTTGATGCGTTCTTTCGTCGTCGCAAATGTGATAACGAACAGGACGAAACACACGACTGCCCAGATCGTCATGGTCATTTGCCAGCCGTATTGTCTATCGTGCCCGGCTGCGAATTTGGCAATCAACGGCAGAGTGAAACCACCCACAATAAATTGCGCTGCATTCACGGCTATAAACCGGTAGGAGTTGAGTTTTGCGCGCTCGTTGACATCGCCGGTCATGACTCCGCCCAGTGCTGAGTATGGCATATTGTTCATTGAATATATGCTCATCAGCAGAATATTGGTAATGGCGGCATAGACAATCATCGAAGTCATACCCCAGCCCTTTGGCGTAGTATACGCCAGTACCATCACGATACACCAGGGCAGCGCCGTGAAGAGAACCCATGGACGGAATTTTCCCCATCGAGTATTTGTGCGATCGGCGAGCACTCCAACAATCGGATCGGCGAAGGCGTCCCACAACCGGGCGGCCATGAGAATAGTTGCTGCGGCCCCAGCGGTAATGCCAAAGACATCCGTGTAGAAATTCGTCTGGAAAAGAATCATCGTCATGAAGACGAAATTCGCTGCGGCATCTGCAGCGCTATATCCCGCTTTCTCCACGAAAGAGAGCTTTTGCCGGTAGTGTTCTTTTACCATGGTCCTATTTTCTGTTGAGTAATCTACTTCTGAACGGTTAAAACGAGTTTCTGTAAATCGGAATCTTGTGACGAGCTACCAACCATAATCATGAAATCCCCAGGTTCAACATTGTACTCCCTATTGATGTCTGTAAAAGCCAGATGTTCCGGTAGGATTGGAATCGTCACCGTCTTCGTTTCATCCGGATTGAGATGAATCTTTTTGAACCCCCGTAACTCTTTAATCGGGCGTGTAACTGAGCTAACAATATCTCTGATATACATCTGTACAACTTCATCACCAGAACGGTGGCCAGTATTCTTTACATCGATAGATACACTCGTCGATTCATCTTTACTAATCACAGATTTCTCAAGTCGGAGGTTGATGAATTTGAACGTAGTATAACTCAGGCCAAAGCCAAATGTATACAGCGGCGAAACATCATCCGCTAAATATCCCCTCCTCGCAGACGGCTTGTAATTGTAATAGCAAGGTAAATGCCCGGCAGAACGTGGAATTGAGATAGGTAGTTTTCCTCCCGGATTGTAATCGCCGAACAGAACATCGGCTACTGCGGTACCTGATTCCTGACCTAAGTACCAGCATTCAAGAATCGCCGGTATGTGCTTCTGAAGATAGGTAATGGAGTTCGGTCTGCCATGGAAAAGCACCACGACGATCGGTTTTCCTGTCTCGAAAATTGCCTTGACCAAATCATTCTGCATCCCAATGAGATTCAGGTCGGCGCGATCGCCCATATGGGTTTTGTTCCAGGCTTCGCGAGAGGTTTGCTCATTACCACCCAAAACAAGA
>Ga0182021_10009924_pt1 | contig 11288 bp, 10 predicted proteins | sample 612E3MmetaG_FD_120493 | JGI IMG/M metagenome (GOLD analysis project Ga0182021, IMG submission 120493) | Permafrost microbial communities from Stordalen Mire, Sweden - 612E3M metaG (Illumina Assembly) | ecosystem: Environmental > Terrestrial > Soil > Wetlands > Permafrost | place: Sweden...
CTCCGCGCTTTGCCATGGGGGTTGGATTGGCCTTGCTATCCATAGCCCTGCTGGTCGACCTCATGGCCCCCCGCGTGGGAACTCTTGCATCCACCCTCACGCCGGGAGAGTTGCTCAGCAGGACGGACCGGGGTGTTCAGCAAATCTACAGCGCAGGACTAAAGCTCTACGACGCGAAGAACGAGTATCAGACCCAGCTCTCGTTCTTTAAGAACAATCTGATGCACAAACTCGGTTTCATGATCGAGCAACTGGATGTACCGGCGGAGGGCAACAAGAAGCCTGGCGAGCAGAAGCAGCCTGAAAAAGCTCCTGCGCAGCCTAAGAAGAGCAGCGTCCTGCTGTTGCCTGCTTAGCGAGGCTCGTTTTCGGCCCTGGGAGGAGATGTCGTATGAAATGTTCTTATCATTCCACGGTGGATTCGCAGGAATACTGCAGCACTTGTAGCAAGGCCTTGTGTGCCGAGTGCTCGCACCGAATTAAGGGCAAGGTCTTCTGTCAGGATTGTCTGGTGCGCGGCGCGGAATGGGCAGCTTCCGTGAAGGATCTGCACATGCCCACCGATGCGCCCAAGAGAGCCGCGGCATTGTCGTTGATTCCGGGAATGGGAGCCGTCTACAACGGCGACTACCAGAGAGCCATCGTCCAGTTCGCCGTATTCGCCGCCCTGGTCATCATGGGAGACGAAGTGCACGGCATCTTCGGATTCGGCGCTTTTGTCTTCCTCGTCTTTACGATGTTCGATTCGTATCGCATGGCGGAAGCAAGTCTGCGTTCCCGTGTGGACGAGAAGCCGGCTGAGGCTCGCCCGGCCAAAGACAACACGGTCGCCGTTTGGGGAGTTCTGTTGATCGTTCTGGGAATAGTGTTTCTGCTCAAGAACTTCATCCACTTCTACTTCCTCAACCGGATGTGGCCGCTCGCCTTCATCGCGCTCGGCGCTTACCTTGTGTACCGATCCTTGCGCGAGCCTGAAGAGGCGGCGGCAATGAAAAATGTGTCCGGTGCGGGCGAGCCCAGGAACTAGGTTTGGGAGGGTTTCATGTCTGCTGGATCCCGGAAGGGTGCGTTGGTTTTCGGACTGATTCTGATCGCCATCGGTCTCGCTTTCTTTCTTCCCAACTGGTACCCGAACCAGAGCGCGTGGCAGTTGGCGGCCCGTTACTGGCCGGTCCTGCTAATCCTGATCGGAGCCAACAAGCTCTACGGCTATGCAATCTGGCAACAGGAGCAGGTCGCGGAGGAAACGACAAGACGTCGCCATCGGCGGCCGTCCCTGCTCGCCGGTTTGCTCTGGACGGCTTTCGGAATCATGTTCCTGCTCAGAAACCTCGGCATCGGCCCCGACCTTTGGGCCATGGCAAGGCGTTATTGGCCGATCCTTCTCATTCTCGTCGGGCTGGGCAAGGTGATTGACTACCTCAGGCAAAAGGAGGGGGTTTCTCTCAAGATCGGAGAGGTCTTTGGCCTGCTCTTTGTGCTGATCATCGGTCTCGCAATCTCCCAAATCCCAGGCAGCGCCGTAAAAGACCTTCTGTCCACCTCCATTAATATTGGAGGCGCCGATGTCTTCCTCGGATCTACCCACGAGTACTCGCAGGATTTTACCTACCCTCTGACTGCCGAGACACCGGTGCGCATCGAAAACTCGAACGGCCAGGTGTCCGTTTCTCCCGGAAGCGACAATGAGATCCGCGTTCATTTGCGCAAGAGTGTTTTTGAGGACGACGAGGCGCGCGCCCGACAGATTGCCGACGAGATCAAGGTGGAAGGGGGCCAGGAGGGTCAGGCAAAGGCATTGACTTTTGTTCTGAAGACGAATCGCGACGATCTGTCCTCCAGGAACTATCATTACAAGACGGACATGGATGTTTTTGTTCCGAAGCACCTGCAGGTGGATCTCCGCAATTCTTTCGGCGGCGTGAATGTCTCCGGCCTCGACGGCAAAATCAATGTGCAGTCGAGCACCGGTTCCAGCCAGCAGGGGACTCTTGAAATTCATGATTGCAGCGGCAGTTTTCTTGTTTCCAATGAATACATCGAGGCCAGGCTGACCAATTTGACCGGCAATCTCTCGGTCACCGCGCGCGGCCGCGTTACCGTGCAGGGCGTCAAGGGCGACGTTGACGTCCATAACGAATACTCACCGGTTGAGATCAGCGACATCGAAGGGAAGGTCACCGTTACGGATGACGAGGGCAGCGTCAATGTGAAGAATGTCGCCAAACCGGTGGCCATCGATGCGCGCGGAAGCAACGTGACTGTCAACAACCTGCAGGATAGCTTGAAAATCACCAGCAGCCACAGACGCGTGATCGTTTCGGATGTGGCAGCCGACGTCCAACTCACGAGCAGTTACGGCAGCGTCACCCTTAAGAAGATCAAAGGAAATGTGGACATTAACTCGGAATCAGACCGGCTCAGTCTCGAGGATATCGGCGGCTACCAAAAAGTGGCGGCGCAAGAATCCTCCGTGCGCATAAACAACGCCGGCGGGGCGGTTATTATCAATACGTCGATGAAAGACGTGATCATGAACAACTTCAGCAAAGGCTGCACGGTGACGAACGATAATGGGGATGTTACGCTGTCCACAGAATCTCTAAGCAAGGATCAGATCGACGTCAAGAGCCGGAATGGCGACATCACAATGTTTCTGCCCACGGATGCCGCGTTCCAACTTGACGCCACGGCGCGCAACGGCCACATCACTTCGGAGTTTGCAGGACTGACTAAGATCGAGGGAACGGGCGATAACGCGACCATCAAGGGGAGGCTCAAGACCGGCGGCCCCAGGATCGTTCTCGAAACCGAAAACAAGGACATCTATGTTCGATGCAGAGAGAACGATCAGGCTGGTGCTAAAGGCCGCTAGCCTGCACTTCTCACCAGATTTCGTAGCGAGGCAGTGCAGACGGGCATGGATACAAGGCGCGCGGCCGAGGGCTACGCAGGCGTACTCAACAGTACGTCGAGGAGCCCGACCGGGCGCAACTCAGTAGACATGCCCGGATCCGCCGCCGCAGTAGAAAGCTGGCGAGAAATGCGGGCTAGATAGCCGACGATCAGGAGGAGTTCCATGAAGAACATCATCCTATGGCAGACGAGCATTGCGGCTGTTCTACTTCTTTCGGGATGCAGTCTGGACGAGAGAATCCCCGCCGAAATGACCAGAATGGACCAAAGCCAGCCGCTCGCAAAGGAGTCATCCCTCCAGGCGGAAGTAAGTCTTGATATCGGTTCGATCGAAATCTCGGGAGAAAGCCTCAAGCAAATGTACTCGTTCGATCTTGAATACGACAAGGCCGCGTATGAGCCCCAGGTAAGTTATGACGTAGACAGCGGGAACACGGGGCGACTCTCGCTTAAGCTCGAGAGCACTCACAAGAAGGGCATTCGAAGCGAGCGGGAAAACAACCGGCTTCACTTGAACCTCTCGGACAGTCTGCCGGTGAGTCTCCGCATCAATAGCGGCGTCGGCGACACACGTCTGGCGTTGTCACGCCTGCACCTGAGCGACCTGGACCTTGAATCCGGCGTGGGCGGAGCCAGAATCTCTTCCTATGATGCGAATCCCGTTGTCTGCGACTCGATTCGCTTGCGCAGCGGCGTCGGCAGCATGGATGCCGTGGGCTTGGGCAATCTTAATTTCCGCCGTCTCGATTTTGAAGGCGGCGTGGGTGGGGCCACCCTCGATTTCTCAGGCCAATGGAAGCTGGACGCCGAGGTCCGCGTTACGGTTGGCGTCGGCGGTGTCACCGTTCGCATGCCGCGCGACGTCGGCGTTCGGGTCTCCGCGGAAAAGCATTTCCTGAGCGGCCTTCAGCTGGACGGCTTCCGCAAGGAGGCAGGTGAGGATTATTACAGCGCGAATTACAGCAAGGCCAAGGTGAAGGTTTTCGTGACCGTAAAAACAGGCGTCGGCGGATTCAGAATCTCGTGGCTGTAGCGAGCATATCTTAGCGCTTATGGGCGGCGCCCCTACGGTCAGATTCTTTGAGCCCTCCGACGAAGGTGGCGGTTTACCGTAAAGCAAATTATGGATGCGACCCGTCTCAGGCGTCACCCAGATCGTCAGAGGGGGACAGATCCTCGGGGGAGATGACAACGATGCCGCTTTCCGTAACATGATAATGCCTGCGGTCTTCGTCGGGATCAAAGCCAATCACGCTTTTTTCCGGCAGGCAGACGCCGCGGTCGATGATGGCCCTGGAAATCCTTGAGTTCCTCCCGATCTCAACCTGCGGAAACAGAATGCTGCGATCCACTTCGCAGTAGCTGTTGACGCGCACACCTGGAGACAGGATAGAGTTCACCACCCTGCCGCCGCTGATAATGCACCCTCCTGACACGATCGAGTCCAGGGCAATGCCCATGCGCATTTCCGCTTGCGCGAAGACAAATTTGGCGGGCGGATACTGCGGCTGATAGGTACGGATGGGCCACTCGGTGTCGTAAAGATTAAACTGCGGGTTGACTTCGACCAGATCCATATTGGCTGCATAGTAAGCATCGAGGGTCCCTACATCCAGCCAGTACTGCGCTTCCTTCTTGTTCTCATCGACGAAGTGATGCGCGTGCACCTTGTAGCGGTCAATCAGCCGGGGAATGATATCCCGGCCGAAGTCGTGCGTGGAATTCGGCATGCGGGCGTCTTCCTCGAGCACCTGCGCCAGTAAAAACTTGTTGAACACATACACGCCCATGGAGGCGAAGGCCTGCGCGGGAGCGGCCACGCCCTTGTCTGGCGATGCCGGTTTTTCCTGAAAGCTTCGGATGCGGTGCGAATCATCGACCTGCATCACACCGAACTGGTGCGATTGCTCCGCCGGCACCTGGATGGCTCCGATGGTCACATCCGAATTCAAGTCGATGTGCTGCCTCAGCATCCGGAAATAGTTCATTTTGTAGATGTGGTCGCCTGAGAGGATCATGACAAAGTTGATCTGATGCACGCCTTTGATCGAATAAAGGTTTTGCCAAACGGCATCCGCCGTGCCTCTATACCAGCTCTCGCCCACCCTTTTTTGCGGTGGTATGACCTCGATAAACTCATCGAGGTCTTTCGCCACCACGTTCGTCCAGCCGTTCCGAATGTGCCTGTGCAGCGACAGCGATTTATATTGGGTCAGAATAAAAACCTTGCGCAGCCCCGAGTTGATGCAGTTGCTGAGCGTGACGTCCACTATGCGATAACATCCGCCGAAAGGAACCGCCGGTTTAGCCCGGTGTCGCGTGAGAGGGAAGAGGCGCTCGCCCGCGCCGCCCGCTAGTAGGATTCCCAGAGTCTTCTGCATCAGGATGCTCATATCTTTTCACCTCGCTGCCAATGAACGCATTGTTCAGAAGAGTCGGTACCATTTTTTCGTCTCAAGCCTGCCGTTTGGCAAGGATAAAATCAAGTCCGGTTCATTTTTCCCGGCTGCCGCCGGCTTCGAAGGGAGCCGCCGGGACGGAACTTGAAATCTTGTCATTCCCGGCGCGCATGAAAGCAGTACAATGGCTTTCTCCGGAAGCGGCCCGCCTGATCAGGTTGTTCGATCGCGCCGCATCCTTCAACGCTTCCTGCGGGGGTGAATCATGATGGGATCTTTTTCCTCGTCCTTGTGTGCCGGACTGGGGCTCGCAATTTCTCTGTGCGCGCTTTCCGCGCAAGCCATGGCCCAGAAAAGGGCGCGCGAGCTGGGGATCGCCCCCGGTGTGCTTCAGCCCGGCCCGTTGAACGCTATTACCGACGTCACCGGAGTGGCCGTTGGCCACGTCACACTTTCCGAAGGGCAGAACGTCAGGACCGGCGTTACGGCTATTCTGCCTCATCCCGGAAATGTTTTTCAGCAGAAGGTCCCGGCGGCAGTATTTGTAGGCAATGCCTTTGGCAAGCTGGCCGGAAGCACGCAAGTCGAGGAACTGGGGAACCTCGAAACGCCGATCGTCTTGACCAACACGCTGAACGTCGCCGAGGGAATCGCCGGTATCGTGGCGTACACGCTGGCGCAACCCGGGAATGAGCGCGTGCGCTCCGTTAACGCGGTCGTGGGCGAAACCAACGACGGGACGCTAAACGACATCCGCGGCAGGCACGTAACCAAGGAGCATGTGATCGAAGCCATCCAGTCAGCCAAGGGCGGACCCGTAACGGAGGGCGCCGTGGGAGCCGGCACGGGAACCGTTTGCTTCGGGTTCAAAGGCGGCATCGGCACTTCTTCGCGCCAGGTTGCGGCGGCGGAAGGTGGATATGTCGTGGGCGTCCTGGTCCAGACCAATTTTGGCGGCGTGCTCGAGATCAATGGGGCCCCAGTGGCGCAGGAACTCGCAAAATCTCGAGGTGGGAATCCCGGAAGCCCGCCGGACGGCTCATGCATGGTGATCGTGGCGACGAACGCTCCGCTCGACGCGCGCAATCTGAAGCGGCTGGCCGCGCGCGCCATGCTGGGTCTCGCGAAGACCGGCTCGTACAGCAGCAACGGCAGCGGCGACTTCGTCGTCGCATTCTCGACGGCGCCCGAACTGCGCGTTCCTTCCGATACGAGGGCACTCACGCTCTCTGCAACGGTGTTGACCAATGACGCGGTATCGCCGCTCTTTCAAGCCGTGAAGGAAGCTACCGAGGAGGCAGTTTACAATTCTCTGTTCATGGCCAGGACGACCACCGGGGAAGGAGGTCGCACGGTCGAGGCGCTTCCTGTCGATAAGGTCCTCGAGATCTGCCGCAAATACAATGTCCTGCGGGAAGTGAAATGAAGCTTTATCGCCGGCTTACGCTCATTTTTCCCGTCGTCGCGATGGATCGTCACACGGTTCTTAACTTCGTCTCGAACCATTACAGGAGCCTGGTTTCATGTTGATGCATTGGATGTTTTGTTTCCTGGTCCTGGCCTCCGCGTGGCAGCAGGGCCAGACTCCCGCGCAAAGCGGATCCGACACGAAGGCGCCCTATGTCGAGAAGAGCGAGAAGGAACTTGCATTCTATCCGGGTGGCAGCATCGAGATCAGCGCCGCCGCTCCCGGCAACGTGAAGGTCACCGGCTGGCAGAATGCCCAAGTCAGGGTCGAAATTGAGAAGGTCTTTTTCTACCTCAGCCCCGAGCAGGCTCGGGCCGCCTCGATGCAATATCCGGTCGGTGTCACCAGCACGCCCACTTCCGTGCGCGTCAGCACGTCGGGATCTCGGCAGCCCGGCGCAACGATGGAGGTAAACCTCCAGGTTTATGTGCCCGTTCAAAAAACCGATCTGGCCATAAGAATGATCAAAGGGGACCTTGCCATCTCCGCGATCAACGGTTCCATGGAAGCTACGCTGGAGGAAGGAAGCCTTGAAGCGGCCAACATTGCAGGATACTTCTCCGGTTTCACAAAGAGAGGTGATGTGACGGTTGATCTCTCAGGCAAAAACTGGATCGGCCACAGCTTCACCGCGGCCACCCGGCAAGGAAATGTAAGCCTGAGACTCCCCGCAGATTTCTCCGCAACTCTCCAGCTGGAAACCAAGGCAGGCCACATCTCTATTGATTATCCGCCACAGATTGTCGACGGAGAATCCGTTCCGCTTCAGGTGTCGGCCAAAAAATTGATTCGTTCTGTGAATGCTCCCATCGGCGCGGGAGGGACTACTATCAAGTTGATGACTCAATCGGGCGACATCGCCCTGATATCGAAGAAGTAATAAAACCGGGGCTTGGCGCGATCCGGGCTGGAAATGCGCGCCAGAGGCGCGTAAGAGAATAGCCCCGGGCAAGCGAAGGGGCGGTGGCCCCGTAGCGCAGCCCGGGGTTTATGGGAAGAAAGCCAACAGCCCTGGAAGGGCGCCAGATAAACCTTGTCCTATTTGTAGGCATTCTGGCCCATCCTTCTCTTGAGATACGACGCCATGATGCTTATTGAAGGCGGAAGCTTCTTGATGGGAAGCGCTTCAGGTCGAGAGGATGAGGCCCCGCCACATCTCGTAGAACTCTCCCGGTTTTTTATTGCGAGATTCGCGGTAACGAATCGCGAGTACCGTGTCTATCTCCAGAAAACCGGCGCTGCGCCGCCGCCTTCCTGGGAGCAATCCCAATTCAATCATCCGGAACAGCCCGTCGTCGCGGTCAGCTGGCACGAAGCCATAGCCTATTGCACATGGCTCAGCGAAACCCTGAACGAGTCCTATCGATTGCCCACAGAAGCCGAACGAGAGTATGCCTGCCGCGGCGGCACTGCCACGGCCTACCCCTGGGGAGACAGCGCGGATCGCAATTGCGGAGATTACGGGTGGCGTTGGCTGGAAGGAGGCCCCGAAATTGTTGGCGGCCCGCCCAATGAAATCGGTCTTTATAACATGGCCGACAACATCCACGAGTGGTGCTCAGACTGGTATGGCCGGGATTATTACAGACTCAGTCCTCAGAAGGATCCACTCGGCCCTCCATCCGGAACCAGGCGCGTGGGCCGAGGCGGTTCCTGGCGCCATCAGGTGAAGGTCACGCGCAGCGAGGCCCGCAGCGCGATCGATCCAGGTTTCCGTTACACCGATTTCGGGTTCCGCCTTGCCCGTTCAGGTTACTGAGTTTCGCCTATTATAGTGACGATCGCTCCTGGGACCGCGGGCGTCTCGCCCGCAGCTTTGGGACGCGGCATAGCCCAGGAATTTGCGCGCGGGATGCCCGCGGTCCCAGGGGCCGCAATCTTGATCCATGCGTGGTGTTTGTCACTGTTTTTTGCGATTCTCAATAGAAGCGTCGAATCCGGGGACAGGCTTTCCCCATTTATCCGGAGACTAAATCGTGGCAACTGCTCTAAGGATGGTGGTCCTCACATCGGTGACGTGGTCGGCCGTACAGATTCTGCTAATCGGACGCCGGATCAGGAAAGGCGCAATCGGGAAGCCCAGCATTTCACGACCGGTTTTCGTTCTGGCAAAGATCTGCTCAACCGTTCCGTTCGTCTTGCTCTTTTGGACAGCCGCCGCAAGACCTCCCCACTTGGCGCCATTTGCTGCAGTGTTGGTCTTGTGCTTGTTGTCAGTCGGCGCGGTAATATTTGCGCTCGGCCTGAGCGGGCTGGGAGCCAATTTGCGCATGGGGCTGCCTCAGGAGGAAACGGTTCTCATCACATCGGGCATTTATCGCTTCTCGCGCAATCCAATTTACTTTGGCGCTTTTGTGATGATGGCCGCCTCGCTTGTATATGCCTTCTCCTGGGTAAATCTCGTCGCAACGGCGGTCGCCGTTATTCTTCATCACCGAATCACGCTAGCCGAGGAGAAATATCTCGCCGCCCGGTTCAAAGAGTTTGCTAGCTATCGCAACAGGGTCCGCCGTTATTGTTAGGGCGCTCTTGCGCGCACAACTTGTTGCGTAGGAAGTTGCGATGTGTCCCAGCCTCCGCCAAGCGCCTGGATCAGCGCCACGCTGGCTATCAGGCGCCGTGTCAGGAGGCTCATGGCGGCGACGCGTCGCCGTTTCCTATGAGCTTGTTATCGGCGATCGCAAGCCTCCCCTTGATTATTGAAAAGAAGGATGGGGGAGAGGGATAACGAGGGAGTTTATTGCTCAGATTTTCTCGGAGGCCAGGCGCCACACGGCTTTGCTGATCTGGATGTCCTGTACCGCCACGCCTGTCAAATCCGCGACCGTGATCTCTTCATCCGATTGCCGTTGAAGCCGCGCATCCGCTATGGCGGCACCCAGTTCAATCAGCCGGTCTGCTTGGATCATTCCGGTTTCGAGCGCGTGAAAGGCCTCCCCGCGCAGGCGGCACTGGCTTAGGCTGTCGACAACGACCCTGTCCGCAATCTTCAAAATGGCCGGGTCCAATTCCTGTTTTTCGCTCGTATCCGATCCCATGGCGGTGATGTGTGTGCCTCTTCGGATCTGCCGGACATTCAGTAGCGGCTTATAGGAGGGAGTGGCCGTGACGATCAGGTTGCAGGTTGATGCGATCTCCTCGGCATCCATGGTGGTCCGGATCGAAAATCCGCCGGTCTCCATGTCTTTCTTGTACGCATCCAATTCCTGTTGATCCACTCCCCAGACCGTCGCTGCGCGCACATCCCGAACATGCCGCAAATACTGCAGCTGCATCCGGCCCTGCATTCCCGCGCCGAATATCCCGACCCCGCGAATTTGCTTCGGGGCAAAATGCTGCGCCACGATGGCGCCGGCGACGGCCGTGCGCACATGAGTCAGAAGCCCGTCATCGAGCAGGATACAGATCAGTTCTCCGGTTTTCTGGCTGAAGAGCAGCATCAGGCCGGAACTCGTCGGTAGGCCGATCTTTGGATTGTCGTAAAACCCGCTGGCGATTTTTATGACATAGTAATCATCCGGCTTGATGTAACCATACTTGATGTGCGTGTCGCCGCGCGGGTCGTCAAAGACCAGCTCTCCCACGGGTGGCACGATGACCTTTCCCTGCGAATATGCCGTGAATCCAGCCGCGATCTCCTCGATGAGTCGGTGAGGATCGATGCGGCTGAGGATTTCCTTGATCTGAGTGATGTTGAGAATAACGGCCATTGCCCATCTCTTTCTTTACGGCAATTTTGGGGACAGGCGCCATAACCTCGCAACTATCTCGAACAAACCTGCCTTGCGTGCTTTGGAATTTCGAGGTTATGGCGCCTGTCCCCAAGATTCATTTGTTTTCAATTCCACTAACTTGATCCTCGTTTATGATTGAGTTTCCTTTCCTTTTTGACGAGATCTCCCTTTGGTGGTTTTGGAGCTTCGGCTTTGGCGCTTCGAGTCTTGATTGTCGGAGATCTGCTTGGTTTTCGATACCAGTTTCTTCGAATCCTTCACGGTTTCGGCTTCCTTTGCATTCACGCGTTGGGCAATCTCTCGTCTTTCGCCTGTGTCTGGCATGTCTTGATCCTATCTTTCTTCAGCGTTTGAATAATATGGAACTTAGCTTCTTTGGGTAAATCTGTTGTTCTTCACCCGGCATCCGCAGGATCGCAGGCTGGCAATGCCAACGAGTGGCCAGCTTTTTGGCAAAGTGCCCGGTCGACTTCGCGGCTTCCTTCACGTTGTTGCTCAAAGACGGTCTGGAACAATCACGATTTTTCCCATCCAGGCTTCCCATTTCCCGTCCATTTTCTAACGGCCTAATCCCTTATACTATCGTGGTAATTCGGGTGTCAGCCCAATAACGCTCACACGTCCGAGCAATATTGCTCAGACCGGCTAGGCCATAACCCCCAAAACAAGCGAGGTTGGAACGTGACTGCGGCCGTCGTAGTTTTTCTCAGTCGCTGGCCAATTTCCTCTCGCTGATATTTGTTTGTTAACACGACAATACACATTGAAGAC
>Ga0182021_10009925_pt1 | contig 11288 bp, 8 predicted proteins | sample 612E3MmetaG_FD_120493 | JGI IMG/M metagenome (GOLD analysis project Ga0182021, IMG submission 120493) | Permafrost microbial communities from Stordalen Mire, Sweden - 612E3M metaG (Illumina Assembly) | ecosystem: Environmental > Terrestrial > Soil > Wetlands > Permafrost | place: Sweden...
AGCGGCCGCCTTGTTGAGGCCGTCGACCTGAGAGGCTACGGCGTCGGCCGGCAGCGGTGACATCAAACCCCCTATCGGCAGGGGATTCTCCGCAGCGACCTTGCCGCCCGCGACAACAACCTGTCCCCCACCCATGGTCGTGACCCTGACTACCGCCGCCGCCATATCGGCGTCAGTACACCCCACGACGATTATATTGTGAGAATCGTGCGCGACGCTCGATGCCAGAGCTCCCGACTTGAGCCCGAACCCCCGCACAAACGCAAGCCCCACGTTTCCCGTGCCGGCGTGACGCTCCACGACAGCCACCTTGAGGGTGTCGGACGCGGGGTCGCTCACGGCGGCCCCGTCCCGAACGGCAACCTCCGCGCTGAGTGCATCTGTGACGATCTGGTCCTGAACTATCCCGATCACCCGCGCCCTGACACCGTCCGAGGCCGGCATCACCAGGCGTTCGGCGCTGAAACCGGCCACGTTGAAACTCGAACCCACTTCAGGGCTCACCCCGAGATCCCTGATGACCCTACCCTGTTTTGCGACGATCTGTCCGGCTTTGAAGACCAGCATCGCCTCAAACGATTCGAGGTCGTCGAAGGCGACCATGTCCGCCACGTACCCGGGAGCGATCGCCCCATATTCGGCCAGCCCGAACCGTTCCGCCGTGTTTATCGTGGCCATCTGCAGCGCGGTGACAGGCGGAATGCCGGTCTCCACCACCATTCTGAGCATCGAGTCTATATGGCCTCTCGAGAGCAGGTCGCCCGGGTGCCGGTCGTCTATGCAAAGGCAGCACCGGTGGCTGTTCGACGGGTTCATGGCCTCAAGCAGGTCGAGGAGGTTTCGGGCGCCCGTCCCTTCTCTCATGAATACATACATCCCTTTGGCGAGCTTCTCCGCGGCTTCCGCGGCGCTTGTGCACTCGTGATCGGAGCCAACCCCCGCCGCGATATAGGCGGCAAGGTCAAGACCCCCCAGGCCGGGCGCGTGCCCGTCGACCGGCATGCCCTTGAAAAGCTCAAGCTTGGCAAGCACGTCCGGCGCACCGGCGATCGTCCCGGGAAAGTTCATGAGCTCACCCAGACCGATGGCCCACGGCTCATCGAGAAGGGGCTCGAGGTCGCCCGCCGAGAGAACGGCTCCGGACGTCTCGAGCGGGGTTGCCGGCACGCAGGAAGGCAGCATGACCAGGATGTCCAGTGGCGACTCCTTGGCGGAGTCAACCATGAACCTTATCCCGGCGACGCCCATGACGTTGGCTATCTCGTGGCAATCTGTCACGACGAGTGTGGTCCCGCGCGGTACAACCGCGGCGGCAAACTGGGGAACCGTCAGCATCGAGCTCTCTATGTGCACGTGAGCGTCGATGAGACCGGGCCCGAGGTACCTGCCGCCCAGATCGACGATAATGGCGCCGCTGTAGCCTTTGTCGATACCCACCACTATTCCGCCCGAAACGGCAACTTCTGCCTGGCTCACATCGCCCGAGAGCACGTTCACCAACTGGCAGTTCTTGATCACGAGGTCGACCTGTTTCTCTCCCCTGGCCATCACGATCATACTAGCGAGGTCCATTATTCCTCCCACCGGCACAAAAGCCGTTTTCATCAGTTATTGACCGACCACAAGAGTTTAAGCGGTCGGGTTGCGAAGGTCGAGACACGGTGCGCATGGGTACATCGAGATGAGAGCAGGAGCTACGTCCTCGTAGAGCGAGCCTTCGAGAGCTCCCGGCATAAGACCAGCCACAAACGGGACCGCGCTGCTGACCCTGTTTCGGATAAGCTTTCCCTCTCCCAGGAACACGACGTGCTCGATGGCTCCCTCGGGTGATTCGCAAACACCCACGCCTTTCCCCGCACACAGCTCGAACTCCATCGGCACGCCTGGTGAGACCCCCTCGGCGGCGACGGCCCGGCCGACCAGGCCGGCGGAAGCGCGCACTTCGTCCAGCAGCAGCAGCGCCCTGTCATAGGCGGTGCCACCTTCGCGGACGCAAGGCCTGTAATGAGAGGCGGCATAGTACCCGTAGGCGCTCTCACCCGACCTCGTGTCCCTGGCCAACCCCGACGCCCGCAGCGCCGGCGCGCATGGCGCGTCATAATCGAAACGGTCCGCCTCCAGGCGTGAACCTCGGAGCCTGGCCCGCGACATCGAAAGCTTCTTCGTCCAGAAACCGCAATCTCGCTCCAGCGGTTTCAAGACCTCTCGAAGCTCTTCGAGGGCCTTCCCGTCGCCGGGAATAGAGACCCCGCCGGGAACGATGAGCCCCCTGCCAAAAGGATTGCCGGACACCTTCGTGAAAGCGTCTCGGATGCGTTCCGCGTGTCGCCTCGGGCCTTTATAGACTACGTCATCCGAGATCGAGCGAGCGATATCGGACAGGACACCAAGGTGTGAAGCGATCCTCTCGTACTCGGCGACAATCGCCCTGAACGCCAGGGCGCTGTCGTCGACCCTTTCCACAGCCACGGCTTCTTCGAGCGCCTGGCAGTAAGCGAGCGAATGAGCGATGCTCGAGCGAGCACAGATCATCCCCGCGAGCTTCAGACCATCCGCCAGGTCCAGGTCATCGAACCCAAGCTGTATGTTTCTTCCGCCTGTCACGAAGTCGCTCGATGCCCCGCTCACGCGTGGGCCTTCGAGTGCGAATTGAAATAACAGGGGTTGCCTCAAGCACGTATCGAATGGCCCGAGTGGCAACAGTACGTCGTGCGCTTTCAACCTTGCCCCCTCCTTCCGGCGACCCGTGGCAAGAGCGGCGCGCGCGAGCCGTCTGAATCGCCGTACCGTCCGAGAGAACCCCCGATGAACGGCTCGAGACTCGCTCCCGCTTCCCCTGACGGCCTGCCGGCCCGGGCGGCGAAGTAAAGCGCGAGTGCGATCGCGGTCGAGACCAGGAGGAACGCGGCTGCTGTCTCCGACCATGAAAGGTAATAGGTCACGGCCCTCTGGGCGGCAGCTCCGGTCCCGAGGAAAACAATGCCGGGTCCTGTGAATCCGCTTGGGAACAGGAACACGGACCCGGCACGGATGAAGTTCCGCAGGAGGACCCCTGGAAAGAATCCCAGCATGAAAGACCCGGCACACAACACAAGGGCTGAGGCTCCCTCCATGGGCGACGGTTTGTTGAAGGCGCCAGACTCGACTTTCGCGGTCATGAAAACGCCCCCGAGCGCTCGCGCGGCCGCCACGACCGCGGCCGCGACTGCCGCAAGGATGAGCCCCGAAGCCAGGGCATAGAATGGGCTGGTCACGGCTCTGTCAAAGCCCGCGAGCGCGACCAGCGCCTTTGAGACAAAACCATCCATGGGCGGCAGTCCCGCGAGGGAGAACCCCGAGATGAGCAGGGCGGCAAACGCCGCGGGGGCTACACGAGCAGATATCCCCTGCCGGAAGAACCTCCGCGTCCCCCTGAGCGAGTCAGCGGTGCCGGCTGACATCATGCAGGCGGACAGGAGCAGCGGCGAGACGAGAAGGCAGAAAAGAGCTCCCTCGAGCCCGCTGCGGGAAAAAAGCCCTACCCCTGTGACGAGGACCCCGGCCTGGAACGCGTACATACCGGCGACGTACTCAGGGATCGAAGCTCCCAGCAGCGCGATAAGCGGTCCGGCAACGATCGAGGCCAGGCCAGCTATGACGATGCCCGTGCTCCAGTTGCTCGTGACCAGCCTGCCCAGGAAGACCGAGGTTATGATTAGCCGGGACCCGGCGAGAAGGAAATTGGCGGGAAGGAAGAAGGCGCTCCAGGATGAATCCGTCCTGCCGAGAAGATCCCGAATCCAGAAATGGAACGGGAAAGCGCCGAGCCTGATAAGCGCGCTTGCGAGGAACAGGGCCGCGATTATAACCACCTGCGTCTCGCTGCCTGCGATAAGCGGTGGGCTGATGAAAACCGAACTCTCCTTGAGCCATGCGCCACACAGCACGACGCCCACCAAGAATAGTACATCACCAAGTAGCCAGGGAATGAACGCGACGAGCTTCCTGCGGATGTCACCTTTTCCTACGGTAAGCCCGACGATAGCGCACGCTGTGACACCCTCCCACAGCAGCAGTTGAGCGACCAGACCGCGCGAGATCACCGCGGCCGCGGCCATGCCTGTCGCCGCCGCGATCGACGCGGGGAGCAGGCCCTGTGACCTCTCGTCCCGCTGGCGGAAGCCCGCGTAGAGCATGCAAGGAACCGAGAGGAGCTCGAGCACCAGCATCACCGGGAAGTTGAACCCAGTAAGGCGAAAGGACGCCCATGAGGGCACGCGATTCGCCGTGAGGAAACCGTTGAGAAGCGCGAGGTTCACACCGGCGGCCGACAGGCCATAGACGATCGAGAGCATTCCCCTCAAACGCGGAGTGGCCCCCGCGACCAGGAACGCAACCGCAAACCCGAAAGGCAATATTATCGCCGCGCCGAGCAGGGCGCTCGCATCAGCCTGGGACATTTCCCATCACCTCAAGGAAATCCGCCCTTTCCACAGGGCAACCCTCGATTTCGGCATAGACGTCATACTCGTCGCGGATGCTGCCTGAGAGCTTGCCTCTATCAAAGACGAAGCCATGCCCCACAGCGCAGTCACCCACGACGACGAGTCGCGCACCCGGCGAGGCCTGTTCGATGATCCGCTCCGCCGCCCTCGCGAGTTCATACGTCCAACAGCCGGTGACCACGAGTATCCCCGAATGCCGGGGAGAAGAACACTCAGCGAGCAACCGGGGCCCGTGACCGTCACGGAGCGCGGAGTCGACCATCTCGGAACATCCGCCGCATCCGCCCATGCGCAAGTGAAAAACGCCCGGCTCACCGCGGATGTCGAAGGCCCCGGGGCTCATGTCGAGCCTCCGAGCCATATGAGGATGAACCCCGCGAGCGCCAGCCCGCCTCCAAGCGCCAGCGACCAGGCAAGTGCCCTCCCGGAGCGGATGCGAGGCGCTACAACATCCACTATGCCCAGGACTACGATGACTCCGGCGACCTTCAGAGCCCAGAAGACAACCTCGTACCACGAGGAAGATGGGCCCGCAAGAAACAGTGTCACCACCAGCAATGGTGTCAAGAAATACAGCGCGAGCTGCGAGACGTTGAGCACGGCCAGAGGCGGACCGGAGATGTCGGAGTCGATACCTGCCGGGGGATCCCCGAACAGCCCTCGCCCGAACGGCCTCAGCCTTGCGAGGCAACCCACCGCCGCCAGCGCACCTAGCATGCCCAGGCAGCTTCCGGTCACCGACAGGGCACCCCCCGCCGTCGACCCGACGAGCACTCCGTTTGCGACTTGCCACCTTATGACCGCGGACACCTGCGTCTCTCCCGTGCGCAAAGCGACTCCGGCGATCACCAGCGAAAGAGGAACGGCCCATCCGATCGCCTGGGCGCACTCGGACGTGACGTTCTGGCGAACGCGCGGGTTCGAGGAGCACGACACGAGCACCAGGTCGCACGCAGAGGCAAGCAACAGCAGCGTGAAAAGAAGCAATAGGTCGCCATCCAGGAAACCGAGAATCAGGCAAGATATCCAGGACAGGGCGACGATCTTGACAGCGGGCGCCGCCCACTGCAACGCGGCTGGCGCTCCCGTAGCGTGGGAGCTCTCGTCTGCGAAGAGCCGCACGGTGCGGCGCAGTCCGGAAGCACGACCGGGTGCCGAGCCCCCGGTCACCACGGCCGACATCCCCTCTACTATGCCCCTCACCGCGAGGCCGGCTAGGAATACGAACAGGAGACCCGGGAAGAGAGCCAGGTAAGCAAGCTTACCAACGAACGCCATCGGCCGACCTCCTTAAAAAAGGATGCCCTCAAAAGATTTCAGGGTCCGTTCCGGACGAGCCGACCCGTTTTCCTTAGGGCTCTTGAGGGCTTGTTGAATCTATTCGATTCCCCTGGCTCAGTCAAGGGGGAGCACAACTCCGAGCCCCGAATGAGAAGGCAGATCAAGCACAACGAGCCAGGCCGTTGCGCACTCGAATTGCCTACTGCTTTGTTCCTGTTATATCATTTCATATGCTGCGTCTCATGCGGATGGTGCTTGTGCGGTGGATATATCCATCCGGGGCGTGATAACTTCGGGACCAAAAAGGGCATGGAGGGCAGGTCATGGAAAACCGCGTTGTCCGTGTAGAAAGAGTAATAGCGCGGTACAGGCGCCTCTGGGACGACTATTTCCCCACATCTCAGCATTCCTCGACGCCCGTGAAGCTCACCGCTTGCCTCACGGAAGCGACGACCCTCTGGAACGCTACAGGCGGAGTGATCATGACACGCTTTCAGGGCAACGAGCTCGAGATAGCCGCCGTAAGGGGAGCGGATCTTGCAAGGGACACCAAGGTCGAGATCCAGCCCGGCACCATAATCATGAGATGCTACTCGCGCGGCAAACTGGAGCTCGCCGACGACCTCACCGGGCAGGAGCTCCTTCCATCTGTGAGCGTCGCCTCGGCGGTATGCCTTCCGATAGTATCCGGCGCGGCGGTTCGCGGCGTCCTGGTCCTCTGGTCGGACGAGAAAGACCAGTTCAAAGAGCCCGATCTCTCGGCGCTCCCGCTGTTCGCTCACTACACCTCTGTCCTGTTCGAAGTGGATGAGCTGAGCGAGAGGCTCGGCGAAAACCTCAGCGTCGACCCCCTGACCGGCTTGCTCAACCGCCGGCAATTCGACCGTAAGCTGCGCGACGAGGTCATGCGCGCCAGCCGCTACTCAATAAACCTCTCGCTGGTGGTGTTCGACGTGGACAGCCTCGAAGAGTACAACAACGCTTGCGGGCACATGCTCGGCAACCTCGCTCTGTCCGACATCGCGTCGGTCTTCAAGAAGGGCGCCAGGGAGGTCGACTACGTCGCGCGAATCGGTGCCGACGAGTTCGCGGTCATCCTGCCGGAAACCACGCGCCTCGGAGCCCTGCGGCTCGCCGACCGGCTGCGGGGGGAGGTTGCGACCTATCCCTTCCCGGTATCCGACGACCAGACGTCAGCGAGCCTGACGGTTTGTGCGGGTGTAGCGAACTTCCCGAGCTCAGCGAGCGACGAGCACATGCTACTCTCCAACGCTTACGAGGCGCTCGAGCTGGCAAAGAGCATGGGGCCGGACAACATCAAGCTCTGGGGGGAGAAAACCTCGGGAGCACGCCCGGGAACGACTCCTCCGGCCGCGGAGTCGCCACGCCAGAACGACACGGAAGAAGAGGCAGACAGCGGCGGCGAAGAGCAGAAATAATAGATGGGGCAAAGGCCGCCCCTACTTCTGCCAGAACGGCTTCTTGGTCACGTCAAACCCGGGGTCACCCGAGGCCCTGATCACGTACACCGGCGTGCCGACGTCCACCATGTCGAAGAGCTTCTCCACGTCCGCCATGTACATCCTCACGCAGCCATGAGACACGGATTGTCCGATCGACCACGGTGATGGGGTGCCGTGTATCAGGACGCCCGAAGCGTTCAGTGGCATGGCACGAGTGCCGAGCGGGTTACCCGGCCCGGGGGGAATGGAATCAGGCATAGACTTCGCCCAGGCCGAACCCGGGTTGTGCCAGGTCGGGTTCTTCTGCTTTTCAACGATCTTCCACATCCCGATCGGAGTTGGATACGTGGAGGAACCACAGGCGACGGAGAACTCGGCCAGTACCTGGTCCCTGTTGTAGAGCGAGAGCTTGTGTTCGCTGAGGTTTATTATGATGAGCTTTCCGAACACCGAGTCAGGCATGCCAGCTGCGACTCGTCCCACCTTGACGTTCACCGAGCGCTCCGGGCTCGTCAACGTGGCGTCGGCGGCGGCGAGCAGCCCATTGATGTCGACATTGCGGCCCTCCCTGGCCGGCACTATCACGGGTTTGCCGCTGGTAACGTCGACATAGGCGTCATGTGGGAAACGGTTTATCCGGTTGATCACCGTCGAGACCCAGCCGTGGACCTTTTCTTTGTCCACGGACCCCAGCAAGGAGACGTTTATCTCTTTGGGCCTGTTAGCGAACCTGCGTACCATCCGCTCGAATATGTTTACGCTCCAGGCCTCTTTGTAGGCGCTCTCGACCATGCCCTTGTAATCTAGCATCATGCCGATCTCCCGGGCCGAGACCTGGTACTTCTCGTTGTCGACTTTGAGGGTCAGGGGGCGGGTCGCAACGTCGGCAAGCTCCGTGCGGCATTTCTCGATCGCCTCGGCCTTGTTGAGCCCGGCAACGCTCACCCCCACTATCTTTACGCTGGCGGGGAAAGATCCAAAGGCAAAAAGGTCCTGGATGAAGAGGTAGCCGATGAGGGCCAGGAATATCGCCAAAAGAAGCAAGCCCCCGAGGATGAGCATCACCCGCGAGAGCTTCTTATCGCCCAGCCAGCCCAGAGAACGTGCCTGTGCTGCATCTGCCTTCAATAAAGCCTCCAGACCCCTCCGAATATTTCAACGTATTATATGCTTGGTCGGCTCACGCAACAATACGAATTATCAATCGTCAAATTGCAGTCAGGAAAGCGGCACTACCTCTTCCCGATCTGATCCAGAGACGCGCGAGACACATCCCTTATCTTGTCCATCCTGCCCTTTGCGAGCGTTCCCACCTCGCGCGGCTGTTCGGTGTCGAGCGCTCCCATTAGCTCTTCGAGGACCGCCGCTGACTCCGGCCCCCCTATGTTGCCGAGAGCGCGGACGGCCGCGTAGACCTTCCCCCAGTTGCTGGTGCCCGTAAGATCTCCAGCTTCGAGCCTGGCCTCCAGGTACTCCCTGATAACCGGAAGCGCGGCGGGCTCGCGGCTGATCCCGTAGATGCGCATCGCCCCGTGGTCGACGGAGCCACTCGCGGCAAGCCGCCGGGGGTACCCCTCGGGGTCGGCCTCCTGGAGCATCTTGCGGGCGGCTTTGACGACCTTCCTGTTGTCCCTGTTTATGAACGCCTCGAGTGTCGAAGCGTACCGGTCCGGCTCTCGGATGCGCCCGAGAGAGCGGAGGGCCGCGATTCTGACCTCGGGCCGCTGTCCCCAGCGGTCTTTCGCCACTGACGTCAGGGCCAGTGCCGCCTTTTTGCCGCCAAGCTCGCCCAGCCCGGCCGCCGCGGCGATCCTGATCTCGAACGACGGATCGTCAAGCGCATCGAGCAGGTACCTCGTGTCACCTCGCCGGGCGGCGTCCTCGAGGTCGCCAGTGAGCCTTCTGCCGCCAGGTTCGTCCGTTCCCATTTTCATCTCCACATCGCCCTTCAAACTCGACGCTAATTATACGTCGAGGGGTCGCGCAACGGGCCCGGGCCTCAGGTCCACAGGCCGTTACTTGAACTGCTTCTGCTGGACGCTAGGTTCGATAAATCCCTCTATCAAGGCATTATTTGAGCTTGTATTACTATATAATGGCTTCATACCGGGATATTTCGAGGGTTATGATTCACGAATCCTTTGCTGGAGCGGCTTTCGCTTGATTCATCCCGACATATGCCCTATAATATGCGGACCCGAAGAGGGTGAAATTATTGGGACGAATAACCGGCTTTAGAACTTATCAGAATTTGCCAACCCCGCCGGCAAACGGCGGGTTTTTTGTCGTGCGGGGTATTTTTGCTCTAATTGCCCTCATCTTGCCTCTCGTCATGGTGCTCGGACCCATGGCGCCAGTGCAGCGGGCCGTCGCGCAGAACGCGCCCCAGGCCAAGTCCAGCGACCAGGACACGCTGGTCCGCGAAATTGTGTCACTCGACAGCGAGGTCAAGGCGCTCAACAGCAAGTTAGCGACTCTCGAGGGCAAATCATCGTCTCTCCGCGCCAGGATAAGCAGCCTCAACGATGAGATTGCCGCCAAGCGCAAGCGCCTCGCGGTCAAACGCAAGGCGCTCGCCCTTCGGGTCAGGAGCATGTACATCAACGGCAAGAGCAGCACCCTCACGATGTTGCTTACCTCCGACGACATCTCCGAATTCATCCAGCGAAACGAGTACGTCGATAAGGTCAACAAGAGTGATTCCGATCTGGTGGTGACAGTCAAGAATGAGGCCAGCTCGCTCGAGGCGTCCGCTTCCGAGCTCAATAAGAAGGCAACCGAGGTCAGCAGCCTCGCCTCAGATCTCCGCGCGCGCAAAGACAGGCTCGTCAAGAGTAAGGCCGAGAAAGAGCAACTGCTGGCTCAGGCAGGGGCAAAGGCCGCCGCGGTCCAGGCACAATCGACGAGGGTCGAAACCAAGATGGTTCAGATGAACCCGACGGGCGTGACCGGCAACCGCACCGGACACGTCCTCATCATGGTAGCCACGGGTTACTCACCGCAGGAACCGGGTCTAACCGATAGCACCGCGACCGGCTTACGCGCGCAGCATGGAGTCATCGCCGTCGATCCCCGGGTCATCCCGCTCGGCACAAGGGTCAACGTCGAGGGGTACGGAAATGCCATCGCCGGAGATACAGGCTCCGCTATCAAAGGAAACAGGATCGACCTCTGCTTCGACACCCTGGCCGAGTGCAACTCCTACGGCAAGCGCACCGTCAAGGTTGAGATCCTCGATTAGGATTTCCGTGGAAGTCTGATATCGCCCTCGACACCTCGTCGATCGACACGTTCCTCCTGCGGCCTTCGGGCAAAGACCTCAAGAGCACCTGGCCGTACCGCTTGGAGTTGATTCGGCTATCCAGCAGAAGCACCTGCCCCCTGTCCCGCCGCGTGCGTATCAGGCGGCCCACACCCTGCTTGAGCCGGAGCGCCGCCAACGGTAGGCTGAGGTTCATGAAATCAGAGCCGCCCTCCAGGCGCACCCTTTCGCTACGTGCCTCGAACACCGGCCTGCCCGGGCTCTCGAACGGTATGCGGGTGACCACCACCAGGCGCAGTGTCGCGCCGCGCGCGTCGACGCCCTCCCAGAAGCTCGAAGTGCCGAAGAGGCTGGCTGCGGGGTCCTCTACGAACTCTTCGGCCAGGCGTCGGCGTGAGTATCCGGGAAGCTGACAAAGGACGGGCAGCCCCTCCCTTCGTAGCTCGTCGACGACCTGCTCGTACGTATCGCGCATCAGCCGGCGATTTGTGAACAGTACCAGCGCCCCACCGTCGGCCGCTTTTATGACATCGCACAGCACGTCAGCGAGGTAACCCGCGTAGCTCCCCGATGCGGGGTCCGGCATGTCGTGGAGGACGAGTATCTGCATCTGTCGCTTGTAATCAAACGACGAATCCAGGACGATCATCTCGACTACCCGGTCTGTCACCAAATCCAGCCCCGCCCTCGAGCTGCAAAAGTCGAATGAGCCGTTGACCGGCGGCGTCGCCGATGTCATCAAGAGCGATTCAAGGGCATCGTACAGCGACTCGTTGCGCATCTTACCCACCTGTATCG
>Ga0182021_10009926_pt1 | contig 11287 bp, 8 predicted proteins | sample 612E3MmetaG_FD_120493 | JGI IMG/M metagenome (GOLD analysis project Ga0182021, IMG submission 120493) | Permafrost microbial communities from Stordalen Mire, Sweden - 612E3M metaG (Illumina Assembly) | ecosystem: Environmental > Terrestrial > Soil > Wetlands > Permafrost | place: Sweden...
CTAATAACGGACTTATCAAATTTCTATTTGTTAATCTTCTATGGTTTCTGCTTTTTTCTTTGACATGCGATTGCGTTCATTGTGATCTAAATATTTTTTTCGCAGACGCATTGACTTGGGTGTCACTTCTACATATTCATCTTCGCCAATCCATTCGATTGCCTGCTCCAGCGTAAGATCCCGCGGCGGTTCGAGACGAACGGCTTCGTCCGAACCGGAAGCACGCATATTTGTCAATTGCTTTGTCTTGCAGACATTTACGACCATATCGTATTCGCGAGAATTTTCCCCAACAATCATGCCGGCATATACACGCACACCAGGTTCAATAAAAAAAGTCGAACGTTCTTGCAGTTTCCACATTCCGTATGCAACCGAATCGCCATCCTCTAGCACAATTAAAGCTCCGCGTGTTCGGTGTGACAACTCACCTTTGAACGGCTCGTAGCCGTGAAAAATATGATGCATAATGCCGGTGCCTTTAGTTTGCGTCATAAATTCAGAACGAAATCCAATGAGTCCTCGGGCAGGCACAAGGAATTCTAATCGCGTGTTTCCCTGGCTTTGAACCATTTGCCGCATCTCACCTTTGCGCTTGCCAAGATTTTCTATGACAACACCGACATGTTCATCGGGAACATCGATGATAACATGCTCAATGGGCTCACAGGTGACATCGGAAATTCGTTTCAGTATTACCTCTGGACGCGAAACCTGGAATTCATATCCTTCGCGCCTCATGGTTTCGATGAGAATACCGAGATGCAGTTCGCCTCTTCCGCTCACCTTAAATACATCCGGAGAATCTGTTAATTCCACACGTAAGCTGACGTTGGAACGGAGCTCGCGCGCCAGGCGGTCGCCAAGATGACGTGTGGTGACATATTTCCCATCCAAACCTGCAAACGGTGAATTGTTGACAATAAAATTCATCGAAAGTGTCGGCTCTTCGATAGCGACAAAGGACAGTGGTGTTGGGTCAGAAGCGTCGGCAATTGTTTCGCCGATATCGACATCTTCCATACCGGCAACTGCAATGATTTCCCCCGTTCCCGCTTCATTAACTTCAATTCGTTTTAAACCTTGAAATGTATATATTTTGGTCACACGGGCATCTTCCACAACACCATCGCGATGAATAATTTTCATTGGAGATCCAAGCTGGATTTTACCGCGAGAAACTCTACCAATTCCAAGACGGCCTAAATAGTCGTTATAATCGATGGTTGTCACCAGCATCTGAAATGAACCGCGGCTATCGCCGCTTGGCGGAGGGATATATTTAATAATAGCTTCAAACAGCGGTTCAAGATTTGTTCCTTCATCTTCTAATTCTCTCTTTGCGATTCCCTGTTTTGCAATAGAATAAATCGTAGGAAAATCTAACTGCTGATCGTGTGCGCCGAGTGAAAGGAATAGCTCGAATACTTCATCTAATACCTGATGCGCTCTGGCATCTTTACGGTCTATTTTATTGATAACGACTATGGGAAGGAGATTGAGATCGAGTGACTTTTTGAGTACAAACTTTGTTCCGGGCAGCGGACCTTCGGCGGCATCCACTAATAAGAGAACGCCATCGACCATTTTCAAAGTACGTTCTACTTCGCCAGCAAAATCAGAATGGCCCGGTGTATCTACAATATTAATTTTATAGATATCGCCGGATGTAGGCTCTTTGTAGAGCACGGCGGTGTTCTTTGCTAAAATGGTGATGCCGCGTTCACGTTCTAAATCGTTGGAATCCATCACACGTGTGCCCATATCTTGGTTGGCACGGAACGTTCCTGTTTGCCGCAGCATAAAATCCACAAGCGTCGTCTTGCCATGGTCAACATGAGCGATAATTGCGATGTTACGTATATGTGTGACTTCTTGCATTCTCTCTTTCAATGTGTATAAATTCCCGATTTCTATCAAAAAGCATGTGGTGTTAGAAATCGGGAATCTATCTAATAAAAATGCCCCAGTCTCTTGTCGCCTGAGGCATTATAAAGATACGGATTTTTTCTGAGAAAGAAAAACCTTGCGGTTTCTGCCTTTCAAAGGTCTCAAGCAATTCCCAAGCGAACTTTCGGAAGGTTCCATCATAAAAAAAGCTGATCCTTCTATTAGGATCAGCTTTTATGAGATTACAAAATTATGTTTATCGTATGGTAATACCAACACCGGCACCAAGCATTGGTGTTGTTGCCATACTATATTCGGCATGAACATTAATGAATAGGAGCAAAATACGTGCACCAACTGTAAAACGAGATGTATTTGCCCCAGATACATCAAAACCTGGAATTGATGTTCCAATCAATGTTGGATCATTTCCCGTATAGGAGTACTTAGCTAAAGATAAAGTTGATTTTTCCATTTGGAAACCGCCAAAGATGGTTAGTATAAAGAATTTTTTACTTACTTCTAATCCATATGCTGTAGCATTTGCAGAAAAGATATCTGCATCACTCGTTGATTTAAAATTCATTTTCTGGGTCATAAAATGGACGGCAATATTGACAGGACAGAGAGGTATCCACTGATCGATGCTGTACCGGAGACCAAAACCCATATAGTTGAATTTACCAGTATTACCTGCAGAGATGGTTGGGACATAACGGAGCATGAATTCTAAACCAAACGGCAAACCTAAATCAAATTGCGGCATAGGTAAGGGAACGCCTAATGAACCCAAATCGAATCCACCTGGAAGGGTGAAAATTGTTTGACCTGTCGGTACTGCTCCAAGCGGTGTTTGGCCAATGAGTGTACCATTGGCGCTATAAACATTAGCCCGTCCTCCAGTCGTTTGTACATTCACATTATCTTTATTTCCTACGGCCGTGGGTGCGATCACAGGAAGTGATTGGTAATTTACTCCTTTTGTCAAAACGATATATCCGCCAGTAGGAATGATACCAGAGGGGAGTCCAGGTACGGATGTAAGTTTCACGCTCGCTGGCAAGTCCAATGAATACGTTTTATCTGCATCTGTAATTTTGGACATCCCAGCCCTGACTCCAACATCAAATCCCAAAACATCATGTAAGTCTGCGGAATAATAAATACCAGTATTTAAATCATTACCCCATCCACTTAAAATTGGACTGATGTAACCTTTTGCGGCCGCACTACCAAGCGTAGATATTTGTTGCTGCAAATCCTGCGCGATTACTACACTGCCCGCAAGTGTAATAAAGCACATCATGGCAATGGTACATCGGAAAAAAGACTTCATATAACCCTCCTGTTTTATAAGAATATTAAGTATTTGATAAAAACGAATTTCTCGGCTAAATGGTTCATTTTAAGTATCGGGAAATATACGGAAAGATTTTCGAGATGCAATGCAACATATCACATAAGACAAAAAATATACCGTTTTCATCATATCCTGTAGATATTTCACTGAAGATTTTTTTCGGGGATTGTCAGTACTTCTTTCTTCCATAAAGAAGCGGCAATTGAGGAATTATACAACAGCTTGTCTGTGAATCGATCCTTCCATCCTTTTCAAGAAAAAGTTATTGTACCTCCAGGTATTTTGCAAATAGTGGAGATAAATTCTCTAAATCTTTCTTGATTGAAAAACGAAGGGCATCGCCAAATGTGCTTAACACTATGAGCGCATTCACGTTGGCGTCAAAACTGGAAGCCTTGGAAAGCCGGTTCCACATGCCTTTGTTCACAGTACTGATCTCTTTATAAATCTTCATGAGTCCTTCCAAATTCCAATTCGGTTGGAGTCCTTTGCGTTCGCGGAAGTACTGAGCTACCAAATACATCGACACGGCACGAAAAACAGTTTCATTTGTCGTCGCAAAGGGCAGATGAAAACGCACCATCGGTCGGAGAAAATCGAGAATGGGACAACCACTGGTTACCATATAAATACCGAGGATAGCGCTCAGACCATCTTGCACGGTCGTCTCATGGGCATAGGTGCGCTCTGGAGTTTCTACGACTACCCACGCTTTTTCATACGAAGTTGAAAATTTAAATTCGTCGATGAGAGATGCGATATTGAGGGCAATAGGACAATGTGGAACATTATCCTTCAACGGACAGTTTTTGCATTGATGATAGTTCAGTTTGGTCCATTCGGCATTATTGACAGTCGAATTTTGAATGACTTGAAGAGTTTGTTCTTGGAGCAATACATCGAACAGCTTTTCTTTTCCATTATCAAACTGAAACTTGTACCGGTATCTCAATATGTTTGATGAATCAGAATTTTGCATGAAACTGCTAACAAATTGATCTTGGAAGAATATTTATTGCATTTCTCATTGGATTTTTCTGCCGACGAGCTCACAGCTCTGGCGAACTTTTCACCTATCTCAACCTACAACAAAATGAATTAAATTTCACTATGAAATGACTTTGGAGATTAAACGTTTTTCTCCTATCTTTACATCAGGCGGAAGGAAGCTTAACTTCATAGGAAAGCAATCGGTACCGCAAAAGTTTTTTCATTTTTTATGGTTTATTAAATCAAAAGGAGTGTTTTATGAAGAAAATAATGTTTGTTCTTACGTTGGTCCTTGCTGTTATGGTATCGCAGACTATGTTTGCACAGGACACACTCGGGCAGAAGAAAGTTGAAAAAGTTGTAAAGATCAAAAAGAACATAAAGAAGGCTGACAAAGAGAAAAAAGAATGTGCAAGTAAGATGGAATGCTGCAAAGACAAGAAATGTTGTGATAAATGTCCAGGCGAAAAATGTGACGGTAAGTGCTGTGCAAAATGTAAAAAAGCATGTGCAGAAAAATGTGACATGGAGAAAAAAGGCAAATGTGCTATGGACAGCACTGCGAATTGTGAAAAGAAAGACATGAAGAAACACATAGAAAAGAAAACCGTCATTAAAAAGGAAAAAATAGAGGAAAAGCAATAATCATTTTATTTTTTTGCAAGCCGTTCCGTTCCAGTAACGATTGGAAGGAACGGCTTTTTTATTGTACAGTTTGATTGTCGACCGACTTTTCGGTAGTTTTATTCACCCTGATTATCCGGAAATTCCGAGATGGTCAGGGTAAGGTGTCTTTAGAATTGCTGGTGTGAATTTGGATCCTTGATTGAGCAAGCGATAATGATATGATTGAAGCCATGAAGGAAAAAATTGGAGCGAGTGGACCATTCCGGCAATTGACAGCGGCAATGGAATCAGTTCAACCGGCAAGTCTTATTCAGTTGCAAGGCATAAGCGGTTCATTAGTTGCGTTTGTGGCGGCTTATCTCTTTGAATTGAGTAAAACACAAGTGATACTCTCAGTGGCTGACAGAGATCGTGCTGAACAGCTTCGCGACGACTGTGCAACTCTTCTTGGTGACGATCAAGTCTGTTTGTATGTTTCAGGGCCCGCACATACGGCAATGCGCCTTGATATGAGTGCGCCCATTGCACAAATGGAAACCCTTCGATCACTTTCTCGATCCGAGCAGGTACTGGTCATTGCGTCTGCAGAAGCCCTAACGACGAAGTTGCCGCCGGTGAAACGATTTGTTGAACGCGCACTCGAATTGGAAGTGAATAAAGAATATCCCTACGAAGAATTGATTCAGAAACTCAGTGCAATGAGTTTTCAGAAGAAAGATTTTGTTGAAGAGTACGGCGATTTTGCGGTGCGCGGAGGTATTCTGGACATTTTTCCTTTTGTAGGTGACAGTCCGATCCGATTTGAATTCTGGGGTGATACCGTGGAATCCATTCGAGAGTTTGATGTGCTCTCCCAGCGTTCCATCCGTGAATTAAAAAAGGCAAATATACTAGCAAGTCTTCAGGGCGACGCTCCTCATTCCACTGGGTTATCGCAGAGATCGGAAGTTGAAGAGAAAAAAGAAATGCAGGTGTCTTTCTTTGAGTATCTATCAAAAGATGCGATTCTTTTTCTTGATGAACCGGTGCTTATGAAAAAGGAAATTGAGGAGCTGCAGCAAGAAGGATATTCGGATATATTCGATTGGAACATGGTCGAACAGAATATAAATAACTTTGTAAGGGTTGATCATACTCTCATTCACAATTCCCAATCGAAAAATAGTATTAATTTTCAAAGTCAGCCGCAGCCGCCAATCGCAGGAAGCATCAAGCGATTGATCGCGCAAATTCAAAAATCTGCAAATCAGGGCAATACCGTCTACCTCGCGTGTGATACAAAGGAAGAAGGTGAACGTCTCGATGAGTTGATTGAAGAAGAATTGACTGCTCCGGATGATGTGGGACTAAGTAATCGCAACAGAGAAGACATGATTCGGGAGTTGGAAGAACCACCCCAAAGGTGGGATGCTATCGAGAATGATGATAGGCAGCAGGAGGACAACTTCCATGCGATTATTCAAGCACAGTCTTCATTGCCCAACGTGCATCCTCTCCAGCTAGAAAATGTTTCATCTCCAATAGCGTATCATTTTCTACCAGAAGCTCTTCATTCCGGTTTTATCTTTTCACCGGCGAATATCGCCATTTTTACTGAACACGAAATCTTCGGCAGGTTAAAACGGCGCGGCACTGCAAAGCGAAAAATGTTCAAGGGCTTTACACAGAAGGAATTCCAACAGCTTAAACGTGGTGATTTTGTTGTTCATCAGGATTATGGCATCGGTCGATTTGCGGGATTGCATAAGATAAAAGTGCGCGGTGTCGAAACAGAAGTTATGAAACTTCTCTATGAAGAAAACGATACGCTCTACGTTCACCTCAACTTCATAGACCGCGTGCAAAAATATTCTTCTCAGGAAGGTCATACGCCAAAACTCAGCAAGCTGGGCGGTGCAGACTGGGATCGGCTCAAATCACGTGCACGAAAAAAAATCAAAGATATTGCACGTGATCTTATCGCAATATACGCCCGGCGTAAACATGAACAGGGCTTTGCATTTGCACCCGATACGCACTGGCAGAAAGAAATGGAAGCTTCCTTCCTCTATGAAGACACGCCCGATCAGGCAACGTCAACACGAGATGTCAAGCAGGATATGGAAAAGCAGTCGCCGATGGATCGTCTTGTGTGCGGCGATGTTGGATTCGGAAAAACAGAAGTTGCTGTACGTGCAGCATTTAAAGCTGTCATGAACGGGAAGCAGACCGCTGTGCTTGTGCCAACGACGATACTTGCTCATCAGCATTTTCATACGTTTCTCGATCGCATTGGAAGATACTCGGTACGAGTGGAATCTCTCACGAGGTTTCGACCAAAGAACGAACAAAAAGAAGTAGTAGGAGCGCTGAAAGAGGGAAAGGTAGATGTGCTTATTGGAACACACAGAATATTGTCTAAAGACGTCATCTTCAAAGATCTTGGTTTATTAATCATAGACGAAGAACAGCGTTTTGGAGTAACGTCGAAAGAAAAACTTCGTCAGCTTCGCGCGAGTGTCGATACGCTGACGTTAACGGCAACACCGATCCCGCGTACGCTGCAATTTTCGCTGATGGGAGCCCGCGATTTGTCGCTCATTAATACGCCACCCCGAAACCGTATTCCGATTCAAACAGAAATTGCGCAGTTCGATCTTCAATTGATTCGCGAAGTCATCATGAAAGAGCTGCACCGCGGCGGGCAGGTGTACTTTGTGCACGACCGAGTACAGAACATTGATCTTATTCGTGCAATGCTGGAAGAACAAGTACCGAAGGCGCGGTTTCATGTCGCACACGGACAAATGAAGGGGCACGAATTAGAAAACGCGATGATGGATTTCTTAGAGAAGAAGTTTGATGTCTTACTGTGCACGAAGATTATCGAATCCGGCATCGATATTCCGAGTGTAAACACGATTATCATTAATCGTGCGGATCGATTTGGATTAGCAGAATTATACCAGTTACGCGGACGTGTGGGGCGGTCTAATGTTCAAGCGTACGCCTATTTTCTCACACCGCCGCTTTCTGTGCTGCCGCGATTGACGTTACGTCGTTTGCAGGCTATTCAGGAATTCACTGAGCTCGGATCCGGATTCAATCTCGCGATGCGGGATCTGGAAATACGCGGAGCCGGAAATTTGCTTGGCGGCGAACAGACGGGATTTATTTTGGAAATGGGATTTGAAATGTACCAGAGAGTTGTGGAAGAGGCTGTTGCTGAGTTGAAGAAAGAAGAATTTAATGAATTGGCAGCGGAGAACACCGGAGATGGTAAACAGAGAAAAGTGGAAACAGTGATTGAAACAGATATCGAGGCGCTCATTCCTGATCTGTACATTGAACACGATGCCGAGAGATTGGATATGTACCGACGTTTGTACAGATGCGATTCATTGAAAGATGTCGAACTGATACGTCTGGAATTGAAAGACCGATTTGGCGAATATCCGGAAGAAGTAGAGAACTTATTTCTGCAAATTGAATTGAAAGTGATTGCAGCGAACAGTGGCTTTACTAAAGTGGAAATTGAAGGTGATGTGCTTGCATTGCATTTTCCCCCACCGGAAGAAAAGGAATTTTATGAAAGCGATGCCGCCCCCTTCCAAAAGATAATGGGACGTCTGCACGAACTGAAAATGTTTCATCCCATCTTAACGCAGGATAAAAAAAGATTGAAATTGACCGCAAGAATGAGCCCCAACGAGAATCAACAAGAGCGGTTGGGAAGAGTGAAAAAGTTATTAGAGAAATTGACAGTTTAATGAATATTCAAGAGTTCCAATGAAAATTCCGTGTGGATGTAGTCAAGATCATTCTGACACGAACATCGTCGTTGACATTCCATCAAAAAGAACGTATTATTTTACTACAAGTTCATTTAACGTAAAGAATACCAGTAATAAGACAAGGATAAAGCTATGACGATCAAAGAAAAGATGCATGGGACAGTCGCTGTGATCAGTTTAAAAGGAAACCTGATGGGCGAACCGGATACTGACAACTTGCGAGATAAAATCTACGGTCTTTTGCAAGAAGGCTTTACCAATGTCGTAGTGGACATGAAAGGTGTGCGATGGATTAGCAGCTCGGGGTTAGGAACGCTGATAGCTGCTTTGACCTCTGTCCGCAATAAATCCGGCGATTTACGCCTAGCTAATATTACCGAGAAAGTAGAAAGTTTATTTGCAATTACTCAATTAGTGAAAGTATTTAAGACATACGAAACAGTAGATCGCGCAGTTGCCAGTTTTAAATAACATGTTCTTGAGAACAAAAAACAACTGCAGATCTTTCCGTAGAATCACCCCGTCAATATTTCCCGTGATGAGCGAATTTATATTTCTGCAATGGAATAATCTCTTCCGCCGCGGGGATATGCGCGGGAGCTCACCGTGTTTCTCAAATTGAAGCGTATTCATTTTGGGGCATTAGTGTGTACTTGATCTTACCCATAACGCTCACTGTTCTTGTCTTTACTTGGCTCCTGTTGCGAAGGTTCACATTCATATGGGTCGATAGACCAATCACATTCGTTGAATCATTTATCGCTGGCTTTGCAGCATGGGTGTTTCTATTTTCAATTCCTTTGTGGCTCGGTGGCATGGTGTTGATACTTCGTGATTTCATGTTTTCACATCGTAACATTGAAATCTGGGAGGTTATCATTTCTGCACTGCTTACAAGTTGTATCACGGTTTTTTTTCTCCGGTCAAAATCCGCGTTTGGAATTGACGATACTCTGGATTATTTAAAGGAGGCGATTCAATTCCGCCGGTCCGGACAGTTCCGGCTCGATTTGATTTCTTTGATGCAGCAACGGCAAAGGAAGCGGCATAAGCATGTTGCCGGAAACGATCCTGAATCACTTCAGCGAGCACGCTTGCAAGCGGATTTAAGTAAGGGAAAAGAATTGGATGCTCAACTCTCATTACTTCGAGACGGAACAACAGTAGACATGATTGAAATGTGGCACGCACAAACGAAACTGCATTCGTCCCACCCGTTCTGTGAGAAGGTTCAAGAATCACGAATTGAACCGAATCGAAAACGATTTTCCCTTCTCATCGATTTTCCGGAAATCCATGAAGAACAATTTAAAGATGAGATGACGGTATTGCGATTCAACCGTCAGGTATATGATTTTTTACAATCGATGAATGCAGAATCGTGGCTGAAACCGTTTGCGCCGTTTTTCGAAAGTTATTTTCTTATTTGCCGGGCTGCACGCATAAACAAAGATCATACTGAAGTATTCTATCCATTTATGAAAGCAGGAATACTTGTTTCCAAACTGCGTACGTTAGAGGGTTTCTATTTCAATCCACGAAAACTTTCCGAGATTGCAGCGATTGCCTTCAATCATGGTGCTCCAGTATGAGTGAAAATCCGACGAAAACCAACGATGGTCAGCAATCATTCTCGTTTACGTGGTACCATCGGGAAGAAATTCAAGTACTAGTCATTCTTGTCGGACTCATCGTGTTCTTTGCTCGATCGTTGTGGGTCGTGGGAACCCTTGCGGCGTTAGTCGTGTGCGTTCTCTTGTTGCTGTATCTCCTGCGAGGACTTGAAATATATTTGATGAAACATGAACTATGTCCGCGGCTTGTTCAGCGATATCATAATCTTAAAACAGCGCTTCATGGCCATTCTGTAGAACGATCCCGCATTGCCATGGCGTTTTTAGCGGCTTGGATAGTAGGCGTGCTGTGTCTACATCGAATTCATCTTGCAATGCTTGATCCTGAGTATAAGACACCTACCGATATTTACTGGATTCTCTTTCTTGGGTGGTACTGCCTCATCTGCACAGTTACTGCGATGTATTTAATATGGCTATGGAACACGTGGAGCCAGAACGAATCGAAGCATGTTCCTTTTTTTGATGGTCTTGTTGCAAGTCTTTTTTTCTATCGTGGATTGTCTCGGAAGAACCGCATCATGACATTTATTGCGGCGTTCTGGTTAGGCGGATTGCCTTCCTATGCTGCCATTCGGCTGACACCGCAAACTCCCTATGGGTATTGGATTGCATGCAGCTTGATAGTGCCGCTCATTGGACTTTTTCTAGGCGGTGCATACTACACGATGCTGCATCTGCAGAATTTTTCTGAAAAGAAATCCTGAACCCCTAGACTCTCTTTGAACTCCCATCTCAACAATTGTACAGTAAAAAAGTGGACCAATCTGTTCTCAGCGTGAGAGCAGATTACGGCGCTGTTTTTTTCAGGCTTGTGAGATTGCATTCGTGTCCCAGCCATTGCAATCTTGATGAGGTTTACCTAAATTCCTGCCATAAGAAATAACTTAATTGCAGGACACTCGACTCGATAAGTTTCATTTCTTTCAGAACGGCTCATCTCTTTTCATGGAGGATCATTTTATGGAAGAAACTATTCAATTCAAGCTCAATGGAAAATCTGTGACATTGAC
>Ga0182021_10009927_pt1 | contig 11287 bp, 7 predicted proteins | sample 612E3MmetaG_FD_120493 | JGI IMG/M metagenome (GOLD analysis project Ga0182021, IMG submission 120493) | Permafrost microbial communities from Stordalen Mire, Sweden - 612E3M metaG (Illumina Assembly) | ecosystem: Environmental > Terrestrial > Soil > Wetlands > Permafrost | place: Sweden...
AAATAGTAAGGGCCGCAACTCCAATTATCAGCCATGGCAAAAGGTTAGCAAACACTATGCTAAGTGGAAACCATATTGTTTCGTCAAATGGTTTTTTAACTTCTGCTGCCGCACTCTTGACTTTAAGGTTACCGCTACCCTGATTCTCATATATGATATTGGCAATTGCAGCAATTCCATTATATATACCGGTATTATAATCATTTAATTTAAACCGGGGGACAATTATATTATCAATAATCTCTTTTGACTGCAGATCTGTAATGACAGATTCAAGCCCATATCCGACTTCTATCCTTAATTGTCTGTCTGACATCGAAACCAGCAAAAGCACCCCGTTATCTTCTGTTTTCTTGCCGACACCCCATTTTTCAAACAGATTTAATGCGTACTCCTCTATTGTTAATCCGCCAAGGTTTTCAATTACAGCGACAGCAATTTCGCATCCGGTATCTGTTTGGACTTTTTGTACCAGCTGTTCAGATTTATTCTTCCATTCGGAAGAAAGAGTACCCGTGTAATCATTTATATAACCGGAATAATCAGGCAGGGCTTCTTCGGGCGTTGATGGATTATTTACTGAAACGCTGCTGTTTTCTGAAACAGGACTATTTCCGGATGCACCGGATTCATGAGGTTTAATTGTCTGTGCAGAACAGGAAGATAAAAAAAATACACTGCTAAAGACAACAAGAATAGCTATAGATGCCAGAGCGCTTATAGATACAAAACTAATAAATATCTGCCGTTTGATAAATTTATTAACCATATTAACCACTTTGAGATTAAAAAATTTACAGTTCACAGAAATTAACAGCATAATATATTCAGCAGAAATAATATATTTAACAGCTGTTACATGCCTGATAAAAGCTGGGTTGATTTTATTTTTTTTAAAAATTGTATTGTTGTGCCTGCTATTTCAATTGCTGTAAATTATACATTTATTTCAAAATTTTTCACTAAAAAATCCGGAAGGCAGAGTATTTCTCTGGTAGCAATGTCTGGTGTTTTCCATCTTTTATCCAATCAGGGCTTTACATCCGGAAAAGTCTTAACTCCAGAATATCCCGGCAGCAGTTTTGATTGCATCCGGATTAAACCGGTAAGCAAGCGATATCTCGCAATGCACCGAAAAACCGCAATCCTCACAGGATACTTTTGCGGCCTTGTTTTTAAGGTAGCAGCCCCGGCTGACCATTCCGTCCCGCTCAACACTGACCACAAGAAAATCGTCGCACTTCCAGGTATTATTTACCATCATTTTCATGCAGGAAATGGAATTAAGAAGCTTTATTCCCTGTCTTTTTAAATTTATAAGATTTTTTAGAAGGTTTTCCTTTTCTTTATTGCCAAGCTTTAAATCTCCTACACGGTCGTAAGGATAAAAAAACTGGATCGTTATACCTTGCACTTTATTATTTAAAAATTTTACAAGCTCCTCTATTTCACTTGCATTTTCTGAGGATATGCAGATATTTGCAATTATTTTCTTTTGGGACCGGTTTTTTTCGATATTTTCCATTATACGGGCAAAACTTTTACCTCTTAGCCTGTCGTGGGTCTCCTGCATGCCGTCGATGCTTATAAAGAAAACGTCTGGATTTAACCTTTCAATATCTATGGTACCGTTTGTAGTGACGCAGGTAAAAAAGAAAAGCCTCTTTGCATATTCTATTACATCGTTTATATCTTTTGCGCTTACCCCATCCTTCCACAAAAGCGGTTCCCCGCCTTCAAAAATTACAATCCTTACTCCTTCAGAATAAAGTTTATCGAGGATTTGCACTACATCTTCAAAGCTGAGTGAGTTCAGTGAGTTTTTTAAACCATCTCTCCAGAACGGACAATGCACGCATCTCAAGTTACAAGTGCCGGTAATTTTGAAACTGCACAGCAAAGGTTTCCTGCATCCCTTTACTGTCCTGCTTTTTATTGAATATTTTACAAGATAAATAACCTGTAATAATTTGTTTTTCGTATTAAGTGTCCTCATTTTATCCCGTATTTATTTAACCGGCCAAGGCACGAATATGTTAGCTCTGATTTTTTGTATATTCGGCCAAAGCAATGATTTGTTAACTCTGATATTAATTATCATAGCATTGTGCGGTATTTTTAAAATCAATTCTTTTAAATTGTTTAAGATATGTTTAACATGTGATACAAAATTTGATAGAATTATACAATAAATGGGCGGATTTTTGGAAAACTTAAAAAATATTTTTACGAGCCCTGTTCAATCACCGGGAAAACAGGGCGCTATTAAGTTTGTGTTGCAGTGCAACAGGTGCAGTGAGGAAATAACTGTAAAAATCAGGACTTCAAGCGATATCTCAAGAGTATATGAAGAGGATGGCGGGCCGCCTGGAGCTGTATTTTATGTAAGAAAAGAAATCCTTGGCAGTAAATGTAATAATCTTATTTATCTTACTGGTTATTTTAATGAGAATTTTAGTTTAATATCGAGTGATGTGACAGGTGGTAAAATTATTGGTTAGTGGAAATAAAAACCTCAGTGCCATAATACTTGCGGCAGGCTTGGGCAAGAGGATGAAGTCAGAAATACCGAAAGTCCTTCACCAGGTCTGTTTTAAACCCATCCTCTATTATATTTTAAAATCTGTTTCAGCGCTTGGCCCTAAAAACATTTTTGTTGTGGTCGGCCATAAAGAGGAAATGGTCAGGCAGTTTTTAAGCAGTGATTTTCCGCATGCCGCCGCAGTCACCCAGGAAAACCAGTTAGGCACTGCACATGCTGTTGGAATGGTAAAAAAAAATTATGATGACCTTTCTGATTTTTGCCTGATACTGCCTGGGGACATTCCAATGATTTTGCCTGAAACCTTAGATGCTGTAATCGGTAGTACAGTCAGACAGGGGCATGAAACTTCTGCGACGCTTTTAACTTCCATAGTTGCAGACCCTTTTGGATATGGAAGGATAGTCAGGGGCCCTGGCGGTAATATAGTAAAAATTGTTGAAGAAAAAGATGCATCTGATGAAGAAAAGCTTATTAATGAGATAAATACTTCAGTATATTGTTTTGGAAAGAAGATTTTATTTGAATATCTGGAAAACATCGGTTCAGACAATTCGCAAAAAGAGTTTTACCTGACAGACATTGTCGAAAATCTTGTAAAAAACGGTCAACAGGTTGAAGGGCATACTGTCAAAGACAGTATTGAAGCTGAAGGTATAAATGACAGGATAGACCTTGCAGTTATTGAAAAAGCAATGCAGAAAAGAATCAACCGGGGTCACATGCTCTCTGGTGTCACGTTTAAAGATCCGGAAACATCATTTGTAAGCCCCGAAGCCATAATCGGCAGCGATACAACAATAGAACCATCCTGCCTTATAAAAGGGGAAACAAAAATTGGCCGAAACTGCATTATCGGGCCGTTTACTCAGATAGAGGACTGCACAATAGGCGACGGGACAAAAATAAATAAATCACTCCTGCAGGGCGCAGTAATCGGCAGCTTGAATAATATCGGTCCCACCAGTTATATAAGGCCGGGTACAGTGACCGGTGATAAAGTAAAAATAGGCGCATGCTGCGAGATTAAGAAGTCAAGGATTTCAAATGGCAGCAAGGTACCACATTTGAGTTATATAGGGGATGCCCAAATTGGCGCAGATGTAAATATAGGTGCAGGAACCATCACCTGCAATTATGACGGTTTCTTAAAAAATAAGACCATAATTGAAGACGGTGTTTTTATCGGTTCCGATACAATGCTTGTCGCGCCTGTCAGAATCGGAAAAGGAGCCATCACTGCTGCAGGTTCTGCCATCGTTGAGGATGTCCCCGGCGATTGCCTTGCCATAGAAAGAAGCAAACAGGCAAATATTGAATCGGGGGCCATAAAATTCAGGGAGAAGAAAGAAAAACAAAAGCTAAAACAAAATTAATAGCTTGAGAAAAATAAATTAATTTAAGAATAAATATTTATAAATAATTTCATTAGGAATTCCTGGAACTGCAGTGAGGGAATAGATAATAATGATTAGGGAAATTAAAATATCAGGGGGAGAATATTAATGACAGATATTTATGGCAATAAAAGGCTGCTTCTGTTTTCGGGTTCCGCTAACCTGGAACTTTCAGAAAAAATTGCAGGACACCTTGGTATGACGCTTGGCAAGGTAACGCGAACAAAATTTAAGAATGGTGAAATACATATAAGGTTTGATGAGAGTGTGAGAGGAGCGGATGTTTTTTTGCTTCAATCCTGTGGTGACCCGGTTAATGATAACCTTATGGAACTTCTGATCATGATCGATGCTTTAAAGCGCGCCTCCGCCGGAATAATAAACTGTGTGATCCCACATTTCCCATATGCAAGGCAGGATAAGAAAGCCGAAGGCAGGGAACCCATAACAGCAAAACTTGTTGCGGATCTTTTGACCATTGCAGGGATTGACCGGCTTATTGTTGCAGATCTTCATACAGCAACAATACAGGGTTTTTTTGATATCCCGGTGGACCATATAACCGCCATTCCTATTATTGCCAATTATTTTAAATTAAAGAATATCAAAGATGGCGTTGTTGTAAGCCCGGATGTCGGAGGTGTAAAAAGGGCAAGCATATTTGCAAACCAGCTTCATTTTCCGCTTGCAATCCTTGACAAGATCAGGCCGGGCCCGAACATGGCAAAAATAGACCACCTTGTTGGGGATGTTGAGGGCAAGGACGCTATTATTTTTGATGACATGATAGATACGGGCGGAACTATATGTGAAGCTATCGAAATGCTTCTTAAATTTAATGCAAAAAGAGTATTTATCGGCGCAACACATCCTATTTTCAGTGGCAGGGCAATAGAAATCCTGCAGGATTCTCTTGCCGCAGAGATCGTAGTTGCAGACACTCTTCCAATAAACAAGCCTTTTGACAGTTCCAGGATCAAGGTAGTTTCAATTGGAAGCCTGCTTGCAAAAACAATTAAAAAGGTTTATGATTGCAAATCTGTCAGCGAGTTATTCAAAGGTGAAAATCTTGTGTAAAATAATTTGTGCAAAGAAATTTTTTTATAAAAGTGTATTAATTGGATAAATAGAATTCTAAAGGTGGTTTTGAAATGGGCAACGTAGCGATTAAAGCTGAAAAAAGAAACAATGAGGAATTAAAAAGGAGCGCTTCCGGAAGGCTCAGGGTTGCCGGTTATATTCCGGGGACAATTTACGGGCTTGCGCAGGAACCCCTAAACATTAAATTAAGCCGTGTGGAATTTAAGGAAATCATAAAAGGTAAAAGTTTAAACAACATTATCCTTGATATGCATATAAAAACAGACGGGAAAGAAAAAAAAGAGACGGCCCTTATTAAAGAGGTCCAGCAGAACCCGTTGAATTTGGAATATCTTCATATAGATTTTATGCGTATTGAGATGAAAACAGAAGTTGAAGCCTCGGTGCATGTATCAATTATAAACGAAGAATCCTCTATTGGCGTAAAGGTGGAAAACGGAGTTGTCCAGCATGGCCTGAGGGAACTTCATATTATTTGTCTGCCGTCAGATATTCCTGACAAAATCGAATATGATATTAAGGATCTTTCAATCGGGCATATTATAAGGGTATCTGACCTTGTTATCAAAGAAGGCATCAAAGTGCTAAACAGCCCTGATGAAGTAATTGTTGCCATAGTACACGCCCATGTCGAGGAAGAACCTGAAGCCGCTGTTGTAGTTGAAGAGGAAGAAGCTGTTGAGCCTGAAGTGCTGACCGGGAAAAAAGCTTCTGAAAAAGAGTAGAACCTTTTAAATTCAGCATAAAAGGAAGTTGTAAAATATTAAAAAATTGCAGCTTCCTGTGGAAGCAGAAAGTTTGTCCGCGGATTATAGGATTTTAACGGTATTCACTGCATGCAGATTTGTAATAATTTATGGTTTTTTAGTTTTTATATCCGAATAGTTTTGTGTAATAGAAATGAAGTAAAAACTGGAATTAAAGAAGAAAAAATATGATATTTATTGTTGGGCTGGGAAATCCCGGCAAAGAATATCAGGATACAAGGCATAACGCCGGCTTTATCTTACTTGACAGGCTTCTTGAGATTTACGGAAATCCAAAACCGCTATCCAAATTTAACGGATTAGTCTATAAACAAAATTTTTCAGGTAAAGAAATCCTCTGCATCAGGCCAAAAACATTCATGAACTTAAGCGGCGTAACAGTTGCCGGCGCGGCAAGGCATTTTGAGGATATCCTGGAAAAAATCCTTGTCATTCATGATGATTTGGACATTGAATTCGGCAGGATAAGGTTTAAAACCGGAGGAGGCACCGGCGGCCATAATGGTCTTGATTCAATCATAAAGAGCCTTGGCAGGGCCGATTTTGACAGGCTTAGAATCGGGGTGGGAAGACCCCCAGGCAAAATGGACCCGGCGGATTTCGTATTGTCAAAGTTTAAAAAAAGCGAACGCAAGGAACTTAATTTAACGATTAGCCTGGCTGTTGACGCAATAACGGATTATATTGACCACGGAATCGATTATGTTATGAATAAATACAATCAGCCTAACACACCTGGATAATAATGCTTTTTATAAATAAATTTGCCGAGGAAAAGAACTGGCAAAAATTCATAAAGGACTACACAGAAGCTTTGTCCCGCACTCAGGAGATAGACAGGGAATATGGCATTATAAGCGACGAAGATATCTGGCCCTTTATTATATCAGCTTTTTTCAAACATTTTAAGGTGCCGGTAATGGTGCTTGTATCTACAGGCGACAGGGCCGGCGAACTTGGAAGGGAAATAAAATCCCTGGATATGGATACAGCCATCTACCAGTATCCCGGCATGGGCACAAATATTTTTTCAAAAAAAAAGTCAGTTTCTTCAGATAATATTTCTTCCCGCCTTGAAGCATTTAAAGCGATCAAAGATTTTAAAAAACACACTTGTCCCCCTTTTATTATTATTGCAACAGGCAATTCTATATTAGACAGGCTTCCGGCTGAAAGGATTATTAAAGAAGAAGGCCTGGCAATAAAATTAAAAAATGATTATAAGAGGGAAGAGCTTATTTCCGCTCTTGCAAAGACAGGCTACCAAAGGGTAAATAAGGTATACGACAAAGGGGAATTTGCGTTTAAAGGCGATGTTTTGGAAGTGTTTGACATTACGGCCGCCGATCCCGTAAGGATAGATTTTTTTGGCGATACCGTGGAAAGAATTTTTATTTATAATACAGATGAGCAAAAGATATCCGCAAATATTCGCGAGGTCTCGATTTTTCCTAATACAGACATCCTTGGTGAAAATTCAGGTGATGAAGACTTAATTGATGATGGGACTGCCGGTTATCAAAAAGGAGAAATGCCAACGGAAGGCGCAGCCATTGAAAAATCAAGCCTCCCGGCATTTATGAGCAATTGTATCGATGAATACGCGCTTATAGTTTGCGACCCTGAAGAAATAAAACTCAAAATAAAAAGTGACCTTGACATAATATATAAATCCCTTGAAGTACAGGAACAGTCCAAGGACCAGCCTGCAATAACGCCCGGCGTAAAAAACCCAAGTATAGATAATAACCGGAAGAACCGGGAAGAGCTATATGTCAAAAAAAATTTTATCAGCGATGATTTTTTGGAAGACTGCGATATCAAAAAAATAAAGTACAAGCTTGATCTGATGTCGCTTAAGCTTGAGATTACAGGGGCAAATATCTGTTCTTTTGATGAGATTTCAAGGCAGAAGAAAAGCTTTGGAAATTCCGAGATTTTCATACAAAACCTGAAAAAAGACCTCAAAAATAAAAAAATTCCTGTTATTTCTATAAAAAACCGCAATAGACTTGAAAAGATTTCAGGAATACTTCTTGATAATGGCATTTCATTTGAGAATTTTTTTGACAAGGCTCCGGATGCAGACATTTTACAGGATGAAAAATACACCGGCGGTGCTGTTGATTTTTATCCGGGTATGGCAAATATGTTTGATATTGGTCTGTTGGGCGGCTACCAGTCAAAAAGTATTTCACTTTACGGGGAGCTTGACATATATGAGCAGCTTGAATATGGAGCTGAGCAAAAAAACCGTATTGAGAAAAGTACAGAGGAATTTGAGCAGGGAGATTATGTTGTCCATAAAACTCACGGTATCGGAAAATACCTGGAGATTATTTCTGAACAGGTAAACGGAAACAAGAGGGAATATTTCCTTATAGAATATTCAAACAATGACAAGCTCTATGTTCCAACCTGGCAGTCAGACAGGATACACAAATACATTGGTGACAGTTCACCGGCGGTCTCGACGCTTAATTCAAGACAATGGGAGAATCTTACAAAAAAGGTAAGAGCTTCGGTCCATAAGCTCGCGGTTGATTTGGCTGCGCTTTATGCTGTAAGAAATGCGGCAGAAGGATTTGCTTTTAGCCCCGACAGCGTCTGGCAGAAGGAGATGGAGGACTTATTTCCATTTGTGGAAACAGCCGACCAGGAAAAAGCAATCAACTATGTAAAAACGCTTATGGAAAACTTAAAGCCGATGGATGTTCTTGTGTGCGGAGACGTAGGCTTTGGCAAAACGGAAGTGGCCATCAGGGCGGCATTTAAAGCAATTGAAAATGGCAAACAGGTTATGATGCTTGTTCCAACAACGATTCTTGCGGACCAGCATTTCAGGACTTTCAGCGAGCGGTATAATAATTTTCCTGTTATGGTGGATGTAATAAGCAGGTTCAGGAGCGGTTCCCAGCAGAAAAAAATAATCGAAGATTTTGCGGATGGGAAGATAGATTTGCTTATCGGAACTCACAGGCTGCTGTCAAATGATATTGCGCCAAAAGACCTGGGGCTTATTGTTGTTGATGAGGAACAGAGATTCGGTGTAAACACAAAGGAAAAAATCAAGCTTTTAAAGAAAGAAGTCGATGTTCTTACCCTATCAGCCACACCTATTCCCAGGACACTTTATATGTCTCTTTCCGGAATAAGAGATATTGTTTTAATTGAAACATACCCGTCAGGAAGATTTCCAATAGAGACTTTTGTTGGTGAAAAAAGTGATCATATCATCAAAATGGCCATTGAGAGAGAAATAACGAGAGGAGGGCAGGTCTATTATGTCCACAACAGGATAAGTGATATCCAGGAAAAACAATACAAGCTAAAGGTCCTTGTTCCCCAAGCCAGGATCGCCTTGACCCATGGCCGCATGGAAGGCAGGGAAATTGAAAAAATAATGAAAGACTTCCTTGATAAAAAATATGACATACTTCTTACGACTTCAATAATAGAGTCGGGAATGGATATAAGCAACGTAAATACTTTGATTGTTGAAGATTCCAACCGGTTTGGCCTGGCGCAGCTTTACCAGATAAGGGGAAGAGTCGGGCGCTCGTCTGAAAAAGCGTATGCTTATTTGTTTTACCCGAGCAGAAAATTTTTAAATCTTGCTGCGTTCCAGAGGCTTAAGACTCTGGCAGAATATACCGAGCTGGGATCCGGCTACAGGATTGCAATGAAAGATCTTGAGTTAAGGGGCGCAGGTGAATTGCTGGGAGCAAAACAAAGCGGCCATATAAACAGCGTCGGTTTTGATATATATTGCCAGATTATAAAAGAGGAAGTTGACAGGCTCAAAGGCGAAACAGTTCCTGAAGACATTACAGTGCAGATAGAGCTTCCTTTCAGCGCTTATATACCGAAGAATTATGTAAAAAACGAAAAAGAGAGAATAAATATTTATAAGGCGCTTGGCAGCGTAAAAACCCAGGCTGAAGCCGGTGAAATCGAAAATAAAATACAGGAAAGATACGGAAAAATACCGGAGGCGCTAATAAACCTTATAAAGATATCAAGATTAAAGCAAATTGCAAAAAATGCGCAAATTGAACAGGTCGTTTTTTCAAAATATAAGGGAATAATCTTTCGTAAGTTAAATTACACTCCCGAGAAGGCCAGGCTTCTTGGCCTCAAGAACCCAAGGCTTGTTTATATCCACAAAAACAGGGAGGTGATTGTTAAAAATTCAGACAAAGATATAAACATTGATTTGGTTTTGAGCTGTCTCAAAGAAATCAGTATCTTTGGGCAGTCTTAAGTGAAATGATTGGCTTTCTTAAGTTTCCCAAAATCAAGAAAATCTCTAATTTTTTAAAGAAATTTTGCCTTACGAAAAGTTGCTGTCTGGAAATATTTTCAAAATCTGGTATTTTTAAGCTTAATTTAGGTAAAACGCACAGAAAATGCAGAATTGCCGGCAATTACAGGATATATTTGCAAAAGAATCCAATAAAAATTAGAATCTTTTAGATATAATTACTGTAATTGTTAAAAATTTTGTTATAACATATCAATCTTAAATTTATTAAAAGGAAAGGGCTGTTTTGGAAGAAAAAGACAATAAAACTGAAATTAAGAATACCTACCATTGGGACGATGACGCATCTGTAAAAGAGGAGCCGGAAGTTAAAGTCAAAAGAAGTAAGAAAGTGGAAAAAAGGCAGATAAAAGAACTTGAAAAACACAGGAAGAAAGAAGTTTTGAGGGATTTTCAGAGGTCAAGAATTACCAAAAAGGGAAAGATTGGCATTATTGCGGCAGCTGCTGTGGTTGGCGCAGGGATTATCGCCGTCATTGCCTGGACTATTTTCGGATATTTTGGCCTGGGGTTCGATATGACAAAAACACTTGCAAAATTTGATGGTGGAAAAGTCACTCAGAAAGAAATGGATAAATACCTTGTTTTTTTAAAAAACCAGGATCCTACTTCTGTTCCTGCTGTGACCGATCCCCAATATGTTGTATTGCAGCAGAATATTCTTGACTCTTTAGTTGTATTAAAACTTTTAGACCAGTATGGAGCTAAAAATGGTTTTAAAGTAACAGACGCAGAGCTAAGCGCAGAATATGACAAACTGGTTAAAAGCTATGCTTCTCAGGCTGCTTTTGAGAAGGATTTGTTGGACAGGAAAATAGACAGGCCATTTCTTAATGAACAGATGAAAAGCCAGATTTTAAGGGATAAGATTTATGCAAAGGCCACTGAAAATGTTGTAGTTTCTGACGCAGAAACTCAAAAATATTATGAAGACAATAAAGGGACTTTGTTTAAGGTCCCTGACCAGGTAAAGGTCAGCCACATACTTATTCAATTTAATGTTCCGTCAGGTGGAACGGTGACGGATGCCATAAAGGCAGAAGCGAAAAAGAAAATCGACGATGTGGCAAGCCAGTTAAAAAATGGCGCTGATTTTGCAGAGCTGGCCAAAAAATATTCTGAAGACACTGCAAGCGCGCCCAATGGCGGCGACATA
>Ga0182021_10009928_pt1 | contig 11286 bp, 11 predicted proteins | sample 612E3MmetaG_FD_120493 | JGI IMG/M metagenome (GOLD analysis project Ga0182021, IMG submission 120493) | Permafrost microbial communities from Stordalen Mire, Sweden - 612E3M metaG (Illumina Assembly) | ecosystem: Environmental > Terrestrial > Soil > Wetlands > Permafrost | place: Sweden...
AGAACGTGCCGTCAACAGCAAGACGCATCGCCTTGCTCAATCAGGCCGACACGCCAGAGTTGCAGACGCAGGCGCAAGTCATCGCACGACAATTGCTGCCCGCGTATCAAGCCATAGGCATCACTGCGTTGAAGTATCAACAGGTCTTTGCCGTGCATGAACCCACGGCGGGAATCATTCTGGCTGCCGGTGCATCCACCCGCATGGGACAGCCTAAGCCGCTGTTACGATGGCGCGACGAACCGTTCATTCGTCAAGTGGCGCGCACGGCTCTAGCTGCAGGCTTATCCCCCGTAGTCATCGTCGCCGGCGCACATACTGCCGAAATTCAGGCTGCGGTTGCTGACTTGCCCGTGAGGCTCGTGTATAATGCAGATTGGGAAGCGGGGCAGAGTACTTCGGTACGCTGCGGATTGCAAGCATTGCCGGGTACGATTGGATCGGCGGTCTTCCTGTTGGCCGATCAGCCGCAGATCCCGATCGAGTTGGTGATAGCCCTGCACGACCAGCACGCGCGGTCGCTGAGTCCGATCGTCGCGCCGCTGATTGACGATCGGCGCGGCAATCCCGTGTTGTTTGATCGCGTGACCTTTGCCGATCTGCAAGCACTTACAGGCGACGTGGGCGGGCGCGCCGTGTTTGCCAGGCATCCCATCGCCTACGTGCCGTGGCACGATGCAAATCTGCTGCTGGACGTGGATACGCCTGAAGACTACCAACGCTTGTTGGAAGCGCTGCGAGCAAGTGACGATGAACAAAAAAACCGTTTCTAGCGCGCTCTCGCCCGAATATGTGCTGCTTGGCTTCCTGGCACAACGGCCTGCTCATGGCTACGATCTACATGAGCAGGTCCAGGAGGAACTGGGACAAATCTGGCAGATCAGCCTGAGCCAAACATATAACATTCTCAAGCGGCTTGAGGCCGAGGGGTTCATCGTCGGCGCGCTGCAGGAACAGGAGAAAGCGCCTGCGCGCCGCCGCTTTCGGCTGACGCCTCTCGGCCGTCGCCATTTTGAAGAATGGCTCATACTGCCCGCTGAACCGAGCGCGCGCGCCATTCGTGTTGAATTCCTAACGCGGTTATACTTTACCTATATCGCCGACCCTCAAGCGGCGCGCCGTTTGATCGAGGCCCAAATTGTGTCCACCCAGGCAGGAGTCGCGCATCTGGCCGAAATCCTGGGCGAGCTATCGCCCGAGCAGGTCTTCAATCAACTTGGCCTTGATTTACGCCTGCGCCAGTTGACGTCGATATTGGAATGGTTGACGGAGTGCCGCGCCATTTTGGGCTTTGAGCCATAAGCTTGTCCGGTCCCTGGTGTTAGACGCTCTGAACCGGGTATACAGCAAAACTGTTGGGCGGGCATGCTGCCCGGTCACGCTCGCGCTGGATGTGACCATCCGGCAGGAGCGTACCCCAAAAGTCACCAACACTTTTGCGTTATACTCCTCTGAACCCAACCACTTTACACAAGTAACTTAGCTCGACTATAATACAACCCTGGACCATCCACGCTCTGTCGGGCGTGAGGAAATGATCGACGAGAGGAAGTCACCATGGATATTCCACCCACTTCCCACCCCATGTGGGGTAACATCGTTTCTGGCAAGGCCAAGTTTGAATTCGAGTTCTTGGCGACGAAGCTGATATTAAGGCACTTGACCTACCAGGTGAAGGGGAACCCATCACCGGACACCATCCAGCGCTGCGCGCAGGAACTCCATAATGTCTTCGTCCGCAACGTAGGCTTGTCTTGTGTCCAGCGTGACCTGATACAGATTTTTGGAGGAGGCTCGTTGAGCAGCGAAATGCACGAAGTGGCCACTGTCAAAGCGATGATCGCACAGGGCAAAAAGCTGTTGCTGGCTGGAGAAGAAGCGTTGCTCAAGCAGTTGCCCGCAGGTAACTGGATCGGCGGCTCGATTCCCTATTTCATGACCGAGCAAGGCGGCTTGTCCACGCAATATATGATCTATGTAACCGAGCTGCCGGACTTCATTTCCGAAGTGTCTGTCAAAGTCTACGATGCCGCGACGCTGGCGAACGTTTACACCGACATGCCGCACAACGGTTTCAGCGTCATCATCATTCCGGCATTCTGCGCCACGCATCTCGACTTCGCGCTGCATGCGCCGGAGTACAAGGGGTTTGCCATCCGTCCACTGATTGGCTGGATCTCGGGCGTTCACCTCAACGAGATGGGGAAGCTGACCCCGAAGGTATTTAACGGCCAGACCAAAACCATGCTGGAAGATGGCGCCGTGGTGATGCATGTGACCTTGCCCCCCGACAAGGTCGCCGAGGTGGGCATCCTCAATATCTTTGAACAGAGCGAAGGCGACACCATCACGTTTCCACAAAACGGCTTCAGCGCTCGCGAGGCCTACGTGAATGGCGTCAAAACCAATTTTGCAGAATATATTACGAAGAACCGGTTAGACACCGACCTACCGTTGGTCGCCGATTATTTCGGAGCCATGGTCAATGTCAGCTTTGAACATGTCGATGTGGTGAATCAGGAAGTGAAATTCTATGCGCCGGTCTTTGTCGGAGTGCACTACAAACACGCCAAGCCCGTCGAGAACTATGTGGAACAGTTTACTTCGCGCATTCCGGATCACCTTGACAAGCCCCCCACGTTTTCATGCAACTGTATCTTGAACTACGTGTACTCGGAACTGGAAGGGAAACGAACGGGCGACATCACCGGCCCGATCACGTTTGGCGAGGTGGCTTATCAGTTGTTGAATCAGACGATGGTGTATCTGACCATCACCGATTCAGCGACGACCTAGCCTAAGCAAAAGTTCAAAGAAAACAGCGCGCCAGGAAAATCATGGTTTACTCCTGGCGCGCTGTGCGTTGAACCATAGATTCAGCCGTTGAGTCGAATGGCTACCATCTGAATGTTGGTCATGTCTTCCATCGCATAGCGCACGCCTTCGCGGCCCAACCCGCTCCGGCGATTGCCGCCATACGGCATGTGATCAGCCCGAAAGACCGGCGTATCGTTGATGATCACTCCGCCGAAATTCAAACGCTTGATCGCACGGAACACCCGATCGATGTCGCGCGTGAAGACGCCCACCTGCAAGCCGAACGGCGTTGCATCCGCCTGAAGCAGCGCCTCTTCAAAATCGTCACACGCGATCACGTTGGCGATGGGCGCAAAGGCTTCCTCGGCTACAACCTTCATCTCAGGCTGCACGTTCGTCAACACCGTCGGATAGTACACGGTGCCTTCGCGCTTGCCGCCGGTCAGCACCCGCGCGCCGCTGGCTTGCGCTTCGTGCACCCAGCCGTCGATGCGATCGACTTCGTGCGGATCGATCATCGGGCCGACGTCCACGCGCTCATCCAACGGATCGCCCACGACCATCGCTTCGCTCGCCTTCACGAATTTTTCCGTGAACGGCGCGTAGATTTCGCGCTGGCAATAGATGCGTTGTACCGAGATGCACACTTGCCCGGAGTTGTAATACGCGCCCACGGCGCAGCGCTTGGCGACCCAATCCAAATCGGCATCGGGCGCGATGATCACCGGCGAAGTGTTGCCTAACTCCAACGTGATCTTTTTGATGCCCGCGACTTGCGTGATGTGCTGCCCGACGGGTGGACTGCCCGTAAAGGTGATCTTCGCCACGCGCGGATCGGTGATCAGCCACTCCCCGACGGTGCTGCCCGACCCGACGACCAGATTGATCGCGCCCGCTGGAAAACCCGCTTCGACGAGGACTTCACACAACTTCACGGCTGTGAGCGGTGTCGTGCTGGCAGGTTTCAACACTAACGTGTTGCCCGAAGCCAGAGCCGGTGCCACTTTGTGCGCCACCAAATTCAACGGAAAGTTGAACGGACTGATCGCTGCGATCACGCCGACGGGACGCCGCACCCAAAAGCCAAAGTAACCTTCACCCGCGGGCACGGCGTCGAGCGGCACTGTCTCACCATGCAGCCGTTTGGCTTCTTCACTCGCAATCGTGAACGTGCTGATGCCGCGATCGACTTCGGCGCGCGCGTACTTCAACGCCTTGCCTGCCTCCGCCGCGATCGTGCGCGCAAAGTCATCGCGCCGTTTATGGATCAACGTCGCTGCGCGCAGCAGATACTCGCTGCGTTTGTGCGCGGGCAGCTCGGCCATGATCGGGGCCGCGCGCTGCGCAGCGGCAAGCGCCGCATCGACGTCTTCACGCCGCGCGGTCGCTACCGCGCCGATGACCTGCTCGGTGTATTTGTTGCACACTTCCAGCAACGGGCCACCCTCAACCCATTGACCATCGATCAAGAGTTTGGCTTCCATCGATATGATCCCCTTTGTATGAAATTCGGCTAACTGGCGAGGAGTTGATCGCTATCCTGAATGAGGATAACAATCGAGAGCAATTGTACACGAAAATGATGGAACAAGGATCACGAGAAAAGTCTCGATCAATTCCCCGATTTTTCCTCTTAAAGCAGCGGATGTGAGATCCGGCCACGGGTGATCCAACGCAAGATCAAGAGGAATCCGAACGAGATGAACACCAAGACAGCGGCCAGTGCCAGCGCCGCACCGACATCGCTTTCCATCGCTTGATAGATCGCCAGCGGCATCGTCTGCGTGCGGCCGATGAAGTTCCCCGCAAACAGGATCGTCGCGCCAAATTCACCCAGCGCGCGCGCCCCACTCAAGATGACGCCCGACAGTAACGCTGGACTGGCCAGCGGAAAGGTAACGTATCGAAAGACGCGCCATGAATTAGCACCTAGATCGCTCGCGCCTTCTTCGATTTCGCGGGGGATGCTGGCAAAGCCGGTCTGCGCCGATCGAATATAGAATGGCGCGGCGACAAAGGTCTGCGCCAGCACCACCGCGACCGTGGTGAAGGGTAGACTCAACCCGAGTTGAGTGAGGACTGGCCCAAACACGCCACGCCGTCCGAAAGTCATCAACAGCGCGAGACCGGCTACAGCGGGCGGCAACACAATCGGCAGATCGAGCAGGGTCTCGATCACTGGACGAGCAACCACGTGGCCCCGCGCCAGCCAGTAAGCGAGCGGCGTACCCAGGACGGTCATCAACAGAACGCTGATCAGTGTGGTGACTAAGCTGAGTTTGATTGCTTGCGCAACCGTGGGCTGGCGGAGCTGCTCGACCAGCCCTGCGTCGATTGCTTGAATGATCACCACCGCCAGCGGGATCGTCAGATAGAGCAGCAGCGATCCGCCGGCCATGATGACCAGCGTTTTACCAACCACCGAGCGACTCACTTAAGAATATCCTTCATCAAGACCGCGTGACCTTGGCCCAAGGGTTACAGTTTGCTCCGCGTACCATACCATCCGAGGCGCACGTCAGCCCTCACATCAAATTCAGGCACATACGGTTTGATGTCGATCAACGGCGTGCCGTCCAGCATGTCCGCGCCTTCGAACTCCAACACGTGTTCATGCCGCGCCAGCAGATGCACAATCGATAGGCCGATGAAATTCGGACGCTGCGGATAGCGCGTCGCAAACACGCCATGCAACCGATCGTCGAGAAACGGCTGTACGCGTAGCGCGTAAGCGGATTGCCGATGCAGCACATAGAGCAGGATCAAATGCGACAAATCCTCAATGTCCTGCAATCCCTCAACGAATTCCGGGAACACCTCGACATGGCCGAGCGCTGTCGAACGCGACGCTTGAATCGGCGTTTGGGTTGGATCAGTGAATGGCGTATGAATCACGCCGATAGGCTGCAGCAGAATGGGCATGGCTGGCATCCTTGTCTTGAGACTTGACACACAGGTTATAATAATATGTCGAACGAAAAACGAGGTTCACGAATCCAGTACGTCTTACAAAGGGGGAACCGTCATGAAACTCAGTGCGCGCAATGTCATCAAAGGCAAAGTCAAGAAAGTCACTCACGGTGCGGTCAACTCCGAAGTCATTGTCGAACTGCCGGGCGGCGCGGAAGTGGTTAGCATCATCACCAAGACGTCGGCCGAGGGTCTTGGCCTGGCAGTCGGTAAAGAGGTCTATGCGGTCATCAAGGCCTCCAACGTCATGCTGGCTGTGGATTAAAACAGATGTCTTTCGAAAACGTCCGCTCGATCACAGCAAACAAGCGGACGTTTTGTTTTCGGTCATGGCCGCTGTACCGCCAGACCGGCCACCGCGCGCTGCCAGCCTTCATCGTCGAGCCACGTCTCGCGCTGTGCCACAACTCGCCAATCTTCAAACGCGGCGCGTAATTCGCCCGGCTCCAACAGGTAAATCGGATCGATTTCGGGTCGTACCGCGAGCATCGCGCGTGTCAACGTTTCGATGATTAACACGCCGCCGGGTTTGAGGGCGCGTCGATACAGGGGCCACAGCCTTCGATCAAGAAAATAGAAGTTGACGATGACATCAAAGGTGGCGGGCGGCAACGTGAAATGCGACAGATCGACCACCGCCGCTTGCAGCTGCGGACAGCGCGCCTTAGCGGTCCGCACAGCCACTTCCGAAATATCCAGCCCGATCACGCGCAGACCGCGTGCGGACAGGAAAGCCGCATTCGTTCCCAACCCCATGGCGATGTCCAGCGCCAATCCGTGAAGGGGCAGCACAGCGGCCTGTTCGATCAGAAACGATCGCGGCGTACAACGCGCCGAACGATGGGGCGTTTGATAGCGATAGTTCCATTTCACGGCGTCTTGTATCGACATCCTGCCGATCACCCTGGAGAGATTTCACGCCACAGCTGATCCGCTTCAACGTTGGCTTGATCAACATCCTCGATCGTGACCACGCGCGCCGACGACCAACGTTGCTGCGCCTGCTTGAATAGTTCGGGGCGAATCACGACGAGGCCAAGTTGATAATCGCCTGAATCGAGCGCGTTGAGTCCGGCAAGCCAACCTCGACCACGTTCAAATTCAAGGACGCCCAACTCGTCGACGATCAACACGTCGCATGGCGTGCTCTCGGCCAACACGGTATTGCCCCAGGCCAACGCATCTTCCGCAAAGCGCCAGTGCAATTCGCGTGGATAATCGGCAGCGGGATTGTAGGTTGCTAAGCGCCGCCGCTGTGCGGAGCGCAAATCGATCACATCGATGGCGATCTTCTGATCGTTCACGATCACCGCGGGTGATAACACACCGGCGATGTCTCGCCCACCCGATCGGGCCAGCTCGATCAAGCGGGTGCAGAAAGTCGTCTTGCCTGCGCTGCGATCGCCCGTCACGATGATCAGCGTCATTGCGAGCATCCCGCCCGGCGCGCCGCCGCTACGCGGACACGGCGTGAGCGGAGTGCAGCGGAGTCGAAGGATGCGAAGCAATCCCGTAGATCGAAAATGAGATTGCTTCGCTGGGAAACGCTCGCAATGACGGGTTTCATAGAGTTATTTCATCTAGCAACACCACCGGCCGATCCTCGACGTGCACGAGGCGCACCGGTGTACCGTAAGTGGCGATCAAATTGTCGGTGGTCAAGACGTCTTCCAGTGAACCACTGGCCAACGTGCGACCCTCGCGCATCAAGATCAAATAGTGCGCGATCGCAATGGCCGCTTCGGGATCGTGCGTGGTGAAGACCACGGTCACGCCGCGCCCCGCCAACTGGCGCAGCACGCGCAGCAGGCGGCTTTTGTTGCTGAGATCGAGATGCGAGGTCGGCTCGTCAAGCAGCAGGATACGCGGCTGTTGCGCCAGCGAGCGGGCCAGCATCACCATCTGCCGTTCACCGCCGCTCAGCTCGGTGACGGCGCGGTGCTGCAAGTCTGACAGACTGAGCGAATGTAGCACATCGGTAGCGATGCGATAGTCTTCTTCGCTGGGCATCTCCAACATACCCAGATAGGGTGAGCGACCTAATAGGACATACTCCAACACCGAAAAATCAAAGGGGATGTACTCGGCCTGCGGCACCAGGCCGATGAGGTGACTCATCTCGCGACGAGACAAACTCGCCTGCGCCTGACCATCGAGCAGCACCTGCCCCGCACGCGGTGACAGCAAGCCGAGGATGACGTGCAGCAGCGTCGTCTTGCCCGCGCCGTTGGGGCCGAGGATGGCCGTGATCGCGCCCGGCGGGATCTCCAACGAAAGATCGTTCAGCACCGTACGATGGCGACCATCGTAACCGAAGCGCAGTTTGACGAGTGAGATGATGCCGCGTTTTTTCAAAACGTGCTCATTCATGTGCGCACCTTCAACCCTGAGCTCAGCATGAACCCGATGAAGATCAGCGCGCCGATCAAGGACGTGAGAATTCCCAGTGGAATTTCGCCCGCCATCAAAGTGCGACCTAAATCATCACAGATCACCGTGAACGCGCCGCCGAGCAGCATGGCCGCGGGCAGCGTGTACTGTGCATTCGCTCCGCAGATCCGGCGTGCGATGTGAGGCATGATCAGACCCACCCAGCCGACGATGCCGCCGACGGCGGTGACCGCCGCAGTGGCCGCCACCGCGCTGAACAACAGGATGCTGCGTTCGCGGCCCGGTGTAGTGCCGAGCGAGAAGGCGGTCTCGTCGCTGAGTGAGAGCAAGTTGAGCCGCCAGCGCATCAGGTAGATCACGATCAGCCCTGGCACCACCACCGGCACGATGTAGGCCACATCCGTCCACGTCACGCCCCATAATCCCCCCAGCAGCCAGAACGTGATTTCCGGTAGCTGCGTCAACGGATCGGCCATGTACTTCAACACGCCATTGCCCGAAGCGAACAACGCTGAGACGGCGATGCCCGCTAACACCAGGCGCAGCACCCAGCCACCGAAATGCAGATGACGCGCCAGAGTGTACGACAACACCATGCCCAGCAGCGCAAACAGCGTGGCTGAACCTTCAATCACCAGCGGGGCGGTGCTGATCCACAAGATGCTTAAGGCCGCGCCAAACGCCGCGCCTTGCGTTACGCCCAGAAAGCCCGGCTCGACCAGCGGATTGCGAAAGATCATCTGCATTACCGCGCCCGCGGCCGACAGGCTCATGCCCAATAGCAGCGCGACTAACATGCGCGGCAGTCGCAAGGAAAGGACGAGCTGCTGAGCCATGTCGTCTTGAAACAACAACCTGGGCGGCATCCAGTACGGGGCCGGATACCGCCCAACGAAGATGGACAAGATCAACACGACCAGCAGTCCCAGTCCCAACCACACGAACAGGCGCGTGAAAGAGGGTCGAAGTCGATCGGAAGTGGACATGAAGTTACGGAAGATTGCCCGTCAGAATCGGCGTGACTTTTGCTTGAATGTCAGCCGACTTCAAGCCATACAAATCGGTATAGAACCGTTCGACTTCTTTCATGATGTCGATGTCTTTTGTTTGATCGGGATGCATCTTCGTCGCCAGCCACAGCAAGCCCAAGCCCCAACGTGTGTCAGGCTGATCCCAGCTGTAGAAGTCGCCAGCAAAGCCGAAGATCTGATTGTTCTTGACGGCCTTCAAGGCCTGCCACTTGCTGTCGGCCTTCAACTTCGCAACAGCATCTTTGGCATCGCCCGAATACGCAATGATGTAGATCTGATCAGGATTCCATGCGGCGATCTGCTCCAGATTCACCACTTTCCAGCCACCCTTATCGGCCGCATCCGTCCAGACTGGCTTGCCTCCCGCCAGCTGAACCATCATCGTCTGAATCCATGATGTCGGCGGCACGCTGAAGGCCACGGTGCCACCCTTGTCACTGTATTGCAGCAGGGCAACACTAGGCTTCTGGGCGTCGCTGAGGCCGGAAGCCATCTGCTTCACCTTATCGACAATGCCCTGATAATACGCCAGAATCTGCGTGGCCCGATCGGGCGTGCCGAAGATCTGGCCCAACAGCGTGATGTCGCGCGTATATTGTTCAGGCGTTTCCAGATCGACGTACATCACCGGGATGCCCAACTGCTCGAGCGGCTTGCCCAGCTTATCGGCATTCGAACTCTTCAGGATCACGAGGTCCGGCTTGAGCGGCGCGATCTGCTCTGCGCCGACATTCGAATCCAGCGTGGCTTTGGCCGCATAGTTGGCATCGACCACCGATAAGAAATTCTTGCCCGATTGGCTGCCTGATCCAAGCGCGGCGAGGCGTTGGTTGGCCTCTGGGAACAGATAGGCGGCATCGACGACCATGAAGAATGCTTTGCCGACGATCACAATGTGTTGCGGCGCTTGCGGCAAGGCCACTTCGCGGCCTAGCGCATCGGTGACTTTAATCGCCGCGGCGCTAGCAGCGGGCTGTGCAGGCGCGGTTGACGACGACGCTTGATCCTTGGGGATGAAGCCCCACTTCTGCAAGACTGCCTGCCCATCGGCCGAGAGCACATAGTCCATAAACTTGGCGGCGAGATCGGCTTGCGGCGCGGACTTCAACACCGCGATCGGATACGTCGCCAACACATTGTACTTGTCAGGGATGTCGATCTTGGTGACTTTCGTTGCGGCGTCCGGCGTCACATCAGACGAATAGACGATACCGGCATCGGCCTCGCCCAGTTGCGCTTTAGCGACGACTTGCTTGACGTTATCTTCATACGATACGACGTTGGCGATCACCGTCTGCGAGAATGTTGCGCCAAAATCGACGTTCATCTTATTCAGTACGGTGAGCGCATAGCCGCCGACCGGCACATTCGCCGCTGCTAATACTATCTTCAACCCCGGCTTGCTCAGATCCTTCAATTCCTTGATACCGCCGGGATTGTCTTTGGGAACGATGACAGTCAGGCGATTGCGCACGAACGTCTTTTGCGTGCCACTCACTACCAATCCCGACTTGATCGCATTGTTCATCTCGGTGTTATTGGCCGAGGCAAACACATCGGCTACTGCACCTTGCTCCAACTGGGTGCGTAGTTGTTGCGAACCGGCGTAGTTGAATTCGAACGTCACGCCGGGATTCTGCTGCTTGAACTTGTCGCCCATTTCGTTGAAGGCATCGGTCAGCGAAGCCGCTGCAAAGACGGTGAGTTTCTGTCCGGTGGCAGGCGCTTGTGCCGGAGCCGATGTGGCCGGGGGCGCCGTTGGGGCGCTGGTTGTTGGTGCTGGCGCCGCGGCACTCGTGCAGGCCGCCAATAAACCGATGACCAACAGTATCGACAGTAGTTTGAAAAGGCGCATGTCTTCTTCTCCTTAGAAAAAAGCTGGGGGACGCTATCCTCATGAAGGATAGCGTCCCCCAGCTCTAGGAGCAAGTGACATTTGTCAGTCGTGGCCCCGTCATTACTCACTGAGTTAATAGAATAGGGTGATGCTTATTGCGGATTGCGACAATCTCGGCCATGATGGCGAGCGCGATTTCCTCGGGGGTCTGCCCACCGAGATCGATACCGATGGGGCCAT
>Ga0182021_10009929_pt1 | contig 11285 bp, 5 predicted proteins | sample 612E3MmetaG_FD_120493 | JGI IMG/M metagenome (GOLD analysis project Ga0182021, IMG submission 120493) | Permafrost microbial communities from Stordalen Mire, Sweden - 612E3M metaG (Illumina Assembly) | ecosystem: Environmental > Terrestrial > Soil > Wetlands > Permafrost | place: Sweden...
GCTCGCCGACGGCCGCGTGACCCTCACCGACGTCCGCGTGGATCCGCTGGCGCCCGGCGCCCCCATCCGCGCGAAGGCCGACATCGGCAACGTGGACTTCGTCGAGCTCATGCGCGCGCTCGGCGTCTCGCCGCATCCGCACGTAGCGTGGAACGTGCGGACCATCCAGATGGCCAATTTCGGCGGCACCCTCGATCCGATCAAGCTCGACGGCGACTTCACGGCGAGCACCACCAACTTCGCCGTCTACGACAAGGCCACCGACGATCCGAAGCGCATGCGCATGATCGGCTTCGACAGCGCGCAGCTGGCCGCGCACCTGGCGGTTCGCGCCGACTCGGTGCAATTCCGCAACGTGCGCGCCGATCTGCCGCACTCCCACCTCGAAGGCGGTTACTGCCTCATCGGCTACAACAACGAGCTGCGCGTCGACGTGCCCAAGGGAGACGTCGGGCTCGAGGACATCACGCCGCTGGCCGGACTGCCCATCGTGGGCCGCGCGCAGGTGTCCGAGGTGCACGTCTTTTCGTCGATGCTCGATCCGCACGTGACCGGCGACGCCAGCATCGCCGGCTTCTCGCTGTCGGACATGCCCTTTGGCGACATCTCGCAGGCGCACGCCGCCCTCGACGGGAGGGTCCTCTCGCTGCACGGCGTGAAGGCGACCAAGGGCAAGAGCTCGTTCGAGATGCCCAACGCGCGCCTCGATTTCGGCGGCGAGCACGGCATGGTCATGGACGCCGAGCTGACGGCGGCGCCGATGAACCTGCGCGATCTCCTCGACATCTTCCACCTGAACGACGATCCGCGCTTCGACGAGCTGGACGCCGATCTGCGGGGCGACACGCGCTTCCACATGTCCCTGGGCGGCGTCGAGGACACCTGCGGAGGCGGATTCATCACGGTGCACGCGAACCCTCACCTCCAGAGCGTGATGCTGCTCGGCGAGCGCTTCGACGACGGCGACGCCGACTTCGACCTCCGGTGGCGCGACCGCGAAGCAGGCATCGCCGGGGCCAGCCTCGAGCTCCACTCGTTGACGCTCCACAAGGCCCGGCGCGAGAAGGACGGCACGGTCCTGGGATCGCTGCTCGCGTCGGCGAACATCGCCGAAGGCGGGGCCTTGCACGGCAACGCGGTCATCGAGGGCATTCCCCTGTCCCACGTCCAGACCCTGGGCCCGGCGGCCGGCTACGTCGACGGCACCGTGTCGGGCATCGCGCAGATCGGCGGCACGGTCGACGCGTTCACCGCCGACGTCGACGCCGACGTCTCGCCGGTGCACGTGCGACGCGCAGAGTTCGGCCCTTCGAAGCTCCACGTGACGGTGACGCAGGACCCGCCGAAGCAGACCATCATCGGCCACACTGCCTGCGGGGCGCCCAAGTTCGCTCTGTTCGACAAGGTGGCTTACCTCAAGGACACCGCGTCACACGGGCTCATCACCGTCGTCGGCGACATGTTCGGCGGCGAGGTCCACCTCGAGCACGTCGAAATGACGCGACAGCGGCAGGGGGAGATCACGGGCAGGCTCCTCCTCCGTCGCCTCGAGCTCGCCGCGCTCGCCAACGCGGCGACCGCGCCCGACGACACCGAGGGCTCGCTCGCGCACCTGGACGGCGAGCTCTCCGGGGAGCTGACCCTCGACAAGATCCGGCAGGGTGACTACGCCAACGCAGCGCTGCATTTCCTGCCCAAGTCGCTCCTCGTCGACAAGGACGGGAAGAAGCTCCTCCTCCGCCCGACGACCTCGGCGCTGGTCCTCGCCGACGACGTGCTCACCCTTCCTCCTCTCGAGCTGGAGCTCTCCGCCATCGGCGGGTTCTCGGGCGTCGTGACGTTGAGCGGCAACGTGAAGGACGTGACGGGCGCGCCGAAGCTGGACCTCTCGGCAGCGCTGGCTCCGGTCGACCTGGGCCTCCTCGCGGGCGTCATCCCGCGCGTGGAGCACGCGCGCGGAACCTTCGGCGGGGCGCTGCACGTCACCGGCTCGACCTCGGACCCGACCATCGACGGTGACGTGCACGTGCGCGACGGCGAGTTCGTGGTCACCGGCCTCCCGAGCCCGATCACCGAGGTGAACGTGGACGTGAGCGCGGACAAGTCCGAGCTCCGGGTCACGCGCGGCACGGCACACTTCGCGGGCGGGACCTTGACCCTGGACGGGCGCGCCCCGATCCGGAATCTGGCCCTGGGAGGCCTCGAGGGGCACCTCTCGGCCCGCGGCATCCACATGGCGCCGTCCGAGGGCATCAACGTGGGCCTCGACGCCGATCTGACCATCGCGATGGACGAGCTGGGCGTCGACAAGCGCAAGCTCCCCCGCGTGAGCGGTGACATCCTCATCACGTCCTTCGACTACACACGCCCAATCAACCTCGTCAGCGATCTGAACGCCCTGGGCGGCGGGCGCTCGAAGCGCACCGAGGTCGAGGTCTACGATCCATCGCTCGACTCGCTGTGGCTCGACCTCCGCGTCCGCTCCGACGTCCCGCTGCGCATCCGCAACAACCTCATCGAGGCCCAGCTCTCGCTCGGCTCGGGCGCCCTGGTCGTCAGCGGCACCAACCAGCGCTTCGGCCTCCGCGGCGAAATGCGCACCCTTGCCGGCGGGCACTTCCGTCTCCCCTTCGGAAGCAACGTCTTCGACATCCGCCAGGGCGTCATCCGCTTCGACGATCCGACCCGCGTCGACCCCAACGTCGACATCGTGGCCGTCACCGAGTACCGGCGCAGCGCCGACAGCTCGACCTCGTCCTCCAGCAGCGGGCGCGCCGGAGCATCCTGGCGCATCACGCTGCACGCCTACGGCGCCGGCGACGATCTGAAGGTGGACATGACCAGCGAGCCCGCGCTCTCGCAAGAGGACATCGTGCTCCTGCTCACCATCGGCATCACGCGCGCCGAAGCCGACCAGATCCAGGCGGGAAATCTCGGCACGGGCGTGGCCCTGGAGGCCCTTTCGGCGCTCAGCGGGGCGTCGAGCGCGGTACGTTCGGCCATTCCAGTCATCGACGACTTCCGCTTCGGTAGCGCATACTCGGCGGCCACGGGCCGGACGGAGCCGATCATCACGGTGGGAAAGCGATTGACCAAGGACGTGACCGCGAACGTGTCGACCGGGTTCTCCGAGAACCGCGAGCTGCGCGCCAACATCCTCTGGCGCCTCAGCCAGAAGGTCAGCGTTCAGGGGTCCTACGACAACGTGAACAACAACGTCACCTCCACCGCCGTGGGCAACGTGGGCGTGGACCTACGTTTCCGTCTCGAGTTCGAGTGAGAGACCATCGGTGCGGCGCGTCCTCCTAGCCATCGTCCTCGCGCTCGCCGCCCCCGTCACGCTCCATGCCGAGGGGCCTGCGGTGCAGGTGCTCGTCCCGCCGCCGTCGCCGCCGCTCGGCGCCTCCAGCGTGGACCTCGGATCGCCGCCGGATCTCTCCCCGTTCGTCGGCAAGGCGGTCACCTTCGCAGAGATCGTCGTCGACGACGATCTCTGGGAAGACACCGTGGCACCGCCCATCACGAAGGCGCGCGCCGGCGACACCTTCACGCCGGCCCTCGCCCGCGCCGCGCTCCTCGAGGCCATGGACACGGGCCTCTTCGGCTCGGCGCGCGTCGACGTGAAGGAAGAACCCGGCGGCGTGCGCATCGTCGTCCACGGCGTGCCGCGCAAGATCGTCGAGTCCCTCGAGGTCGAGCTCCACGGCATGCCCCTCGAAGCAGACGAGATCCTCCGCGAGAGCGGCCTCGAGGAGGGAGCCGAGCTGGTTGGCTACGACGTACGCGCACGCAAGAAGCGCATCGAGGCCCTGCTGGCAAGGCACGGATTCCCCACCGCCCTGGTGCGCATCGCCACCCGCCAGACCGACCGCGCGACGCGCGTCATCGTGCTGATCGACGTGAAGCCGAACGCGCCGCGACTCCTGGCGCGACGCGTCCTCTATCCCATCGGCGCGGCGAGCGAGGACCTCGCCGGCCAGCTCGAGAGCTACGACGTCGACAAGGGCGAGCGTGCCGACGAGCCGGTCCTCGAGGCCGCCGACGTGACGCTCGAGACCAAGCTGCGCAACGCGGGCTGGTACGACGCGCGCGTCACCCACGACGTCGTCCTTTCTTCCGGGGTCGTCACACTGCGCGTGCGGGTCGACGCGGGCCCGAAGTACGTGCTCCGTTTCGATGGCAACGCCCACTACGACGCCGACGCGCTGAACGCCGCGCTGGGGACCGAGAACGACCCCGATCGCTCTCCGTTGCACCTGGCCGAGAAGCTCCACGGCTTCTACGAGGCCCGCGGGTGGCTCGACGCAGCCATCGCGCCCGAGCTGCGCGGCCTCCCGACGGAGCCCACGCGCTACGTCTTCTTCCACGTCGTCGAGGGGGCTCGCGTGATGGCCGTCGCGCGCACGTACCCGTGCCTCCACGAGGCCGACGTCAAGGCCCTCTCGGGCGGAGGGCCGCGCTCGGCGTCCGAGATCGGGCGCGAGATCGACAGCTACCTCGAGGAGGAGCTGCCCGGCGCGGATCTGATCCGGAACCCCGATCCGCGCGGCGTGGACGTCGTCCTCGGCGGCCCGCAGACGCCCCGCGGCGCGCAGCGCATCCCCACGGATCTGGATCCGAACCGGACCTTCTCGCCCGGCACGTACGACCGCGCCGCCGGCCACGTGCAGGAGCTCTACCGGAACGAGGGCTTCCTCGGCGCCCTCGTCGGGCCGGTGCAGGTGCTGAGGCAGCGCTGCGATCCGCGCTCCCCGCCCGGGACGTGCACGCCCCTGCCCTTCGACACCACGCCCCCGGACACCTGCGCGTACGAGCCCACCGGCGCCCCGCTCCCCACCAAACCCCTCGACGCCTCCTTCACGTGCGTCCCCGATCGCGATCACGGGATCACCTGCGAGGACCGCGTCTCGCTGCGCATCCCGGTGAAGCTGGGCCCCCGCACCTTCCTCCACGATCTCTCCTTCACCGGCGCGCGCTCCATCGAGGAGAAGAAGCTGGCCGAGGCCGCCGCGATCCGGCTCGGTGACCCGGCGAACATGGTGAAGATCGACGAGGCCAAGCGCCACATCATCGATCTCTACAAGGAGGAGGGCTTCTACTACGTCGACGTGCGCACCTCGCTCGAGCGCTCCCTCGACGCGACGCACGCGCGCCTGCACTTCGACATCAACGAGGGCGAGCGCGTCTACGTCGGGCAGATCCTCGTCCGCGGCAATCGCATCACCGACGAAGCCGTCATCCGCAAGCGCATCGCCCTCGTGGTGAACCAGCCGTTCCGAACGAGCGACGTCCGCAAGACGCAGGAGCGCGTGGCCACGCTCAACGTCTTCGGGAGCGTGACCGTGGCGCTGCAGAATCCGACCATCCCGGAGCACAGCAAGACCGTCATCGTCACCGTGGTGGAGAGCACACCGCAATACGTCGAGCTGCGGCCCGGCTTTTCCTCGGGCGAAGGCGTGCGTGTCGCGTTCGAATACGGGCACAAGAACCTCTTCGGATCGGCGACGAGCCTCGCCTTCCGCGCGCAGATCTCGTACCTCCCGGATTTTCTCATCGCGGACCCGAGCATCGCCGCCAACTACGCCGCGCTCTCCATCGCGGAACGCCTCGCAACGCGCGTATCGATCAGCCTCGGGCTTCCGAACGTGGGCCTCGGTCCGGTGGTCCGCGCGGGCCTGGACGCCGTGTATCTCCGCGAGGTGCAGCGCTACTTCACCATCTCGAAGGGGGCGCTCATTCCCTCCCTCTATTTCCGGGCCGCGCGGCAGGTCCTCGTCACGCTGTCGGCCAGCGCCGAGCTCAACGACCTGTTCGTCTTCAACAAGTTGACGCAGTCGGAAGCCATCAACCTGAGCGGCGGCAACCTGGACGTACAGCGCTTGCTCCGCGTGCCGGACGGTCAGAGCTACGTGGTCGCCCAGCGGGTCACCTTCTCCTGGGACCGACGCGACAGCAGCTTCAATGCCCACACCGGGACCTACCTCCTGCTGGGGGTCGAGCACGCGGACGCGATTCCGATGGCCGGCACCCAGGCGGACGAGGGCCATTTCCTGCGTCTCTCGCAGACCTTCAGCGGCTACGTCCCCATCACGACGAAGATCGGCCTCGCGCTCACGTTGCGCCTCGGGGAGATCATCCAGCTCGTGCCGACGTCACACACCTACCCGGATCGCTACTTCTTCATGGGCGGGTTCGACTCGATCAGGGGGTTCCAGCAAGAGAGCATGATCCCGCAGGACGCCGTGGACCAGATCAACGGGAGCGGGGGCAAGATTCAGCCGTCGGACATCGCCATCCGCGGCGGGAACCTGCTGGTGAATCCGCGCGCCGAGCTGCGCATCCCCATTGCCGGCCCGTTCGAGACCGTCATCTTCTTCGACACCGGCAACCTCTGGCAGAACGCGACCTACCCCTTCGAGCACGGCATCTCGATGCGCGCGGCAGCCGGCACCGGCATTCGGATCCAGACGCCCGTGGGTCCGCTGGCGCTCGACTATGGCTTCAACCTGATCAAGCAGTCCTACGAGGACATCGGCGCGCTGAACTTCGCGATCGGGCTGTTCTGAGCGACGATCAGCTGGCGGCGGCGGCCGGGCCGTGCACGCCGTTCGTGCCGCCCGGGGCGACCGGCTTGGCCGACTCGCGCACGCGGTAGATGGTCTTGCCGGTGGCGAAGTGCACCCACTCGATGGCGACCCAGACTGGGCCAATGGCGAGGTACTTCGGATCCTTCGTGAACGACGGCTTCTTTCCCTCGAAGGCGTGGCCCACGAACTGGAACGCCCACCCGACGCCGAACATCGAGAGACCGACCGGGGGGACGATGGGGATCACCGGCAGCGACGCCACGATGAGCGGGATGCCGATCATGTGCGTGAGCTTGTTGATGGGATGCTGGTGGTCTTCCGAGTACACCCGCATGTAGTCGTGGAAGGTCATCTTCTCGCTCATGGCGCAGGGAAGGTAGCAGATCGGCCAGGCGCGGTCAGGTCCGGACGGTCGGTCAGCCGGTTCCGCACGCACCCCTCCTTCGCTACGCCCGCCGTTCGGCGGGCTCCTTCATTGCTTCGCAATGAAGAGCTCGGAGCCTACGCTGCTTCCAATGCGGCTCGGGGTCTTCGGAGACATCCACGCGGAGCACGGGCGGGTCGAGGCAGCGCTCCGTCTCTTCGCGCGCGAAGGCGTAGATCAGGTGCTCTTCGTCGGTGACGTCGTCGACGGCGAGGGAGATCCCAACGCTTGCTTCGCGATGCTCGACGACGCGAAGGCGCTCGGCGTACAGGGCAACCACGAGCGGTGGCTCGCCGCGGGAACGATGCGCACGCTCCCCGGCTCGCACCTCCTCGAGCAGCTCGACGCGCGCTCGCTCCGGCTGATGCGCGAGCTGCCGAAGACGCGCGTGATCGAGACGCCGCGCGGCCGCTTGCTCCTCTGTCACGGTGTGGGCGACGACGACATGCAGCGCCTTCGACCCGACGATGACGACTACGCCATCCGCTGGAACGATCCCTTGCAGGCGCTGCTCCGCGAGGGGGTCCACGCCTTCATGATCGGCGGTCACACCCACGAGCGCATGGTGAGGGGCTTCGAGGAGCTCGTCGTGATCAACGCGGGCACGCTCGCGCGCGAGCAACCCGACGCAGGGGTGGTCATCGTCGACATGGACGCAGGGGAGGCCGCGTTCTACACGTTCGCCGGCGAGGCCCTCGTGCCCGCCGACGTGTGCCCGTTGCGACCCAGAGGCACCGGCATCGGCCTCAGCGGCTAGTGCTCGCGCCCTCGACCCAGTAGAGCGTGAGCCCCGCGGCGAAGCGGAGGCGCGTCGCGCTCTTCCGGCGCTGCAGCGTCGCAGGCGAGATCCGCCAGCGCACGCGCGTTCCGGGACAACGCTCCGACGGCTCGAGCTTCTCGGTGGGGACGCGGACCCCGAGGTTCACGTCGAGCGGCTCCTCCGACGGATCGACCAGGGCAAGCTCGCCGAGCTTGCTCGGCACGAGGCAGCCTTCGACCACGAGCTCGGCGCTCGGCTCGATCCACAGGTCCAGCAGGCCCTCCCCTTCGACGTCGCCGCGCGACGTCGCCATCGCCGGGCTACCGCCGGCCGCCGGCACCACTTGCCAGCGGCCCGCGGGCGCAGCGGGTCCGTTGCTCGGCGTGCCGAACGCGTGACGGAACGCGCGCGCGCGCGGGACGGCCCCGTCACGGCTCCAGAACTGCGGAACGTCGCTCCCCTCGCGCACGAAGATGCAGCCGAGGAGCACGGGCGCCTCGCCCAGGAAGTGAACCGCGTTGGTCGCGTAGAGCGCCATGAACGTGGGGTTGGTGCGGTCGTAGTCCCAGGCCGGCGAGTGGATGGGATCGTGCACGCGCAGCGCCGCGCGCTCCGCCTCGGTCATGTACCGGGGCGCCTCGAAGTCTCCGCAGCCGCGGTCCACGAAGGCCATGTCGGGCTTCTTCACGTCGTAGACGTAGTCGTAGTCGAAGCGGTTGTGGCCGATGACGATGCTCTCGTAGTGAGGCTGGTGCGCGATGTGGCGATCGTTCTTGCCGAGGACGTCGATGAAGCGAAGGTCCGCGGCGTAGAACGGGATGGTGCCTGCCGGGTAGACCGTCGCGCTGGAGCCGGCCGGCACGTTCGCCGTCATCCACTGCGCGGTCGTCACCGAGTTCCTCACCCAATCGCCGATGGGCGACTGGTGGCCGAGCTCGCCAAACGCCGTCTGCACGGGTGTCGCCGCAAGGGCGAGCGCAAAGAGCGTCAGCGTGACCGCCCGCGGGCTCGCGGCGCTGGCGCTACGGAGCGAGCCCAGCGACCGCGCGCCCGCCATGTAGAGGAGCGGCAGCGTGGGTGCGACGAAGCGGACGAACCAGAAGGTGTCGCCGCCGACGAACACCGCGTACGCGGACAGGGCGACGAACGCGACGAGGGAGCCCACGGCGATCGCCCGCTCGCGGCGCAGCGCCGTCGCGCAAAGGGCCAGGATGATCCACACCCCGTACAGCCACGCCAGGCGGAACCCGTACCCGCCGGTGCCCAGGGTCAGCCGATCGTGCAGCGCGAGCATCTTGAGGAAGTACGTGTTCGGGTACCACTCGCCGTAGTAGACGCGTCGAAACACGACGTGCGCGACGGGCAGCGCGACGACGAGGGGAAGCCCGCGGAGCCCAAGGCGCCGCTCGCGGAAGTGCCAGACCGCCGTCGCCGTCAGGATGAGCGCGGTGAGGGCGCCGTCGCTGCGAGCGAGGGGGAGCGCGGCGAGCAGGGCAAACGTCGGCAGCGGCGCGCCGCGGAGCATCGCGAGGATGCTCGCGGTGACGAGGAACGCGAGGAGCGACGTCTCGAGCCCGCTCGCCGCGAAGTACACCGTGTTGCAGTCGAACGTGAACGCGAGCGTCGCCGCGAGCGCGGCCCACGTCGGGCAACGCAGGCGGCGGAGGATCGCCAGCATCGACGCCGCCGTCGCGCCGACGAGCACGAAGTTCGACGACATCACGACGTACGGCGCCACGCGCGCGCTCACGCCGAGCCAGAGCGGCACCGCCATGAGAACGACCCAGAGTGGGTTGGTGTAGCCCTCGACCCGCTCTCCGGGGTTGTAGACGAGGCCGAGGTGGCTCTTCAGGTTGCTCGCGTAGCGAAGCGAGATCATCGCGTCGTCGTCCAGGCCCAGGTACGCGTGCCCGTTCACCACGATGGAGCGCGCCTCGATGAGACCTGCGAAGACGAGCGCGACCATCGGCAACACGACCAGGTAGGGACGCGCGAGCACCCACGCCGCTGCGCCGCCGAGCGCCGTGCGTGCGCGCCGCGCGTGAAGGAGCGCCCAACCGAACAGGAGCGCGCCGAGGCCGAGGCCCAAGAGCTGCGCGCGCCCGATCACCTGGTACGAGGCCTCGGGCGTGACGCCGCTGATGGCGTTGCTCTCGAGGATGTTCCCGGCCCGGACGGCCAGGAGGATCTCCTCGCGATTCGCGAGAACCGCCCACACGAGCAGCAAGCACGCGACCCCGCCGAGCGCGGAGGCGACGGCCCGCGCGCGGGCGCGAGGTGTGAGGCGTGCGCGCGGGATCGTCACCCGGGCCACGTACCATGTGTCCGCGGATACCGAGGCGCGATTTCGCGCTCCGCGCCTTCACGCCTCGCGGGTCGCGCGTGCCGGGGGCAATCCGCCTGGCTACTGCTGGACCACGCCGTCCGCGGCGTGCTTCATCGCGACGAGCGCGCCCTTGGGCAACTGCTTCGCGTCGGCGACCTCGCGACCTTTGCGGTCCATCGCGAGGAAGATCGGCGGGCGCCCGCGGCGCGCCTGGAAGTAGACGACGAGCAGCTCGTGGCTCTTGCTGCGCGAGAGCCACAGGTCGAAGGCCTGGGCTTCGTCCTTCCTGTAGAACCCCACCATCGCGGCGTGGGCCGCGTCGAGCGCCTCGCCTTCGACCTTGCCGTCGCGATCCACGTCGTCCTTCTCCTTCGCGAGCACCTTCCACGCCGCCTTCAGCGCCGCCGCCTCGGCGTCGCGCGAAGCCTTCACGTTCTTCGCGGTGCGCATCCCCACGCGCTCGCGCGTCGAGAAGCTCACGACCGGATCGCGCCGACGCTCGATCCGCGCGATCGCGATCCCGCTGGAAATCAGGCCGATCGCGAGCACGGCAGCGAGCCTCCGCTTGGCGCCCTCGGCGTGAAAGTGCACGACCGTTGTGGCAATCGGCATCACGAGCATCAAGACGAGCAGCGTCTCGACGACGAGCTGCGCCACGAGGACCACGAAGAACTCGCGCAGGCCGAGCTCGGGCCGCCAGGCGGTGAAGTACTGCCACACTGCGCCGCCCACGAGCATGGCCAGCGAGAAGAGCGTGTAGCCCTTGAAGAGCAGGAACTCGTCGCGCGCCTTCTTGACCGCCAGCCAGTACGGAAAGAGCAGCGGATAGAAGACGTAGTAGAGAAACGGCCGCGGCTTGTGCACGCGGTAGTACGCCTCGAAGGCGAGCTGGCCCTTCAACAGCTTCTGGACGATGGGCCTGCGCTCGGCGAGCCCGCGCACGGCCTCGCCGAAGAGGAACACGAAGAGCGCGAGCCCGATCATGATCAGCGCCCCCGTCACGGGGAAGAGCGCGGACGCGAAGACGATGAACAGCGGCGCGACGGCGAAGAACGCCAATCGGAGCGTGAAATCCCCTGCTCTCGTGAGGGCGTCCTTCACGATCCGGCTTGTAGCACGCCGCTAGAAATGCCGCAGATCCGGCATCAGCCGCTTCGAGATCACGATCCGCTGGATCTGCCCGGTGCC
>Ga0182021_10009930_pt1 | contig 11285 bp, 8 predicted proteins | sample 612E3MmetaG_FD_120493 | JGI IMG/M metagenome (GOLD analysis project Ga0182021, IMG submission 120493) | Permafrost microbial communities from Stordalen Mire, Sweden - 612E3M metaG (Illumina Assembly) | ecosystem: Environmental > Terrestrial > Soil > Wetlands > Permafrost | place: Sweden...
TCGAGCTCGAAATCCTTCTGCCACAGGACGAGGCTCGTGACCCGGCCCGACTTATCCTTAAAGAACTGGATGCGGATATAAGGATCGGTCGAATAGAAAAGGGTCTGGCCCTCAGCGTAGAATTTGGTTGAAGCCTGTCCGGTGGGCCGGATGACGAGATAATAGTCGATCCAGGTCACGTCCAGGGCATAAGACGGGTTGACCTCAAAATGTCCGACGAATTCCCGATAGGTGTCGGGTGTCAGCCGCAGGACGTCTTTCTCCACAGGCTTGTAATGGGGCCATTCGTAGGCAGCCGAGGCGGCCGACAGGATTTCCTCCTCCAGGATGTCGCCGTTGTCGCTGTTGCTGAGCAGCACGATCCCCTGCCCCTTGGCCGGATAGACAACGAAAGCGGCGGCATAGCCCGAGGTCTTTCTTTGAACATGGAAATTGATCTCGTCGCCTTGCCCGTCGGCCAGGAATCCGAAGCTGAAATTCTCGATCTGGGGGGCCAGCAGGACCCGCGCCGCGGCCGGGGATAAAAGCCCCCCCGGCTCACCCATGGCCTCGCGCATGAGGCGGCAGAGAAAAACCGCGAAATCCGAGGCTGTCGTCCACAGCCCCTTGGCGGCGGTCTCGGGATATCTCCGCCAGCGGCCCGGCAGGGCCGCCCCCTCGCGGGTGTGGCCTACCGCCGCACCGGCGGCCCGCGCCTCGTTCAAGTCCGCGGCGAAAAACGTGTTCTTCAATTCGAGCGGATCGATGACCGTCTGCTTCATCAGGGCCTCGAAAGGCATTCCGGCCGCATCCTCCAGGACCTGTTGGACCAGGGCGTAGCCGCCTTCGCTCATCCAGGCCTTGCGGTTCGCTTCGAACCGCGACGGCGACCAGATCGGGGCATTTTTAGCCGGCTTGAGTCCCGACAGGACTTGAGGAATCGTCGGCATGGATTCGTCCGGCCCATAGCCCTCCAGGATCTGTTCCGACAGACCGGCGCTGTGGGTCAGAAGCATGCGCAAGGTCAGGCGGCCGCGCGGCAGGGCGACGTCGGCCGGCCAAGTCCACGATTTCAGCCGCCCGCGAACGTCTTCGTCCAGATCGATCGTTCCTTTTTCCGCCAAGCGGAAAGCGGCCGCCGCGGTCATCATCTGGCTGAGCCCTCCGGCCTGCAGGATCGTCTCCGCTTTCAGCGGCCGGTGCATCTGGCCGTCGGCCTCACCGTAAACCGCGGTCCATTCGACGGCGTTTTGATCGAAGGCGCACAGACTGACCCCGGGGACCCGGTAGAAGGCCAAGCGACCTAAAAGACCCATCTTTTCGGGCTGAAGGCCTTTCAGATAAACGGCCCGCATCAGGCTTCGCTCGACCATGCTGCGGCGTTTCCTGGCCAAGGCGCCCCGGGCGTCACAGCCTGCGGTTCCGGCCAGGATGAGGATGAGCCCGGCGGCAAGCCAGCGGCGGGCGTCTCTGCGGCGAATAAGAAAACCGGGCATGTCCAACTCCCTTAATTCAAGGGTTCGGCTTCATTTCAGGCGGATCTCATCGATCCACAGTGTGAACGGGCCGGGGTCGTTGACCGCGCCAAAGAAAATCATCATGATGTCGGTGCCGTCGAGGCCGAGTTCCTGGAAGGTCACCCCGTATTCCTTCCAATCGGGACCGGCCGTGAAGATCTTGCTCACGGGCCGAAACCCCCGGCTTCGGGCGAAAAACTCGATCGCGCAGGGACGCGCGGTTCCCTTGGCCCAGAAAACGATCCCTTTCTTGGCCCCGAGGTTGGCCGGGGCCATGACCGTCACGCCCGGCGAGAAGGCTGCACCGGCCCAGGCGAAGGCGGCGCCGGCCTTGATTTCACCGCTGATCTTAAGGGCGCCTTGGGTGTCTTTTGCGCCGCCAGCCGCCATCAGCGACCTCCCCGCGTTTTCAGGATGAACGAGGCGATATCCTCAACAACTTGGGAAGCGACGCTGCCGTGCTTCGACTGGTATTCCAGGGGGGACGGGGGCCCCTCCGCCTCGAAAAACAGATGGTTGCACTTGGGATAGAGCTGAAATTCGACGCCCGGCCGACCCTCCAGGGCTTTCTTCCAATTTTCGAAGTCCTCGGTCGTGACCTGGTAATCCCGGGCCCCTTGCAGGATCAAAAACGGCCGGTCCATGAATTTCGCCGTTTCCGGCGGGTAGTATCCGCGCAGGTCGAGCCAGTACGCCGGAGGAGCGTTGAAGATCATCGGCTTAGCCGCTCCGCGATCGCCGTCCTTTAACGCCTTGACCTGGGCGGCCTGGGCCTTGAGCGCTTCGATCTGGCGGGTCTCGTCGGCGGAAATCTGTCCGCCCAGAGCGTAGATATACGTCATTTGCTGGACGATCGTGTCTTCCATCTTCCGGGTCAGGCCCGCCATGCTGATGAATCCGGCCGGGGCGAGATCCCTCGCCGCCAAGGCGATCCGCGGGATGAGCATGCCCCCCAGGCTATGGCCCAGGATGAAAATGCGGCGGCCGTCGATCCGCGGCGTTTTTTTCAAAAGCCGGACGGCTTCAATCGCGTCGTCGATCGTCTCCTCCTTAACCGTCAGAAGAGGCAGACGCGGATCTTTGACGATCTTTTCCCCGTAGACGCGCGAGCGCTTGTCATAGCGGAGAACGGCGATGCTCCGCGAGGCCAAACCCCAGGCCAGGTCCTTAAACGGCTTGTTCGGGCCGATGGACTCGTCGCGGTCGTTCGGCCCCGAACCGTGGACGAGAACGAGCGCCGGAAACGGGCCGTTTCCCTTGGGCAGGGTCAACGTCCCGGGCAAGGCCCATTCTCCCGACCCGACCGTGACGTCGCTTTCGGCGAAGCGCTCCGGCTCGGCATAGGAGGGAGGTTCGTATCGGGCCGGCGGAAGAGAGGGGATGAACTGAAACCCGGCGATCTTCTTGTCCTTGTCGAAGACGATACGGGCGTCGAGCGTCTGTCTCTCGAATTCGCAGGTCAGGAGGACTATGTCATAGGACCCCAGAGTGTCACGCCGGGCCCCCGTCTGCCGCTTAAACGGACTCATCTGGGCGGGGGCCGCTTTCCAGAACGCGGCCAGCTTGTCCGGCCCGGAGAGCTTGAGCATCGTGGCGTCGAAATCCCTGGCGGCGGCCTGGAAATCATTTTTTTCCAAAGCTGTCAGGAAGGCTCGGGCTTTGATGATAAGCTCGTCTTCCGGCGCCTGAACGGCGCCCGCGGCGGCCGCGGAAGACAAAACCAGCGCCGCGAGAATGAGCCTGGAGAATAAAATTTTCATGATAACCTCTGAATCGACACTATAGCGGAAATCCCGCGGCGAGTGAATATCGCCTTTTCCCCGCGGGCCGCGGAGCCCAGGATAAACCCTGACGCTGCGTCCGGGTCAAGTCGGGCCGGCGGTTGATTCTCCGGCGCGAAAAGGCTATAAGAAAACCCGGTTGGGAAACAAATCTTGCAGCGGACCGTCCTGCGCCTCTCGCTTCTCCTCGGGTTGCTCCTTTTCGTTTTTGCCGTTTGGCGGAGCGGCCCCCGGGAGATGCTGGCCGCTTTGGGCCGCTTGAGCATTCTCCAATGGGCCGTCTTGGCCGGACTGCGGCTCGTTTATTGGCTTCTGCGGACCTTCAATTGGAAACAGGTCTTCGACCTCTATGAGGCCCGCCAGCCGTTCCATCGCCTCTTTGAAGCCCGCATCGCCGACAATGCCGTGGGGTTCATCACTCCCTCGGCCATGCTCGGCGGGCTGCCCGTCCGGGCTTTGCTCCTGCCCGGCATCGACCGCCGCCGCGTCTTCGCCTCGGCCGTTCTGGATAAAACAATCGAGATATTCACCCTGGCCGCCGCTACCGCCTTGGCCATGCTGGCGGCCATGGCCGTCCTGCCCATGGACGGATCGGCCCGCCTGATCTTCGGCCTGTTCGTCGTTCTGGCCGGCACCCTCTGTCTGGCCCTGCTTCTTGGGCAGAGAAGGGGTTTTTTTCTGGGTCTTTTCGACCTCCTGGCCCGGCTCGGAATGCGGCCCCGATGGCTGGAGAGGAGCCGGCCCGCCCTGCGGGAGATCGACGAGACAATTGCCGGCTTCCATCGCCATCACCGGGCCGCGATCCCTGCCATCGGCTCGCTTTACCTGCTATCTTATTTTGTCTGGGCTTTTGAAATCGACATGACCTTGCGGTTCCTCGGCGCCCCGGGCTTGACCATCGTCAAGAGCCTCCTCGTCGTGTCTCTGGGAAACGCCGCTCTTCTTCTGCCCGCCGTGCCCGCTGCGCTGGGAGTCTATGAATTGACCAACGTGGGCGTCTTTTCCGTCCTGGGCTGGCCGGCCGGACTGGCCATCGCCTTGTCCGTCATCCGGCGGCTTCTCGCCCTGGCTTGGACGGCGGCCGGATTGGCGGTCCTGGGTTTGCGGAGAAAAAATATGGCGCCCCCGAAGCGGACCGAGACGGTCTAAGCGGACGGAGGCCTTTTCTCACGCGCGGGGCGAATATGGAAAAAAATAACGATGACGACGAGGATGCTTGCGGCCATGGAAACGGCCAGGACATAGATCCCGATATCGATGCGGTTCAGAACGCCGAAGACGCACAGCAGAGCCATGAGCCAGGCCCGGTTTTCGCCCGCTTCGCCCTGGGCCGCGTCATGGCGATAGTTTTTGATCAAATAGAAGAGCGTTGTCAGAAGAAAGAACCCGGCCGTACCCAGGAGTCCCAGGATGATCATTCCGGTCCGGCCCGAGGCGGCATAATAACCCAGGACCGCTCCGGCCAGGAGGAAAAACTCATCGACCCGGTCGAGCAGGAGATCGAGCGAGGCGCCGTATTCGCTGCTCTGGCCGCGGCCTCGGGCCAGCATTCCATCCGCGCAGTCGACGATCGAAGACAGTTGGGCCAGCGCTCCGCCCAAGGCGAAGGACCAGGCCCGTCCGAGGTAAAAAAGATAAGCCCCGGCCATGGCCAGGCCGAAGGCCGCCACCGTGACTTGGTTGGGCGTGACTCGCGTTTTGAACAGGGCCCGGACGAGCAGGCCGGCCAAGGGCCGGTTGACGACGCGGTTGATGGCCAAAGCTCTGGGCGCGTAGCGGTCGTCCCGCTTGGGGCCGACCGCTTTTTGGTAATCGTATTCAGAGTTCGAGCCGGGAGGCGACGCTGCGCTGGGCATGGGCAAAATCCTCGGGCGTGTCGATCTCGACCCAGGGCCGACCGTCCGTGCCGACGAGCCCGAACGTCCGGCCGCGGTCTTCACCGCAGACCATTTCGAATCCTTTTTCAAAAAAATGCATGCGTTCGCCCCGGCCTTCGAGCTCCTCATAGGCCCAAAGCAGGTCGGGCAGGGTGTCCCGCCCGATCTTGTAGACGCCGATCGCCTCGCCAACGCAGTCGGCCGGATCGATGTCCTTGCCTATCCGGACGACGCGTCCACTCCGGGCCACGACTTTGACCTCCTCGGCGTTCAGGGCGATTTCCCTGTCGATAACCACGCCATTGGATTCCGGCGAGGCGATGAGGTCGGCCAGGAGGCCGGGGTGGAAGAGGACGTCGCCGTTGATCAGGATGACATCAGAGGAAACGTCCCGCAGAGCCAGGTGGAGGGAAACGGCGGTGTTGGTGGCGGCGAAGTCCGGATTGGCCACGAATCGGACTCCTTTCCAACCGCCTTCCCGGACGAAGGCCTTGATCATGTCCGCCTTGTAGCCCGTGACCAGCAGGGCCTTCCGGATCCCGCAACGGGACAGGTTGTCCAGGCAGCGGCCGAGAATCTCCCGCCCTCCGACCCGCAGGAGGCATTTGGGCCGAAGGTCGGTCCACGGCCGGAGGCGGCCACCCCGCCCGGCGCACAAAACAACGGCAAGGAGATTTTTTTCGGGCATGGATGCGAGGCTATTATGTCCATTCCGAAGGAAAAATCAAAAGTATTCTTGTCCGTTCGCCGTTTACATCTTCCAAGTGCCGGCCACGAGCAGATTGGTCCCGCTGATGCGGTCGGCTTTCTCCGAAACGAGGAAACGGACGGCCGCCGCGACGTCGGCGAATGTCCCCAGCGATGCCGCGTTCCGGTCGACGCCTCTGGGAAGGACACCTCCCCGCAGGAGCCCGGGCGAAACCATGTTGACGGTGATGCCCGTCCCCATCTCCCCCGCCGCGGCCGTCCGGGTCAGGAGAAGGAGCGCGGTCTTGGCCGCGGCATAAGGCAGAATCCCCGGAAAGGCCGATAACTGCTCGGCCCGTCCATAGCCGATATTGATGACGCGGCCCCAGCCGCGTTTACGCAAACCCGGCAGAGCAGCCTGGAGACAGCCATAGGCGGGGTAGAGATTGCCTTTGAAGGCCGCGTCCCAATCCTCGGTAGTCAGCCTGTCCCAAGGTTTTTGGAAAAATGGCCCAATGTTATTGACCAGGATATCGAGGCGGCCTAAGCGGCGCTCCACCGCGGCGATAAGGCGGACCGGGGAGCCCTTGCGGGCCAAGTCGGCGGAGAAAACGGCGCCTTCCGCACCCTGCGCACGGACGGCGGCGGCCGTATGCCCGGCGCCCGCCGCGTTTCTCCGATAATGGACACCCACCGCGCGGCAATCGGACGCCAGGACGACGGCAATCTCCCGCCCCAATCCGGCCGAGGCGCCGGTGACCAGGGCAACGGCTTCTTTTCGCGTATCCATGTCTCTTCCTTGCCGTTAGTATGGCCGATCCGCGGTTTGATTTCAAATAGGGGGCTATGCTATAAAAATGGGCTTGCCGCGCATTCCTAACGCCATCGTCCGAGGTCGCCTGATGACAACGATGAACCGCATCCTCATGACCGGAGCGTCCGGACAGATCGGATCCGAGCTCCTCAAGGTCCTTCGTCGCAAGCACGGCGGGCCCAACGTCTTGGCCACCGACATCCAGGTCCTGGCTGCGGCGGAGCTCCGCGATTCCGGCCCCTTCGAATTCCTCAACGTCACCGACGCCAAGCGCCTCGACGATCTCCTTGGCTCTTACCGCATCGATACCATCTACCATCTGGCAGCCATCTTGTCGGCCACGGGCGAGAAGAATCCCCATCTGGCTTGGGATGTCAACATGAACGGCACATACAACGTCCTGGAGGCGGCCCGCAACCGCAAGCTCGTCCGGGTTTATATCCCCTCCTCCATCGCCGCCTTCGGCCCCGAGACGCCGCGGAAAAACACTCCTCAGGAGACTGTCTTGCGGCCCAAGACAATGTATGGCCTGACCAAGGTGGCCGGCGAGCTTCTGGCCGAATACTACGTCCGCCGTTTCGGCGTGGATGTCCGCGGCAGCCGCTTCCCCGGCATCATCAGCCACGAAACCCTGCCCGGCGGCGGGACCACGGACTACGCCGTGGCCATCTTCTATGAGGCGGTTAAATACAAACGTTATACCTGTTTCCTGGGCGAGGACACCAGCCTGCCGATGATGTATATGCCCGATTGCCTCAAGTCCGTCCTGGACCTGATGGATGCCGATTTCGCCGGGCTCCGCCACCACGCCGACTTCAATCTGGCGGCCATGAGCTTCACGCCGGCCGTGCTGGCGGCCGAAATCCGCAAACATATCCCGGAATTCAGCATCGATTACAAACCCGATTTCCGCCAAGCCATCGCCGATTCCTGGCCCATGTCCATCGACGACACGGCCGCTCGCAGGGAATGGGGCTGGAAGCCCGATTATGACCTGGCGGCCATGACCAAGGATATGCTGGACGTCCTATCCAGACGGAAGGCCGCCGGAACGCTCAATTACTGAGAACGGCGGACACCCTCGGAATTTCACGACCAGGCCCGCTCCGGGGAAAGACCGTCTCAACGATCTGCGGGTCGAGAATCATCCCGATCCGATCGCCGAGATCAAGCGCCTCATCCGCGGGAAGATCCTTCGCCGGCCCGTTCAATCCGTCTTTTGGAGGCTGATGCCCCGGTAGTATTTCTTTAGTATCTCTTCATAGGAGGCGCCCTTCTGGGCCATGCGGAAAGCCCCGACTTGGCAGAGTCCGACCCCATGGCCCCAGCCTTTGCCCGAGAAGACAAAGACGGCCACGCGTCCATCCGGGGCCAGCTGCCGGTCGACGACGAAAAGATTGTCGCGCAGATTCAGGACCTGGCGGATCTTGAGGCCGCGGACCTGGATCTGGCTCTCCTGCCCGACGATGGTCATTTCCAGCACCCGACGCGAAGCGCCTCGTTTGCCGGGGACGATGTCGATGAGCCGGCCGATGGGATAGTACTGATTGAGGCGGGTTTCCAGATCGTCACGGGAGATGCGCGTCTGCCAGCGATGGAACTGCGAAGTGTAATCGAGAACATTGCCGACGGGGGCGGAAACGATCTGGAGGAAGCGGACCTTGCCTTCGCGCTCGACCCATTTCACGATGTCGCCCGCTTCCAGATCGAGCGAGGAGGTTGGAGCCGCCGATCCCTCCAGCTCCCGAAAAAGCAGGAGAGAGGACGTCAGCTCATACTCCTTGTCCCCGCCGTCCGCGTGGACCGTCAGGCGGCCCTCTTTGAGGCCGTGGATCGTCCCTTGTCCGGAAAAGTCCTTGTAAGCGGACAGGACTTTGTAAAGGTAATAGGCCGCTTCCGCCTTGGTCGGCCGGCGGTTCCGGTCGGTCAGATTCTCGGAGGCCGGATAAATGCCGGAGACGATGAAGTAGGCCAGAGGACCGCGTTCCTCCGGCTTCAGGCCGGTCGCGCCGTCCAAGACGTGGTCGGCCTCCGTCTTGAGCATGAGATTGTCCACCCGGTCCTTCCAATCGAAGTCCTCGGCTAAAAGTCTGGCCAGGCTCGGAAAATCGAGGAGCGCCGCTTCGGACCCGGCCTTGTCGGCTTTCTTGCCCAACAAAGCCGCCGCCCGGCCCGCCCAGCTTTGGACTTCGGCTGTTTCGGCGGATTCGTTCCAGGACGCGGCGGCGCTTTCTATGGGCAGGACATCGAGCGCAGCCAGGTAAGCCAGGTTTTGGGAAACGGCCCGTCCGTTCACCAGGACGGGGGGGAAGATGAGCGGACTCTTGACCGTCCAGGCCGCATCCCGTTCGTCGACGCACTCGGTGCTCTTGAGGTACGGCATGGGCGCGCCCTCGAACATGGCATCGACGTCCTCGGTCGCGCCGCCGCAGGTGCTCATATAAAGGGCATTGATCAGTTTGCCGCCATAGACTGCGACTTCCCCACGGGTTTCCTCGACGGCCCGGCTGCTGAGAGGACTCTCGGCGCTCAGCCCAAGATAGACCTGGGAAGCCGGGGTGGCCAGAAGGTCAAAACCGAGGTCCGAAAATTGGCCGAGGTTCTTCAGGGCATAGGTTCGGGCGGCAATCGCCTGGGCTTTCTGGGCCTCGATCTCGTTGAAATAGGACGGCGGAAGCTCCCCCGGCAGAACGCCCTTGAGGTATTCTTCCAGGTTCAGAATGTTGACCAGGATGAGGCCCTTGCGGCTCCCCCGGAGGACGAAGATCCCGCGGTAATTGCGTCCGCCGTAGGACAGATAGCATTCAGTCGTGGAGGGAATGAAATAGAGGGAGGAATCGGCGCTCAGGTTGATGAGCTGATCGTTGACCGTGACCCAGCGAGGATGGTTCTCGGCGGCGAAAACCTCTTCGCGAATGATCCAGGCCTCGCGCACGCCCAAGGCGTTGATCTTCTTGATAAAGGCCAAGGCGTCGCCGCGGGTCAGGAAATCGCCGGCCCGGACTTGGAAGGCCCCATCCGCGCCCGATTCCCCGTCCTGGGTCACCAGGACCCGTTGGGAGATTTTTTGACGCAGGGACTTGACCGCCACGTCGGCGTCTTCCCGCTTGCGGAACTGCCCGGTCTGGACAAGGAATTTCTCGCTCAGCCTGTCCTGGCGGCCCTGGACATGGGCCTCGGCGGCATCTTCGGCCAGGAGCTTGTAAGCCCCGCTGACCTGATAGATCTTCATGCCCGAAGAGGACCGGATCAGGATATCCTCCACGTTCAAGCCCAAGGCGATGCGGATGACGGGTTTGGCGATCGGGAAACCCTGAAAAAAGAGGTTTTCCTCGCCGAATTCCTTCGGCTGGCCGGCGATGAAATACAGAAACAGAAAAGCCAGCAGGAGATATTTATGGTGGCGGGTCATCAATATCGGCATTAAGCGACCTCAGGCGCAACGCGGGGCTTCGTCCCGCGGGGCGGCATTGCAAGCGTCGGCATTCCGTTTTTCAACAAAATATATGGCTCTCCAATCCGATTTATACAAGATATGGGGGCTGTTGCTGATTGAGGGACATTAATCATATCGGAACGGTGTAGGCTTGTCAACCCCCCCGGCCGTTTTGACTTTTCCTCCGATTCAGATATAATCACCCCCTTCAAATTCAAGAACGAGGTCGATCGATGTCGAATATCGGATCTTATGATGATCGGCTCAAGGACTTTTCATGGTCGATCGCCGAACGGGAGCTGGAATACACTCCCGGCGGAGTCCTCAACATCGGCTGGTACTGCTCGGACCGCATCTGCCTCCAGGGACACGGCGCGAAGACCGCCCTGCACTGGGAAGGCATGGGCGGTGTGGAAAAGAATTTCTCCTACGACGACATCCGCCGGGCCGGCAACACCATCGGCGCCTTTCTGCGCAGACTGGGTATCCGCGAGGGCGAACGCGTCTGCTTGTTCATGGACAAGGTCCCTGAGCTCTATGTCGGCGTCCTCGGCATTCTGAAGATCGGGGCCATTGCCCAGCCTCTTTTTTCCGCTTTCGGCGACGAGTCGCTTTTCGTCCGGCTGGAAAACGCCCAGACGACGGCCGTTATCACCCAGAAGAAGCACGCCCCCAAGGTCCGCAAAATCCTGGACAAGCTGCCCTTCCTCAAGCACCTCATCATCGTCGATCACGACGGCAAGGCCCCTCTCAGGGAGCGTGAAGTCGCCTTCTCCCTGGAGAAGGCCGCGCCGGTCGAGCATCTGGACGTCGTCCCCACGCTGGCCGAATCGCCTTCCCTCCTCCATTACACCTCCGGCACCACCGGTCAGCCCAAAGGCGTCAAGCACGTCCATTATTCGCTCATCGCCCAATACCTGACGGCCAAGTGGGTCCTGGACATCCGGCCTGACGACATCTACTGGTGTACGGCCGACCCCGGCTGGGTCACCGGCACTTCTTACGGCATCATCGGCCCTTGGAGTCTGGGCGTGACCCAATGCGTCATGGATAGCGGCTTCTCGGCCGAAGCCTGGTACAAGTTCATTGAAAAGCACCGGGTCACCAATTGGTACTCCGCACCGACGGCCATCCGCTCGCTGATGAAGGCCGGCGACGAAATCATCAAAAAATACGACTTGAGCTGCCTGCGCA
>Ga0182021_10009931_pt1 | contig 11285 bp, 8 predicted proteins | sample 612E3MmetaG_FD_120493 | JGI IMG/M metagenome (GOLD analysis project Ga0182021, IMG submission 120493) | Permafrost microbial communities from Stordalen Mire, Sweden - 612E3M metaG (Illumina Assembly) | ecosystem: Environmental > Terrestrial > Soil > Wetlands > Permafrost | place: Sweden...
AGTAAAGTTCTCAAATTTAGGGTGTGAGCGTGTCCAAGCACGAACACACCCTAAATTTGGAGTTTTTCATGATCGGGATTTTAATAGAAACTGATATAATCGCTGACTATGATTGATTTCCTCAACAAATGGAAAGAGGGTCTGGAAAGGACCCGCAAGGTGGCGTTTGGCCGCATTGCCACCCTTTTTGGCGCGACCCAGATCACCGATCAAACCTGGGACGAGCTGGAAGCTATCTTGATCCAGGCCGACCTTGGCATTGAGACAACCCAGGCCATCATCACTGCCCTACAGAAAAAAGTGAGCAGTGAAGGATATACCCGTTCCGAAGACCTGCAGCAATGCCTGCGCCAGGAATTGATCGATCGCATCGCCCCGCCTCCGGTGATCGACCTAAACGGGATGCATCCAGCCGTTATTCTCCTGGTCGGCGTCAACGGGTCGGGAAAGACCACTACCGCCGCAAAACTTGGCAAGCAGTTTGCCAATCAAGGCAAAAAAGTGCTGCTGGCTGCCGCCGATACCTACCGGGCCGCGGCAGTCGACCAGCTTCAGGTATGGGGCGATCGCCTGGGATTACCGGTCATTGCCGGGCAGCCAGGCAGCGATCCCGGCGCAGTCACTTATGATGCCATTCAAGCCGCTGTTTCCCGAAAAATGGATATTGTACTGGTCGACACGGCCGGCAGGCTGCATACTCGCTACAATCTAATGGAAGAATTGAAAAAAGTCCATCGCGTTTCGGGCAAAGCGCTTCCCGGTGCTCCCCATGCCACCTGGCTGGTCCTGGACGCCACCACCGGTCAAAATGCTCTCCAACAGGCCCGTGCTTTTAAAGAAGCGGTGAAAGTGGACGGCATCATCCTGGCTAAACTGGATTCATCAGCCAAGGGCGGTATGGCGTTTGCCATCCAGCAGGAATTGGGTTTGCCCATCCTTTACGCCGGGTTAGGTGAAAAGCCGGAAGATCTGCAGCGTTTTGACCGTGAAGCATTCGTCGATGGAATACTGACCCAAAAATAGGCTTTGATCTGGAGGATTTATGCAAGACCTGGTTTCACGTTTGAGCGCTGCCGCTCAAAACATCTCTCAGCTTATGGTGCATCTTTGACTTCCCTGCCAAGGAAATAGAGCTTCGAGAACTGGATAAAAAGTCTGAAGATCCTGATTTATGGAATACCCCTTCAGACGCCCAGAAGATTATGAAACGCCTGGCCGATCTCCGCTCTGAAATCGATGGGTGGAAATCGCTTCAAAAATTAACTCAAGATTCGCTTGAGTTGGCTGAGATGGAAGACGAAAGCCTGGCTGCTGACCTGGAAATAGAAACGGCGGCGATAGAAAAAGAAGTCTCCGTTCGCGAGTTGAAAACGCTGCTCTCCGGACCCTACGATAAAGGTAACGCCCTATTGGCGATCAATTCCGGGGCGGGTGGCACCGAAGCCATGGATTGGGCTGCTATGCTGGAACGCATGTACCTGCGCTGGGCCGAAAAACGCGGCTATTCCACTGAAATCCTGGACTTCACCGAAGGGGAAGAAGCCGGGATTAAGAGCATCACTATCGCCGTGAATGGCCTGTATGCCTTTGGCTATTTGCGTGCTGAAAAAGGGGTACACCGCCTGGTGCGCCTTTCTCCCTTCGATGCCGCCCACCGTCGCCATACCTCATTTGCCCAGGTAGAGGTGCTGCCAGAAGTCGCGGATGACTCGATCATTCAGATCAACCCAGAGGATATTCGCATCGACGTCTTCCGTTCCTCCGGCGCCGGTGGCCAAAACGTACAGAAGAACGCCACAGCTGTACGCATTACCCATATCCCTAGCGGTTTGGTAGTATCTTGCCAGAATGAGCGCTCTCAAATTCAGAACCGTGAAAATGCCCTGCGTGTTTTACGCGCCCGCCTGTTGGAACTCAAGCAAGAAGAACAGGAAAAACAACTTGCCGAAATGCGCGGTGAGTTCATCAAGAATGAATGGGGAAGCCAGATCCGCTCTTACGTTCTCCATCCTTATCAGATGGTGAAGGACCACCGCACTGAATATGAAACTGGGAATACCCAGGCAGTGCTGGACGGCGAAATTGATGAATTTATCGAATCCTATTTGCGCTCAAGCCACCCTGTGACGAGGGCAAACTAATAAAAAAAGCCTCAGCAATGAATACTGCTGAGGTAATTTTTTATTGGTACCTGATTTAATCCAGGATTCTGGCCAGTTCGAACAAATTTAAGTCGATGGTCTTTTTGCTGGTGGCAACCACTTCCAACGGAGTGGTCTTCATCTCGCCTTTGACCAAACCGGCCAGGACGCCGTACTCGCCGTGCGCCATATAGTCGGTTGCAGCCGCGCCAAGCCGGCTGGCTAAAATACGGTCGAAGGCGCTCGGGGTTCCCCCGCGCTGGACGTGCCCAAGAATAGTCATACGCAGGTCGAAGCCAAGGCGGTCTTTGTGGGCCTGAAAATATTCGTCCAGTTTAGCCGCATTGTAAGTGGCGCCCTCGGCTACCACGATGATGGCGTGAGCTTTACCCCTCCGGTAAGCAGATTGGAGAATTTGGGCCAGTTCCTCCGGGTCAGTTTCCACTTCGGGGATCACGCAAGCTTCGGCACCGCCGGCGATTGATGCCATCAGCGCCAGGTAACCGCAGCCGCGTCCCATCACTTCGAGTAAGAAAGCCCGCTGGTGTGAGGTAGCGGTAGTCTTCAGCCGGTCGATGGCTTCCAGGGCAATATTCAAGGCGGTATCGACGCCAATGGTCATTTCTGAACCGTAAAGGTCATTATCGATAGTGGACGCCACGCCGACGACAGGGAAACCCAATTTGCTCAGCGCATAAGCCCCGGTCTGCGACCCGTTTCCACCGATAACAATCAGGCCATCGATCCCTGATTCATTCAATCTGCGGATCGCCTTAATTTGTCCATCTTCGGTTCTAAATTCAGAACTGCGCGCACTGCCCAGGACTGTTCCCCCTTTTTGAAGGATTCCACCTACATCTCGGGCGCCCATCAGGTTCATTCGTCCGTTGATCAGTCCTTCATAGCCCTGCGAGACCCCGTAGACTTCCCACCCTTTACCAATTCCAGTGCGTACCACCGCCCGGATCGCAGCATTCATTCCTGGGGCGTCACCGCCGCTGGTCAGTACCGCAATTCGTTTCATACTTCCTCCCCAAAGAGTTTTAATTCATAGTTAGTACATCGTAACCATTTTATCATAATCACTTTTTTGATTGCCCTTTCATTAAAGAGCTCTCTGGGATTTGCCGTGGCAGGTCCCCGGATTTAGGGGTGTCATAGCACCCTTAAATCCGGGAGTTCACCACATGGATTTCCAAAGAACTCATTTAAGCGTTTTTTTTTGTTCAATTGCTGATCAGGATGACACAATGGTGCAGAAGTCCGGTCATATAGCAGTGTTCTCGCTCACGACTATTTGGTAAAATTCATTGGGATTGAACCGTTTCGAAATTTCAGATAGAAAATAAAATATGTAAGGAATGGTAATGGAAGAATATCGGATCAAGCAGCACCCCATTTTACCTATTCCCGAACGCCGGCCGATTGAATTTTACTGGCGAGACCAGAAGCTCAATGCTTATGAAGGCGAAACAATCGCTTCTGCTCTTTTTGCGAATGGGATCCGGATTTTCGGCCATCATCCAAAAGATGGCTCCCCCCAGGGAATCTTCTGCGCCAATGGGCAGTGCGCCCAATGTATGGTGCAGGCCGGGCAAACCCCGGTGAAAGCTTGTGTGGAAGTGGTTACGCAGGGATTACGGGTCAACCCGGTTGAAGGACTGCCGGTTCTACCCCTGGAAAGTGAAATCCCTCAATTCAAAGAAATTACCGAATTAGATATCCCGGTTTTAATTATCGGCGGGGGACCGGCAGGACTTTCTGCTGCCATCGAGTTGGGCAAGCTGGGTGTACACACCTTATTGATCGATGACAAACACCATCTGGGTGGCAAACTGGTCCTGCAGACTCATCGTTTCTTCGGCTCGACCAACGCCGTGTATGCAGGCACGCGCGGAATCGATATTGCCACTCGCCTTGCAAGAGAAGTGAACAATTTTCCTTCGTTCCAGATCTGGTTGCAGAGCACTGCCCTGGCCGTTTTCAGCGATCAAAAAGTCGGTATTCTAAAGCATGGCAGCGAATATGTGATCGTAAAGCCGGAGGTGCTCCTGGTGGCAGCCGGCGCCCGGGAAAAATTCCTGGCTTTCAGTGGGAATACTCTTCCGGGTGTGTATGGCGCCGGGGCATTTCAGACCCTGGTGAATCGCGATTTGATCCGCCCATCAGAAAAGCTTTTCATCGTTGGAGGAGGAAACGTCGGGTTGATCGCCGGGTATCATGCCTTGCAGGCCGGTATCCAGGTGGTCGGGGTGGTTGAGGCTTTGCCTGAATGCGGCGGGTACAAGGTTCACAAAGACAAATTGGCCCGCCTGGGGGTTCCAATTCATACATCTCATACCATTCTATCCGCCAATGGGAACGATCAAGTTGAATCGCTCACCATTGCCCAGGTGGACCCAAATTTCAAAGTGGTGCCAGACACCGAGCAAACGTTCGAATGCGACAGCATTTTGATCGCGGTTGGGCTCGACCCGGTCGACGAATTTTATCTCAAGGCATGTGAGTATGAAATGGCTGCCTTCGCCGCCGGGGATGCCGAAGAAATTGCCGAGGCTTCGGCAGCTATCTTCTCAGGCAAGATAAAAGGGCGTGAAATTGCCCGCCACCTGGGTTATCCGGTAGGCGAAGTCCCGGCAGAATGGCGTCAATCTAACCTGATCCTGAAATCAAAGCCCGGGCGCTGCGTTCCGGAAGTATTTGCCGAGATCAGCGATGGCGCCATGCCGGTGATCCACTGCACTCAGGAAATTCCCTGCGATCCCTGTTCTTCGCTTTGTATCAATGGCTTGATCTACGTAGATGCAAAAGATATCCGCAAGCTGCCGCAGTTCCAGGGAGATGCCTACAGCTGCGGATGCTGTGAAGAATGTGTCACCGGCTGCCCGGGCCTTGCGATCACCCTGGTAGATTATTATTCGGACTCCAATTTTCCTACCGTATCGATCCCCTACGAAATAAATCGTGGGGCGATTAAAACCGGAGATAAGGTAAACGTGGTGGATACCCAGGGGAAGGAACTAGGCCTGCTCGAAGTCCAGGCAGTGCATGACAGCCCTTCTTCAGACCGGACGCAGGTTATTCAGGTCAATGCGCCGGCCGAATTCGCCCAGAAAATCGCCGGGATCCGCATCCAGGATGAGCTGCCGGGTGAACCTGTACACCCCTTTGACCAGTCCATCGAAAATGAGACGATCATCTGCCGCTGCGAGCGGGTAACTGCCGGAGAGATCCGCAGTTTGATTGCTCAAGGCTATCGCGACATCAATGAAATCAAGACGGTCACCCGCGCTGGAATGGGCGCCTGTGGGTCGAAAACCTGCAATGCGCTCATTTACCGCTTATTCAAAGAAGAAGGTATCCCCCTCGATGAAGTGATGGATCAAACCAAACGCCCGCTGTTCATTGAGATCCCTTTGGGCGTATTTGCCGGAGAAAATCCACAAGGGGAGACCCACCATGAGTGAAGCTCCGCATTCCATTTACGATGTGATTATCATCGGGGCAGGATCTGTGGGAACTCCGGCGGCATTTTTCCTGACCAAAACCGGTCTGAAAGTGCTGGTCCTCGATCCCTATGCCAGTGTTGGCCAGGGCTCGAATAAGAGGGCCATCGGGGGCATCCGCGCCACGCATTCTGACCCGGCCAAAATTCGCCTGTGTTTGCGCAGCCTGGAATTGTTTTCAACCTGGCAGGTTACCTACGGTGAGGACATTGAATGGTACAAGGGCGGTTATTGTTTTGTCGCTTACCGGGAAAAAGAAGAGCAAACCCTCAAGAAATTGCTTGCCATCCAAAAAACACTCGGCCTAAACATTAATTGGTTGGACAAGAATCAGCTGCTGGAGGTTGTCCCTGACCTGCACTCGGATGGCTTGATCGGTGGCACCTTTTCCCCTGACGATGGCAGCATTTCTCCATTGTTGGCCATTCATTCCTTTTACAACCAGGCGGTAAAATCCGGAGCACAGTTCAACTTCGATGAGCCGGTGACCGAGATCATTCTTTCACACGGTAAAATCAGCGGGGTAAAAACTAATAAAGCGGTCTATTCCGCCGGGGTGATGATTAATGCCGCCGGCCCCTGGGCCAATCAAATTGGTAAGCTAGTTGGCCTGGATATCCCGGTTTTCCCGGAGTCACATGAAGCCGCCATCACTGAATCGGTGGCGCGTTTCCTTCACCCAATGATCGTTGATACGCGCCCGATCGAAGGTTCGACCAGTTATTATTTCTACCAACACCTTACCGGCCAGGTGCTCTTTTGTATTACTCCCAACCCGCCCATCCCAGGTTTTGACACACGGGAGACCAGCTCATTCTTGCCCGCCGTGGCCAGGCGCATGGTAGAAATTATGCCCCGCCTTAAGAACGTGCGTGTCCGGCGCACCTGGAGAGGGTTATATCCCATGACCCCGGATGGCTCACCCATTGTTGGCTGGGTCGATGGAATTCCCGGCTTTTTATCGGCCGTTGGCATGTGCGGGCAGGGATTGATGTTAGGCCCAGGGATTGGCGAACTGCTCACCCGCCTGGTCCGTCAAGAATTGGTCGCGGACGATCAGGACACGCTGTCTTTTCTTTCGCCTTCCCGGCAGTTTGCCAGTGAAGAAATGCTAAAATAACGTGAGTTCAGGATATTCTAATTTTTGTGTGATAAAGGCGGTTACGCCGTCTTTATCACACAAAAATCAGCCCTTTTCTACCCCGAACTGACGTTAAAATAAATTTTTCGAACAAAGGAAAAATGTAATGAAAGACGACTCCGTTCTAATACCAGTCAATATTCTGCAATCCTTCATGCAGGACGTATTCACCGGGATGGGTGTACCCCTCGATGATGCCAAAATTGCGTCAGAAGTGCTGATCACTTCTGATTTAAGAGGCATTGAATCGCATGGGATTGGCCGGCTTAAATATTATTACGACCGGATCAAAACCGGGCAGCATCTACCAGTCACCAACTTCGAAATAGTGCGTGAAAGCCCTACGACGGCAGTCGTCGATGGGCATCATGGGGTGGGTATGGTGATTGGCACTCGATCTATGCAAATGGCCATAGATAAAGCCCGCATTTATGGCATGGGATCCGTCGCAGTGCGCAATTCAACCCATTTTGGTATAGACGGGTACTATGCTTTGATGGCCATCAAGGCCAACATGATCGGGATGAGCTTCACCAACGCTCGCCCATCTATCGCCCCGACTTTTGGGGTACAGCCCATGCTCGGCACTAACCCAATCGCGTTTGGCTGCCCGACCGATGAAGAGTGCCCATTCATCTTCGACGGCGCCACATCGATTACCCAGCGCGGGAAATTCGAGGTGATGGCCCGGGCAGAGAAAATGGGCCCCGAGGGTTGGGCAATCGACCAGCAAGGGCATTACATCACTGATCCTAATGTAGTTCTCAACGGGTTGGGAAAAGATACCGCCGCTCTCCTGCCATTGGGTGGAGCAGGCGAACTGGGCGGCGGTTATAAAGGCTACGACCTGGCAACCATCGTCGAGATCCTTTCCGCCTCGCTGCAAACTGGAGCCTTTTTACATGGCTTGATGGGGTTTGACAAAGATGGCAACCACCAACCGTTCAAAGTCGGTCATTTCTTTATGGCGATCAACATCGAAGCCTTTGTCGACATCGATCAATTCAAGGCTACTACCGGTGAAATCGTGCGCGAACTGCGCAATTCAAAGCGCGCCCCTGGACAGGATCGGATTTACACCGCCGGTGAAAAAGAATTTGAAAGTGAAGAAAAGGTCAGGGAACAGGGCGTAGCCGTCAACCCTAACCTGCAGAAAGAAATCAAATTCTTGCAACAGGAATTAGGGCTGAATCAATATAAATTCCCCTTTTAGCAGAACTTTTATGTAACCATTGCGAAAAGTGGCAGTATCAAAAATAAAGCTGCTTTTCGCAATGGTTATCCAAAGGTTACGTCAGGCTGCGTATGAACCAATTTTAATGTTGCCGTCTCGTACATAAGTGGCGACAATAACACCTGTGGAAGAAGGTGTCGATTCTATTAGTTTGAAAGAAGCTGGAAATGTCCCGCCGCCGAACAGTCGTTTGCCAGCGCCTATGGTAACCGGAAAAATTTTCAACCAGAATTCGTCAACAAGATCATTCTTCATTAGAGTTTGGATCAGATTAGAACTACCGTGAACTTGCAGTTCCGGTCCGTCCTGGTCCTTTATTTTCCTGATCTCGGCGGCGATATCTCCGGTGAGAAGGGTGGAATTTTCCCAGGTAAGATTCTTCTGCGTTCGAGAGGCCACATACTTTCTTGCCTTATTGAGTGCGTCTGCTCCCGGTTCTTTTGAAGTTGGCCAGTAGCCGGCAAAAATATCATAGGTCTTCCGCCCTAACAAAAGGTCAAATGGATGCCCCATTTGCTCGGTCATCATACCGTCCATCACCCTGTCCCAATAACCAACTGACCAACCTCCTTGGGTAAATTTGCCTTCTTCGTCTTCTTCAGGGCCGCCAGGAGCCTGCATGACCCCATCCAGGGTAACAAAAGTTAAAACGATTAGGTTTCTCATATTTCCCTCTCTCTAATAAAAAATGCAAGTTACAAGTTGTCTTAATATACTACGCAGGGAAAATTTTTCAATACTTTGCAGAACTTCTTTAACCTCCAACCTGGCTGAACTGGGAGTCTAAGTTGGTTCCTTGGGAATCCCTGTGGCAACTCTAGAGAGCCTCTAAATTTATGTCGTTAAAGAGGAATTAGAATATAATACTACCCAACTTTCCCATTGAAAGTAATAACTTGCGGGGTATATACTATCTAAAATATAGATATTTAGAAAGGTCTTAATTGTAAGGTTAGGATGAAGATCGAAAACCTGATGGAGGCTCTGCCGGATATTTACAGCGTGGTTGACCGCGAGCTGATTATGCGCGCCTACCAATTTGCTGAGCAGGCCCATACAGGTCAAAGGCGAGCCTCCGGGGAACCCTACATCACCCATTGCGTGGCTGTGGCGGCCATTCTGGCAGAGATGCGTGTGCCCCCTGCCGTGGTAATCGCCGGACTGTTACACGATATTGTCGAGGACACTAATCGTACGCTAGCTGACATCCGCCGGGAATTCGGTGATGAGGTTTCCCACCTGGTGGACGGCGTTACTAAGCTGACCAACCTCCCCCGCGTGGAACGCGGCGACCAGCACCTCGAAGAAAAAGAGGAGCCGAATGGCGACGGGGATGATTCGCTCAATGTAGTCGAATCTGACCCGCGTGGCCGTAAAAAGGATCTGCGCAATGAGACCCTACGTAAAACTTTTATGGCCATGGGAGATGATATCCGGGTTGTGTTGATCAAGCTGGCCGACCGGCTGCACAACATGCGCACCCTGGGTTTTATGCCAGAAAACAAACGGAAGCGCATTGCCCAGGAGACGCTCGATATTTTCGCTCCCCTGGCCAACCGCCTGGGGATCTGGCGCATCAAATGGGAGCTGGAAGACCTGGCTTTCCGATATATCAACCCTGATAAATACAAAGAAATCGCTGAAAACCTGGCTGAACGGCGTGAAGACCGTGAACATCAGATCGACACCATCCTGGCCAAATTAAAAGGCCTGCTGGATCAATCCACCATCCACGTCGAAATTTCTGGCCGTCCAAAACACATCTATTCGATTTACCGTAAAATGGTCGAAAAAGGCCGGCCATTCGACCAGGTGCGGGATTTACGCGGGGTGCGCCTGATTGTCCAGGACATCCCATCCTGCTATGCAGCTCTAGGCGTCATTCATACCCATTGGCGACCTATTCCTCACGAATTCGACGATTATATTGCTTCTCCAAAAGACAATTTTTACCAATCCCTGCACACCGCGGTTTTATACGATGATGGTAAACCTCTCGAAGTCCAGATTCGTACATCCGAGATGAACCAGCGCGCCGAATACGGCATCGCTGCCCACTGGCGATATAAGGAACGTGGCAAGCGGGACGATGATTACGAACAACGCATCAATTGGCTGCGTAAATTAATGGAATGGCGTCAGGAAGTGGAAGATGCGCAGGAATTCGTCGACGGCATGAAAACCGACGTTTTCCAGGACCGCGTCTATATTTTCACTCCGCGCGGCGATATCATCGATTTACCTACCGGCTCAACGCCGATTGATTTTGCCTACCACGTCCATACCGAAATCGGTAACCGTTGCCGTGGCGCCAAAGTCAATGGAAAACTGGTCACCCTGGATTATTCTTTGAAAACCGGGGATCAAGTTGAGATTCTGACTGCCAAGCAAGGCGGCCCCAGCCGAGATTGGTTAAACCCGACTCTCGGCCTGGTTAAAACTCAACGATCGCGCTCCAAGATTCGCCAGTGGTTCAAGATTCAAGACCGCGAGCAGAATTTAATCCAAGGAAAAGCAATCCTGGACAAGGAACTGCGCCGCTTGGGCGTTGCAGACGTTGACCTGGGAGACCTGGCCCAATATTTTGAATTTAAGAATCTCGAAGAACTTTACGTAGGCGTAGGCTGCGGCGACCTGACCCTGGGCAGAATCATCAATAAACTGTCTGAGGTGGAAGAAGACAAAGACCTTCTGCGCGAGCTTCACCCCAGCGTTGAAACCAAGAAAGATAGCACCGGGGTAACTGTGCTGGGGCTGAAAGGGATCCTGACCACATTTGCTCGTTGCTGTAACCCAGCGCCGGGAGATGAAATTGTCGGTTACATAACCCGCGGGCGCGGCGCAACCATTCACCGTCTGGATTGTCCCAACGTGGCGCGCATGCGTGACCGGGATAGGGAACGGATGGTTAAGGTTTCATGGGGAGAAGCCCAAAAGACTTACCCTATTTCTGTAGAGATAAAAGCCTACGACCGGCAAGGTTTGATGGGGGACGTATATACTGTACTGAATAACGAAAACGTCAATCTCCTGGATATTGATGTCAAGGTGACTCATAATCTGGCCTCGATCAAAATGATCATCGAAGTGGGTGATGTAGCCCAGCTAAGCCGGATCTTGACCAGGATTGAAAATCTGCCCAATGTTATGGAAGCGCACCGCTTGAAACCCGTATAAAGGGTGATATAATTCCCCGCCAAGCTAAAACCTGTAACCAGGAGCGATTTTTTGCCCGAGTTACTTTCTGTTCAAGAAGCTCAACA
>Ga0182021_10009932_pt1 | contig 11284 bp, 6 predicted proteins | sample 612E3MmetaG_FD_120493 | JGI IMG/M metagenome (GOLD analysis project Ga0182021, IMG submission 120493) | Permafrost microbial communities from Stordalen Mire, Sweden - 612E3M metaG (Illumina Assembly) | ecosystem: Environmental > Terrestrial > Soil > Wetlands > Permafrost | place: Sweden...
AGACCCCCATTCGGTGAAATGCGGAAGCCAGGCGCTTGGGCCCCGGTCGGCTTCGCGTCGATTCGCGTTGATTTGCGGTTGAACCAAGTTGTTCCGGCTGAATCGCACCGTGAACGTAGCGCGAACCGTGGGAGGGAGGGATTCATTAGGACGCGGCCTACTGCGGTGGGAGCGACTTGCTGGGATCGGCCAATGTGCCCGAGGAACCCGTGTCGGTGGGCAATGGCGCTGCATCCGCGACCGCGATCGGGCCCTCGAAATCGAGGGCCGCGACCGAGACGTCAGGATCGGGCGCCGTTCCCGGCAGCGTCACGAGCAAACCGTCTCCGGTTACGCTCGCGGCGACCGGCGCGCCACCGGCCAGCATCCGTCCCTCCCTCGCCGCCTGCGTGAGGCCGGGCAGAAGAACCTTGCCGTCCGCCGGCCACTGCCAGACGTGGAGGTAGAGGGTGGTGCCGCCGCCGGGCCGCGTTTTCTGCGTGGTGCGGCCCCAATCCAGCGGCTTGGAATAGGGACCGCCCCGTGTCGCGTAGATCGCCTCGCCGTTCACCTTCAGCCATCGGCCGATCGCGAGCAGGCGGTCGATCTCCGGTTGCGGAATCACGCCCTCAGCCGTGGGGCCGACGTTGAGCAGGTAGTTGCCGTCCTTGCTCGTGATGTCGGACAGATTCCGGATGAGCTGCTGCGCCGATTTCCATTCCGTGTCGTCCGAGCGGTAGCCCCAGGAACGGTTGATCGTCATGTTCACCTCGAGCGCCCGGCCCAGCATGGCGCTGGCGGGTATGCGTTGTTCGGAGGTCCGGAAGTCGCCGAGCACGCCGCCGCCGAGCCGGCTGTTTTGAATCAGCTTCGGGTGGGACATGACCAGATCGAAGAATGGTCGCGCCCGCTCGGGTGTTATCTGGTATTCGGTGTCCCACCAGAGGATGTCGGGATCGAACTTCGCCAGGAGTTCGCGCACCTGCGGAAGCGAGATCGTGGCCAGGTAGGTGTCGAAGTCGCCCTTCTGCGCCTCATCCCACGCCGTGCCGCGGCCCTTGCCGCCGCCGGGATTCACCCAGTCCTGCGATTGGGAGTAGTAGACGCCGAACCGGAGGCCCTTCGCCCGGACGGCGGCGGCGAGCGGCTGCAGCAAATCGCGCCTGGCGCCCGATGCCTTCACCGCGTTCCAGCCGGAGCAGGCGGAGTCGAAGAGCGCGAAGCCGTCGTGATGCTTGGCGGTGATGACGACGTACTTGATTCCAGCGTCGGCGGCGAGCTGCGCCCAGGCCTGCGGATCGTACTTTGCGGCGGTGAATTCGCGGGCAAACGCCCGGTAGTCCGCCACGGGGATCCTGCCCTGGAACATGATCCATTCCGCGCCGGCCGGCTTGCCCTGCCAGAAGCCGGCGGGCACGGCGTAGACGCCCCAGTGGATGAACAGGCCGAAACGCGCCTCCCGGAGCCATTGCAGTCGCGCCTCTTGCTGCCCGGCCGTCTCATTCCGGACGACCGCCGGAAAAGGCGGCAGCCCGGCCGCCGCCGGAGCCATGAGAACAGCCGGGGCCGGCGGGTTTTGTGGCGTATCTGCGGCCCCGAGACACAGCGCGGTCAGTGGGAGCAGGAGCAGGAACCGGAACAGGAGGAGAGGCGTTGCATTCATGGAGGGAAAACGATTCAGCCTGAACACTGCGACCGGGAGTTGTCATTTGAATCAGTGTGCTTGGCGGAGCACGCCGTCGACGGCTTTCAATTCAGACGGTTTGATCCCGGCAGTTCTTCTAACCCGGTCGTCCGGACGGCTAGACGATCTTGAAGAGGAAGGGCGTCGCAGTCTCGTACCGGCCGCCCTGGGTGGTGGTGAAGAGGTAGGCAGGGTGGCCGTTGCGCAGAAGCAGTTGCGGGCGCTCGAACCGGCCGTACTTCGTCAAGTGCCTGGGTGCGGGAGGCTGATCGACATAGGCGCGCACGGGTTGATAGGCGATCAGCGGCTCGGACCAGGCCAGGCCGTCATCCGACTCCATGATGAGACCGACCTCGTGATTGAAGACTCCCATGTCGCGCACGATGATCTTGAACCGTCCGTCCTCGAGCCAGACGAACGCATCCTCGCACTGGCGGTTCCGGCCGCGGCCGGAGAAATCGATCAGCGGGTTGCGCGGGTGCCGGTGGTACGGCCCCTGGAGCCGGTCGGCGACGGCGAGCCCGTACTTGCGGTTGCCGCGGACGGGAGGCTGGCCGTGATCATATTCGGCGGTGTTCCAGGACTTGTAGTACAGCCAGAATTCGCCGCTCGGATGCTGGATCAGCGACGGGTTGGTCGTGCAATGGTCGTCCCAGGCTCCGGTCGGCCCGGGTTCCAGCAGCGGTGCGTCGGAACGTTGCCAGGGGCCGTCAAGCGAATCGGCCAGCGCGACACCGATGCGCTTGGTATCCGTTTTCCCGTTGGAATTGCCCATGTAGAACAACGCGTAACGGTCACCGATCTTCCGGATATGGGGATTATGGCAGGTCGTGGCGTCCCAGTGGCCGGGCCCCCGCGGCGCGAGCACGGTGCCGAGGACGGTGTAGGGTCCCTCCGGGACGTCCGCGACCGCGTGGGCGATCTCGGAGGCGTTGATCCAGCCGCTCATTCGCAGGCTCGCCGGCCAGCGGGAGAAGAAGAGATGGGTGCGGCCGTCGGGGCCGTCGATCGGCGCGTTGCACCAGACGTAGCAGTCCTCCAACTCGAGAATCCGGCCGATGGGCCGCAGCCGTTTCGAGAAGGCCGAGAACTTCTCCGGCGGAATCTCAGTGTTCGTTTGCGCGCGGGCCAGGCTGGCCGCGAGGGGGAGCGTCACGAGGCTGCCGAGGAATTGTCGCCGGGTAAGCATGGAGCTTCGGGTGTGCATCAAGTTCGGCCGGTTGGCGCGGACGACGCGGTCTGCCGGCTCAGCGGATCAGGAGAAAACGCTCGCAGAACGGAGAAGACACAGTGACGGGATTGCCGGTGCGGGCAAGGCGTCCGGTGGCGGCGTCGACGCGGAAGACGACCGCGTTGCCGCTGTCCTGGTTGGTGAGGACGATCCATCGGGCGGTGGGATCGAAGGCGAAATTGCGCGGTGTCTTCCTGCCAGGGTCAGTAGGTACTCAGCACGACGCGCAGGATTTGCGGGGCCGAAAAGAACGAGAGCCCCCAGTCGGTTTCGTCGCCGTTCCAGATGCGGACAGGCTGGAAGACTCCATTCTCGTAGCCGCCCTCCTCGACGCGCCGGAAACTGCGCTTGCGGCCGGTGATCGACGTGAAGTCGATCTTGCCGTAAACGCCGGCCACCAGGAATTCGTTCTCGCCGAGTTGGGCGATCAAGGCGCGACCAATTGGGGTGGCGTTGCCGCCTGTGCTGTTGTTGCGGCCCCCGGCGCCGAAGGTGATGACGGCCTTCCAGCTTCCGAAATCCAGCGTCTGGCGGGCCTGGCCGGGCTCCTCGGAGACCGCCTGGAGCCTGCCCTCGAAATTGAGCCGGGCAACCTCCCGCATCATCGGCTCCAGTATCTTGTAGTTGAGGGCGATGGGAGCGAGGGCCTCGCCGGTCATCCGCGGCGCGCCCTGCGGTTCGGTGGAGTAGCTCGTATAGTCGAGACCGAAGGCTGCCCAGCCGATGGCTCCGCGCCCCAGCGCGGCGAAACAGAAGCGCGGATACCCGGCGGGGCCGCCCGTCTCAGGCACAAACAGCGCGTTGTCCGGCCGGGCGTAGAGTTCGAGCACCTTGAGGTACCGGGCGCTCTCGTGCTGGTAGATGTCGGGCGCCAGCAGATCGAGGGCCGGGGCGGCCACCTTCCAGATTCCAAGGACGTTGTCGGTCGGACCGCCGCTTTCGTAGGTGCTGGCGGGACCCGGGGTCAGCGGGTCGCGCAGCGCGGCGTTTGCATACATCGGAAGGGGGTATTCCTTCTTGCCCGCCGCCGCCACCTGCCCGATGAAGCGCGCGACAGACCAGGCATGGAAATACTCGTCGGCATCGGCGCCGAAGGCCGTCGTCCAGTTTGCGCCAACGGGTGCATTGGTGCCCAGCGCCTTGAGGAGTTCCCCGGGAACGGGTTCGCCAAAAAGCTTTTCAGCCGCCGGAGAAAAGTCCCGCACGCTGCCCCAGCTGCCCGGCTCGTTCTCCACCTGAACCATGATCACCGTGCGCTCGGCATCCACCTGCTTGAGGTGGCGCATGAACGCGCAGAAGGCGCTCAGATCGGCCTCGAGCGCGGCGGCCGAGTGGGGCGAGGGCGAGTCCACGCTTTCCCCGTCCTTCCCGGTGATGAGCGGAAACTTCTCGGGCTGCGCCTTCGCCCAAAGCGGAATGTAGTGCGAGCTGCCGTTTTTCCATGTGGCGAACCACAGCAGGACCAGCCGCACCTTGCGCTCCCGCGCCTGCTTGATGATCAAGTCGACGATCGACGTGTCGTACTTTCCCGGCTCGGGCTCGAACTGTTCCCAGTAGACGGGGATCTCGAGCGTGTTGGCGTGCAGATAGTCGATGGCGGGCCAGACCTTCGGCAGCAGGACCGGCCAGGCGCTGGAGTTGTGGCACTGCGCCCCGAGGATCAGGAAGGGCGCGCCGTCCACGAGCAGGGCGAAACGGCCGTCCTGCTTGACGAGTTGTGGAATCGGCGCCTCTTTCGCCAACCCGGAAGCCGCCAGAACGGCGAAGGTCGATCCGAGAACGAGAAACCGACAGATCTTTTTCATTCGGGAGAGGATTGAATTGCCTGGAACGAAGATGCTTGATCCGGCCCGGGACCGATTGCCACGATTTCAGCTCGGACGTCTGTCGGGCGCGAGAAGCCCAGTATAGCCGGCTCTTTTCCGGGGGTGGGTTTCGGCGGCACAGTGAGGGCTACAGCCGGCAACTTCGGCGTTGAAACGGTCAAACGGACCTCCCGGTCGGAACGGTCGGCTGAACCGTGGCCAAGAGCCGGCCCTGACAGGCCTTGTAGGTGTTGTTCACTTCGCGGTGAGTCGCGGAACCGGCAACGTCGGCGGCAGGGCGCGCGTGAGACCGCCGGCGATTTCCACGGGCTTCGATTCGACCTTCACGGTGGCGGGGGTGAGTCCCTCGCGCGTGGCCGTAACGGTGATCGTCCCCGGCGTGAGCGTCGAGCGGATGGCGACGCGATTGATGCCGCACTCGGTATCGAGATTGAGGTTGTTCGTGGAATTGAGCTTTCCCGCATTGAAACCGCCGCGCCAGACGGCCGGTCCGGTGACGGCAAAATCCACCCGCGCCTCATCTGTCGGGCAACGGCGCCCCTGAGCGTCCACGACCTCGGCGTCAATCAAGACCACGTCGCTTCCATCCGCCTGGAATCCCTGCGGGCCGGTGTGGAGCGTGAGCCGGATGGCCTTGGGCTCGCCCGCGGTCTGGAGTTCCTGTTGCGCAACGACTTTCCCGTCCTTGGTGGCGACGGCCTTGAGCGCGCCTGGGGCGAAGGCAACGTTTGGAAACGCGTAGACGCAGCCGGTATCCTCGCCCACAAGGAGCTCGGAGCCCGGCACCCGGTCCGTTCCCTTGTAGAGATCCACGAAGTCGGTCGGCTTGGTCGCCACGCCCAGGGATTCCCCGTTAAGGAACAGCTCCACCTGGTCGCAATGCGAGGCTGCCACATAAACGGTTTTCGTGGTGTTCGCCGGGTAGGTCCAGTGGCCGATGATGTGCAGGTCGGGCCGGTCGCTCTGCATCACGCGCGAGACGTCGTAGATCGATTTGGGCAGCCGGACGCCGTCCACCTTGCCGCTGACCCGCAGCACCTGGCTCCCCTGCTGGCGACCATCAGCGTCGGAATCCGAGAAATAGATGGAGGCATAGCCGGACCATTTCGAGTGCGCGGGGTTGGGATTGCCGATGCGGTTACGCAGGTAACTGGCGTAGCGGATGGCACCGGCGAGGGCGAACGTCTCGGAGTTCCAATGATAGGTGTCACCTCCTGGGCCGGAGCGGCCCGGCCGGGGTCCGGGGACAATGTGGGGTTTGAAGCCGAAGTGCGGCGGAGAGTAGTCGTCCCAGTAGGCGCGGGCCGCCTCGTCGCGGAAGTCCTCAGTCTCGATCAGCGGCGCCTTGTCGCGGCGCGCGATGCTATAGCCCCGGAAGATGTCGTCGCCGGCGATCCTGTCGGTCTGCGGCGCCTGTCCGATCATGACGCCGTACCACTCGGACATCGGCGTCAGGGCTTTGTTGGCCTCCCCGAGATCGTTATCGCGGGTGCCCATGACGCGTCCGCCGTGAGGATCGAGCTTCTTGCGCAGCTCCACCATCTGGACCATCTGCTCGGGCGTCACGATGGTGTTGCCCGCCTCCCAAAAGAGGATGCTGGGGCTGTTTCGATAGAAGATCATCGTGTCGCGCATGACCTCGACGCGTTGGTCCCACTGGCGGCCGGTCACCAGCCTTTCCTTGTCGCCCGCCGGGCAGACCTGGACGATGCCGAGGCGGTCGCACGCCGCTGAATCGGCCCGCTGGGGCGCAACGTGCATCCAGCGCACATAATTGCCGTTACTCTCGCGCACAAGAGCGAGGGTGAAGTCGTGCATCCAGTCTGGATAGGCGCCGCCAAGCCCCGCCCAGTCGTTGGCCGAGCGCTGCGCGTAACCGGTGAGCCAGACAAACCGGCCGTTGAGGTAAACTCCGCCAATACCGGCACCGCCCTTGAACTCGGTCTGGCGGAAACCGGTCGTCGTCTCGCAGACATCGACGACCGCGCCGTTCACGCTGAGCATGGTAAATACGCGGTAGAGATAGGGGTCGTTCACGTCCCAGAAGCGCGCGCCGTCCAGGGCGCCGGAGGCGGTGAAGATCTCCGCCTGTCCGGCGACGAGATCGGAGGTATTTCCGTCCAAACGGGCCCGCACGACGCCATCGGCGTCCACCACAACGGCCGAGAGCGTGATCGACGCGTAGTCGTCCGTCTCATTGACAATCTCCGCCTCCGCCTTCAATTCCACGGTCTTCTTCAGAAGGTCGATGGCCTCCGGATAGACATAGACGCCGGTAGTCTGAAGGTTCTCATAGAGCGGCAAAGCCTGGTAGATCCTGCCCATCACGATCAGCGTGGCATCCCGGTTCAGCCCGCCGAAATTCGGGTTGAAATCCTTCGAGTTCCACTGGAACGGCGTACCGGTCGCCTCTTCCTTGTAGCCCGGGCTGTTGTCCACTTTCACCGCGAGAAGGTTGTCCTCGTCGCCAAACTTCGCGAACTCGGTGATGTCCAGACCGAGCGGCGTGATTCCGTTCTCGTATTTGCCGATCGACTTGCCGTTGAGGAAGAAGCGGCCGGCCTGGCGCAGGCCGTCGAATTGGAGGAAGACCTTCCGCCCTTTGGCGCTGGCGGGCAGCCTGAAGTGTTTCCGATACCAGCCGATCCCGAACAGTTTCTCGCCCTGGTCGCCGCCGCCATGACTGATAAACGCGCGATAGGTGTCGGTCCCGTTCCACGTATGAGGAAGACTGACGCTTTCCCACGCCGCGTCATCGAACGCCGGTTGTTCGGCTCCGGCAGCGTCGCCAAAGGAGAACTTCCAGCCAGGATTGAAGTTGTAGGAGACGCGCGGAGAGGCAGGGGGTTGATACGCAGCTGGAGGCGATGTCGCTCCAGCGAGCAGAATCAGGCACCCGGCTGCCGGGGAGAACAGGGAGCAAAGGAAGGCCAGGCGTGATTTCATGGACGCGGGAGAGTCGTGACTATTTCATCTGGATATCCCAGATCTTGGACCGGCGGGCCGTACCGTCGGGGCCGGTGACATCGAGAATCACTGTGTATTGGCCGGGCTTCGCGTAGGCGTGCTCCGGATGCTGCTCGGTCGCGGTCGCGCCGTCGCCGAAGTCCCACTTCCAGGCGGTGACGGTGCCGACAGAGAGATCCTTGAATGCGACGAGACGGCGGTCCATGTCCACAACCTTCCAGGTCCATTGCGCGGCGAGCTTCGGCTGCAGACCGGGCTCGAGCGGCATCAGCCTGAACGCGCACAGTTCCGACGCGTCCCCGTAGGAGGTGCGCTTGGGCGAGAGCGTCCAGAACCCCCGCGGACCGGGGCCGTCGTAGTCGATCACGATCCATGCGAGGCCGATGATCTTGTTCTCGGTGAGCACGGACTCAACCGCGCGCTGCGGTCCCTCGGGGCCGGCGTAATCGAAGGGGGTGATCCAGAATTCGAGCACATATTTGCCCGATTCGCCGTGCTTGAAGTTGAACGCCTGCGCGGAGTTGGCCCATGGCAGTTCCTTGATCCACGTTGGCGAGCCCCAGGTGACGGCCCAGTCCTTGTTCACCGCCGGGGTCATGATGTGGTAATTCTGCGCCTGGACGCCGTGGATGGCCCAGTGCGCCTCGTCGACGCTGATGCGGTCATCGGGTGTCGCCGCGGCCTCGCCCACGTGCGCCGAAGTCCAGAATTCCTTGTGGCCCTTGTCGATCAGCGGCCCGCCGGAGGCATCGCCGTCGACGATGATCTCGAAGGTGTCGTTGCGGAGTCCAGGGTCGGAGAAATCCCAGAAATCGTCCTCCGCCTCGTAAAGGAAGTAGAGCCGGTTGAGTCCCTTGACCCAGCCGACCCTGACGCGCACCGCGAGCGACTTCTCCCCGGCCGCGGGCGGGTTCTTCGACTGATTGGTCAGCTGGTCCTTGCCGACGACATAGCTCTCCGGGACCATCGCCCAGTCGGAGGCGTCCCCGTCGATCCGGGGGATCTTGTCCGCGGGGAACTGGAAGACCTGGTAGGTGTGATCGGGCTTTTCGAGCGCGGCGAGGCGGGGGAAAGCGGCAAGGAGGGCAACCGCGGCGAACAGCAATTTGAGTCTGGAGTGCATGGGACGGGGCATTTCTCGGGCGGGCTGGAAGCGTTTTGAGGTGCGCCCGGGCGCCGGCGCAGCGCCGGTCACGGCACGAGCTTTTCGGGATAGGTGCGGGCGAGCCAGGACTTCGGAACGGGAACGATGCAGATGTTCAGGGAGCGGCCGTCCTCTGCGAGCATGGCCGACTGGATTTCGATCCTCGTACCGTCGGCATTGAACGTCGGGTGCTGGTGATCCCGGGCTGTCCGCTTGTGGCCGTTGTCCGAAAGCAGGACCATTTCGCCGTTGTGCCGGTCGATCAGCCAGAGGCGGTACATGAAATCGTCGGCCACCGCCCAGCGACCGTCAGCCGAACCGTTGACGTGCCAGATCGAATTGCCCGGATCGCCCACGGGAACCTGCCCGACGATCCGCATCTCGCGGGTGCGAAGGTTGACGATGCCGACCCCGGTCGGATGATCGGGCATGCCTGCCGGCCCCCACGAGGCCTCCTGGCCGGGCCCCGGAACAGCGGTCAGATTGAGCCGGCGGTGGCCCAGCATCGCGATCGCGACTTCGTCCCTGGTGATGACGGCTTCGTGGGTGATCCACTCATACGGCGCTTCGGGATAGAGCGGGCGCAGCCCCGTGCCGTCGGCGTTGACCACCCAGGTGCGCTGCGGGGTCTTGCCGCCGGTTTCCCAACAGAAGACGATTTCTCCGGGCACCCAGGGGTTTGTCTGCACGTGGCCGATCTGGAAGGGCACGGCGACGATGAATTTGATTTCACCGGTTTTGAGATTCATCCCGGCGAGTCCCGCGGGACCGGCTCCCATGCCGCGCGGGCCGAAGGGCTTGGCGATCTCTGTGCCGGCGGGCAGGCGGGCGGCAAGGTCGCCGCCGCTGATTCGGAAGTAGGCGACGTCCTCGTTGGCATCGAGGGCCATGTCACCACCTGCGCCCATTTCGGCCGGGATCGTGCCGCAGACGCGCTCGTAGACGCTGGCAGGCCTGAGGGTGCCGGCCTCGCTGTCGGCGAAGAGACTGGCGAGGTCGACCTCAACGATCTGCATCGCGACGTGCGGACGGTAGCCCCCGCGCGGGGCTACGGGAGGTCGCGCACCGGGGCCGGGTTCGGCAGCGATCTCGTCGGGAACTGGTGGGGAAGCGGGAGCTGCAGCGGTACCAGACGCGGTCGATGCGTTCGGTGGAGCACCGGCGGGTGGTCCGCCGGCTTCGCGCTCGCGGTTCGCGCCGCCGGTCGGATCGCGCATGACGTAGAGTTTCATCGAAAGGCGCGCGACACAAAGCATGCCCGTATAGCCGCCTTCGGTCACCTGGACGATGGTGCCGTCGTCCTCGTTGACGGCCATGGCTTGGCCGGGCACGCGGCGCGAGCGGAAGATCAGCCACTTGCCATCAGACGTCCACTGCGGGTGCGTCTGGTAGATCTTGGAGTCGCCAGCCGGCGTGCTCGTCAAAAACGTGAGCGGGATGCCGGTGACGGGATCGGGCACGATCTTCTTCTCGGAGGGAAATCGCCGGCCGATCTGGGCATTCGCGGTCAGCGTCAGCACGAACGAAATGCCCAGGACGGATGCGGTGCGGAGTAGCATCTGTTTATTCATGGTGGTAAGGAAATGCCAGCGGTTGAGCTGCCCGGTCCGGAGGTGAGGCCACCTTCGCAACGAACGATTCCGGCCTCGCGACTCAGCGATACCGGTAGAGTTTCACGTGCTGCACGGTCGGCCCATCGCCACCGAAGCGCAAGCCGCTGCCGGACTGATTCTTCGCGGCGGCGCCAGCGAGGTCGTAATCCAGAAGGACGTCGTCTCCGCTCAGGATGCGGCCCGGAACCCACCGGCTTTTCACGAACTTGCCCGCTTCCACGCGCGCGAGGCCGGCGATCTCCGGTCCGGGCGTGTTCGGAGTGAAGGTGACCTGAACGTCGTCGCCGGCGACAAAGTACTCGTCCGGGCCGACGGAGATGACGATGGCATAGCCGAGCGCCGGAACCTGTGCCGGATTCCGCCGGTTGCGCCGGAGATCGACGTTCACGATGTAATCTCCCAGCGTAATATCCTGTTTCTGCTGCTGCGTGTTGAGCCAGGCGGCGGCGATCGTGCCCTTGGCCTGGGCATCCAGAATCACCGGAGTCATCTCCGCAAGCAACGCATAGGCTTTGGGCAGCGGCAGGTTCTTCAACTCGGCCGGGGCCGGTGCGCCAGTATCGGGCCCGGGCCGCAACGCGACCAGACGGCTGGTGTTGTCGATGCCAAACGGCGAATAGCCGATTGCCGCGTGCTGTCCGATGGCGAAAAATGCGTTGGCGGCGCCGCCTGCATCGCCACGCGACTCCGGCACAAACAGTGGATTGTTGGGGCGATGAAACCAGCCGACCCAGTCGGTGAAGTTCGGCAGATAGATATCGGGGGCGTTGAGGTCGATCGCCGGCGCACCGGCCTTCCAGACGTCGATGGTGAGCGGCTCCGGGCAGCCCGTCGGATAAT
>Ga0182021_10009934_pt1 | contig 11284 bp, 7 predicted proteins | sample 612E3MmetaG_FD_120493 | JGI IMG/M metagenome (GOLD analysis project Ga0182021, IMG submission 120493) | Permafrost microbial communities from Stordalen Mire, Sweden - 612E3M metaG (Illumina Assembly) | ecosystem: Environmental > Terrestrial > Soil > Wetlands > Permafrost | place: Sweden...
ATTATCCATTAACTTACATAAGAAATAGCGAGGGGGTCGTAGCTCAGCTTGGTTAGAGCGCCTGCCTGTCACGCAGGAGGTCGCGAGTTCGATCCTCGTCGGCCCCGCAGAAATGAAAAACCCCTTTATGGGGTTTTTTCATTTCTGTACCAGATACCAGAATGTGCCTCGCCTGTCCCGTCAATCGCCAGATTGACGGGATCGGCCCCGCCTACGCTCTGCTTCGGCGGGCGAGCCCGCTTCGAAAACAACACGAAATAGCGAGCTCATTAATGCGAAGCTAAGTCGTTTATTGTTTTCAGCCTGCCTGCGGCAGGCAGGAATCCCGCCATTTTTTGGTCGGAAGAAATGAAAAAACCCCTATTTGGGGTTTTTTCATTTCTGTACCAGATACGTGAATGTGTCTCTCCGTTCCGTCAATCGCCAGATTGATGGGATCGGCCCTGTAAAAGTCCAGTTTACAACGGGCCATCTCTTTTAAGGATACTATACTGTATTACACTTATATCATCCATTGTCATTCATCCAACACATTCTATATTGTATTAAAATGTTCTGGTTACGACTCTTTTTAGTAAAAATAGAGAATCCAATCTACTATAGATTGGACTCTCTATGTTTAGTGAATGGCAGAAAGCATTCGAGTATTTTAACCGTATTCTTATCTTACATTTTCTATAGAAGTATATAAGTTTTGAACTTGCTCGCCTGTGTAGGTTGCCACTGTCTTTCCTTGTATATCCTTTAATACCATCCCACCATCATCCGTTGCAATACACAGAAAAACAATGTTGCCTTCCTTATCCTTTACGATTGTCCCTTCTTTAGATTTTTCAAACGAGTATTGCGTATTCCCTTGTATAAGTTGAATTGATCCGCTTTCTTTATCATATGCGACCTTGATACTTCCATCATTACTGTTTAATGTTGCGGCAACAGGATTGTTCCCTGTCCAGAATTCAATAGAATTGAGAACGATCGCATCAATAAATGCGGCTCCTTCATACACCGGGACAATTGACATAACCAGAAAACCTACTTCCTGGGTCCATTTGTTTCCGAGTCCTTCATTGAATTTGTAGACCTTCTTCACTAGACCGAATGAGCCATAACAACCTGATGCTGCGAGCAGAAAAGATACGATAATCAGCGCAGCGACAGATGTAAAAAGTGATTTTTTCATGGTAACCCTCCTTGTTTATAAATGAATGATTTAAATAAAAGCAAGTACACAAAACAATAAGAAAAAATTTGTTTTTTCAATTCTCTGATTTCTTGAATGCCTTTGCTTTTCGAGAAAAAGCGAGAATGACCTTGTCGATCTGGATCCTTCTAAGCTCACCTCTATCAATAAAAACGAGAATTTTTCACGCCCTCGTTCCGTTTTTATCTCTCAGTTAATAATACAACTTTTTATTCGATAATCATAGCTCACTTTATTTAATCACGGAGAGCATGAATTAATTCAATCCAATTCCAGCATTACAACACATTTTGCTGGCAGGTTGATAGTAAGCATTCCGTTCCGCAATTGAGCATCAGAAAAAGGTTTTATCGTTACTTCTTCCGGCTTCCCAAAATCGTTGTAAGCATTCATTTTGTCTGCAGTAATAATTTCGCCGGTAACTTTTTTAGCTGAAATTCCGTGAACTTCGCAGCTTAATTTCTTTTCGCTCATTGGATCTAAATTCGCTATGCTGATGTGAATCTTTCCGTTATTATCCTTCGATGCCGAAATACTTATCGCTTGTATTTTATCATTCCCTTGAGAGTATTGTTCACTATTCATTTTGATCGGAAGCAGTGTGGCACCCTGATGCGCTGCGTACATTTTAAAAACATAATAAGTCGGTGTTAGTACAATTTTATCATCTTTTGTCAGTATGACTGACTGTAGAACATTTACCATTTGGGCAATATTTGCCATCCTGACGCGGTCGCAATGGTTATTGAATATATTCAGAAAGAGTGCGGCTGTTACAGCATCGCGCAGAGTATTTTGCTGGTAAAGGAAAGCCGGATTATCGCCTGGCTCTGGATCGAACCAGTTTCCCCACTCATCGGCAATTAGCCCAATTTTCTTTTCAGGGTCATAACGATCCATAATAGCGGCATGTTGATCCAGGTTCCCGTCTATAAATGCAGTCTTTTGCATTGTATTGAACCATTCACTCTCGTTAAAATTGACAGCATCTCCTTTTTTTTCCCAGTTATGGCATATCGTATAGTAATGGTAGGAATACCCCTGTATGAGGTCACCATGATTTTTCGTTGCTCTCATAATAGTCTCGGTCCAGTTGAGGTCATCCGAAGTACCGCCGGAGAGAATCTTGAATTTCCCTAAACAAAATGTTGAAAATTGTTTATAAACATTTGAATAATACTCGGGAGTCATATTGCCGCCGCAGCCCCAGGTCTCATTCCCGATCCCCCAGAATTTTACGTTCCACGGTTCCTTTCGTCCATTGAGACGCCGCAGGTTTGCCATCGGACTATCATTGTCGGAATTGACGTATTCCACCCAATCCCGTGCTTCTTTTATCGTTCCGCTTCCTACATTCACCGTAAGGTACGGTTCTGCACCGAGTAATTCACAAAAATCTAAAAATTCATGTGTACCAAAACTATTGTCTTCCACAACTCCACCCCAAGTTGTGTTGACAAATTTTGGCCTTTTTTCTGCAGGGCCAATGCCGTCCATCCAATGATAGGTATCGGCAAAGCATCCACCCGGCCAGCGAACAACTGGAACACGGATGGCCTTCAGGGCAGCCAGAACATCGTTACGAATACCGCGCGTGTTTGGTATCAGTGAATTTTTACCCACCCAAATTCCGCCATAAATGCAGCGGCCTAAATGTTCAGTAAAGTGTCCGTAAATATTTTTACTGATTGTACTTTTTCCGGAATCACCATAGACAATGAACGTATTCGGGGATTGCTGTGCATTGACTCCATAGATGATGATGAATACTAAAATGAACAAAGCGATATTATTTTTCATGATTTCTCCGCTCTCCTTCCGGATGATGTATTAGAATATGAGGAACTTTATTTCATAATCGTTCTATGAGAAAATACTAAAATTTTTCATTTGATTTTTCAAAAAGATGATAATTGCTTTAGGATTAGCCACATTCAGTTTCTTGCTTCCGTTTTCATCGTTTTGTATATTAAGATAGTACGAAGGAATTTCACCTGCACCCATAGCTCAATTGGATAGAGCGGCAGCCTACGGAGCTGTAGGTTGGGGGTTCGACTCCCTCTGGGTGCACAGATCAATAACCAGTCCCGCCGAAAGGCTGGATTCTCATTTCGACATCCACTCGCAAAGGATATTCGTGGGTCGAAATGGAAGTTGGGGATTTCCCCTGCGTGACTGTTGACGCCCGCCAGAATGCGAAGCGGGCTGTCAGTCACGCAGGCAGGCTGCACGCCGAAATGAAATGCAGGCGTGCCTCTGGGTGCACATAAAAAAAGCCCTGTAAATCCAGGGCTTTTTATTTGTAAAAATAATTGTAAAAAATTAATTCCAATAAATTTTTCCTTATGTGGTGGGGACAGTAATAGGAACTGTTGCAGTTTTTGTTACAACAGGTGTTTCTTTGGAGTGACTGCCTCCAATATCCCTGATGACACGCGCCGACCAATAGGCATTGTAAAACTCAGGGTCTTTTTTCCTGAACCCTTCCATCAATTTATCTATGGAGCCAGAAAGCAAGGTATCTACTTCTACGAAGCATTCCGTTAAGGATGAACGGGTTCCGGTGCGCTCTGCTTTGCCGGTACCGATGTTTGTTTTCGATGCTGTAAATGCATCTATTTCCGTCCGGAATGTCGTCAGGTCTGAAGGCACCAAACCGTACTCGGTGAGGTTTGCAATAAGTCCGTTTGCCAGCGTATAATAATTATCTACCTTTGTCCCTAACTCATCATCCCGCAAATTATGCAGTTCGGTTTCGCTGATGTTCACCTTCGCCTTCAGCCCTTCATCGTTCTGGTCTTCTGCATAGGCATAGATTGTATGAACAACATGCAGCGACGAAAGCACTACGGCATTTCTTGCCTGTTTCTTCACCTCGCCTTTCGGTGAAGATTTGTCGTCGAACTGTTTATCCACCGTTTTGATTTTCAAAATCCCATCTCCCAGTTTTACCGCCCCTGCCGCAAGCTTCGGCACATTATCCACTTTCGGTTTGTTGGCATCCAGTACACCGATGGTAGTGGTGTACATATTGTATTTGTTGCTCTCGTGAAGGTTCATAGGATCCTCCTTTTGTTGGTAATTTTGGCCCGAAGAGTTTGAACATCCCGCCCGCCCCGGGCCTCCCGGCACGGGATGTTGTATTCTCTTTTTTCATAGTGTGAGCATTTTTAGAAGTGTATGAAGTTTTAATAGTTGTTACTGTTTTAGTGCGAGGTTGTCCAACAAGTATAAAATACGAAGTCCCTCCGAACTTGTTTCGCCTGCCTGCCGCAGGCAGGGAAAACACTCTCGATATTGAGACTATCATGGAGACTCTGAATCGAGTTTAGGATAACAAACCAGGTGTGGGCTTTTGAGAAGTGCAAAAAAATATTTTTAATTAATCGGCAGTATTCGATACGTAAAAAACTCTGGTAGAGTCCGGCACGTTGCCGGACATTCATTCGATCGTCGTGTAGTCTCGCTGAACACTATTCAGCGGGGCGTATCGAGATGGACATCTTTGCCATCGCCTCAGCGATCGATAACATCTTTTTAATCGTTCTCCAGCTAAAATAATCGCCTCCCAGCTCCCTACTTCCATCTCCCAGCTTTTACAATCCTCTTCCATACCATACAACCGCGTTCTAGCATTTTATGCGGGCTTCCTGCTCCCTTCTCCCATCTATCAGTTTTTACAATCCTCTTCCAGCTCCCTAATCCCATCCTCCAGCGTTTTCATCACTCTTCCAGTCCCTACAACCGCGATTCAGCCTTTTCTATGCCTATTCCAGTTACCTCCAATAACCGTCCAGTAAAAAAAAATTAGCTTCCAGAGTTTTCAACAAGGATTCAGACAAAATATCCAAGTTCCAGAATTCTTTGCTATTAAATTATGGTCTAATTCTTTATTATGTTTTCTCGTTTCACTTTCCAAACGACCCAAGGCAATCAATCATAATCTTCGTTGTTCAGTATTTATCCACACCACTATTCAGCTATTTTATTCTATTGAATGAATAAAACATCAAGCATAATACCATGCGGTCGTTTCATCAGCTATCCAATTAATACCCTCTGATTTTCTATCTTTATCTAGCAGAAGAGCGATAATCTGATCTAAAATTTCCTTTGAGCGCGTCAAATCTAATAATTCAAGGCCTATTCTTCTTTTTCCACCATCTTTTTGCAAGGTTAAGTCACTATAACAACGAACAAGCCGAATTAGAACATCGAGGATAATGATTATCAATGTTTCGAGATGATAGTCATCATTGTTTGAATTTGATAAAATATTTTTCAATATCCATTTATCACAAAAGGTAGTTATAAAACGAAGAGTATAGTCCAATTTACATATAAGCGCAAAATCGCGGCAAAACGATTGAAGGTCTGGCCCGAGCTCTTTTACAAATATGCTCCGGATCATATCAGGCGTAATTTTATCGGCAAGCTTTATCCTTAAGTCTTTATTGAAAGGTATTTCTTTTCCATCATCTCCTTTAATTGTATCTTTTCCATATATAATTCCGCTTACCACAATACGCCGAATTCGTTCGATTGTTTTTTCAGGTTCTTGTTCCGATTCTGTAAGTTTATTCTCAAGATCTTTTTTAGACACTAAAAGATCCTTGAGAAGATTTTGTTTTTTCTTATCTGCCTTGCCTGAGAATAATTCAACGATAGGATTTGCTGATTCCATAAAGATCTCAAAAGTGTACCAGTCGTTGAGAATCATTTCGGCTCTTTCCTTCGGAAGCGGTCCAATGGATCCGTAGATATCCGCCATATTCAGTATGACAATAAAATCAATAATTCTCTTTGCATCCTCCATTTCACGCAATCGCAGACCTGATGCTTCGATAAAAGCTGTTCTCGAAGCTTCTCCCGTACAAAGCGTTCCGAATAAATCATGATGACCCACCAAATCGAGCATTGAATAAAAACTTTTTTCGCCTGAAGAATTTTCTTTATTAATTGAAGAAAATATTTCTAAAAATTGTTTCCGATCGTTGTCATTAAGACTTTCCAACAAATGCTGGCCTAACATAGGATGCTTGTCACGGTGGATAACCTTGCCAATGTCGTGATAGAGTGTTACGAGTCTCAATATTTTCTTTTCAAAAGGTTTAAATCCTATCATTCTCTCTTGAAAGATGAGATATGGTTCATATTCAGATTGAGAATCTGTAAAAAATTTTCCCATTACACCGCTCGTAAGGAATCGAATCCCTTCCATGCATTGTTCAATATGCTCCCGAAAGACATCGGTAATCGTTTCGTCTTTTGAAATACGTCCAGCCTGAAGCAACATTCCTGTTATAATATTTTTTAATTCCTTCCTTTTTGCAGGCGATGCGTCCGGTTGAGTATATTTAATAATGATATCGTGTATTTTTTTTTCGCTTGCCTCTTTCATTACGTTGAGTTCGATACATCGCATCTCGCTCGTCCAAACCATTCTATCTAGCTTTATGAGTTTGTTCCCCAAAGGGAACATTTCTAATTCTTTACATGATGGATAGTGATCGGAGAGAATATCATCGATCTTTTGGAGTGTTAACTTATTCATACAAGCCTCAAATAGAAAATGTATTTCATTGGAATATGGCTTTCTGATATATTGCGTTGTATATTCTTGTTATTTCTGCGCCTGTTCATAATAATCATTCGCAATCTGTAAATCTTTTTGTGTCCCAATATCAAACCATGTTGGGATATTCATACAGTGAACTGGAAGTTTCTTCTTTAAAAAATGCTTTATGAGTTCACCCAGATTTAACTCTCCATCATGCGGTCTATTGCTCAACTCAAAAATCTCGGGAATATCTTCTTTCCTGATCAAGTATATAGCTGTTGCGGCAATTTTTGTCAATGGATTCTTCGGTTTTTCTGTAAACTTTTTCAGCCTTAGATTTTTATATAACTCAACGACACCATATTTATTTGCCAAAATCGATTTATGTTTGAACGTATGAACCCCAAGTACATTCGTATCTCTCTTTTGGCGCAAGGATACAATTTGGCTGATATCGATTTTAAAGGCATTATCTCCTGCAAGAATGAGCAGATCTTCATCACATTTTATTGAATTCAAGCCTAACGCAATATCTTTGATTGGTCCCACTCGAGTTTCATTGCTTGTACTTCCATCATTGATAATATTTATTTTAAAGGGAATAGTATCTTTATATGTTTGAAACCATTCCACAAAATCCTCATAAAATACCGCATTCGTGACCAATGTCACAGCATCAATGCAATGATGATGTTTCAGCAATTCGAGCTGATGTTTAATAATGGGGGCATTCCCCACCTGCAATAATGCTTTGGGTCTTAATTCCCCTGTCATCTGCAATCTAGTTCCATACCCTGCAGCAAGTATTATGACATGCATTCCTATTTCCTTTATAAGAATATTTTATTTACCAATGTCCCGCGATATTGATCCCTGTTGGTATTTTGGTGAGAGGGGAATAAAATGCAATCCTTCGCTCCCATAAATACTACGGACAGCATCGCTTTTAGCAACAAGCTCTAAAATACCGCTGGCTCCTGCTGCCTGCCCTCCAGTATATCGGACAACTGACATTACAACTGCAGGAATAATCGAACCAAGCTTATCCTTTACATTGGTGAAGGCATTAATATCCTTGATTTCAAGCGCTTCTCCTAAATGTCCGAAATAATCATCCTGAAGAAAGCATTGTTGTCTAAACGACAGTATTAAATCTGCCATGGATAACAATCCATACTGCTCCGGTGGTTGCCCTGGTTCCTCTACGCCGATAAAAATACTTGTGATAGATTCTGCGGTGAGTGTTTCAATAATCCCCGGTATAAATATAGCTTCCTTAGCACAAAGAGGGAATCTGGAGCTTAACTGATCCAGGCTGTTAAAGAGCAACGTAATATTGTCGTCGGGATAGTTATTTTTCATCCTCTGAATTGCCATATACAGCCTATGATAGAATTCTTCTGGAGTGATATATCCCGGAGGATAATAGAGAATATCTAACTTGTCATCTCGTAAGCACTTCTTCAGTACTGATTCGCATTTACTCTCCTGAAATTTAAAATCCTGCAATAGAATGGTTTGCATCGTTTTCTTTGCCGTTCCTTCATCATCCCTAAGAGAGACAACAATTCCCCGTTCATTTTCTTTTTCAATAGCTTTATGAAGTAAATGCTGATATCCTAAATGGCTTTTATGCCCGCCTCTTCCGCCCATGAAACCGACACATCTTCCCTTTGGAAATCCACCTTTTAATATCAGGTTAAGAGCTTTCATTTTAGTTAAGTCATGTTCGGCTGGAATAATTGGAGCCAATCGTTTATAATTCGATAAATAATAATGAATAGACGGGAAGATGAATATTCCACCCTCTTTACGAAATGGATGGGCACGTTTAACTACTTCATAGTCATCTTTATCAGTAAAGCTGCCTGGTCCATAAATTTTTAGTTGATGCTTGCCCCAGGCATGCGGCTGATAACGTGCTTTTACAATTTCTATTGTTCGGATCATATAATCTGTGATGTATTTGCGATCAAGTCGTATGATCATATCAGACATAAACGCACAAAAATCAAAGTCTCCTTGTGAATCCGATGTATCGAGGACAAGGAGAATAATTTTGGGACCTGAAGTAGTGAGTTCTATGAACTTGTTGAATAATTCCTGACGCTGCGATTTATCGACCGTATTTAAGCTATCGATAACTAGAATATCAGGATCATTAATTTTTAAAATATTTTTTACAGCACTGCCTTCTTTTATATCCCCAATGAATTTGTCAGTATCTTCACCGGCTGATCCAAGTCGGAAGAAATTGCCAACAGCTTTAAGCATAATTCCAGTTGCACTTGTTTTATCGATATTTTCCAAATAGTATTTGAATTGATTTGTCTCTAGGATATCTACATGTTTTCCTCCTTGATGCCGTTGTTTTTGGCTTTCCGTACTATGAATTATTCTTTCTACTTCTTTCCATCCAAGAGAAATCGCTTTTTCTTGTATCCATTCAGCACTTGACTCAGAGGTCACATATAATGCATTCATCGCAGATTCATCTTCTAATTGGCTGCACCTGTATACTAGCTCCATAGCAAAAGTACTCTTTCCAGTCCCTGGAGGCCCGGAAAGAAGAACTGTCAGAGCTCTTTTTTTATTGGCATGTAGTTTAGGCAAAACGATACCGCCCTCAAGAAGTTCATCAAACCAATTGAGATTAACGTTTTTCGTTCTCGGTTTTTTTGCCGGCTCAACAATCGCCCTGCCATTGGGTATATGATTGCACCAAAAAGCTTGCGAAATTCCAGTTTTTAGCTTTGACATGGTAAGTCCTCCGGAAAATATTTTTGTATTTGCCGCTCGATCATATGAAAATCATTATGACAATTTGTTTCCACTGGATTCATATATCCATGAGTTTACAAACGATTTTAATTCTAATATTAATTCTATAATAGTCCTATTGTATTTTACTCTAAATATTTTTTCTTCCTCCAACGGTCTATAAACCTCTGTCTAGATTTGCTTCTATCGCATCATCTCCGGCTATTAGACTTTTTATGTTTACGCTTTTTCTTGTCGGGTGAAAATTAACCTCCAATAATTTTGAACGGGTATATTTAGATGATGGAAGAGTAGGGCTGTATATATTCAGCCCCTACCGTGCTATTGATTCTTTTACAGAGAAACACACAAAACGCAAAAAGCCTCACACAGGAATTAACATTCCTGCTGGAGGCTTCAAAAGATTTATAGCAACACGACTTCCCATAAAGAATAAGCCCTATAACTTATTCTAAAGAAAAATTCTCATGAGGGGTAAAGTTGAATCCCTAATTCCCAACGGGTACAACCTGCTGTGCACTGCCTAATAACGGCGTTATTGTACGTTTAAAGAGGTATAAATGCAAACAATAATCGCGAAAACGTAAAGTCCATTCCCTGGAATGGATGTACGGTGCTTAATTTCCATTGTTATTTGTCCGATTATGAATTGGACTCTAAAATGAATTATTTTCAATGATTCAGCGTCACGAAATGGTTCGTGACGCCCCAGTGTAAGAGGAATAAATGCAAACAATAATCGCGAAAACGTAAAGTCCATTCCCTGGAATGGATGTACTCTGCCTAATTTCCCATGCTATTTATCCGATTATTAATCTGGAAGTGGGCTATTTTGGATTTCCGAATATCCGGATTGTCTTGGATAATCGAAACGTGAAAGACATTCTCTCTATCAGACTGCCAGCCTATCGGAAGTCTATCTGTTAATGTAACTACGCAATGTATTTTCCGATCACGCCACTTTTAACTTGGTTTCATCTCCTTATAGCGCAGGATCACTTACTCGCCGTCATGCTGAGCGAAGTCGAAGCATTGGTGAGAGGTGGGATCATTTATTCTAAATAAAGACGAATATTTAAAACACGATCTCTTATTTATGACCTCACCCTAAGTGGTTGTCCAATAAGTCCAACATGGGTGTCACGGTCCGTACCGTGACACCCATAATGAATTTTTTTCAATGAAATGAATCAGCGTCACGAAATGGTTCGTGACGCCCCAGTGCACATACTTTTTAGACAGCCTCAATTATTTTTCTATTTAATCAAAAATCATTGAGTATGTACTTTTTATTTAACTATGTGAAAATAGACCACTACCATGAATCGGACCCTACTGATATACTTCTCTCTACTCCAAAATCACCTTCATCTGACATGCTTCACAATCGAATTCAAGCCGGTACTTGTTCCTTGCATCATGCATCAATAAAGGCTCTGCATCGATTTTATTTTTTCCCGTGCAGAGATCATACTGAAAACGCAGGCAGTGTTTCATCGTCATAACAGTTTTCCCTGTACTCTTATTCTGCAGCTCAAATGCATTCTCAATATTTTCTACACCATGTCTATGATAAAATGCTTTCGCTTTGCTATTGGCGACATTTGCTGAATACTCTAATTGCTTCTCAGGGTAGGATTCATTGTTAGGTTGAAATACAACGATATGTCTTTTGTATTGTTTTAATCGTTCCTCTTCCAGCCGGCGTATCCCTTCACGCCGTATTTCATTACAAACAC
>Ga0182021_10009935_pt1 | contig 11284 bp, 6 predicted proteins | sample 612E3MmetaG_FD_120493 | JGI IMG/M metagenome (GOLD analysis project Ga0182021, IMG submission 120493) | Permafrost microbial communities from Stordalen Mire, Sweden - 612E3M metaG (Illumina Assembly) | ecosystem: Environmental > Terrestrial > Soil > Wetlands > Permafrost | place: Sweden...
CTGGTCGCAGACCCCTTCACCCCGCGCGACGGGACCCTTTCCGCAGCCGGTTGCTCAAGTTTGTGAGGAATCGGCCCTTGGGCGCACGCGCTCCGGGGAGTAGCGTGACCCTGAGCTGACGGGCGCGGCGTTGGGCCGCGCCCAGGGGCACGGCCGTTCGCCGCGCCCGTCTTCAGGGGGAGGGCCCATGAGACGTCGCAAGTACCTGTTCATCCTCGTCGCTCTGGCGCTGGCCGCCCTGGCAGTCGGCGTGGGGACCGCCGGCGCCGGGACAAAGGCCGTGATAGCACCGGCCGACACCGTCTACACCAACGGCGTGATCTACACGGTGGACGCCGCCCATTCCACAGCCCAGGCGGTGGCCGTCAGGGACGGCAAGATCGTCTACGTGGGCGACGATGCCGGCGTCGCGGCGTACATAGACTCCGCCACCACCAAGGTCGACCTGGCGGGCAAGTTCATGATGCCGAGCTTCATCGACAGCCATGCCCACCCGGACAGCGCGCTGGACGACCTGTACGAGGTGAACCTCTACAGCCTGCACGGCAGCATGAAGTTCTACCAAAGGACGGTCAAGGCCTTCGCGAACAGCCACCCTGACCTCACGATCATCCAGGGAAGCGGCTGGGACACCTCGATCCTGCCGGTCATCGGTCCCACACGCTACCAGCTCGATGCGGCAGTCAAGGGCCGGCCGGTCGTGCTCTGGGATTTGAGCGGCCACGAGGTGTGGTGCAATTCTGCCGCTCTCAAGATGGCCGGCATCACCAGGAACACTCCAAACCCGCCAGGGGGCGTCATCGAGCGCTTCCCCGGCACGCGCACCCCGTCCGGCACGCTGCGTGAAGCGGCCGCGGACCTGGTGACGAGCAAGATCCCGGACTTCACGACGGCCCAGTACGAGGCCGGCCTTCTGCATCTGCAGAAGGACGTGCTCGGCCCGTTGGGGACCACAGCGGTCTACGAAGCCGACCTCAACGCGCTGGCAGGCCACTCGCCGGGTCCGAACGCCCTGGCCGCCTTTGAAGACCTGGCGCAGCAGGGCAAGCTCACCGTGCGCTATCGCGCCGCCCTCCATCTCGACCCAACCTTCGGCGACATCGCCACCCAGATCCAGGCGGCGGTCGCCGAGCGCGCCAAGCACACGACCGACCTGTTCCAGACCAACTCGGTCAAGCTGTTCATGGACGGCGTGATCGAGGGCCACACGGGCCTGCTGGACACTCCGTACAAGGATCGTCCAAACTCGCTGGGCGAACAGACGTGGACGTGGAGCGACCTGCAGGCCGCGGCAGTGGGCGCCGCCAAGGCGGGCTTCCAGTTGCACTTCCACGCCATCGGCGACGCGGCCTGTAGCATGGCCCTCAACGCGATCGCGGCCGCCGAGACCGCCACGGGAAACACCACCCCGCGGGACGGCATCACCCACCTGCAGCTGGTGACGCCGACCGACATAGTGCGCATGGCGCAGCTGCACGTGACGGCGGTGCCGCAGCCGTACTGGTTCGTCAAGGACAGCTTCTACTACGACATCCAGCTGCCCTTCCTGGGCAAGTGGCGGGCGGACCACGAGTACCCGATGAAGAGCTTCTTCGACAACGGCGTGCTGGTGGCGTCTGGCAGCGACTATCCGGTGACCTTGCCGCCGAACCCCATCGACGCCATCGCCACCGGCGTGATGCGCTGGTATCGCGGCGGCTCCGAGTGGGCCGTCAAGGGACCCTCGGACGTCTTCTGGCCGGCCGAGCGCGTCACCGTTCAGCAGATGATCGACAGCTTCACGATCAACGGCGCCAAGGCCAACTTCCTGGAAGGCGAGACCGGCTCCATCGAGGTCGGCAAGTCGGCCGACATGGTGGTGCTCAGCCAGAACCTCCTCACGTGCAAGCCGATGCAGATCGGTAAGACCAAGGTCCTGCTGACGCTTTTCAAGGGCGGCCAGGTCTACAAGGACCCGAAGGCCACGCTGTAGTCGCGATGCGTGGATGCCGGCCTCTCGCCGGCGACCGTCTGCAGACGGGGGCGACGCGGCCTGGTCAGGCCGCGTCGCCCCCGTCTTTCACTTTCTCGGCCCATCCGCACGACGGCGCGAATACTCTGACGGGACCGCGCCGATCGCCTTTCTATGCTTTACTCTGAACGACGCCCCGCCGACCAACACTGGGTGTTGGAGGGCCTGATATAGGCTTCTCGACTTGTGCACCGAACAGACCGCTCGACCGGCATGAGATTCCTGCGCACACAGACGGGACGGTACTTGGCCGCCCTCGCGGCGGTAGCCGCGGCTTTGCTGCTGCGCTGGGCGATCGATCGTGCCGTCGGCGAGCTGCCGGCCTTCATCACGTTCTACCCGGCCGTCATTGCCGCCGCCCTGCTCGGCGGCCTGGGACCAGGGCTCGCGGCAAGCCTCCTGGCCAGCCTGATCGCCGCGTACGCGGTCTTTCCGCCGGCGGGCTTCGCGGTCGACCGCACCGCAGACATCATCGCCCTCGCGTTCTTCTTCGTCGTGTGCGTCGGCCTGAGCGTGATCGCCGAGCTCTACCGCCGCTCGCGCGAACGAGCGTCAGCGCTCAGGGCGGAGGTCGTCGAGAGCGAAGTCGACAAACGCTTCCGGGCGCTGTTCGAGAACATGACCGAGGGCGTGGCAGTCCACGAACTCGTCTACGACCGCGCCGTGCCCGTGAACTACCGGATCCTCGAAGTCAACGCCGCTTTCGAGCACCATACCGGCCTCGATGCGCGGCTCGCCGCAGGGAAACTGGCGACCGAGCTGTATGAGACCGAAGCAGCTCCGTATCTGACCGAATATGCCCGCGTAGCCGAGACCGGCGAGGCGCTCAGCTTCGAGGTCTACTTCGCGCCGATGGAGCGCCACTTCAACATCGCCGCCACATCGCCTCGGCGCGGGATCTTCGCCACCATCTTCTCCGACATCACCGAACGCAAGAGAGCGGAAGACATCCTGCACCGCTACGAGCTGCTGGCCGGCCACAGCCGCGACATCATGCTGTTCATGGACCGCGACGACTGGCGCATCCTGGAGGCCAACGAGGCCGCCGTCCGCGCCTACGGCTACTCCCGCGAAGAGCTGCTCACGATGACGATCGGCGATCTTCGCGCCCACTCCACTCGGCAAGAGATCTCCGAGCAGATGGCCGAGGCCGAAGACCGCGGCGTGCTCTTCCAGACCGAGCACCGCCGCAAGGACGGCTCCGCCTTCCCGGTAGAGGTCAGCTCCCGCGGCGCAACGATCGGCGAGCGCCACACGCTCGTAAGCGTCATACGCGACATCACCGAGCGCAAGCGCGCCGAAGAGGCTCTGCGCGCCGCGACGGAACGCGAGCGCTTCCTGGCGGACGTAGTCGAGACGGCCGACGTGGCCTTCGGGGTCGGCGCCCCGGACGGGCGTCTCCTGTTGTTCAATCAGGCGTTCGCGGACCTCACCGGCTACGGCCGCCAGGAGCTGGAGGGCGATCAGCTCACCTGGCTCGACCTCACGCCGCCGGAGTGGCACGAGCGAGAAGCAGCCTGGCTCACGGAAGCGCTGCAGACCAGCCAGGCCGTGCGCTACGAGAAGGAGTACATCCGCAAGGACGGCACTCGGGTGCCCATCGAGCTCTTCGTACAGCCTCAGTTCGATGAGCACGGCGCGCTGCAGAACTACCGGTCGTTCCTCACCGATATCTCCGACCGCAAGGCGGCCGAGGCCGCCTTGCGAGAGGGCCGCGGGCGCGCTGAGGTGCTCGCCGGGACGACCAGCGCGCTGCTCTCCAGCGACGACCCTCAGCGGCAGGTCGAGGACCTATGCCGCGAGGTCATGAAGCGGCTCGACTGTCAGGCATTCTTCAACTTCCTGGCCGACGACGCATTCGGCAAGCTGCACCTCAACGCCTACGCCGGCATCCCGGAGGAAGAGGCCAGGCGCATCGAGTGGCTCGACTACGGCGTGGCCGTCTGCGGCTGCGCCGCCCAGGATGCCTGCCGGATCATCGCCGAGGACATCCCGACCACGCCGGACCCTCGAACGGAGTTGGTCAAGTCGTACGGGATCAAGGCCTACGCCTGCCACCCGCTAATGGCTCAGGACCGTGTGCTGGGCACGCTCTCGTTCGGAACCAGCACACGCACGACCTTCGCCGAGGACGAGCTGGTTCTCATGAAGGCCGTGGCCGATCACGTGGCCATCGCCATCGAGCGCAAACGGGTCCAGGATGTCGCGCAGGCGGAGCTGGAGAAGACCGAGCTGCTGCTGGAGACGGCGCGCGCCCTGTCGGACCGCACGGACATGGAAGGGATGCTGCGCGCGCTCGCCGACGTGATCCTTTCGTCTGCCCGCCACTCGCGCGTCACTATCAGCCTGTGGGACGCCGAACGTCGGGAACTTGATGCCGTCGTCTCCGTGGGCACGCAGGCCGTGACGCGCGTCACCCTGGCGTCGGAGCAGCTGTGCGCTCCCACCCTCCGGCTGATCGCCGAGCACAAGACGATCGTGGCCGACCTCGATGCGCTCCCGGAGAGCGCCCGCGGGACGAACACCGGCGCCATGGCCCGGATGATGCTCCAGGTGCCGCTGATGAGCGGCGAGCGCCTCCTCGGCATCCTTGCTCTCGATGAGCCCGGCGAGCGCCTCGAGTTCACCGCCCGCGAGGTCCAGGTGATGGAGGCCATCGCCTCGCAGGTCGCCGTGGCCGTGGAGAACGCGCAACTGTTCGCGACACAGCGCCGCATCGCAGTCACGCTGCAGCAGCAGTTCATCCACCCTCTGCCCCAGATCGACGGTCTGGTGCTGGCGGTGGAGGAGGAGACTGCTCACAGCCCAGAGCTCATCGGCGGCGACTTCCACGACGTCTTCGAGCTGCCCGGCGGTACCGTCGCCGTCCTGCTCGGCGATGTGGAAGGCAAGGGCGTGCGCGCCGCCGGCCTGTCGGAGACGGTGCGCAGCGCGGTGCGCGCGCTGTCCGTGGTCTCCGCGTCGCCGAGCGAGATCCTGAGCCACGTCAACAGGATGCTGCTGCGTCAGGAGAGCGAGCAGTTCGTGACGGCGCTGCTGCTGTTCATCGATCCCTTCGGCGGCGAGACCCTCGCCGCCAGCGCCGGCCACCCGCCCGCCGTCCATCTGCGGGCCGACGACACGAAGCCCATCGACGTGGACTTCGGACCCCCGCTGGGCACGTTCGACTGGGAGTACGGCGAGACCGGTTTCCTGCTGCGGCCGGGCGACTCCCTGCTCGCCTATACCGACGGCGTCAGCGAAGCACGTCGCCACGGCGAGCTCTTCGGCCAGGAGCGCATCATGGCCGTTGCGCGCGGGCTCAACGACGGCCAGCCGGAGAAGATCGCCCGCGCCGTCCGCGACGCCGCGCTGGAGTTCGGCGGCCGCCTGCGCGACGACCTGCAGATCGTGGCCATCCACTTCCTCGGCGCCACTGCCGACAAGGCCGGTCCGGACGGACAGATGCGCACCGCGTTCGCGTGCGACCCGCAGCGACTGCTCGAGACCCGGCACGCCGTGCGCGACTTCCTGACGGCCCACGGCATCGACGAGCAGACGGTCGAAGAGCTCGTGCTCTGCGTGGAAGAGGCCTGCACCAACACGCTGAGGCACAGCGGAAGCATCGAGCCCGGCGAGGTCGCCGTGTCGATCCGGGAGCACTTCGTCGAGATCTGCGTCAAGGACAGCGGCAAGGGCCTGGACCTGGCTGGGATCGACCTGGCCCGCGAGCCCGACCTCCTGGCGCCCGGAGGACGCGGCCTGTACCTCATCAAGATGCTCGCCGACGAGCTCGAGCTGACCAACGAAGACGGCGCCTGCGTGCGCATCCGCAAGCGGCTCGCTCCGGAGACACTGCACTAGATCGGGCCGCAAGGCGCCCGGCGGGCGTCCAACAAAGCCGGTGCCTTAGAAGCGCCAGAGATGCTCCGCGATCAGGTCGTCCAGCGGCCTGACTTCGTCGGCAGCGGCCTCGGCGCGGCGCACCTCGACGATCGCCCCGTGCAGATCCTCGCCCATGGCCGCCTGCAGCACCTCCGAGGCGGCCAGCTCCTCGGCCGCCTCCGAGAGGCTCTGCGGCAGCCGGCGCACGCCGAGGGCCGCTCGCACGTCGTCGCCGGCCAGATGCGGGTCACCATCGAACGGTGCGGGCAAAGTCAGCGATCGATCGATCCCGTTCAGACCGGCTGCGACGAGCGCGCCGGCCATGAGGTAGGGGTTGCAGGCCGCGTCGATTGCGCGGAACTCGGCGTTGGCGGTGCACGCCCGCTCCCCAGCCATCCCCTGGATCACGCGCAGCGCCGCCTCCCGGTTCTCGTGGCCCCAGATCCGGTAGGCGCAAGCCCAGCGCTGTGGCTGCAGCCGCTCGTAGCTTGGTACCGTCGGACAGCCGAGCGCCGTGAGGGGGCCGATCTCGGCCAGCACTCCCGCCAGGAAGGCCTCGCCGGGCTGCGTCAGCTCCAGTCGTTCGCGGCCGCCGGAGAAGAGGTTGCGGCCGCCCGCGTCGCGCACACTGAAGTGCAGGTGGCAGCCGCTGGCCACCTGACCCGCGACCCGGACCGGGGCGAACGACGCGCGGCAGCCGTGCCTCTCGCTGACTGCGCGAGCTGTGTGCCGGAAGAGGACGTTGCGGTCGGCGGCCGCAAGCGGCTCAACCGGCGCGAACGAGACCTCCATCTGGCCGTCGGCATACTCGGGGTGGAACACCTCGACGTCCATGCCTTGGGCGTCGAGGGCCAGCAGGAGATCCTCGGCCAGCTCGTGGACCGCCGCCCACGCAGCCGAGCTGAATCCGGGACCGTCGTGCACCGGCATGTACCCGGCGCCGGACTGGGGCACATCCCGCGCGCCGACGTCGGGATCCTCCGGGGACGCGCGGCGCTCGTCGCGCATGGTGAACCACTCGAACTCGTAGGACATGAGCAGACCGAAGCCGGCATCTCTCGCGCCGGTGACCATTCTCTTCAGGAAGCTGCGCTGGCAGAGCGGGAAGACGCCGCCGTCCTGGGTATGCTGGTCGGTCGGTGCCCAGGCCCAGAAGGGCTGGGCCGCCAGCTGGACGGCGGCGGCCAGATCCGGCTTGAGGCGAAGGTCGCCGCTGGGGCCGCCCTTGCCCTCCGGCTGCGCGAAGTGGTCGTTGGACATGGCCATGGACCAGGACAACGGCATGCCGATGCCCCGGCGCGCGGCACGCTCCAGCTTCTCAACGGGCACGCACTTCACGCGATTGATGCCGCCGCTATCCACCACGGAACAACACACGTAGCGAACGCCGGCGGCGCGGAGTCGCTCCACGAGAGCGGCCACGTCGTCCTCGGCGCCCTCGCCCATACCGATCAGCCGGCCGGCGGCGCCGGCCGTGCGCCCGACCCGTCCGCAGCCATCAGGCCGACGAACATGGTGCGGTGCAGCACCTCCACATGCCGGCGGATGGACTGCACCGCGCTGACCGCGTCCCTGCGCTCCATGGCGTCCAGCAGCTCGCGGTGCTCGTCGTTGGACTCGTGCAGGTACTCGATGGGATACGGCAGGTAGTAGCGATAGAGAGCGTGGAGCACCGGCTGCAACTCGCCGGCGGCCGAGGCGATGCCGGCGGCTGCGGCGAGGGCGACGTGGAACTGCTCGTCCAGGCGGTGGAAGTCCGCCCATGTGGAGGCCGCGTCCATCTCGTCGGCGATGCGGCGCAGAGCGGCCATGTCGGCGGCATCGGCGTGCAGCGCGGCCAGGTGAGTGAGTCCGCATTCCAGGATGAGCCGATGGTCGATAAGGCGTGTCACCTCGTCGGCCGCCGACTCGTAGGCCGCGATCTCGGTGACCACTCCGCGCGCCGGCTGCTGCGCGACCAGCGTGCCGCCGTCGCGGCCCCGCCGCCTCTCCAGCACACCGTCGGCGACCAGAGAGACGAGCGCTCGGCGCACCGTCATCTCTCCCACGCCGAGCGCGTCGGCGATGTCTGTGCTGGACGGGAGGCGTTCGCCCGGCTTGAGCAGCCCCAGGTCGACCGCAAGTCCGATACGGGCGCGCACTGTGTCGAACGCCTTCAGTCGCCGCAAGCCTGCCAGCGGCAAGGCGCTGAGCGCCGGGTGCGAGGCCGCGGTCTGCGTGGGATCGTCCGTCATCATGCCCCAATGGTATCAGGAGCGAGAAAATGGCTCAAGATGAACACTCTTGACACTAATTGGTCGTTATGACCAAATAGCGTCGTAAAGGGCGGACCGATCGGACGCCCGACTGCTACAAAAGGGCAGGTGATGTGGAATGTCCAGACCTCTTCCGCTGGCGCTGATCCAGACGGCGCCTCGGCCGGCAGCCACTGCGCTGCCCGAGTTCGCCAACGAGGTGCGCGGCCTGGCCGCCGACTTCCCGCGCACGCGGATGATCATCTATCCCGAATATCACACGTGCGGGGTGGACGGGGCCACCCCCGAAGAGCGCACCAGACAGTTCAACGAACTGGCCGAGCCGCTGGACGGTCCGCGCGTCAGACGGCTTGCCGAGGTGGCCAAAGACGTGGGCCGCTGGCTCCTGCCCGGAACGGTGATCGAACGCGGGCCGAACGGGGAGCTGTGGAACACGGCCGTGGTCTTCTCGCCGGAGGGCGAACTGGTCGCCGCCTACCACAAGATGTTCCCTTGGCGCCCGTTCGAGCCCTGGACCCCTGGGCGCGACTTCGTGGTGTTCGACATACCTGAGGTGGGGCGCTTCGGCCTCTCCATCTGTTACGACGCCTGGTTTCCGGAGGTGTTTCGCAGCCTCGCCTGGATGGGAGCGGAGGTCATCCTGAATCCGGCCCTGACGACGACCTGCGACAGGGCCCAGGAGCGCGTCCTGGCGCGCGCCAATGCCATCGTCAATCAGGTCTTCATGGTCACCGTGAACTCGGCCTGGCCGAACGGGACCGGCCGCAGCGCGGTGATCGATCCAGAGGGTCACGTCCGCACCGAGAGCGATGGTGAGACGCCCACAATACTCACCGACTGCATTGACCTGGACGACGTGACGCGAGTGCGCAAGTTCGGCACGAACGCCCTCGACCGGCCCTGGTCGCAGTTCCACCCGGACGAGCCGCCCATCGAACTGCCCATCTACCAGGGCCAGATCGACCCGGCCACGTGGAGCCAGGCGTTGAGAGGAACGCCGGAGATGCCGGCCGCTCGCTAAGCGCCCAAGCTGCCCAAGGCAAACCAGAGGGCGCCGCGCCGTCGACGGGGCGGCGCCCAAGAGGGGGGAATGCATTCATGCCAGTGACGGAGCAGAGACTCGAACGGACGCTCACGCTGTGGCCGATCGTCCTGTTCGGCATCGCCTACATCACGCCGTTCATAGTGCTCACCACTTTTGGGGTCTTCTCAGCGGCAAGCAACGGGACCCTGCCGATGTCCTACGTGTTCGGCGGCATCGCCATGATCTTCACAGCCCTGAGCTACGGGAAGATGTCGCGCGAGTTCCCCATGGCGGGCTCGGCCTACACGTACGCCCGCCGCACTATCGACTCCCGCGTCGGCTTCCTGGTCGGCTGGGCCATCCTTCTGGACTACTTCTGGCTGCCCATGGTCGTCTGGCTCATCGGCGCCGCCTATCTGACGGCACAGTTCCCGAGTGTGCCGGCCTGGGTCTTCCTCACCGGCTTCATCGTGCTCACCACCGGCCTCAACCTGCTCGGGATCAAACTGACCACGCGCCTCAATCTGGGCCTCATCGCGTTCCAGATGGCCGTGCTGGTCGCTTTCCTCATCCTGGCCGCCAAATACCTGTTCGGGGTCAAGACGGGAGTCAACCTGGGCGCGCCGTTCTACAACCATCAGACGACCTTCGCGGCTGTCTCCGGCGGCGCAGCCCTGACCGCCTACTGCTTCATCGGCTTCGACGCGGTCAGCACGTTCGCCGAGGAGGCCGTCAACCCAAGAAAGACGATCCCGCGCGCGATCGTGCTCACCGCCTCCCTGGCGGCCGTCATCTTCGTCATCGTGGCGTTCGTGATGCAACTGGTGCATCCCGGCGGTGTGTTCACCGACGCAGCCACCGCGCCGCAGGACATGGCCACCCAGATCGGCGGTAACATCTTCGGCTCGCTTTTCCTGGGCACGGTGATCCTCGCCCAGTTCACGGCCGGCGTGCCTATCCAGGCGGCCGGCGCACGCCTCATGTTCGCCATGGGCCGCGACAATGTGCTGCCCAAGAAGATCTTCGCCTACGTGCTGCCACGGTTCCGCACGCCGGCCTTCAACCTGCTGCTCACCGGGCTCGTGGGCTTCGTCGCCGTGTTCTCCACCGTGGCCAACGCGACGTCGTTCATCAACTTCGGGGCCTTCACGGCCTTCACGTTCGTGAACATCTCCGTGATCGCCCTGTACATACGCGAGCGCAGGACGGTCACCCGCAATCCGCTGAGCTGGGTCGTGGCGCCGCTCATCGGCATCGGTGTCTGCGTCTGGCTGATGACCAACCTCGACTGGAAAGCTCTCACCATGGGCGGCATCTGGCTGGTCATCGGCATCGGCTATCTGGCGTACCTGACTCGCGGCTTCACGGTGGCGCCGCCGGAGATGGACTTCACTGAGCAGGAAGAGATCGCTCCTGCCGAGCAGGCGGTGCCGGCGGCCGGCGCTACCGCCTGAACAAGACCGCCGGCATGCGAAGGGTGCGGGATGGGACGGGCCCGTCAGCCCGCCCCACCCCGCACCCTTCGTTGCGGCTCGCCGCACATGCACCGCCGGTCCGTACTGCCCGTTTGGGGAACGGCCGGCCGACGTGCCGGCGGCGCCACAGTACTCTCAGTGCCGCCGGCGAGTGGCGCGGCTTCCCTGAGCTGGGCAATGAGCATTCGCGGGAAGACGCCGGCGATCCTCGCCGCCCTGGCCGTCCCGATCGAACGGCGAAGCGGGTCGGGAGGCGGAGAATCGGGGCGGCGGGCTGACGACCGGACGGCCGGCCGTCAGCCCGCCGCATCCTGCGCCGCGATGATGGCCATACCGAGGGCCGCGGCGGCCTCCCGCAGGATCTCGGCGGGGTACATGGTGAACGCCAGCCGAATGCCCCGCTCGCTGCCGCCGACGGAGAAGCGCGAGTCACCGAAGAACGACAGGCCGATGGCCTCGGCGAACGGCAGCACCCGCGATGCGGTAAGACCGTCCGGCAAGCCGACCCAGGTGAAGAAGCCGCCGCGCGCGGCGCTCACGCTGCAGCCGGCCGGCAGCGCCTCACGGAGTGCCGAGAGGAGAGCGCGGCAGCGCTCCGCGTAGGCCGAGCGGACCCGCGCCACGTTCTCGTCGTAGGAGCCCTCGAGGATCATCA
>Ga0182021_10009936_pt1 | contig 11284 bp, 10 predicted proteins | sample 612E3MmetaG_FD_120493 | JGI IMG/M metagenome (GOLD analysis project Ga0182021, IMG submission 120493) | Permafrost microbial communities from Stordalen Mire, Sweden - 612E3M metaG (Illumina Assembly) | ecosystem: Environmental > Terrestrial > Soil > Wetlands > Permafrost | place: Sweden...
AGGGGCCGGGCGGGAAAACTCGGCGGTGGTGCAGGGACGGATGATCGCGCTGCGACCGAGCAGACGCGCGATTTCGATGGTGAACTCGTACCAGGTGCATTCGCCGCCGTCGGTGACGTGCAGGGTTCCTCGCGTTCCGCGGTCGAGCAGAGCCAGGGTGGCGGCAGCCAGGTGTTGCGCGCTGGTCGGCCGGCCGCGCTGATCGTCGACCACCTTCAGCTCGGGCTTGTCGCGGGTTAGGCGGGCCATGGTGCGCACGAAGTTGTTGCCCCAGGGGGCATAGAGCCAGCTCGTGCGCACGATGAGGGACTCGGCGCCGCTGCCCCGGATGGCGATCTCACCGGCGGCCTTGCTCCGGCCGTAGGCTCCCAGCGGATGCAGGGGTGCATCCACGTGATACGGCTCGCTGGCATCGCCCGCAAAGACGTAGTCGGTGCTGAAATGGACCAGCGGGACGCGCGTGCGGGCGCAGGCCGCGGCCACCACCTCCGGCGCAGTGCCGTTGGCGCGCAGGGCGGCCGCCTGGTCGGCTTCGGCGCCGTCGACGTTGGTATACGCGGCGCAGTTGATGACTGCGGACCAGGGTTTCGCGAAGAGCGGCCCGATTTGCTCCGGCTCCGCGATGTCCAGCTCGGGCAAGTCGAAACCAGTGAAAGGCCGCTTCTTCGCGGCGAGAAGCTCGCGGAAAGCACGGCCCAGCATCCCTCGATCGCCGAGCAACAGGATGCCGGCGGACACGGCTAGCCCTTCCACCGCGGCAGGCGGGCCGGATCGATCTCGGCCAAGGGCAAGAAACGCTGGTCCTTGTCGCTGATGACGGGTTGGCTGACCGGCCACGGGATGGCCAGGCTGGGATCGTTCCACGCCACTCCCACCTCGTGCTGGGGCAGGTAGATTTCGGTGCACTTGTAAGCGAACAGGGCGTAGTCGCTCACCACGCAGAAGCCGTGGGCAAAGCCGGGTGGGATGTACATCTGGCGATGGTCGCGCGACGACAGGTGCGTGCCGGCCCACTTGCCGAAGCTGGGCGAGCTCACCCGCACATCCACCGCCACGTCGAAGACTTCGCCCTCGACAACGTGCACCAGCTTGCCCTGACTTGCAGGATGCTGCAGGTGCAGGCCACGCAGGGTGCCGCGGCTGGAGCGGGACAGGTTGTCCTGCACGAAGCGCTCGCCGATACCCGCCTCGGCGTAGCGCTCGACCTGGAAGGTCTCGACAAAATAGCCGCGCGCATCGCCGAACACCTTGGGTTCGACCAGCAGGATCTCGGGCAGGTCCAGACGCGTGACCTTCATTGCGGGCCTCTCTCCAGAAGCTGAAGCAGATACTGCCCGTAGTTGGTCTTGCTGAGAGGCTCGGCCAGCCGGCGCAGGTGGTCCCCGTCGATCCAGCCCTTGCGAAAGGCGAGCTCCTCGGGGCACGCCACCATCAGACCCTGGCGCGCCTGGATGGTCTGGATGAACTGCGCCGCCTGCAGCAGGGAATCGTGCGTGCCGGTGTCCAGCCAGGCCACGCCCCGCCCCAGCTTCTCAAGCTGAAGCTGGCCCCGCAGCATGTACAGGCGATTGAGATCGGTGATCTCCAACTCGCCGCGCGGGCTGGGTCGCAGCATCTCGGCCAGCTCGACCACGCCCCGGTCGTAGAAGTAAAGGCCGGTCACCGCGTAGTGGCCGCGCGGCCGCTTTGGTTTCTCCTCCAGGCTCAGCACGCGTCCCCGATCGTCCAGCTCCGCTACGCCATAGGCCTCGGGATTCTGGACGTAGTAACCAAACACGGTGGCCCCGGACTCGCGGCCGGCCACGTCCTCGAACAAGCCCCCCAGGCCCGTGCCGTAGAAGATGTTGTCGCCCAGCACTAGGGCGCAGGGCTCGCCAGCGATGAACCCGCGACCGATGAGAAAGGCCTGCGCCAGGCCGTCGGGGCTGGGTTGCACGGCATATTGGATCTGCAGACCCCAGGACGCGCCGTCGCCCAGCAGTTGCTGAAACTGCGGGCCGTCGTGCGGCGTGGTGATGACCAGGATCCGGCGAATCCCGGCCAGCATTAGGGTGGTGAGCGGATAGTAGATGAGCGGCTTGTCGTACACCGGCATGAGCTGCTTGCTGACCGCGCGCGTGAGCGGGTGCAGGCGCGTGCCCGATCCTCCAGCCAGGATGATGCCCTTTTGGACCATGGTCAGCGGCTCCCGTAGTTTTGTTCGATCCAACGCCGGTATTCGCCGGTGCGCACGGAATCGATCCAGGCGCGGTTGGCCAGATACCAGCGCACCGTCTTGCGCATCCCGCTGGCGAAACTCTCGCGCGGTTTCCAACCCAGCTCCGCTTCGATGCGAGAGGAATCGATGGCGTAGCGGAGATCGTGCCCGGGCCGGTCAGGGACGTGACGGATGAGGGCCAGGAGATCCGCCTCGGGCGCGCCGGTTTCCTGAGCGACGAGAAGGCACAGCTGCTTCACCACGTCGATGTTGCGCTGCTCGCTGCGGCCGCCGATGTTGTAGGTGCGGCCATTCTGGCCCGCGCCGATGATCGCCCAGATGGCCTCGCAGTGATCCTCGACGTAGAGCCAGTCGCGTACGTTGAGCCCCTGGCCGTAGACCGGCAGGGGCTTGCGCTCCAGCAGATTCAGGATCATCAGCGGGATCAGTTTTTCGGGAAACTGCAGCGGCCCGTAGTTGTTCGAGCAGTTGCTCACGCGCACCGAAAGACCAAACGTCCGGTACCAGGCGCGCACCAGGTGATCGCTGGCCGCCTTGGAAGCGGAATAGGGGCTCGACGGATCGTAGCGGGTCTCTTCGTCGAACAGGCCGGTATCTCCCAGCGAGCCAAACACCTCGTCGGTGGAGACGTGGTGGAATAGTCCCTGACCGGGCGCCCAGAGCTCGCGGCAGGCTTCCAGAAGATTGAAGGTGCCCTCGACGTTGGTGCGCACAAAGGCGCGCGGCCCCGTGATCGAGCGATCCACGTGGCTTTCGGCGGCAAAGTGCACCACCACCTCGGGCTGGTGGCGGGCGAACAAGACCTGCAGCGCGGGGAAATCACACAGGTCGGCCCGTTCAAAAAGGTAGTTGGGCCGGTTCGCCACCGGGTCCAGGCTGCGCGGATTGGCCGCGTAAGTCAGCGCGTCCAGGTTGACGAACTGGTGCTCGGGGTGGCGAGGCACCAGGAGATTGAGGAAGTTCGCGCCGATGAAGCCGGCGCCGCCGGTTACCAGGATTCGCATGTTCGGTGCCCTATGCCTTCCCGCCCTCGAACGGCACCCGAACTGTGACGATAGTTCCCTGACCCGGTGTGCCCTTCACCTCGGCCGTGCCGCCGAGAAGGGCCGCGCGCTCGCGCATGCCGAGCAGGCCGAGCGAGTCGGGCCGGTGGACCTCCTCATCGGTGATGCCGCGACCATTGTCGCTCACATCGAGAACCAGGCAGTCGTCAGCATCGATCATCAGATCGATGCTGACGTGGGTGGCGCCGGCGTGGCGGGCCACGTTGGTCAAGGCCTCCTGACACATGCGGAACACGACGGTGCCGCGCTCGGCTGCGACACTGACGTTGCTGGGCACCGATACCGCGCAGTCGATGCCGGTGCGGGTTGCGAAGTCGTGCCCGAGCCATTCCATCGCGGCGCCCAGGCCCAGGTCGTCCAGGATGCTGGGGCGCAGCTCGGACGAAATGCGGCGCACCATCTGCACCGTTTCCTTGACCAGCGTCGTAAGCGCCGACACCCGTGCGGCGGCCTCGGCGTTTCCCCTGGGGAGGTGCTTGTCCAAGAAACCCAGGTCCATGCTCATGCAGGTTAGCGCCTGGCCCAGTTCGTCGTGGATCTCACGCGCGATGCGCACTCGCTCTTCTTCGCGCACCGATTCCACGTGGGCGGCCAGGGCGCGCAACTGTTCGCGCTGGGCGCGCAACTCTGCGTCGAGGCGCTGGCGCTCGGTGATGTCGCGCGCGAAGCCGGTGGTGCCGAGGACATTGCCCCGCCGGTCGAGAACCGGCGTCTTGAAGGTTTCGAACCAACGCGAGGCGCCCTCGGCGAAGACGATCTCCTCCACATCTTTCTGTTTGCGGGTGTCCATCACGCTGCGGTCGTCGTCGACATAGCGCTGCGCCAGCTCCTTCGGCCAGACATCGAAGTCGGTCAAGCCCACCACATTGCCGGCGCGCTCCCGGCCGCATGCGCGTGCGAAGGCCTGGTTGACCGCCAGGAAGCGGCCTTGCACGTCCTTTAGCCACACCAGAAAGGGGAAGTTGTCCAGCATGGCGCGCAGGTAGGCCTCGCGTTCGGCCAGCGCCTCCTGGGCTTGCACGCGGGCGCTCACGTCGCGAATGATGCCCACGACCGCACGCACCTCGCCACTGGCCGCTTTCAACGGAACCAGGCGTGCGTCGATCCAGAGGGGCGTGTCGTGCAGTTCCTGATGCGTCTCCGTCACGACAATCTCACCCGTGCGGAAGACTTTCTGGATGAAGCGGCTGTGCCGCTCGCCCCAAGGGTGGCCGAACAGCGTACCCTGCCTGCGCCCGATGAACTGCTCGGGTGTCCCGCCCAAGGAGCGTGCCGCCAGGGTGTTGATGTGCAGGACGCGTTCCTCCTGGTCGACCACGAAAACCATGTCCGGGAAGATCTCAATTACCGCGGTGAGCGGGCCATCGGGGTCGCCGAGATACTTGGTCAGGTCGCCAATGGTGGCCATGGAAGTTGTCCGGTCATCCCGGGATGGTTGCTATCGTCGCAAGGCCGACAGCGCCGCAGCGGTGCGCTGGTAGATGTCCTCAGGGGAACCCTCGGCGGACAAGGACACGAGTAGACCCGCCTTCGCATAGTAGTCCGCCAGGGGCGCGGTGCTGGACTGGTAGGCCTGCATGCGCACCCGGATCGATTCAGGGCGATCATCGTCGCGCAGGATGAGCTTGCCGCCGCAGTTGTCGCAGACATCCGGCACCTTGGGCGGGCGACTCGTGACGTGAAAAACCGCCTTGCAAGCCGCGCAGGTGCGCCGGCCTGACAGGCGCGCGATCACCTGTTCGAGAGGCATGTCGTAGCTCAAGACCGCGTCCAGCTTCACCTTGAGCTGGGTGAGCATGTCGGCCAGCGCCTCGGCCTGACGCACGGTGCGCGGAAAGCCATCCAGGAGAAAGCCGGCCGGGCAGGTGATGCACTGGCGTCGCTCGCGCACGATGTTGATGACCGTGTCGTCGGGCACCAGATCGCCCCGCTGCATGAACTCCAGGGCCTGGGTAATGGCCGGCGTGCGCTCGCTGGCAGGCAGTGCCTTGGCGGCGCGAAAGACGTCCCCGGTGGACAGGTGGCAGGGCTTGAGCCGCAGGCTGATGAGCTCGGCCTGGGTGCCTTTGCCGACGCCCGGGGCCCCGAGCAAGACCAGACGGTACGGCCGTTCGGGCAGCTCCAGGTCGCTGCTGCACTCAGCGCTTGTGCCCTTGAACCACGCGGCGCGATCCAACTTCTGCGTTGTCATAGTGGCGGGAAGGATACCGCCAGAAGTTACCGGACGGGAAGCATCGAATTCCGCGGCCTGGCCTTGGCTAGGGTCCGCGCGCCGGGGAGGCCGGCGGGGGCGCGCCCGGGGCCGCGCCAGGACCGCGCTTGTCAGGGGCGGGATTGGGATTCGCAGGACTGGCAAGGGGTAGCGTCAGGTTCGCGAGCTGTGCTTCGTCAATCTGGACATTGGCCTTTTTCCGGATCTCCACCATCATGGCGTTGCGTCTCTGTTGCCGGCGTTCGTAGGCCAGGCGCGACTGGATCTCCACCTTGGCCTCGGCGAGCGACTTGGAAAAGGCTGGCTGCTTTTGCGTGAGAACAACGATGGTGTAGCCGTTCTCCGTCTGGATTGGATCGGACACGTCATAGACCTGGGCCAGGGCGAAAGCCGCCTCCACCACGGCCTTGGGCATGCTGGGGGTGTTGCGATCGACGGTGCCCATGTCGCCGCCGCGCAGGCGGGAGGCTTCATCCTCGGACTGCTTGGCCACCAGCGCCCGCAGGGCTTGAATGTTCCCTTTGGTCAGGGTCCTGGCCTCTGCGGCAACCTTGAGCGCCTTGGTCCGGTCTTTCACGACGATCTGGGTGAATCTCACCTGGTCGGGCCGCGAAAACTCGTTGGGATGGGCCTGGTAGTACTGTTCCACCTCGGCGTCGCTGATGCCCTGGGCGTTCACCTTCGCATCGACCTCGGCCTGCAGCATACGGTTCACCACGTCGCGCTTGACCTGCGGGTCGCGGTCGTAGCCAAGCCGGCGGGCCTCCTGATAGAGCGCCTCGGACTGGATCATGCCGTCCAGCAGTTCCTTCTTCTTGTCCGGTTTTGAATAGTGGTCCATGAGGTACTTGGACCGGCCTATGAAGGCCACCTGCGCTTCAAGCTCGCGGGCGGTAATGGCTCTGTCGCCTACGCGCGCCAGCACCGGCGTACCATCCCCCGCGGACCGGTGTTCGCAGCCGAAGGTCAGCGCCAGAATGATGGGAAGACAGAAATGGAGTGGTCGCATAGCCGAACATGATACACGTACATGGGCGTAGCGCATCCATGACAAGCGGTTCTGGCCGCGCCGGCTTATTATCAGGCTGTGGGTCCAGTACTCCTGATCATGGCTGTCACGCTAGGCGCCGGTGCCGGCGGGACGGTCCAACCTGACGCCGGGCTGCCCATCTGGGTCGCGGCCCGCGCACACCAGGCCAGCCCACCCCAGAACGAGTATCAGCTTCGCCGTTCCGGGGATGGCTACGTCTACAAGGAGCGGGCCTTCGAGGCCAGGGTCGCGCGAGACGGGGTGGTCACCTTTCATGACCGGAGAGCGTTCTTCGATCACGTGGGGCTCATCGCCAGGCCCCTGCCGCCGGCGGGCGAGACGGAGACCTTGCAGGGGCTGCTCTTCGGCCGCAAGACCAAGCGCCGCCCGCCCGCGCCGCCATTCGAACCGCTGCCCGGCTCGCCCGCCGACAAGCTGCCATCTTCCGAGCTCTGCCCACCCAACTCCCCTTGCTACCAACTGCCCGACAGCCTCATTGTTGGGGGGGTCACTGGTACGATGGACCTCAACGACGAGATCCTGCGGGCGCTCGGCCAGGATCCCTATCGCGTAGAAAAGGCGCGCTTTCTCGGCGCGACTTTCGAGTTCAGGATGAGCTTGGCGGTCGAGGCTCACCGGGAGGACATGCGCAAGTCCCTGGACCGGCTTCCCGATGCGCTGGCCGAGCTGTGGGGTGACTCCCGCTACTCGGCGCTTGAGCGTCGGCGGGTCTTGTTCGAACTCTGGCGCGAGACGAACGGTACACCCGAGGGCACGCGCGCCGCCCATATCATCGAACGCTTCATCCAGCGCCAGCTTCCCTGCGGCAGTCCCGACGCGTACACGCCGGCCGAACTGCGAGCCTACCAAGGGAGAGAGCCCGGCCGGGCATTTTCGCCCTACGGTGCGTGCGAAAGATGACGGCGTGAGGAATGGGCGCTTGATCAAGGTCGCCTGGCTGGCGTGGCTGGGTCTGGCGCTGTCATCCCAGGCGGCGTTCGGGAGCGAGGCCGCCGCAGCGAATGGGGCAAGCGTGCGCATGGCTCCGGATGCCCAGGAAGTCAAGCGTTCCGCTCCCGCTGCGGCTGACACGGCTCCGCCGACTCCACACGCGCAGGCCCCAGTCCAGCCGGCCCCAGGTCCAGCTTGGCCCCCTGAACCCGGCCCGGCGACCGGCCAGGGTGCGCGACCGGCACCGCCCCTGGTCGAGACCGCAGCGTCCACGACCTTGCGGGACCGTTTCAGGGGGCGACGTGGACGACACAGACAACGGACAGGAGTCGATCCACGCCTGGCCGACCTGGCAGCGACGCGGGGAAAGGTCGCTGCTGTGGCCCATCTTCACGGCGCGGCCCCCATCAAACCCGCGCGTCCCACGGCTGCCACGGCTGAGCACAGGATCAGGCCTCCCGAGCCGGACAAGCCGCGCGAACCGGTGCGACCGGCCGTGCCAGTGGTCGCATCGGCCACGACCGAGCTGGACGAGAGCATCGTGAAGGAGATCACCCAGCGCAAGGTTCTGTTCCGCATGTGCTACGAGTCGGCCCGGCGACGGGGCGTGACGGCCACGCGCGCCGACGTGAAATGGATCTTGGCGGCCGACGGCGGCGTGCACGATGTCGAGGTCGCGGTGGCGCAGGACGTGCAACTGGCGCACTGCATTCATGCCGTCGCTTCGCGCCCCTTTCCCGCCGGGGTCGGGCAGGATATGCCGGTGGCGATCCCGTTGCTCTTCGTAGGCGCACGGTAGCGAGCTATTTCACAACTGGCGAAGCGAGACCTTCACCGGAGACACCTTCCAGATGTGCTCGCAGTATTCGCGAATCGCTCGGTCGGACGAGAACTTGCCGATCCGGGCGGTGTTGAGCATGGACATGCGGGTCCACTCCTTCTTCTTGCGGTACACCTGACCAACGCGCGCCTGACAGTCAAGATACGACTGAAAGTCTGCGCACAGCAGGAAGGGATCCTTTTCCAGCAGGGAACGTACGATGGGGGCAAACAGCGACGGATCCCCACGCGAAAAGTCGCCCGCAGCGATGAGTCCCAGCGCCTCGCGCAACTCGGGGTTCTGCTGGTAGATGTCCCATGGCCGATAGCCCTGGGCCAGTCGTTGCTGGATCTCCGCAACGGTCAAACCGAACAGAAAAAAGTTCTCCGCCCCCACCTCTTCCCGGATCTCCACGTTGGCGCCGTCCAGCGTGCCGATGGTGAGCGCCCCATTCATGGCGAATTTCATGTTGCCCGTGCCCGAGGCTTCCATGCCTGCGGTGGAGATCTGCTCCGACAGGTCAGCCGCCGGATAGATGCGCTGAGCGTTCTTCACGTTGAGATCAGGGAGAAAGGCGATGCGCAGTCGATCGTTGGTTTCGCGGTCGGCGTTCACCACCTCAGCGACGCCGTGGATCAGCTTGATGATCAGCTTGGCCGTGCGGTAGCCCGGCGCCGCCTTGCCGCCGAAGATGATGGTGCGTGCGGGCGCGTCGCCGCCGCGCTTGAGATGCCGGTACAGGGCCACCGCGTGCAGCACGTTCAGGTGCTGGCGCTTGTACTCGTGAATGCGCTTCACCTGCACGTCGAACATGGTGTCGGGCAGAAGCTCGATGCCGTGCGCGTGCTGCGCGTAGGCCGCCAGGGCGCGTTTGTTGGCCCGCTTGACCTGGCGCCAGCGCTCGCAGAAATCGGCATCGTCACACTTGGTCTCAAGTTCGCGCAGACGGTTGAGATCCTCCGGCCATTTGTCGCCGACGACTTCGGTGATGAGCGCCGCCAGACCAGGATTGGCCAGCAACAAGAACCGGCGCGGCGACACCCCGTTGGTGACATTGGTGAACTTGTCCGGCTCCATCTCGGCGAAGTCGCGCAGGACGGTCTGTTTCAGCAGATCCGAGTGTATCTTTGCCACCCCATTGACCGCGTGGCTGCCCACGCAGGCCAGGTTGGCCATGCGCACGCGCTTCTCGCCCCGCTCGTCGATGAGAGACATGCGTTGCACCCGGTCTTGGTCTTTGGGGAAGTGCTCCTGCACGGCGGCGAGGAAGCGCCGGTTGATTTCCAGGATGATCTCCAGATGGCGCGGCAGCAGGCGCCGAAACAGCGGCAGCGGCCAGGTTTCCAGCGCCTCCGGCAGAAGGGTGTGGTTGGTATAGCCCATGGTGCGCGTGGTGATGTTCCACGCCGGCTCCCAGTTCATGCCGTGGTCATCCACCAGCAGGCGCATCAGTTCAGCGACGGCCAGCGCTGGGTGGGTGTCGTTGAGCTGGACCGCGTACTTCTCGTGGAAGCCTTCGACCGGCTTCCCCTTCTGCAAGTGGATGCGCATCATGTCCTGCAGCGAGCAGGACACGAAGAAGTACTCCTGCTGCAGCCGCAGCAGCTTGCCCGCCTCGCTTTCGTCGTTGGGATAGAGAATCTTGGTGATGTTCTCGGTGTTGATTTGCTCCTCGCAGGCGCGCGTGTAGTCGCCTACGTTGAAGGCCTGCAGATCGAGCGAGGTGAAGGCCTGGGCCTGCCACAAGCGCAACATGTTGGCCGTGTTGACCCCGCGGCCCAGGATGGGCGTGTCGTTGGGAATGCCCTTGACCACCCGGTCAGGCAGCCAGCGCACACGGTAGCGGCCGGTCACGTCGGTGTATCCCTCGGTGCGGCCGCCCAGCTTGACCAGGAACGCGATCTCTGGGTGCGCGATCTCCCACGGATAGCCTAGGCGCAGCCAGCGGTCGAGCACCTCGACCTGCCATCCGTCGTGGATTTCCTGGTCGAAGATGCCGAACTCGTAGCGGATTCCGTAACCGATGGCCGGGATCTCGAGCGCGGCCATCGAATCCAGATAGCAAGCGGCCAGGCGGCCGAGACCGCCGTTGCCCAGGCCCGGCTCCTCTTCCTGTTCTAGCAAGGTGGCGAGTGAAAGGCCGAGCTCGTCCATGGCCTGCCGGGTGGCCTCCATGATGCCCAGGTTGACCAGATTCTGACCCAGTTGGGGACCGATAAGAAACTCGGCGGACAAGTAGGCGACGGTGCGAGACGCTTTCTCGAAATAGGTGCGGGCCGAGCTGATCCACCGTTGCAGAATGCGATCCCGGACCGTGTAGGCCAGGGCCAGGTAGTTGTCATTGGGCAGGGCGACTTCAGCGAACTTGGCCCGGTGACAGAACAGATTTCGCACGAAGTTCCGGCGAATGGACTCCACGTCCATGCCGAACTGGACGTCCTTTTCCGGATGGGTGCGGGTGTGGCCGTGAGTGGTCGTCATGATCGGCTACGACGCTAGCACGGAGTTCCGTGCGCCGCAGCAAGCGCTGCAACCGCTTTATGGGTTGGGCGGCCGTCGCGCTCGAATTTCCGCGACAAGACCTGCAAGCGCGCCGAATGGCATGTTAGCCTGCGTCTTCGCCGGCCACCGCAAGGGCCGGAATCATGATTCGCAGAATTCGCAAGACCTCGGTGTAGTTCGGCTCGTTCGTCTTGAACGTCACCTCGATTTTCGAGGACTTTTTGCGCCGCAGTTCGAGACAGAACCGGTGCCGGTCCAAGGTGGCACGCACGACCTTGAAATGGCCAATGTAGTCCTGGTCATGGGTCTCAAGGTAGCAGAGGCCACCGTCGTCATCCTCGAACTGCCGTTGGATAAGCACGTAGGGACCATCACCGTCGTCCGCAGCCTCGAAGTGCACCTGATAGTAGTCACCACTTTCCGCTGCGGATACGTGATCAAGTTGGATCTTCACTCGGTTTCCTCACGTCCGGCTAACGCCTTGCCG
>Ga0182021_10009937_pt1 | contig 11284 bp, 12 predicted proteins | sample 612E3MmetaG_FD_120493 | JGI IMG/M metagenome (GOLD analysis project Ga0182021, IMG submission 120493) | Permafrost microbial communities from Stordalen Mire, Sweden - 612E3M metaG (Illumina Assembly) | ecosystem: Environmental > Terrestrial > Soil > Wetlands > Permafrost | place: Sweden...
GGGAAGGGTGCGGGAGCTCCGGTCCAGCGTCCTGCCGGTGGAGGCGGGGCAAATAGCGGTGGCAAAAGTGTCTCCAGTAAAGTCAAGGAGAGGAGCCAGCTGGTGTACATGCTCAAGGAAGGAAAGCCGGTTGCAACTCCTGTAAAAACCGGAATTGCCAACAACAGCAGCATTGAGCTGATCGATGGCACTCTCAAAGAAGGTGACGAAGTCGTCATCGAACAGGTCGGTGGCGATACGAAGAAAAAGGCGGGAGCGGGTGGTTCGCCCATGGGGCCGCGTTTCTAAAATGAGCAGCGTAATCTCTTTGTCCGATATCCGCCGGGTGTTCATCATGGGCGATCAGCAGTTCGAAGCGCTTAAGGGTATTTCCTTCGATGTTGCCGCCGGTGAATTTGTTGCTATCATGGGGGCCTCCGGCAGCGGTAAATCAACCTGCATGAATATTCTGGGCTGCCTTGATCTTCCCACCTCCGGACGCTATCTTCTGGACGGTCTGGATGTGGGAGGGATGACGACCAACCAGCTGGCCGATATCCGCAACAAAAAACTCGGTTTTGTCTTTCAGGGGTTCAACCTGCTGGCCCGCACCCCGGCTATCGAGAATGTGGAGCTGCCCTTGGTGTACGCCGGCCTCCACTCCCACGAGCGTCGCCAAAAGGCCCTGATTGCGCTGGAACAGGTCGGCCTCTCCGGCAAGGAGAACAATCACCCCAGCCAACTCTCGGGCGGCCAGCAGCAGCGGGTTGCCATTGCCCGCGCTCTGGTCAACAATCCGGCAGTCATTCTGGCCGATGAACCGACCGGCAATCTCGACAGCAGCACCACTGCAGAGATCATGGAGCTTTTTACGGCTCTTAACCGGCAGGGGATCACCATCATCATGGTCACTCACGAACATGATGTGGCGGACTATGCCGGGCGGCAGATAACATTTCGTGATGGTCTCATAATTTCCGACAGCATGTCGGGTCGGACGGTTTAACCTATGGACTTTCTCCAGACGCTTAAGATAGCCCTCCGGGCGTTGCGTACCAATAAGATGCGCTCATTTCTGACCATGCTCGGGATCATCATCGGCATCGCTGCCGTTATCGCTATGATGGCGGTCGGATCGGGAGCCAGCTACGTTATCTCCCAGCAGATTGCCAGCATCGGCAGCAACATCATTCTGGTTATCCCCGGTTCCACCACCAGCGGAGGTCTGCGCACCGGCAGCGGCGGGGCCCAGACGCTGACCAGCGACGATGCCAAGGCGATCATGACCGAATGCCCATCGGTCAGTCTGGCGGCGGGTACCGTCCGCTCAACCGCCCAGGTTGTGTACGGCAACCTGAACTGGTCAACCGTTCTTATGGGCGGCACACCGGAACTGTTTGAAATCCGGGAATGGCCGGTCACCGCCGGGCGCAGCATAACGCAACAGGATGTCGACTCTGCCGGCAAGGTCTGTCTGTTAGGTCAGACCGTCGCGGACAACCTGTTCGGAGCGACTGACCCGATCGGTAATATTGTCCGCATCAAAAAAATACCGTTTACCGTTATCGGCGTGTTGGAACGCAAGGGACAATCTCCGCAGGGGACGGACCAGGATGACACAATTTTTGTACCGTTGCGCACCGCCCAGCGCAACCTGGTCCGCTCCCAGCACACCAATAATGTTGGAGCCCTGACAGTAAAAGCCATAAGCAAAGATTTGATGGAAAAAGCTGAAGAAGAGATCAACAGTCTGCTCAACCAGCGGCACCGCATTACAGCCGGCAAGGAAACGGATTTTTCAACTCGAAACCTGTCAGAAATCCTGGCGGTGGCAGAACAATCCTCCAAGGCCATGTCGCTGCTGCTGGGTGCCGTGGCCTCCATCTCGCTGATCGTCGGGGGAATCGGCATCATGAATATCATGCTGGTCTCCGTTACCGAGCGGACGCGCGAAATCGGCATACGTATGGCCATTGGCGCCAGGAAGAACGATATTCTGCTGCAGTTTATGACCGAGGCTGTTGTGCTGACGGTATTAGGCGGTATGCTCGGTATTGCATTGGGCGCTATTGGTGCCACGATCGTTTCACATATCCTCTCGTGGCCTACTCTCATTTCGCTGCAGTCCATTACCGTGGCGTTTTTCTTCTCCGGTGCAATCGGCATCTTCTTCGGTTTTTACCCTGCCCGTAAAGCTGCCGGACTCAATCCAATCGACGCTTTGAGGTATGAATAATATGACTGGCTGCCCGATGTGCTCCCGATGGGATGCGGATTCAGATCTGCGGATCATGGAAATGCCGCACTCGTATGTAATTCTCAATCGGGACCAGTATTTTCCCGGCTATACGCTGCTGTTCACCAAGAATCATGTTACCGAACTGTTCCATCTTGACCGTGATCTGCGGTCTGCTCTGATGGAGGAGGTTTCTTCGGTTGCACAGGCGCTCTACACGGCATACACCCCCGCCAAGATCAATTATGAACTCCTGGGGAATATGGTGCCGCATATTCATTGGCACATCGTGCCACGCTTCTCGTCAGAACCGCTCTGGCCGCGTCCGATCTGGGCGGAGCAGCATGAAGAGCTGTTGCTGTCTCATGACGAGTACCGACAGCGTATTGAAACCATCCGGAGTCACCTGATATGATCCGAACTTTTCTCCATAAACTCCCCAACGGTTTGCGTGTTGTCTGTGTCGAAATGCCGCATCTGCACGCCGCCGAACTTGCAATCTATCTCAAGGTCGGCGGTCGCAATGATCCGCCCGGTCGGGAAGGGCTTTCCCATTTTCTGGAGCATATCCTGTTTCGGGGAACTGCCGAATTTCCTTCATCACTGGCAATCGAGTCGGCTTTCGAGATTATCGGCGGCGCACCGAACGCTGCCACCGATGCCGAATCGACCTACTATTATTCACGGGTGCACCCTGACAGCATCAAGCGCGGCATGGAAATATTTGCTTCGATGCTGACAAAGCCGCTTCTTAACGGTATTGAGATCGAGAAGCGGATTATCGCCGAGGAAGCGCGGGAGGATCTGAACGAACAGGGTGAGGAGGTCAACCCGGACACCATCGTCAGCCGGATGCTCTGGCCCCGGCATCCGCTGGGAATGCCGACCGTCGGAACACTCGAAAGCATCGCTGCTATAGACCAGAGTGACCTCACGGAGCATCTGAAAGCCTATTATGTCCCTTCAAATGCGGTTCTGGTAGTGTCCGGACCGGTTAAAAACGGTGCCGTACTCGCCGCCGCCAGGGATTGCTTTGGACAGTGGCCTGAACATCACGTCCCGGCGGTACAGACCGTAACACTCCGACAGTTCTCGCCTCAGATCCGCTGCGTGCAGGACTCTGACAGTCAGATGAATCTGCAGCTGGCGTTCCTCGGTTTTGCCCGCGACGACCGCCGGTTCATGGCGCTTCGCTTTTTGCGGCGAATTCTTGCCGGCGGCGGCAGTTCCCGCCTCCATTTGCGCTTGCGGGAGGAGCTGGGCATCATATATTCCGTAGACGGTGCAATCGGGGCCTACGACGAGACCGGCTGTCTGGCGTTTGATCTGTCGACGTCTCCGGACACACTGACCCACGCGGTCGAAGCGGCGTTTGAGGAGCTATTCCGCATCACGGCAGAGCCGGTGCCGGACGATGAGCTGGAACGGATTCGCAATTCCTATATTTTTGATCTTGAGTTCAGCCGGGATTCCGCCTACGAAATGGGTGGGCGATACGGATGGGGTGAGTTGATGGGGGTCGTCAGGAGTATCGAGGAGGATCAGAGCGAGGCCCGCCGGGTCACAGCTGCCGGGCTTCAGGAAACCGCCCGGGCACTCTTTACCCCGGAAAATCTGCGTCTGGTAGCGGTAGGTCCGTGGAAACGAGGTATGAAGAAGTCCTTGCGGGAACTGGTGGCGCTATATCAGCAGCGATTTTAACGGCTCCGGTGTTCAAACCGACTGTTCAGGCCGTCAGTCGGTCGCGGTCGGACTCCCGGCGAGTCCCGATGATGCCTGCAATAACAGCCGTAACGGTTTCATCCAGATCGCCGAAACGAAGACCGATACCGGGGGGATGGCGCAGAACTCCCCATGGTTTTATTCTGCATACGTCTGCAGGTATGTGACAGCCGAATTCCGGGATGAGAATGCTGACCTGGTCTCCGATGCTGAATTGTTCGGCCTGCAGATCAACGATAAACGCTCCTCCCCACGAAACATTCAAGGTAAATCCCCGCAGTTCTAAACCGTCATACGTAATCAGTGTGGAAAGGCAGACCGGGTGGCGCCTGAATTCGCGTAGTCGCTTGGGCGGGCTGGCGCAACAGGTCTTATGGAGGAAGTCGTCGAGACTTTTCTCCTGCTTCGCGGCTCCCGGTGTAGCCATCGGTACGAGAATGAACCCCACCGTTCGCACCCGCAAGGTCGGGAAAAAGCCGGCCAGTGTATAGGCGACGACCTTCTCTTCTCCCTTCGATTTAATGATCGAAGGGAGGTCGACCAGCATCCCGCTGTACAAACCTTTGAGAGCGGTGTTTTCTGCCTCACAGAAGCTGGCACAGGGGACTGTGACGGCGCCGGTTTTGTCCAGGAAGGCTGTCAGTGCCTCCCTGGTCTCATCAACGTATGAAACAACCAGTATTGGATGCGGAGGAATGGGCATATCTACTCTTCAATGGAGAGGGATACCATGAACCACTCTTCGTCAGTGGAAAATTTAATCGTGATGTTTTCAAGATTGTTTCCGGAAGAGACATTATAGTCTGCGCCATTGACGACCGAGGGTGTCGAGAGCTGTATGTCCGATCCCCCCCTGGAGAGGTGCTGCTTGAAAGAGCCGGCGATCATGTTGGCAATTTCGCCCATGGCGTCATTGACGTCAGCATCAATTTCAGTAACCTCCATGCCCAGCATCAAAGAGGTGAACGAGATGGCCAGCGGCCAGGGGATATGGACACTCACCAGACCGTTATAGGTGCCTGCCAGACCGACCATGGCTGTCAGGCACTCTTTGAAATGCGTCGTCACATCTATTTGAAGCGGCAGGTGCATCAGGTCCTCTACCCCGACCATGGTGATGAAAACATCCTGAACATCCTTTATGAGGCTTTTAGTCAGCTGATCTTCATTCATGTTGATTGCAGCAAGTGTTTCAGGTTTTATCGACATGCACTACCCCCTGTTACCGAATTGATATTACCAGGAAAAGCTGCCCCGCCTCATCAGAAAGTATCCGGTCTACACCCAAAACCTTGTCAGTACGCTATTTCTCGTACGCTGTTTCCAGAACTGTCATCTTGATCCGGCCGATGATGGCAATAATCGGTGCCATGTCTTCAGGAAGATGCCCCTCAAGCAGCTTGAGGTGCGTGGGATCAGCCGGAAGCTGGTTGTAGGTCGGGTCAACGGAAACCCATCGACCGTCGATAAAACTCTCGGCCCAGCTGTGATAGAGAAATCCCTTCCCCTCAAGATGTACCAGGCCGGAAACAAAACGGGTCGGGATGCCGGCAGCCCGTGCCAGTGCTGTGTAGAGACGGGCGTGAGTCTGGCAGTTGCCGCTCTTTAGCCTGAAGCTTTCAGCTGCACTGCCGCCGTCGTCAATCGTGTCTTTCAGCCAGTCCGCCGTCCAGGACGCCAAAACTTTCACCAGTTTATCCTGACTCTTAACCCCCTCAGAAAGCAGCCTGGCCTGATCCTTGATCTCTGGGGCGTCAGACTCGATCTTGTCTGCCGGTTTCAGCTGCCACTCTTCCGATTTTTGCGGTGGAGATTCAGTAGATATCGGTACGAGAGAACCGGTTTTAAAGACTACCCGCCCATTACCCCGTTTTTCCACCTGCTGCCCACCACCCTGCAGCAGCGGCAGAGCATCATTCCAATCGCTGATCTCAACCACCAGGCCGGTCAGTTTCCCCGGATCCTTGATCGGCGGCTGCACGCGCACAAGGCTGAAGTCATATATCAGGTCCTTCTTGGCAAGCGCCCAATCACTGATAAAAGGGCCGAGATCCTTGGGCAATTCTGCCTTTGTTATTACCAGACCTTCCCGGACTGATTCCTCAAGGGTATTTCCCATCTGGTCTACCCAGATGTCATTGTTTACAAATGGATACAGATTGTTGCGGAGTTTGAGGGCCGGCAGACCATCAGTCGTTTTATCTCCACCCAGCACCGTGATCTGTATTTCCTTGATCTTCAGATCTTCCGGATCAAAAGCCTGAATTTTATACAGCGATCCCGTTGCAACAGAACGCATCAAAGGATATAAATTGAGAACAGGACCTGGATAGATATCCCCTTTGAGTTTGAGCATTTTATCGGATATTTTTCCGTTAGCGTCATTTTTTATATGGATGGCACTGCCACTGACCGTACCGCTCACGTGCGATGATGATCCATTGACGGTCTGCTCAACATCAAATGAACGGAGTGCCAGGTTTTTTGAAACCTGGTATGTCTCGCGCATTGATGCTTCCTTGGAAAAGCTCATTACTTTCATCCGGACGCTTCCGTTCCCCTCAATGCGATAACCGTCCTCCGCCTTGTCGATCCGTTGCCGGTAAAATCCGACCCGTTCGCTGTTGACATAAATGCCGAACCAGCGTTCAGAGAGCGGTGGAGTTTCAATTTTGCCAAATGGGGCAGCGAGGGCTGCCAGTGTGCTGCACAGTACGAGTATGCCTGCCGTAATAAACCTGGAATACATGGTCATCAACAATTCCTTTTAAAGATGAATATGCAAGCGCCACCTGCCTTCAGTCGCTTTAAACAGGCTGATTGCAGGTGGCGATGGGAACTTCGGATGCGCTGACACGAGTAGTGCCGTGCAGTTTTATTCAGTTTTGTGTGCTGCTTTTCCCTGACCGGTCGCGGCAGCATCATCCGGGGAGGTTCGTGCCCCCTCCGGATCGTGAAACTCGACCCGGTTTCTCCCGTTGGCTTTGGCCCGGTACAGGGCGTCGTCAGCCTGTTTGATAAAGCCGTCAACGGTAAGAGAGTGCTCCTTGGAAAACGTGGCAACCCCCAGACTTACGGTCAGACTCAGGTTTGCAAGTTCGCCGTTGTATCTGGTGCCCTGCACCGCCAGACGGATGCGGTCGGCCACGAACACAGTGTCTTTCAGCGTTGAATCCGGGAGGATGGCGACAAATTCCTCACCGCCGTATCGGGCGGCACAGTCATAGCTGCGCAGCTCCTTCTGCAGTTGCGAAGCCACCTTCTGCAGTACGATATCCCCCTGCAGATGGCCAAAACTGTCATTAACCTGTTTGAAATGATCGATGTCAAGCATGATCAGCGACAGAGTGCCCCCCTTGCGAATGCTGCGCTGCACCTCTTTGTTAAGCGCCTCCATCATGAAGCGACGGTTGAAAAGTCCGGTCAGATGATCGGTGTTGGAAAGCTCCAGAAGCAGTTCGTTGGAATGCTTCAGCTCATCCTGAAGCTTTTTGATTTTGATGTGTACCTTGACACGGGCAACCAGTTCTTCAGGGTCAAACGGCTTGGTGATGTAGTCGCTGGCCCCCTGTTCAAGTCCCCGTATCTTTCGTTCCTGATCATTCATGCCGGTGAGGATGACCACGGGGATATCTTGAAGGTCCGGTCGCGCTTTAAGCATGCTCAGGAACTTAAAACCATCGATGCGCGGCATCTCCAGGTCGCACAGGATGATATCCACGGGAGACGAGAGCAGCTTTTTGAACCCTTCAAGGCCGTCCTCTGCCTCGTAATAGCGGGTGAAGAGACTGAATGACTCGAGGGTTCTGATGATCTGTTCCCGGACGGTAACGGAATCATCTATGATCAATACGCTGGAGAACATGGCGTGGAAGTGTAGCCTAACTGGTCTCGAAACTCAATTAATAAAACGGCTATCTACTGAGGAATCCGAATATAATCAGAGCAGCGGTTCCTGCGCCAATCGCTTCATTTCCGAGATTGTGGCTGCATAATCAGAAACTCCGAAGACGGCGCTGCCGGCGACAAAGACGTCCGCACCGGCATGGGAGATCCGGGCAATATTGGCCGGTTTGACCCCCCCGTCAACTTCCAGCTCGGCCTCGGAGCCTAGCCGGTCGAGCATCGCCCGCAATGAGTGGATCTTGGGGAGACATGCTTCAATGAAACTCTGACCGCCAAATCCGGGGTTGACGGTCATCAGCAGCACCAGGTCCAGATCATCGATAACGTAGTCGAGGACATCCAGCGGAGTGGCCGGATTGAGCGAAACACCGGCTCTCTTCCCGAAGGATTTGATCAGCTGTATGCTGCGGTGCAGATGATTGGTCGCTTCGGCATGAACAACGATGATGTCGGCGCCGGCCGCAGCAAAATCCCCGATGTAGAGATCGGGATTATCGATCATCAGATGCACATCCAGCGGCAGGGTCGTCACCTTTCGCGCGGCTTCAACGATCAGCGGGCCGATCGTGATGTTGGGGACGAAATGGCCATCCATCACGTCGATATGGATGTAGTCGGCGCCGGCCGCTTCAACGGCCCTGATTTCATCGCCAAGACGTGAAAAGTCGGCCGACAGTATTGATGGGGCGATTTTTTTCATGCAGTAACTCCCTGATTTTATTGTATTCGTCTGATTCGTGCAGCGAAGAAGCCGTCCATGCCGTGACGGTGCGGCCAGACCCTGAACATGCCGTAAAACGCAAACAACTGGCTCCATTGGGGGAAGAGATCATTCAGGTTTTCTAGCATGAACCCGGGATTGTGCAAAAGAAAATCCTCCACCACCAGTTCATTTTCCGCCTCTGACGTTGAGCAGGTTGAATAGAGCAGCGTCCCCCCCGGTTTCAGTCTGGCGGCGGCATTTTTCAGCAGGGTTTTCTGTACTGCGGCCAGGCGGGTGATGTCGCCGGAAAAGAGGCGCCATTTTGCCTCCGGATTGCGGCGGATAACCCCGAGCCCGGAGCAGGGTGCGTCCAGCAGGATGCGGTCAAACATGCCGTCAGGAAAGGTGTCGGGTTGATGCAGGTCGGCAACTGTCGTTGAAACGGAACTGATGCCGAGCCGCCGGAGGTTGTCCTGCACGAGTGATAATTTCGAACGGGAGATATCGGTTGCGACCAATTCACCACGATCATCCATGAGCTGGGCGATGTGGCAGGTTTTGCCCCCAGGGGCGCAGCAGGCGTCCCAGACCCGTTCACCCGGTTCGGCACCGAGCAGCTGTCCCGCAAGTTGAGATGCCTCATCCTGTACAGCGAACAGACCGGCCTCAAAACCGGGGAGAGCGCTGACCGTGTGGCGCCCGGCAAGTGTGATGCCGTCTGGTGAGAAGCGGCAGGGCACCGCTTCAATACCCTGCGTTTCAAACTCCTGCAGCAGATGGTCGCGGTCGGAGCGGAGCGTGTTGACCCGCAGCGTCAACGGGGGCTGCTGTGAAGAGGCCTCTGCCAGCTGCTGGGCCTCAACGACGCCAAGTTGCGCGATCCACTGTTCAACCAGCCATTCCGGCTGGGAATGGCGGGCCGCGATTGCCGCTGCCGGATTTGTAGCCATATCGGGAAAGCTGATCGTGTCGCGCCGCCGCAGGTAGTTTCTCAGGACCGCATTGATGAGACCGCTGGTTCCGGGTGTGATCAGTTTTGCCAGGTTGACCGACTCATTGACAGCGGCGGACTCGGGAATGCGGTCGAGGCAGGTTAGCTGGTACAGTCCGATCCGCAGGATGACCAGCGCCAGCGGGTCAAGCTCGACCATCGGTTTTTCAAGCAACTGTTGGAGAATATGGTCCAGAGTCCCCTGGCGTCGCAGCACGCCGAACACCAGTTCAGCGTACAGACCGCGATCTGGCCCGCTCAGCATGCCATTGGAAAGTTCGATGTCGATCAGACGGTCGGCAAACCCCCCTTCTTTCCTGATGCGCAGAAGGGTTTCGCAGGCGGCTTGACGGGGGTTCGCGGTGGAGGTGCCTTTCTCGGCGCGTCTAATAATCATGTGTCCTCGATATATCTTCCAGTCGGTGGACACGTTCCGGAATAGGGGGGTGAGTGGAGAAGAGAGACATCATTCCGCCGCCGGTCAGCGGATTGACGATGAACATATGTGCGGTGGCGGCATTGGCATCCATCGGAATCTGCTGACTCCCCAGTTCCAGCTTCTGCAGTGCCCTGGCAAGGGAGAGCGGATTGCCGCTGATATGCGCCCCGGCGGCGTCGGCGCCGAATTCGCGCGAGCGGGAGATGGCCATTTGCACCAGCATGGCGGCAATCGGAGCGAGGATTGCCATGAAAAGCATGCCGAAGATGCCGCCTCCCTCGTCGTCATCTCCCCGTCCGCCGCCGAACATGGCTCCCCACTGCGCCATATGCGCAAGGTAGGTGATTGCGCCGGCGAATGTGGCGGCCATTGTGGAGATCAGGATATCGCGGTTTTTGACATGCCCCAGTTCGTGCGCCATGACACCGGCCAGTTCTTCATCGGTCAGGAGCCGCATGATGCCGGTAGTGGCTGCGACCGCGGCGTGGCTCGGGTTGCGCCCGGTTGCAAAGGCGTTCGGGCTGTCGTCCTGAATGAGATACACCTTCGGCATCGGCAGGCCGGCCCTTCCGGCCAGGGTACGCACGATCCCGTAGAAGCGCGGGTTGTCCTGCTCTTCGATCTGTTGTGCCCCATACATCCTGAGTACAATCTTGTCCGAGAACCAGTAGGAAAAGAAGTTCATCCCGCCCGCCAGCAGAAAGGCGGTTGTCATCCCCCCCCTGCCGCCGATTGCGCCGCCGATCAGAACCAGCAGTACTGTCAGGAGAACCATCAGGAATGTGGTTTTTAGAGTGTTCATAGTGACCTCGTGCATCAATCAATATCACGGCCACGCCGGATGATTGAATAATAGTCACCATCAAGCAAAAGCGCAAGGGTCGGCAGTATCTCCAGCCAAAAAGTCATAAAATCAGCTATTTCCCTTGCATAGAACAGGTCTATTTGCTATATTTCCAGACCGTCTAAATCCTGCACACGAACTGAATCTTATTAATGAATCTTCTCGCTGTTGAAAAACCTGCCCGCTATATGGGGGGCGAAATGGGCTCCATCCGGAAGGATGACGCCGAACTGCGCTTTGCCCTCGCGTTTCCTGATGTATATGAAGTCGGCATGAGCCATCTGGGGCTCCGGATTCTGTACCACATCCTGAACGAGGTCGAAGGGATTGCCGCAGAGCGAGTGTTTGCTCCCTGGCCGGATATGGAGGCGCAGCTGCTGGCCGCCGGTGTGCCGCTGGCTACCCTTGAAACGGCCACTCCTCTGGCTGCCTGTGATGTCATCGGTTTCACCCTGCAGTACGAA
>Ga0182021_10009939_pt1 | contig 11284 bp, 8 predicted proteins | sample 612E3MmetaG_FD_120493 | JGI IMG/M metagenome (GOLD analysis project Ga0182021, IMG submission 120493) | Permafrost microbial communities from Stordalen Mire, Sweden - 612E3M metaG (Illumina Assembly) | ecosystem: Environmental > Terrestrial > Soil > Wetlands > Permafrost | place: Sweden...
ACATCGTGGGAGAAAAAATTGAAACCCTAAGTGTGCCAGCTAAAGGTATAATGGCTAGACCGGTAATTTCGGTTGAACCTCAAACGAGCTTGCGCGTCACAGAGAAATTAATGCATGATCATGACATTTCCTGTTTAGCAGTTGTTTCAAATGATCGATTAGTTGGCATTGTGACGAAGCGCGATTTTCTTGAGCCAATCTCCCAGTTAGAAGTTCTCGAGAAGAAGTTATCCGTGCAGTTCGGCGTTAAAGGCGTAGAAGTTAGTCCTGATCAGCAGGGATTTATGATGGAAGAATTTGATTCCTTCGCGCATAAGTATCAAGATGCTTTCCAGTTAGGAACACTTTTTGTCTATATGAAAAGCCATGGTAACACTAACCTTCGCGGAACCCCCCTGATTCATTGCCGTTTGCAGTTTAGGACAGTTAGGGGAACTTTTTTTAGTGCAAGCGAGGGATGGGGTATTGAACCAACCTTTAAAGTTGCATTAGAACGACTTGAACGAAGACTACTACGGAGCAAAGAGCTACTTGCATACAATCCTAGATACGCAAAAGATTACCTGCGAAAAATCGGGTTACCCCAAGAGTCAGATTAAACCTATCCTTTTTCTTGTTTTTAACTTTTAAGTCGATGTTTTAGTGCGTGGTTTTGTTGTAAAAAGTAGGGAGGTGAGGGTTTGGGTGTTTGTGTTTTGGGTTTGTTTTTTGGTTTAGCGTTTGAGTTTGTTGCTGGTCAGGGTTAAAAAAGATATAAAAAGATATAGAAAGATATAGAAAGATATGAAAAGATGAAAAAAGGTGTAGTTTGAATGCCCCTGACAGAGCAGGAAACGTTTAAGGCTAAACTCCAACGCCATAACCGGCTTGCGGTTCCAACGCTTCTGCGATGGCGCTACAAAATGGAGCCAGGTGAACTGCTGAAAGTCACCGTCAAACCGCTTGAACCAGAAGGCTTCAGAGAAGAAGAGTTCCTCGCAAAAATGGCCATCGACGGACGCCTAACAATCCCAAAACTCACCATGAAAATCCTCGAACGCGACGAGGAAAAAAGCCTGGCAGGCGCCATATTTGAAGTCACAATAAGCCCCACAGGCAACCCAAACGACGCCGCACCCACATCCGAGGCAAATCCCCCAGAAAACACCGAAACAAAACTACTCGACAAAATCAAAGATATCCGAAAAAACCTTAATGGTGAGGAGTTTTTAACTTAATTCATCAGCTAAAAATGCCATCGCACTCAATCTTTTTGAGGGTCAAACCATTGTTGATTGTTTAAATATCTCTGAGACCTTGAATATTGTGGGAACCAATTTTTGACGCGTGACAAAAATGGGTAGTCCATCTAAGAAAAATTCTCAGAGTGGATTTTACGCTTTATTAAATTCAATATTGTAGGCGTCATTGTTTTCCTCATCGGAACCGGTGTTTTCGCGATTACTTTCAGGAGTTTTGGGGCTTGGTCATGGGTAATCGCAAGCGCTCCTGGAGGTATTCTCCAGTTTATAATTATCACATACGTAAACAAAACGAAAAGAGGAAAAATATTCGACAGCTGTGAACAAAGACGACAACAAGAAAACGAAGACAAAAATAGATAAAAAAATGCCAAAATTGCGAATAATCGCAGAGCCACAGTTTTTTCATATCCAGATATTGGATTGCCAGTAATTGAGTTCTAACATCTCAATCTTGGATGGATAGGGTTTGTCGTTATTTTTACCAGTTTTGTGGTTGCTGATTCTTTTTCTCATGTAGAATATTACAGCTACCAACGCTGCGATAAATATTATAACTGCTACATGCGCGCTAGTGATTAGTGGTTGCGAATTAATCAAAGGTGTAGACGTTGAACTTGGCGAAGCAGAGAGAGTTGGGGCATTAGTAGGGGTTGGAGTTGCGGTAATGGTTGGAGTGTTAAGGGGCGTCGGAGTAGAAGAAGGTCCATAGGTGGGAGTTGGAGTAGTGATTATAGGCGGGGGGGTCGGAGTTGGAGAAATATAAAAGCTCGGAGCGGGGGTTGGGTTTTGGAAAACGAGGACAGGGGGATTGTTTACTGTTTCAACTCGGTAGACGTAGCATCCTACAGGAAACGTAAAAGTTCTTACCACTTGCCCTGCAGGATTCACTTCCACAAACACTGCACCCGTATCACTGAAGCTCCAATCTTGGTCTTGCCCATTTATTGAGTTTTGTGGAAATTGATGTGTCGGATCGCCGAAATCACCCAAAAAATCGCCATTTGGAAGAAGTACAGCTGCGCCGCCGTAGGTGTCCCAGTAGGCAATTGGGGCTTCCCAGCTCCGGCTAACGTAGGCTGTCATGCTTGTCTCGTTCACCGTTACCTCGATAATTCTACTGTGACAATTATTGGGGTTAGTGTTGTTTTCATAGTCGTTGTCAAACATGAGGAAAACATCAGGCGACACTTCTTTAACTTCATGACAATGATACCAAAGACTGGGGGGCAAACCGTTGACGCTGGGAAGCGGCTGACCGTTATCGCCCAGAAGCGTGAAGTTGCCAAATTCTCCACAAGCCCAAATTATGTTTCCCGTGGTCTCGTTAATCTTGTAGAAGGTGTTTGTGTTCCGTGTATTTAGGTATATAATGCTGTTATTGTAGCGCCAGTCAAGAGTGTTTGCGTGAGTGAAATCCTCAACGTCTGTTCCGTTGATTGGACTGGTCTCGCCAAACAAAGAAGCCTCGGTGAGCGGTATATGGCCGTAGGTATCCCAAGTCCAAAGTACTTTGCCGTTTGGGTCAAGTTGTACAATTTCGTCGCACAGAACAGGGGCATTTCCGACTTGCACGATGTGTTGCTGCAAAGTGAGAAAAGTGTTGTTGATTGGATCGTATTGAAAATCATGTTCCCCGATGACATTAGGAAAATCTTGGGTTTTACCTGAAGTTAAATTCCAGAAATGCAAAGCGTATGTTGGAGAAGTAGGCGCTCCATCTTCTTGAGGTTCGCCTTCAAACATCAAAATGTTGGTTGCGTTGTTGTAGGCAGCGCCGTAGCCTGAGTCAGATTGACGCAGGGCTAAAAAAGTACCGTCAGTCTTCATTACCTCCAAGTAATTGCTCGCCGCATTCACTCCCATAAAAATACCATTCACCTCTAGGTCGAACGCTATCTGGCCATCCCACGCGTTCCCGATTGTGTTTATGGAGGGTACTGGAGGATTATTAGATTGTGAATGGATTATAGGCAAGAAACTGAAAAGTGCAATACATAGTGCAGCGACTACGGCTAAGGCGATAAATGCCCATTTGCTTCTGTCAAAACCGAACAATGATTTTCTCCCGGGTTTATTCTTTAGGGCTAGTTCTCATAGTTTTTGTTAAAAAAACCTAAGCAAATCTATGTAGAATCCAGCCTATAAACTCTTTTTTCTTGCTAACTCATTTTTATTATCACATTCGGCTCAGACTGTTTTTCCTCAGGCACTTTCAGTTCTGGCGAAAAAAAAGTTCTTCGAGCGTTTAGAAGGGTATTATTGACCCGTCAAAACCTCTTTTTGAAATACCTAACTCTTCTTTAACTTCTCTTAATTGTGCAGCATTGAAAACTGGGCCGTCTCTGCAAACACGGTATTTGCCAATCACGCAGCTTCCGCACAAGCCAATTCCACAACGCATCAACCGCTCAATGCTTGCTTCTAAAGGTAGTTTTCGTTGTTCTGTTAACTCAAAAATCTTCCTAACCATGACTTCTGGACCGCACGTGTAAATCATGTCAAATTTCTCTTTATCCAGCAGGTTGCCAAGAGGCTCCGTTACTAAACATTGCAAGCCATAAGTGCCATCTTCCGTTGTTGTTATCAAACTCTTCTCGTTACACACACTTTTGAGCTCTTGCACAAACAACAGTTCATCTTTTGATTTGGCGCCCTCAACGAAAGATAACCGTTCAGTTTTAGCTGAAAGCTGCTTTGCCAAAAACAGTAAAGGCGCCGTTCCTGTACCGCCGCCTACCAGAAGGACTTTTCCTCGGCTCTCAGTGAAGCTGTTGCCGAAAGGTCCACGTACACCAACGGTTTCGCCTGCCGCCATACTGTGCAAGTGTCGGGTTGCGTCGCCAACCTGCTTCACCGAAACTGAAACCAACCCGTTACTTGCATCCTTTATGCTCAACGGGATTTCATCTATGCCTGGGATCCAAAGCATCAAGAACTGCCCTGGCTTAGCTTTTGAGCACAACCTGTCTGCAATAACGTAGGTTTTAACAGTTGGGCTCTCCGCTCTAACCTGCACGATTTCCGTGGTTCGAAGCGTATTAACTGCGGTGAGCGAGGCCGACAATCTCTTTCACACGCCCATAATGTTTCTTTCTCAAATAGATTTCCACTCCTCTAGTTATTCGTTGGAAAACCTCCGTGTCCTCCGAAGCGATGGCGCTGCCAACTTGAACAGCGCAGGCGCCTGCCAAGAGAAACTCGACGGCGTCACGCCAATCCGTTACTCCGCCGCAGCCCACTATCGGCACGTTGGGTAACGCTTCGTGAATGTCATAGACACAGCGCAGGGCTACGGGTTTTATGGCTGGACCGGATAAACCGCCCTTTTTGTTGCTTAAAACGGGCCGCATTGTTTCAGAATCAATTGCCATGGCTTTCAGGGTGTTTACTGCTGTTAAAGCGTCTGCACCGGCCTCAACTGCCGCCTTAGCAATTGCAGCTATTTCTGCAACGTTTGGGGATAACTTCACAATTATGGGTTTATCAACTGCCGCCTTCACCATTTTTATTACTTCTGTGAGCAATTTGGGATTTTGGCCGATTTCTGCGCCTGTTTGCTTGACATGCGGACAGGAAACGTTTAGCTCAACGGCATCTGCGCCTGCAGCAACGGCTTTTTTGACAACTGTGGCATACTCTTCTGCTGAGTAACCGAACACACTTACAATGAGAGGAAGCCTCAAAATGATTTTTGAGTACTTGATTTCTTCCGCATACAAATCGATTCCGGGGTTGGGCAATCCCATGGCGTTGATTAATCCGCTTTCTGCCTGAACCACTGTTGGATTTGCGTATCCTACTCTTGGCTCTGCACCGATGGATTTTGTGACAACAGCGCCCGCGCCGCCTTTCGCTACGCGATGAAGCGATTCAGCTGAATAACCCAGTATTCCTGATGCAAGAATGGTCGGGTTTTCCAGTTCCAAACCTGCAAGACGCGTTCTTAACGAATTGCTTTCCAAACAAATTCACCGTTCAATCTAGTAAAATCACTTTTAAAAAGATAAAGCTTCACTTAGCCGATTTTTCAAATTGCCTGAAAACATCCAGTTCCTGATTTCAGGAAGATATAACATTTTTATGTCTAATTTGCCCAATCATTGAGGGAAAACAGTATTTTATGAAAAAAAAGAAAATTAGGGTTTAGACGAACTTTAGAGCGCCCTATTTCTTCTTTTTAGCTTTTTTATCTTCTTTCTTTGGAGCCTTAGCCACTTTTATAACCTCAAAGTAACAATTGGCTTCAATTTGTATTTAAAATTTGTTAAAGCCTAAACTTTCTGGCTCAACAACATAAATGGTCCAAAAAAGGCGCTATAAGTAAAATAATTGTAAAATCAGGCGAATAATTAAGGGTTTTTTCCAATGTTTTTTAGTCAGTCAGAATTAACATTTATCTGTCAAAACTTAATGCTTATAGTTCCAGGCCTCTTGCAGCCGCAGCAGGCAGGAAAAATTGGCTTCTGAAAATCATTACTTCGCAAACATTGCTCTGTCTTGAATGTATTCTTTTCCGGTTCGAAGCGCAATTTCGGCTTTGGCAAGTTCGCCCCCCAAATATGCCACATGGTCTTTTGTCGAAATCAAACCTAATTCGATAATCTTTGAGGATACGGCTTCAGCTGTTTTGCCTTTAATTATTTTATCCGGATTCAACCGGCACCCCGAAGGATAATACATCGCCGCCACGCAATCATTAACCCGGTCCACCATGATGGTAAATGAACCCGCCGAATCCAATTCTGTTAAATTAGTTTTTTGAGCCTCAATTACCTGCACGTTTTTTTCAATGGTGTTATCATATGATTCTTCTCGGTTTCTTTTGTCCTTAAGTAACAACAGATCCACGCCGAGGTCTTTAGGTACTGAACAACGTTTTTTCGCCAGAAACATCATCTTAGCCGCAGCAGCCTCCTCGGCAACAGTTCCTTTGGCTTTGTCGCTTTTTTCGGTCGCCAACATGATGCTTGCGCCAACCTCCGAGGATAAGCGAGCCAGCAACGCATTAATTCCCACCGAATCGGCATCCATCAATTCAGTAACGTTCGAAACACCGACAAACAGTGGAACATTCGGGTTTCTCTTTGTGAATTGGCCAAAAGCAATAAACGATTCCAAAACATCCGAGGGATCAAGAATCAAATCAGCGATGCATCTGGTCACGCCTAATTTCTTGGCTTTCTCAATTATTTCCTCTAGGAACCGGATGCGTTCTGCAGCTTTTTTGGGGAACAACCCTTGGCGCTGATTTGTCGGGATAACAACCACAGGTACATCTAAGACGTAGGGTGCAATGGCTTCAATGTTTCCTGCATCAGCACTCAACACGAGGTCTACGCCAGCTTGAACCGCGGCTTGAATTTCGGCTGGGTCAACCGAATCTATGCTTACAGGCACGTCCACCGCCTGCTTTATTAATGTAACAATGCGTTTTGCGTCTGAAGGTCGAGATTCGCCTACAACCATGCCGACATCAACGATGTCTGCGCCTGCCTCGACGAAGTGTTTTGCTAACCTCCGAATTGTTTCCTTATACATTAAGGGTGCATCAACAATTTCGGCTAAGACACGCATGGGAAAGTCTCTGCCAACTGCCAAGTCCCCAATCAGCATGCTGCCAGGTTTCTTTAGCAGTTCTTCACGGTTTTGCTCTGCTTTCTCTATTTCCTGCAACGTTTTTTTCTTGAGTTTTTCTCGGAGCAAATCACAGGCGGGCACAACCGTAGAAAGCTTGACTTCATAGAGCGAATTTAGCACCGTGGGCAAATCGGCAGCGTACCTTGGACCCTTGAAGGTCGGGATGCCCAGTGCTTTTTCAATTACGGATGTGTCACCTCGGACGAGTCCGGGCACTAAAATCAAATCAAACCCTTTCAAGCCAACACCTTTTAGGCATTTGGCGATGGTTTGAGGCGTCAGCAAGGCTGCAACTGGAATTTTAAGTGCAACTATCTCGGTTTTTACGCAGCTTTCTTTGGCGTAACATTTGACCGTGTCCTCTGCCAAAGTGCCCGTAACTAACAGAACTCTGCTTTTTTTACTTGGCAAATTTACGGTTGCTCCCTTATTGTTTGCTTTTGCACTGCGGACGGGCGCGGCGATTTTTGATAAGAACTCAGTTCCGTGACTTTTTTTGCCTCCATAAATCAATTCTTTTGAGCAAATCAACCATAACTGTTGAGTAAACTGAGTTCGGAGCCACCTTTTTAACCAGTTCATTGCAGCCTTGAATCTGTTCTAAAAGCGTGGTAACTTGTTTTTGCTTGTTTTTATCGTTTATAAAAAATTTCACGCGAGTGCCATGTAGGATGGCTTCAAGTGTCGCGGCCATTGCCCGACAGTAAACTTGAGGATACTTTGGTGTTGCTTCCAAAAGTTTAATTTCAAAGACGGCTTTGGTTTTTTCTGAGCTAAGCGGCACCAACTCAGTGACTGAAACTTCTATAGTTGCTTCTGCAGAACGCAGTTTAGGTGCGTTAACAGACCTGGCTTTTTCAAACCATTCTTGCGGCAATTTTCCGTTAATATTAGCTTCTTTGAAAGCTGTTTTATAAAAAACTTCGATGTTGCTTGTTAAATTTACAGTCGCGCACTTGTTGGCTTTAATGTTGTTGCAGGTTGCGGAAGAATTGAAAAAGGTAACGATGACATGCGCCTCATCTTCCACGATGACTCCCATAGGCGCAGCATCAACTTTTCCCTCTATGCTATATGTTGAAATTATGCATTCTTCAATTACCCCTTTTAAGAAACCTAAATCAGCTAACTTCACCGCCAAACCAGCTCACGCCACATAGAAGCCTGCAAGCATTCTTTTTCAACCGAATGTAAAATTTCACAGTGCCATAATAAAGCTTTGCACCTAAACACCGTCGTCTTTTGCAGTGGCTTGATGAGGGTTTGTTGGAAGATGATGCATGTGTAAGGTTTTTAAGGATAAAACGACTAATTTTCATGAGGATTCTCAAGGTTTTTTGAGCCCTCGTTATTTTGGTGGTTAATGATTAAGATGGCAGTTAAGGTAGCTTTGGTTTACCCATATTTTCACCCAGCGAAAGACAACTCAATTTTCCGTTTCCCGCCCTTAGGCTTAGGCTACATTGCCGCCGCCCTGAAAACGCGTGGGTTTGAGGTTAATTTGGTTGACTGCACCTTTCTGCAGTTCAACGAAGCAGTTGAACGCGTGAAACGGCCAAACCGCAAATTGTAGGTTTTTACTCAATGTTCTCGATGAAAAAAACCACGCTAGAGCTTGCATCAGCCATAAAAATGAATACATGGGCGACTGCGGGTTATTTGTGGTCGGTGGACCCTTGCCTTCTTGGGCTCCTGAAAGTTTTCTCGACACCTTTGACGTGGTTGCTATCGGCGAAGGCGAGGAAACCATGGTTGAGCTTGCGGAGTGCTTTGACCGTGGAGTTGGGTTCTCCAGCGTGAGAGGTATAGTCTTTAGGGATTGTGAGCGGATCGTACGCACTGAGCCAAGAGGCTTCATTGAGAATTTAGACAGTTTTGATTTTCCTTCGCGGGAATTATTTGACAACGAAGATTACAAAAAATATTACCTTGACCAATTCGGCTACTCAACCTCTGCCATGATAACTTCCAGAGGATGCCCCTTTTCATGCGATTTTTGCAGCCGACCAATCTTCGGCACCGACATCAGAAACCGGTCAGTGGGGAACATTGTTGATGAAGTGCAGCAGATCGCAGATTTGGGTTATGAACGTGTTTGGTTTGCCGATGACTGTTTCACGTTAAATCGAAACCACCTGCTGGAGGTTTGCAATGAAATGGTCAGGCGCAAAGTCGATGTGGGCTGGGAATGCCTGTCACGGGTGGATACGATGGACGCTGAAGTTGCTAAGGGCATGCAGCGTGCAGGTTGCATGCGGGTCTTCTTCGGCATCGAATCCGGCAACGACTCAGTTTTAGGTTTAATGAACAAACACATCACAACTTCACAAGCAAAAAACGCCGTTTACGCGGCAAAAGCAGCAGGGTTAGATGCAGGAGCCTTCTTTATTGTCGGCTATCCAGGCGAAAGCAACAAAACCGTGCTTGATACGATACGTTTTGCTTCGGAGTTGCCACTTGATTATCTATCGTTTACTTTGCCCTATCCGATTCCCGGAACACCCCTTTACGAACGAGTTAAAGACAAAGGAGTCATGATTGATGACTGGGAAGAACCGAAAAACTACCGATTAATCAGGCATAAACTGCTTTATGTTTCAGGTTTCAGCGAGTCAAAACTGAAATTTGCCATTGGAAAAGCGCATGCCCAGTTTTATGGCCGAAAGCATCTTGGGAAAATCGGCTACGCAGCCTTGGGAAAGCCCTTGGAACGTTTAAGTGACTTTACCTTTCAAATCATGCGGTAAAAAAACAGACATATTTTTGTGTGCAGCCTGGCTTAGACAGGCTAGTTAATTAGCTTGTTTTTCAGTAGATTTATTGGGAAGCTGTCATGTCTGGAAAAGCCTTAATTGTTATGGGTTCAGAGCGGGATTTGGATTTTTCCCGTGAAATTGCAAAGTACCTAAAGCTTTTGGGAGTCAGCTACGAGTTTCGGGTTGCTTCCGCACATAAAACTCCGGAAAAAGTCATTGAGATAATTAGTGAATTCGAAAACGAAAAATTAGTTTACGTTACTGTTGCCGGACGCTCAAATGCTCTTAGCGCCTTCATCGACGGCAACACGTCTAAACCGGTAATCGTATGCCCACCCTACAGCGAAAAATTCGGCGGAGCAGACATAATCTCCTCGCTTCGAGTGCCAAGCGGCATAGGCTCCGTAGTAACCATCGAAGCGGAAGGGGCAGCGATTGCAGTTGCGAAAATTTTTGCTTTAGAAGACAGCGAGATGGCTCAACGCGTCAAGAATTATCAGGCGGCAAAAAAGAAAGAACTGGAAAAAGCCAACGAATCAGTAAAGAAACTAAAGTAACTTCAGCCCATTGCGTTTTTAATTCAATTTACTCTTGTTTTTCGTTTAACATAGCGAATGCTGAGGCTAAAGTGATATAAGCTAAAATAGAATATTCTGATAGAACTAAGACCACGCAGGGATAACAGGCATGGGCAGCGTAAAAGATTTAGAAGTAATCAAAAAACCAACAGTTGATGCAATGGGCGTTGGAAGATTTCTCTTCTCGGACCGGTACAGCGTTTTTGACTGGGGAGAAATGCCTGACCGCATAGGCGGCAAGGGAGCAGCTCTCTGTCTTATGGGCGCTTACTGTTTTGAGCAGTTAGAGAAGAAAGGCGTTAAAAGTCACTATCGAGGCTTGGTAGGCGCAAACGGGCGAGCAGTTAAGATCAAAGATGTTAATCAGCCTTCAAACGTTATGGAAATCAGCTTAGTTAACGTTTACAAGCCCAAAACAAGCGTCGTAAACGGTAAACTTTTGCATGACTACAGCATGTACACGCCCCAGTTAAAGAACTGCCTCATCCCACTTGAAATAATCTACCGAAACGGTTTGCCCGAGGGCTCATCAGTTTTCAAACGGCTCGAACAAGGCAAAATAACCCCCAAAGACCTGGGATTAGATCATTACCCAAAGCCAGGCGAACAGTTAGCCACACCCATTTTCGACGTTAGCACAAAACTGGAAGAAACAGACCGTTACTTGACATGGGCTGAGGCGCAGAAAATCGCGGGCTTAACCGACAAAGACCTTGAAAAAATCAAGGATATCTTGCTAAAAGTTGATGAAACAATAAACGAAATGGCGTCCAAAGCTGGTTTGAAAAATGAGGATGGAAAAATCGAGTTAGCTTTCGACGAAAACAGGGAACTCATGATTGTGGACGTCGTCTGCACTCTGGATGAGTGCAGGTTCACCTACAACGGCATGCACGTTAGCAAAGAAATCGGGAGGCAATTCTACAAGAAAACCTGTTGGTACGGCGATTTGGAGGAGGCGAAGAAAGAGGGGGAAGCCAAAGGCATACAGGATTGGAAATCTCTTTGCAAGTCTCAGCCGCCGAAACTGGATCCCAAACTTAAAACAATTATCAGCGAAATGTACATG
>Ga0182021_10009940_pt1 | contig 11284 bp, 11 predicted proteins | sample 612E3MmetaG_FD_120493 | JGI IMG/M metagenome (GOLD analysis project Ga0182021, IMG submission 120493) | Permafrost microbial communities from Stordalen Mire, Sweden - 612E3M metaG (Illumina Assembly) | ecosystem: Environmental > Terrestrial > Soil > Wetlands > Permafrost | place: Sweden...
GACGTGGCGCTGATCAAGATCGAGGCGACCGGACTCCCCATGGTCAAGCTGGGCGATCCGAACAAGCTCAAGGTCGGCGAATGGGTGCTGGCGATCGGCTCGCCTTTCGGTTTCGACAACACCGTCACCGCCGGCATCGTCAGCGGCAAGGGCCGCTCCTTGCCGCAGGAAAACCTGGTGCCCTTCATACAGACCGACGCAGCGGTGAACCCGGGCAACTCGGGCGGCCCGCTGTTCAACCTGCGCGGCGAGGTGGTCGGCATCAACTCGCAGATTTACAGCCGCACCGGCGGCTACATGGGTCTGTCGTTCGCGATCCCGATCGACCTCGCGCTGGAGGTGCAGAACCAGCTGCGCAGCAGCGGCCGCGTCAGCCGCGGCCGCATCGGCGTGGTGATCCAGGAGGTGACCAAGGAGCTGGCCGAATCCTTCGGCCTGGCCAAGCCCGAGGGGGCCCTGGTCAACGCGGTGGAGAAAGGTGGCCCGGCGGAAAAGGCCGGGGTGGAGGTAAGCGACATTATCATCAAATTTGACGGCAAGAGCGTTTCGAGCTCGGGCGACCTGCCGCGCATCGTCGGCGCTACCCGGCCGGGCAGCAAAGTGGGCATGCAGGTGTGGCGCAAAGGCGCGGCAAAGGATTTGACGGTGACCGTCGGCGAGATTCCGGCGGACAAGCAGGCAAGCCGCGAAAGCAAGGGCGCGAAGCCGGCCGAAGCGGCCGCCAATCGCCTGGGTTTGGTGTTGTCCGAGCTCTCGGATGATCAGCGCAAGGAACTCAAGATCGCCAGCGGCGTGGTGGTGGACGAAGTGCGCGGCCAACCGCGCGGTGACCTGCGCAAGGGCGACATCATCCTGGCGCTGATCCACAAGGGCACCAATACCGAGGCCAAGAGCGTGGCGCAGTTCAACAAGGCGCTGAACGCCATAGACAAAGGCGCCACGATCACCTTGCACGTGCGCCGCGGCGAGAACCAGAGCTTCATCACCATCAAGGGCCTGAACGGCAAGTGAGCCGGCCATGGGTCCGCCAGACAGGGACGGAGCAAGGCTGCGGCTTACGCTCTATGGCCGCAGCTATTGCCATTTGTGCGATGAGATGCTCGCCGCGCTAAATGCCCTGCGCGCCGGGCTTGACTTCGCCGTGGACGTCGTCGACGTCGATGGCGACGCCGCTCTGGAGCAGCGTTTCGGCACCCTGGTGCCGGTATTGATGCACGCCGGCACCGAGCTGTGCCACTATCACCTGGACGCCGGGAAAGTTCGTGCTTATTTGGCGAATTTCCGTTAAAATACCGAACGTTATTCTTCAAAGGGTGCCGCGCAGGCACCCTTTTTCATGATGCAGCACATCCGCAATTTTTCCATCATCGCCCACATCGACCACGGCAAGTCGACGCTGGCCGACCGGTTCATCCAATTGTGCGGCGGGCTGTCCGAACGCGAGATGGAGGAACAAGTGCTCGACTCCATGGACCTGGAGCGGGAGCGCGGCATTACCATCAAAGCGCAGACCGCGGCCCTGCAGTACAAGGCCCGCGACGGCAGCATCTATAACCTCAATCTGATCGACACCCCCGGACACGTCGACTTTTCCTACGAAGTGTCGCGCTCGCTCGCTGCCTGCGAGGGCGCGGTGCTCGTGGTCGACGCTTCTCAGGGGGTGGAGGCGCAGACCGTGGCGAACTGCTACACCGCTATCGAGCAGGGCGTCGAAGTCGTTCCGGTGTTGAACAAGATCGACCTGCCCTCGGCCGACCCGGAAGGGGCGATACGCGAGATCGAGGATGTGATCGGCATCGACGCCAAGGACGCGCTGCGCGTCAGCGCCAAGACCGGCGAGGGCGTGCAGGACATCCTCGAGGCGGTCATCGCGCGCATCCCGCCGCCCAAGGGCGATCCGGACGCACCGCTCAAGGCGCTGATCATCGATTCCTGGTTCGACAATTATGTCGGCGTCGTCATGCTGGTGCGAATGATGGACGGGACGCTGCGCCCCAAGGACAAGATACTCCTCATGTCCTCGGGTACGGCGCACCTGTGCGAGCAGGTCGGCGTGTTCACGCCGAAATCTCAGTCGCGCCAGCGGCTCTCCGCCGGCGAGGTCGGCTTCATCATTTCCGGTATCAAGGAACTGGAGGCAGCCAAGGTGGGCGACACCGTCACTCTGGCCGAGCGCCCGGCGGCGGCGGCGCTGCCCGGGTTCAAGGTGATCAAGCCGCAGGTATTCGCCGGACTGTACCCGGTCGAAGCGAATCAGTACGACGGGCTGCGCGACGCGCTGAACAAGCTAAAATTGAATGATGCCTCGCTGCAATACGAACCGGAGGTGTCGCAGGCGCTCGGTTTCGGCTTTCGCTGCGGCTTCCTCGGCCTGCTGCACATGGACATCGTACAGGAGCGACTGGAGCGCGAGTACGACCAAAATCTGATCACGACGGCACCGACGGTGGTGTACGAGGTGCTGATGCGCGACGGCACGCTGGAGCGGGTGGAGAATCCGGCCAAGATGCCGGATCTGTCCAGGATAGAGGAAGTACGCGAGCCCATCATCACCACCACCATATTCGTCCCGCAGGAACACGTCGGCGCCATCATGACCCTGTGCACGCAGAAGCGCGGAGTGCAGAAGAACATGCAGTACACCGGCCGGCACGTGATGCTGACCTACGAGATGCCGCTCTCCGAAGTGGTGATGGATTTCTTCGACAAGCTGAAGTCGGCGAGCCGCGGCTATGCCTCGCTCGACTATGAATTCAAGGAATACCGCGCATCCGACGTGGTGAAGCTCGACATCCTCATCAACGGCGAGCGCGTCGACGCGCTGTCGCTGATGGTGCACCGCGACAGCAGCCGCTATCGCGGCCGCGAGCTGGTGGCGCGTATGCGCAAGCTGATTCCGCGGCAGATGTTCGACGTGGCGGTGCAGTCGGCCATCGGCGCCACGATCATCGCGCGCGAGAACGTCAAGGCGCTGCGCAAGAACGTGCTCGCCAAGTGCTACGGCGGCGACATCACGCGCAAGAAGAAGCTGCTCGAGAAGCAGAAGGCCGGCAAGAAGCGCATGAAGCAGGTGGGCAACGTGGAAATCCCGCAGGAAGCCTTCCTCGCCATCCTGCAGGTGGATTGAGGATGGCTTTGCAGACGCGGATACGTCCCCTTGCGCAACCCTAAACCAGGGGCTGTTTCGGAAACTCCGGAATCTCCCATAAGGAAAGCTTGATGAATTTTGCATTGCTGCTGTTCTGCCTGCTGGTCGTTACCGGTGCCATGTCGGCGCTGGACGCGGTGTATTTCGGCAAGCACCGCGCGGCCGGGGCGAAAGAGCCCTGGTGGATCGAATATCCGAAAAGCTTTTTCCCCGTGATCCTGATCGTGTTCATGCTGCGCTCGTTTCTGGTGGAGCCGTTCAAGATTCCTTCAGGCTCGATGATTCCGACCCTGCTGGTCGGCGACTTCATCCTGGTCAACAAGTACACCTACGGCATCCGCCTGCCGGTCATCAACAAAAAGATCATCGACATCAACGAGCCCGAAAGAGGCGACGTGATGGTGTTCCGCTATCCCGAAGATCCGACGGTCGATTACATCAAGCGCGTCGTCGGCCTGCCGGGTGACAAGGTGGCGTATCAGAACAAGCGCCTCACCATCAACGGCAGGGAAGTGCCGCTCAAGGAGGCGGGAGATTATCTGCTCAAAGACAAAATACAGTACCTGAAGCAGTACAGCGAGACGCTGGGCAAGACCGAGCATGCGATCCTGGTGGATACGAGCGAACCGGCCGCCTTGCCCTACGTAAAACAGTTTCCGCAGCGCGAAAATTGCATTTACAATAATAGCGGTGTCGCGTGCACTGTACCGGCGGGTCATTACTTCATGATGGGCGACAACCGCGACAACAGCAGCGACAGCCGCGTGTGGGGCTTTGTGCCAGAAGCGAACATCGTCGGCAAGGCCTTCTTTATCTGGTTCAATTTCAGCGAACTTAGGCGCTTCGGAAAATTTAAATAAGGAAGCCCTGATCGCATCCGCGACGCGATCAAGGTGTCCTCCGGCTTGCGGGATTTACAGGGGGGCATCGCCCCCTTGTTCAGACCAAAATTAGGGAGCTAGTCAATCATGCGCAAAAAGCAACTCGGTGTGAGTTTTCTGGTGGTATTCCTGATTTTCGTGATACTGGCACTGGTGGCGGTCGGCGCCATGAAGGTCGTGCCGGCCTACACCGAATTCCAGACCATAAAGAAAACCATCCTGGCGGTCGCCGCTAGCGAGGGGCGCACCGGAAACGTCGCCGAAATACGCAAGGCATTCGACCGCCGCGCCAACATCGACAATATTACGGCCGTGACCCCGGGTGAATTGGACATCAGCAAGGAGGGCGGCGAAGTCGTCATTTCGGTTGCGTACGCGAAGAAAGTTCCCTTGTTCGCCAACGTTGCGCTATGCATCGATTTTGTCGCCAGCACCGCGCCCGGCGGCGCGGACAAAGAGTAGCACCAGTCCCTCGGCGCGATGGACTACGGGCCGCTACAGCGCAAACTGGGCCATAGCTTTGCGCAAGCGTCCCTGCTGCAGCAGGCCCTGACTCACCGCAGCCATAGCACACCGCACAATGAGCGCCTCGAGTTTCTCGGCGACAGCGTGCTCAATTGCTGCGTCGCGCATGAGCTATACCAGCGCTTCGGCGACCTGAAGGAGGGCGAGCTTTCGCGCTTGCGCGCCAACCTGGTGCGGCAGGAGGCCTTGGCTGAACTTGCGCAGGAGCTGGAACTGGGAACGTATCTGCGGCTGGGCGAAGGCGAACTGAAGAGCGGCGGCTTCCGCCGGCCTTCGATCCTGGCCGATGGCCTGGAGGCGCTGTTCGGCGCAGTCTTTCTGGACGGAGGTTTTACCGCGGCCCAGGGCGCGATCCGCGGCCTATACGCTGCGCTGCTCGATCACCTCGATCCGCAGACCCTGGGCAAGGATCCCAAGACCCTGTTGCAGGAACTGCTGCAAGCCCGCAAGATCCCGCTGCCGCAGTACGCCGTGGTGGCGACCCAGGGGGCGGCGCACAAGCAGCTGTTCCAAGTCGAGTGCCAGATTCCGCAGCTGGCGATCCGCACCACCGGATACGGCGCAACCCGGCGCATTGCCGAGCAGGAAGCGGCGCAGCTCGCGTTTGCGCAGACGCAGAAATGAAGCCCGTGGAATTTCGCTGCGGCACCATAGCCATCATCGGCCGGCCCAACGTAGGCAAGTCCACGCTGCTGAATTACCTGGTCGGGGAAAAGATCAGCATCACCTCGCGCAAGGCGCAGACCACGCGCCACCGCATCACCGGCATACTGACCAACGCCGACACGCAGTATGTGTTTGTCGACACGCCCGGCTTCCAGACCAAGAACGCCAGCGCGTTGAACCGCCTGATGAACCGCAGCATCACCCAGGCGCTGCAGGACGTGGACGTGATCCTGGTGGTGCTGGAAGCCGGGCGCATCAGCCGCGAAGACCGCCAGGTATTCGACTTGCTGCCGGCCGGACGTCCGGCGGTCGTGGCGCTGAACAAGATCGATCGCCTGGCGGACAAGAAGATCCTGCTACCCCTGCTGGCGCAACTGCAGACCGAGCGCGCCTTTTCCGACATCGTGCCGACGAGTGCCAAGAGCGGGGAACAGACGCAGCAGTTGCTGCAGGCGCTGCGGGCGCACTTGCCGCAGCAGCCGGCGATCTACCCTGCGGGCGAGGTGACCGACCGCAGCGAACGCTTTCTCGCGGCGGAGCTGGTGCGCGAGAAGCTGTTCCGCCAGCTCGGCGACGAGGTGCCGTACGGCGCCAGCACGGTGATCGAGAAATTCGAGACCGAAGGCAAGCTGCGCCGCATTCATGTCGCCATCATCGTCGGCAAAGCCAGCCATAAGTCGATGGTCATCGGCAAAGGCGGCGAGAAACTGAAACTGATCGGAACCGACGCGCGGCGCGACATGGAGAAGCTGTTCGGCGGCAAGGTGTTCCTGCAGATCTGGGTCAAGGTCAAACAGGGTTGGGCCGACGACGAGCGCACGCTCAAGAACCTCGGATTCGAACCATGAGCCCGACGGGCCGCCCCGAGGGCCGCATTTTCGATATGGCCTTGGCGCGCAGCGACAAGGTAGTCCAATGACCGCTCGCGCACGGCAGGACAACCAGCCCGGATACGTCCTGCACACCTACCCGTACCGCGAGACCAGCCTCGTGGTGGAGACTTTCACCCGCTCCCACGGCCGCGTCGCCATGGTCGCACGCGGAGCGAAGCGCCCCCGTTCAGCGCTGCGCGGCAGCATCATGGCGTTCCAGCCTCTGGGCCTGTCCTGGTCCGGGCGCGGCGAATTGCGCCTGCTGCTGCGCGCGGAATGGCAGGGCGGGCAGCAGCTCCTGCAGGGCCGAGCGCTGCTGTGCGGCTTTTATCTCAACGAGCTGCTGCTGAAATTGCTGCCCCGCGAAGACGCGCATGAGCAGCTGTTCGTCGACTATCAGGCGGCGCTCGCGCGCCTTGCCGAGGAACCGGAGCCCGGTGCGGTGCTGCGCCGCTTCGAAAAGGCGCTGCTGCGCGAACTGGGCTATGCGCTGGCGCTGGACCACGACAGCGCGAGCGGCGCCCGGATCGACCCGAAACGGAGCTATGCCTACGAACCCGAACGCGGACCCGTGGCGGTGAACGGCGCGGCGCACGCGGGCCTGGTGCTTTCAGGGCAGACGCTGCTCGACGTGGTGCGCGACGACTACAGCGATCCGCAGACCCTGCAGCAGGCAAAGGCGCTGATGCGCCTGCTGATCAGCCACCGCCTGGAGCAAAAGCCGCTCAACAGCCGGCGCATCTTCGAGGAGCTGCAACAATTGTGATCGAACTCGGCGTGAATATCGACCATGTGGCCACGCTGCGCCAGGCGCGCGGCACGACTTACCCCGATCCATTGCGCGCCGCGCTGCTGGCCGAACGCGCCGGCGCCGATGCCATCACCCTGCATCTGCGCGAGGATCGCCGCCACATCCAGGACCGCGATGTCCAGACCCTGCGCGCGCAGTTGACCACGCGCATGAACCTGGAGTCCGCGGTTACGCCGGAAATGCTGCAATTCGCGCTGGGCATACGCCCGCACGATGTCTGCCTGGTGCCGGAGCGGCGCATGGAGCTGACCACCGAGGGCGGCCTTGATGCCGCCGGCCAGTTCGAGCGCGTGCGCGATGCCTGCCGCCTGCTCGGCGCAGCGGGCATACGCGTGTCGCTGTTCATCGACGCAGACAACGCGCAGATCGACGCGGCCAAAGCGGCCGGCGCGCCGGTGATCGAGCTGCACACCGGCCATTACGCGGACACGGCAGGTGAGGAACAGCAGGGCGAGTTCAGGCGCATTCGCGGAGCGGTCGAGTATGGCAACCGCATCGGCCTGAAGGTGAACGCAGGCCACGGACTGAATTACGACAATGTCGGTCCGATCGCCGCGGTCCCGGGCATCGCCGAACTCAACATCGGCCACGCGATCGTGGCGCAGGCCATATTCATCGGCTGGGAGGCGGCAGTGCGCGAGATGAAACGGCTGATGACCGAAGCCCGGCGCGCGTGATCCTCGGCACCGGCACCGACCTGATCGATATCCGCCGCATCGAGCGGGCGCTGGCGCGCTTCGGCCATCGCTTTGCCCGGCGCGTCCTGGTCGACGACGAATACCAGCGCTTTTGCACGCATGTGAAACCCGCCCATTATCTCGCCAAGCGCTTTGCGGCCAAGGAGGCGTTCTCCAAAGCGATGGGGACAGGCATCCATTTTCCGGTCAATTGGCACAACGTCAGCGTCGCCAATGAGCGCTCGGGCAAGCCTTATCTGAAGTTCTCGGAGCCCCTGGCCGCACTGCTCGTGCAGCGCGGCATCAGCCGGGCGCACTTGAGCCTGAGCGACGAAGTCGAGATGGCCTGCGCTTTCGTCGTCCTAGAAGGCGAAGGTCATGGGTGAAGACCATGAGTGAAAGTCTGGGCCCGGTGATGCTCGATGTGGCTGGTCCGGAGCTGAGCGCTGCCGAGGGCGAATTGCTGCGCCACCCTCTGGTCGGAGGCGTCATCCTGTTTTCGCGCAATTACCGTTCGCCGCAGCAGTTATGCGAGCTGACGTCGGCCATAAGGGCCTTGCGCAAACCCGAATTGCTGATCGCGGTCGATCATGAAGGCGGGCGGGTGCAGCGCTTCCGCGAAGGGTTTTCCCACCTGCCGGCGATGCGGCGCCTGGGCGAGGCCTGGGACCATGACCGCGTCGGGGCCTGCGCTGCGGCACACGACATCGCCTATGTGCTGGCGGGCGAACTACTGGCCTGCGGCGTCGATTTCAGCTTCACCCCGGTGCTGGACGTGGATTTCGGCGAGAGCGGCGTCATCGGCGACCGCGCCTTCCACTCCGATCCCGCGGCGATCGCGCAATTGTCGGCCGCTTTGATCGCGGGGCTGCGCGAAGCCGGCATGGCGAGCGTGGGCAAGCATTTCCCCGGGCATGGCTATGTGCGCGCCGATTCCCATCTGGCCGTGCCGGTGGACGAGCGCAGCTATGCCGAAATCGAGGCGGCCGACCTGCTTCCCTACCGGGAACTGATCAAGCGCGGGCTGTCGGCAGTGATGCCGGCGCACGTGATCTATCCCAAGGTCGATGCGCATCCCGCCGGATTCTCCTCCAGATGGCTGCGGCAGATCCTGCGCACGGACCTGAATTTCGACGGCATGATTCTTAGCGACGACCTGTCCATGGAAGGCGCCAGCGTGGCCGGCGGCATGGCGGAGCGGGGCGCGGCTGCGCTCGCGGCGGGATGCGACATGGTGCTGCTGTGCAACGCACCCGCAGCGGCCCCCGCTTTGCTCGCCGGGCTTAGGGCAAGTCCGATGAACACGCATCGCGCCGAGACGATGCGCGGAACGCGTTCGGTGCAGGGGCTCGAAGCGCTGCGGCGCAGTGCCCCATATGTGCGGGCCAAGGCCGGGTTGGACCGCTTCACCGCCGCCCTGGCCTGAGCGCCGCTCTCCGGCCGGCGCCCCATGCCCGATAGCTTCAGCCTCGATTGCCGCGACTGCACGCGACTCGCCGGTTTCCTCGATCGCGTGCGGCGCGACCATCCCGGCTATCATGCGCTGCCGGTGCCGCCGTTCGGCGACGCCGCCGCCGAATTGCTCATCGTCGGCCTCGCGCCGGGGATGCACGGAGCGAACCGCACCGGACGGCCCTTTACCGGCGATCATGCGGGGCTCATCCTTTACCGGACCCTGCACCAGTTCGGCCTTGCCAGCCAGCCTACATCCGAGAGCGCCGGCGATGCCCTGGTGCTGAAGAATTGCCGCATCAGCAATGCGGTGAAATGCCTGCCGCCGCAGAACAAGCCCCTGCCGGAGGAGATCCGGTGCTGCAACCGGTACCTCGCGGCCGAATTGCGCCGCAGGCCGCCGCGCGTGATCCTGGCGCTGGGCAGCGTCGCCCATCAGGCCGTGCTCATGGCCTGCGGACTCAAGCGCGCGAGCTGCAAGTTCGGCCATCACGCGGTGCACGCCTTGCCGCCCACCCCGGATTGGCCGGAGGGGATCCGGCTCTACGATAGCTATCATTGCAGCCGCTACAATACGCAGACCAAACGACTCACCGAGTCCATGTTTCAGGCGATCTTCCGCGACATAGTTGCCGAACTGCGGCCGCGATGACTGAACCAGCCGAACCCGCGCCGACCTTCGATGCGCAGGCGCTGATGACCAGCCTGCCCCATCTGCCCGGCGTGTACCGCATGCTCAGCGCCAAGGGCGACGTGCTCTACGTGGGCAAGGCGCGCGACCTGAAGAAGCGCGTCAGTTCGTATTTCCAGAAGACCGCGCAGAGCCCGCGCATCGAGTTGATGCTGTCCCAGGTTGCCGCCGTCGAAACCACGGCGACCCGTTCCGAAGGCGAAGCGCTGATCCTGGAAAACAACCTGATCAAGTCGCTGGCGCCGCGCTACAACATCCTGTTCCGCGACGACAAGTCCTATCCTTACCTGATGCTGAGCGGCCACGCGTATCCGCGCCTGGGCTTTCACCGGGGCCCGCTCGACGGCAAACACCGCTACTTCGGACCGTTCCCGCACACCGGCGCGGTGCGCGAGAGCATCCAGCTGCTGCAGAAAATATTCCGCCTGCGCACTTGCGAGGATTCGGTGTTCCAGAACCGCTCGCGCCCCTGCCTGTTGCACCAGATCCGGCGCTGCTCGGCGCCCTGCGTGGGGCTGATCGACGGCGCCAGCTACGCGGCCGACGTGAAAAACGCCGAATTGTTCCTGCAAGGGCGGGAGGACGACGTGCTGCAGGCGCTGGGACAGAAAATGCAGCAGGCGGCGGAACTGCAGCATTATGAACAGGCCGCGTTTTACCGCGACCAGATCCAGGCGCTGTCGACGACGCAGCAAAAACAATATGCGGAAAGCAGCACGGGCGGCGACGCCGACGTGATCGCCTGCGCCGGGGAAGACGGCGCCGCGTGCGTCAACCTGGTGATGGTGCGCAAAGGCCGCCATCTGGGCGACAAGAGCTTTTTCCCGCACAACGCCGAGGGCCGGACCGCGCCCGAGGTGCTGCAGGCCTTTCTCGCGCAGCATTACGTCAACCGGCAGGTGCCGGCGGTCATCGTCGCGGGCGCAGAGTTCGACGCGCAGGAGATCGAGAGCGTGCTGGCGGAGCAGTCCGGACACCCGGTGCAGCTCGTGACGCGGGCGCAGGGGCAGCGCCGCGCCTGGCTGGAAATGGCGCAAAAGAACGCTCAATTGGCGCTGGCGCAGCGCCTGTCCCACGCGAGCAACCAGGAAGCCCGGCTCGCCGCCTTGCGCGAAGCCCTGGGGCTGCCGGATACGGTGCAGCGCATCGAGTGCTTCGATATCAGCCATACCCAAGGCGAGGCGACGGTGGCGTCCTGCGTCGTCTATGACCGTTTCGACATGCGCAATTCGGAATACCGGCGCTACAACATCGCCGGCATCCAGGCAGGCGATGATTACGCGGCCATGCGTTCGGTGCTGCAGCGCCGCTACGAGAAGATTTCGCGCGGGGAGGGGGTGGTGCCCGACCTGATCCTGATCGACGGCGGCAAAGGACAGGTCGGCGTGGCGCGGGAAGTCATGGCCGAACTGGGAATGAACGACATTTTCCTGTTCGGCGTGGCCAAGGGCGAAGAACGCAAGCCCGGGCTGGAACAGCTGATCTGCGCCGACGCCCGGACCAGCATCCAGCTTGCGCGCGACAATCCGGGGCTGCATCTGATCCAGGCCATCCGCGACGA
>Ga0182021_10009941_pt1 | contig 11283 bp, 10 predicted proteins | sample 612E3MmetaG_FD_120493 | JGI IMG/M metagenome (GOLD analysis project Ga0182021, IMG submission 120493) | Permafrost microbial communities from Stordalen Mire, Sweden - 612E3M metaG (Illumina Assembly) | ecosystem: Environmental > Terrestrial > Soil > Wetlands > Permafrost | place: Sweden...
GCGTGCTGGGCAAACCGGTGGCGGTGAGCTCGCTCGAGGGCTCGTTCGGGCTTTGCCTCTCGCCGCGGACCCGGCTGGGCCTTGGCTACGCGGGAGAGGTTCTCACCCTCGACCACTCGTACCGCCTCTACCACTCGCTCGGTCTGACCTTCGACCTGGCCATCTAGTCTTCACCCCGGCGGCCGATGGCCCAGTCTCAAGGAACCACCCACCCATGCTCCGACAGTCGATTCGTGTCCTCTTCACCGCCAGCGTCCTGCTGACCGCAGGCTGTGCCAAGCCCCTCGCCCCGCCCACCGCGGTCGCTGTCTCGACACCCGCTGTCGTCGCGGTCGGTGCCATCGTTCAGCTCGATGGCACCGGTAGTAGCGACCCCAACAGTCCGGCTCTCCCGCTCGTCTACCACTGGCGCTTGGTGTCGCTGCCGCCCGGAAGCCAGGCGAGGATCGACGATCCTACCATCTCCAGCCCGTCCTTCTCGGCCGACCTTGCCGGCGCCTACCGAGCCGAGTTGGTGGTGAGCACGGCGACCCTCACCAGTGACCCTTCGGTGATTGAGATCACCGCGGGCCCCTGTGGCGGCAACCCGCCGTCGGCCACGGTGGTCGCGGCGCCGTCTCCCGCGGGCGTCGGGGTTCCGGTGACCTTCGCGCCCACCGCGACCGATGCGGACAACGGGACGAGCTGCCAGGCCCTCACCCCGACGCAGTACCTGACCTACGCGTGGGCGCTGACCGCGGCTCCCGCGGCGAGCACCGCCCAGCTGTGGGGCGCCAGCGCGAGGAGCCCCTCGCTCGTGCCAGACGTGCCGGGCAGCTACGAGGTCAGCCTGGTGGTGACGGACTCCACGGGGAGGAAGAGCGCGCCGGTCGCCACCTCGCTCACGGTGGGCACCTGCGGCGTGAACGCGCCGTCCATCGCATCGCCGGGCCCCACGGCCGGGTCGGTCGGCCAAGGGGTGAACCTCACGGCCACGGTCGACGACGCGGACAACGCGGCGGCCTGCCAGACGCTGCTGCAGGCGAAGCAGGCCCTCGGCTACCAATGGGCCATCCTCTCGGCGCCGGCGGCGAGCCGTGCGGTGATCGCCAACCCCGACGCGCCGTCGGCGGGCTTCGTCCCGGACGCGGCGGGCGTCTTCCAGCTCGCACTGACGGTGAGGGATTCGACCGGGAGATCGTCCACCGCCGCGTTCTCGATGACCGTCGACGCCTGCGGCTCGAATCCTCCGGTGGCCTCCCCGACCATCGCCGCGGCCTCGACCTTGCGCGTCCGTGGCACCGTGCTGGCGCAGTCCAACGTCACTGACCCGGACAACGCCGCGGGGTGCAGCGCCATCGTCACCGTTCCCCAGACCTTCACCTACCGCTGGTGGGTGGCGGAGGCCCCGGCCGGCGGCGCCTTGCCGGCGGGCGTGAGCTTCGGCGTGAAGGACTTCTCGTTCAGCCCCAACGTCAACGGCACCTGGGTGCTGGGCGTCGTGGCGACCGACTCGACTGGGCGTGTCAGCGCTCCAGCCTTCGTGAAGGCGGTGGTGACGGACTGCGGTGGCCACGCGCCGGTGGCGGCGATGAGCACGGTCAGCTTCGTGGCCAACTCGTGCAGCGGTGGCAGCGTTCAGAACGGGTGCGGCAACAACAACAACAACAACGTTTGCTGCACGGTGGCGCCAGTCATCGGTATGGCGACCGCGCCCATCGAGGTTCAGGTCAACGCCAAGCCGGTGGCCATCAACGGCGGCAGCGGCCTGTGGAATGCCTTTGCCCTCCAGTTGGATGCGAGCGCCAGCAGCGACGCCGACAACCTGGCTGGCTGCGCCCTCGGCCAGCTGCTCTCGTACAAGTGGGAGATGCTCTCGGTGCCGCCTGGTGGGCAGTGGAGCTGGCAGGGCACTGGCACTGGCGGTGGCGGAAACGGGTTCAATGGAGGCACCACGGTGATGACCTCGACCCTGGTGAATCCGACCCTGTTGATCAACGGACACGGCGACTACCAGCTTCGGCTGACCGTCTCCGACGGCACGTTGACGAGCACGCCGGTGCTGATCCAGATCTCCACCATCTAGGCCTCTAGCCGGTGCGGACCACGTCGGGGGAGTCACCGCGCGTCGACAGCCGATCCAAGGTGGCACGCAGCGCCGCCGAGGTGAGGGGCTTGGTCAGGGTGTCGTCCATTCCGGCGGCGAGGCAGGTGTCGAGCTCCTCGCGGTAGGCCGACGCGGTGAGGGCGATGATCGGCACGTGGCGCGTCGGCCCGGGCAGCTCCCGGATGCGCCGGGTGGCCTGGTAGCCGTCCATCACCGGCATCTGGCAGTCCATCAGCACGACCCGGTAGGGGCGCGCCGCCACCGCCTCGACCGCCAGTTGGCCGTTCTCCACCACCTCGACCTGAAACCCGAGGCGCTCGCACAGCCCGCGGGCCACCACCTGGTTGATGGGGTTGTCCTCCACCACCAGCACCGTGCCGGCGTAGGGCGTCGCGGTGCTCCTCAGCTCGGGCGCGTGCGACACCGGGGGCGCCGCGCACTGGGCGGCTCTCACCCGGGCGCGGAAGGTGGAGCCCACTCCGGGGGTGCTCTCCACCCGCACCTCGCCGCTCATGAGCTGGACGAGCTGGGCGGTGATGGCGAGGCCGAGGCCGGTTCCTCCGAAGCGGCGGGTGGTGGACTCGTCGGCCTGGTGGAAGGGGCGGAAGAGGTGGGCCACCACCTCGGGAGACATGCCGATGCCGTGGTCTATGACCGTGAACTCCAGCCACCCCTCAGTCCAGCTGGCCTGTACCGCCACCGCCCCGCCGTGCTCGGTGAACTTCACCGCGTTGCCCACCAAGTTGAGCAGCACCTGCCGCAGCCGCAGCGGGTCGCCCTCGAGCCAGGGGGGGACGGAGGCGTCGACGGTCGGCTCGAGGCGCACCGCCCGGGCGACGGCGGCGGCGCCCGAGAGCGACGCCACGTCGCCAACCAGCGCCGCGACGGACACCGGGGCGTGCTCGAGGGTGAAGTGCCCCGACTCGAGCTTGGTGAGGTCGAGCAAATCGTTGACCAGGGCCACCATCGACTCGCCGCTCCGGCGCAAGAGGGCGAGCTGCTCGCGCTGGCCGGGCTCGAGGCGCCCGGCGGAGAGGAGCTCGGACAGGCCGATGACGCCGTTCATCGGGGTGCGCAGCTCGTGGCTGACGTTGGCGAGGAACATGCTCCGCGCCTTCGAGGCCCGCTCTGCCTCTTGCGCGTGGCGCAGCCGCACCGTCTCGAAGACGACGGCGATCACCGCCAGGGTGACGAAGAACTGGAGGAGGACGACGGCGTAGGTGACCGCGTCGGGCTCGGGCCGGTGGAGGTGGAACCCGCGCCAGCGGAGGAGCGCGGCGAACCCGGCCGCCAGCCCGGCCATCAGCACGCCCTCCACGGCTCCTCGCCGGCCCAGCGTCAGCGTGGCGGAGATGGGCACCACCCCCAGCCAGTAGAGCTGCTCGGGGCGCCAGGCCTCGGTCTCGAGGGTCATCAGCACCAGCAGCGCCATCATGAACAAGAGCTCGGCCCGGGCCACGGCGGGGTAGCGGGTCCGCGGGTGGCGCAGCGCGAGGAGCGCGGCGAGCTGGAGCGGATAGATGACGACCAGGGCCACCGCGAGCGGCCAGTCACCGGTGATGACGAGGGCGACGAAGCCCAGGATGGACGTGGGGAAGTCGAGGGCCACCAGCCCGGTGAGGTACATCACACCCATTGCAACGTCGGGAGACGCGCCGGGCCTCAGCCACCTGGAGACCTCTTCGAGGCGCGCGAGCCAGCGGCCGAGCATGTCAAGGCGTAACGTCTGGATGCTCATCCGGCCACCGCGTCAAGGAGCACCCTGGCTCGTCGTCGCGCCCGCGCGCCGGGCGCACGTTGATCAGGTAGCTCTTCGTCCCGGCGAAGGCGTGGAGGTACTCGGTGCTCGAGGCGGCGACGAACCGTCCGGTGCGCCGGTTGAGGCACTCGGAGGCGGCCCGGTGGCTCCCGGTCGGGTAGCCCATGTTGCAGACCACCGGATGAAGCTCCTGCACCGGCCTCGACGGGTCCCGCTTCACCGAAGGAAGAATGAACCGGCGAACCGAAGCGCCGTCCTTGTAGCGGGACGGCCAGGAGGCAGGCCACGAAAGAGGAGGGAGGGTCCTCGAGGGCGGGCCCGGAGGGGGCGGCAGTGGCCTTCTGGCCACAGGCGTCCATGGCTGTCGGAGCCTCGAGCGAGTGGGGGTGGCATCACAGCGGGAGGGAGAGCTGAGGCGGGGCGGGCCCGTGGCGGCGGAAGGCCCGAGGAGGCCGAGGCGCTGGAGGACGGCCTCCGCGGTGGTGGGTTGGACACGATGGCGAGGACGCGGCGCCGATGGCGAGGTGCCACCTCCAGCGCCAGTCGCTCCTGCACTGCCAGCTGCTGGAACTCCCGTACTCGTCCTCCTCCCACGGCACGCCCTCCGAGGGCCACCATCTGGCCAGCTGACCGACGATCCGCCGCAGCACCGCCTCCACCGCTGACCGCGCCGCTGCCTGGCACCGGCGGGCGTCTGCTCGTTGAAGACTTTGTAGACCTGCCGTGTGTGCACATCCTCCGGAACGAGCGGAGGCTGCCTCATCCCCTCTTGGTCCCCTCGATTGACTTCATGGGCACTGAGCTGCCGTTCGGGAAGCCCGTCGCCGTCGAGCCGCTCGACCGGGCCGACTCAGGCACGATAATCTCGGAAACGTGTACCTCCGCGCCCCCGCGCTCCTCGTTGTCGCCGCCTGCTCCGCGGGGCTCCTGATCGCCGAGGGCTGTGAGGGGGTCGTCGGCATCGACGAACGGCACCTTGCTCGGAGCGACGCGAGCGTGGGGGCGGACGCCTCGACGGCCGACGCGGCGGTGGACGCCGGACCGACGCCGACCGACGCAGGACCGACGCGGACGGACGCGGGACTGCCGCCGACGGACGGAGGACTGCCGCCGACGTGTCACGCCACGCCGCTCGGCATCACCTTCGCGGAGGTGGTGAATCGCGTGACAGTCGCCATGAGCCAACACATCGCGGAAGCGGGCGCAATGACCATGCCGAGCGATGCGGACCGAGACGTCTTCGCTGCGCAGGTTCTGGTGGCGCTCACGTTCAACAGCACGGAGATGTGCCCGCTTCCACCGTCGTACCGAGTGTTCGCGCTCGAGGATCAGGGAGACGACATCCTCGTCGTGGCAGAGCTGGACGCGATCGGAAACGCCGCGCCCCGGGTCTTCTACGGGACCTACGCGGCGCGCAGGCATCGGGCGCGCGTCACGCGTGACCTGGTGGTGCAGGCGCCGCATCCGCTGGCCGACACCAACACGGAGGACGAGGCGGCAGCGTTGTTCTCGTCAGCCCGCGCGGAGATCTTCATGATGGCTGGCACGCATCGCTGCGCGAGCTCCAAAACGAGCGGCTGTGACGGCACCACGGACGTGTGCAGTGCGGGCACGGCCGCGCCTTTCCGGGAGACCGACGCGGCGCACTCCACCAAGAACCCGTTCTGGGGCGTGCACGCGGCGCTCTCGCAGGCGCGTCCCTCGCCCTTCGTGCAGGTGCACACCAACGACGCGTCGTGTCCGGACGCGCTGCTGTCGGACGGCTCGGGAACGTTCTCGGACGCGGGGCCCACCGCGAACCTGGCAGCCGCCCTGGAGCAGGCGGGCACGGTGGTGGGACGGTGCGGCGCGGGCTACCCCACCACGACGTGTAAGCTGTGCGCCATCGACAATGTCGAGGCGCGCTTCACCGCCGGCGCGAGCGAGGCCGCTGCATGCACGAAGATGGGCACCACGTACGGGCGCCTCGTTCACATCGAGCAGAAGCCACGGCTGCGCGCCAATCCCATGCCGCTCTTCAACGCGATCAAGGCGGCGTTTCCACCGAGCCCGTGACGTCAGCCCGAGCGCGCCCAGTTCTCGACCTTCAGTCCGCGCACCCGTTCGAATTCGCGGACGTCGTCGGTGAGAGCGTGGTGGCAGTCACTGCTCGACCTTGGAATTCTGAGAGGGGCCGGCGTATTCTCTGAGGCCCAGTGGCGGCCATGAGGCCGGAATTGCTGGGCGGACTGCTGGCCCGCTCACTGCAACGCCACCGGGTCTCTCACTGGAAAGGGGCTCTCATCGTGTATCGACTGCTCGGGGTAGTAGCGCTCATGTTCATCGGCTGCGGGCAGCGAATCACAAGCCCCTCCACCCCTGAGGAGGCGCGCTCCAGCCTCGCTCGTGACACCTCTCCAGCCGCCCCGGCCGCCGGCGTCGCTTCGGTGGTTGACGGGAACACCGCCTTCGCCTTCGCGCTGCACCGCCAGCTGGTCTCGCCGGGCCAGAACCTGATGACGTCACCGTACAGCGTGTCGCTGGCCCTGGGGATGACGTACGTCGGCGCCCGCGGCGAGACGGCGACACAGCTCGCAAGCGCGCTGCACTTCGCGCTCCCGGCCGATCGCTTCGCTCCCGCGCTCGACGCCATCGACCTCGCGCTCATGACGCCGGCGGCCTGCGTCTTCCCCCCCTGCGCGCCGTTCAGCCTCCGTCTGGCCAACGCTGCCTGGGCGCAGAAGGGCCTGAGCCTCGAGCCCACCTACCTCGACACGCTGGCCCGCTCCTTTGGCGTAGGCGTCAAGCTCGCCGACTTCCGGACGGCGGCTGAGCCGGCGCGGCTCACCATCAACCAGTGGGTCGCCGATGAGACGGAGCAGAAGATCCGCGACCTCCTCCCGGCAGGGAGCGTCGACCCCTCGACCCGCCTCGTGCTGGTCAACGCCGTCTACTTCAAGGGGACCTGGGCCACTCAGTTCGATGCCCGCCAAACGACGCCGTCGAACTTTACGCTCCTGGGTGGCGAGACGACGAGCGTCCCCACGCTCCACGGAGGGCTCGAGACGAGGGCCGTGACCGGCGCCAGCTTCGACGCGGTCGAGCTGCCGTACCGCGACAGCCACTTCGCCATGCTGGTGATCGTCCCCGCCAGGGGGACCTTCGACGCCTTCGAGCAGTCCTTCGGACCCGAGCAGCTCGCCGCCCTCGACGCGTCGCTGGGCAAGCGCGAGGTGACCCTGTCGCTCCCGAAGTTCTCCTTCCACTGGGGCAAGAGCCTGGTCCCCGCGCTCACGGCGCTCGGCCTCACCGACGCCTTCGATGCCTCGAAGGCCGACTTCAGCGGCATCACCACCGCCGAGCGGCTCTTCTTCAGCGACGTCATTCACCAGTCCTACGTCGGAGTGGACGAGATCGGCACCGAGGCGGCCGCGGCGACCGCCGTCGTCCTGGCTGGCGCGTCGGCGCCGGGCCAGAAGGTCACCATCACCGTCGACCGGCCGTTCCTCTTTGCCATCCGCGACACCACCACCGGGACCATCGCCTTCCTCGGCCGGGTGGTGGACCCCCGCTGACCCCTCGAGCTGCGACCGGCGGCACTCACCGGGCTGTTGCCGCCGCGTGAGATGGCCGTTCGTTTCAGAGCTCGCCGCGCGGGGCAGCGTCTCGCGCCGGGCCGCCTGCTCGAAGCCGCCGGCTTGGAGGCCGTCACCGTGGCCACGCCTCCGGTGGGTGACCGGAGCCTGGTGGCGGCGCGGCGCCGTTGAGGGACGCTCTCTTGTTCGACGGATCGTAGGGCTGGACCTCGACACTCCCGATTGCATCTTCCTTCGCCCACGAGTTGATTCGTCCCGTGCGCGCCCTCTACATCTCCGACCAGGCCGGTCTGCGCCTCGCTCGCACCCGTGAGCACCTCACCGCGTTCGATGCGGGCGCCCCGGCGCTCCTCGTCGCACCGAGCTCCGAGGCGGGCTCTGAGCTGGTGCGCTCTCTCAATCGACCCGTCTTCGGCTGGCGACGCCTGACGCTGTTTCGCGCCGCGACCGAGCTGGCCCGCCCGACGCTCCTTGAGCGGGGCTTTACCCTCGCTACATCCCTCTCTCTCGACGCCCTGTGGGCCCGAGTCGTGTTCCGTCTCGACGAGGCGAAGCTCCTCGGCCGCCTCACGCCCTTGGTGGGCCGCCCTGGGCTCGCCGCGGCCCTCGCGCGCACCGTGGCCGAGGCTCGGGCCCTCTCGCTCTCTCCCGTGCGCCTCGAGCCGGCCCTGGCGGCGGCCATGACGATGTTCGACGACGCCCTCGAAGAGGCGCGCCTGGTCGACCACGCCGCCGTCTTCGAGCTCGCCAGGGAGGCCGTCCGGCCGACCCACGCGCCGTTGGTGCTCCTCGACGTCTCGCCCCAGCCGGGGGTCGAGGAGTCCTTCGTCACCGCCCTCGTCAGAGCGACGGCCGACGTCGTGGCCACTGCTCCCCGCGCCGACGAGGCGGCGGTGCGCTCGCTCTCGAGCACCCTCGGCGTCGCGCCTCAACACCTCGTCGACCCGGCCCGTTCGCCACTTCGCGCCCTCCAGCACAACCTGTTCACCTCGGAGCGGGAGGATGCCACCCACCAGCTGGCCGATCTCTTCTCCGCTCCTGGCGAGGCGAGGGAGTGCGTGGAGATCGCCCGACGGGCTCTCGAGCTGGGCGCCTCGGGCATGCCCTTCGATCGCATGGCCGTGGTGCTCCGCGCGCCGTCAGTCTACCGGGCGCCCCTCGAGGAGGCCTTTCGCCGCGCCGAGATTCCCGCCCACTTCACCTCGGGCATTCCCATTCCCGACCCCTCCGGCCGCGCCCTGTTGGCCTTGCTCCACTGCGCCGAGGAGCGGCTGTCGGCGCGACGCTTCTCGGAGTACCTCTCGCTCGCCCAGGTTCCGCCGGCCGACGCCACCGGTGCCCCACCACCGGCCAGGTCTGCCGAGGAGCGCTACGAGCGGCCCCTCGGAGAGACGTTGCTGCCCAGCGCCGACGACGTCCTCGCGCCGGCGGAGGAACCGGAGATCGAGGCCGAAGTGGAAGGGCCCGTGCAGAGCGGCCAGCTCCGGGCGCCCCGAAAGTGGGAGCGCCTCATCATCGACGCCGCCGTCATCGGAGGGGTGGACCGCTGGAGACGGCGCCTCGCCGGCCTCCGGAACACCAAGCTCGCCGAGCTGGAGTCCCCCGCGCTGTCCGACGCCCAGCGCCAGCGGGTCGAGCGTCAGCTGGGCGATCTCGAGGCGCTGTCGGCCTTCGCGCTTCCCTTGCTCGAGCTCCTCGCCGGGCTCCCTCGCCGCGCCAAGTGGGGCGAGTGGCTCGAACGCCTCGGCGCCTTGGCCAGCCGCGCCCTCAAGGAGCCTCGGCGGGTGCTCGCCATTCTCCACGAGCTGGGGCCCATGTCCATCGTCGGGCCGGTGGAGCTCGCCGAGGTGCGCTCGGTGTTGGCGCCCCGGCTGTCCGAGCTGACCGACGCCCCCGGCACTCGCCGCTACGGGTGCATCTTCGTGACCCCGGTGAGCGAGGTGCTGGGCCTCGACTTCGACGTCGTCTTCGTGCCCGGCCTCGCCGAGCGCCTCTTCCCCCAGAAGGTGCGAGAGGATCCCCTGCTCTCCGACGCGGCGCGCGCCTCTGTGGACGGCCGTCTCGACACCAACGCCGCCCGCATCGCCCGCGAGCGCCTCGCCCTCCAGGTCGCCGTGGGGGCGGCCCGGGTCCGCGCGGTGCTGTCCTGGCCTCGCATCGACGTCGAGCACGGCCGCCCGCGGGTGCCGTCGTTCTACGCGCTCGAGGCGGCCCAGGCGGTTGAAGGCGCGCTGCCCGGCTACGAGGCGCTGCAACGTCGGGCCGAGCTCGAAGGTCACGCGCGGCTCGCCTGGCCAGCCCCCGAGGCCGCAGCGCGGGCCATCGACGCCACCGAGTACGATCTCTCGGTGCTGGCCGATCTCTTCCGCGCCAAGAGCGGCGGCGTTCGAGGTCGCGCTCGCTATCTCCTCGAGGTGAACCCGGCGCTGCGACGCTCGCTCAGGGCGAGGTACGCCCGGTGGACCCAATCGCGCCTCACCTTCGCCGACGGCCTGGTCGCGCCCTCCGCTCAAGCCCGCCAGGCCCTCGAGGCCCACCAGCTCGGCCCGGCCCTTCTCTCCCACTGCCCTCGAGCAGTTCGCTGCCTGCCCGTACCGCTTCTTCCTCTCCGCCATTCAGCGCCTCGCCCCGCTCGAGATTCCCGGCGAGGTCGAGGAGCTCGGGCCCCTCGAGAAGGGCTCCATGACTCACGAGGTGCTCTACGTTCTGCAGAGCCAGCTCCGCGACGCCGGCGTCCCGGTGAGCGCCGCGACCCTCACCGATGTCTTCAAGCGCCTCGACGCCGTCATCGACCAGGTGACCGCCAAGTTCGCCGACGACTTCGTGCCCGCCATCGAGCAGGTGTGGAAAGACGGCATCGCCCTCCTGCGGGCTGATCTCCGTGAATGGCTGCGGCGGGTGGCCGACGATGCCGGGTGGGCCCCATGGCGCTTCGAGCTCGGCTTCGGGCTCCAGCCGCGCGAGCAGCAAGATCCCTCCAGCGTCACCACCCCGGTGCCATTGGTGCACGGGCTCCAGCTCCGCGGCTCCATCGACTTGGTCGAGCTGAGCGCCAAGGGCACGCTCCGCGCCACCGACTACAAGACCGGCCGCGCCAGGGCCAAGCCCGGCAACGTGGTGGGCGGTGGGAGGCACCTCCAGCCCGCGCTCTACGCCCTCGTGCTCGAGCAGCTCCTCCCCGGGCACCCCGTCGAGGCCGGACGCCTCTCGTACCTCACCCAGCTCGGTGGCTTCACCAACGTCTCGACCCCACTCGATGCTCGCGCCCGCGAGGCCATGGGCCAGGTCATTCTCACCATTCGCACCGCCCTCGAGCAGGGCTTCTTCCCCGCGCTTCCCGCTGACGGTGAATGTCGGTGGTGTGACTACAGCCCGGTGTGTGGGCCCGACGAAGAGCGAAGGGCGCGACAGACCAAGAAAACGATACGGAAGGAAGTAGAACCACTCATGGCACTGCGCCGCTTGCCCTGACTGCTCGGTTGGTAGGTTGATTCCCACCTCGTGGCCGGCAACGCATGGCGTCAGTCTGTCGCGCATGAAAACCACTCCCCAAACTTCGAGCACTTCCCGCGCCCGAGCCATATTGGCGTGGGTGCTGGCCGTGTGTGCCATTGTCGCAGTTTCGATCTACGAGTTCGCGCCACAGGTGTTGTTCTCGGGTCGAGCCCAAGTTGGCGTGCCGCAAGACGTGGCCGAGGCACCGGCGGCGGCGCCCGCGGTGACCGAGGAGGAGCCCTCCGACTCTGACGCCGACTCGGACTCCGATGCTCCGGCTAAGAAGCGTCCGCTCACCGGCGCTCGTGCCGCCAGCCAGGGGAAGCAGGGGACCCGCGCCACTCGGTGACTCAAGGCCCGCCGAGCCC
>Ga0182021_10009942_pt1 | contig 11282 bp, 8 predicted proteins | sample 612E3MmetaG_FD_120493 | JGI IMG/M metagenome (GOLD analysis project Ga0182021, IMG submission 120493) | Permafrost microbial communities from Stordalen Mire, Sweden - 612E3M metaG (Illumina Assembly) | ecosystem: Environmental > Terrestrial > Soil > Wetlands > Permafrost | place: Sweden...
ACATCTTTATCTTCCGAAGCGCCGAAGATAACGATGACCCGCCTGCCCGGGAAATAATCATCCAGTGTCTGGGCCAGTTTCTCGAACGAGTCCAGGTTATGGGCCGAGTCTAACACTACTGGCGGCTCCCGGCGAACGATTTCAAAGCGGCATGGCCAGTGCACATCGGCAAAACCTCTTCGAATATCTGCCTCTGTAAGCTGCAATCCGCTCAACTGCAGCGCTGTGTAGGCCGTGGCGGCATTTACCAGTTGGTGTGCGCCTAGCAAAGGGATACGCAGTATAACAGGATTTGTGAGTTTGGAACGCGCTCCCGCAGTGTATTGATGATCGACGATCGAAAAAGACTGCCCATCCAGTGAGTTTTCCAGAGGTTTGAAAGTCACATCGCGTCCAACCAGTGTCAGCGGCGCATTTCGTTCAGCTGAAATTTTTTCAATCACTGCCAGCGCCTCCTCCTGCTGAGGCGAGGAGACTATTGGGAGGCCGGGTTTGATGATGCCGGCTTTCTCGCCGGCGATTAATGTCAGAGTGTTGCCGAGCACTGCCATATGGTCATAGGAGAGCGATGTGATTACCGAGACGCGCGGCGTGATCACATTGGTGGCATCCAATCGTCCGCCCAGCCCCACTTCAATGACGGCTGCATCGATCTTCTGGCGGGCGAAATAGAGAAAGGCGAGCGCCGTCGTAATTTCGAAGGTGGTTAATGCGGGGATTTTCGCGACGGCCGGTTTGATTTCTTCTACCAGTTCGATTAGCCGGGCATGCGTGATGGGTTGGCCGTCAACTTGAATCCGTTCTGCGTAATCCTGCAGATGGGGCGAGCTATACAGCCCGGTTTTATACCCGGCCGCGCTCAATGCGGAAGCCATCAGCGCGGAAGTGGAGCCTTTGCCTTTCGTCCCGGCCACGTGCATGATCGGATAGGTATCCTGCGGGTTCCCCAGCGATTCCATCAGCGCGCGCATCCGCCCCAGTTCGAAGTGGGCCTTGGCGAGTTCGGAGGATTTTTTCAGGCTATAATCGACGAAAGAGTAGAGATAATCAAGAGCTTGGTTGTAGGCGGTTTCGGTGTCCATGGTGATGGCATTGTAAATCGTAAACTGTGATTCGTAAATCGGTAATCATGATCGGCACCCTCACCTTCCATCTGCACCTGCCCGGCTGTGCCTCGCTGAAGGAAAAACGCAGCCGGCTTAAGCCGTTACTGGCGCGTCTGCATCGCCAGTTCAATGTTTCAACGGCGGAAATGGGGCTGCAGGATAAATGGCAGGAGACGGTCATAGCCTGCGGCATGGTCGGTAATAACGCCGCCTTCCTGAGTTCCGCACTGGAGACAGTCCGGAAGTGGGTTGAGGACAACTGGCCGGATGGGGATGTTCTGGATACCAAAATTGAATTAATGTAGCCTACCTATGTGTCGGCCCAACATATAATATTATCCTGGGTGAACTCATCGATTCACCCCCATCGGAGGAAAAATGGATCTTCAACTTAAAGATAAAAGTGTCTTTGTCACCGGTTCCAGCCGTGGGCTGGGTTATGCAACCGCCCTAGCATTGGCTAGAGAAGGCTGCCGGGTGGCGATCAATAGCCGTGACGAGGCCAAGGTCAGCGCGGTTGCAAAAGTCATCGACGGGGAAACCGGTGCCCGGGTAATTGGTTTGGCGGGTGATGTGGCCGACCCGGATGTGCCAGAGCGGCTGGTGGGCGAGGCTGCCGGGGCCTTTGGCGGGCTCGATATCCTCATCACCAACGCGGGTGGTCCGCCCTCCGGGACTTTTGAGTCTTTCAATGAGGCTGCCTGGCAAAAGGCGATTGACTTGTCGCTGATGAGTCATGTCCGCCTGATTCGGGCTGCCTTGCCGTATCTCCGACAGTCCAAGGCCGCCAGTGTGCTCACAATTACATCCTATTCTGTCAAGCAGCCCATTCCCAACCTGGTACTTTCCAACAGCATCCGGGCCGCCACGGTTGGGCTGACCAAATCTCTGGCGTTGGAACTGGGCGTGGCCGGTATCCGTTTCAACTCCATTCTGCCGGCCTGGACCGAAACAGAACGCGTCTACGATTTGATGAAAGCCAGGGCTGCACAGAACCATACCACGCTCGAGCAGGAGATTGCGAAGCAATCCTCGGACAGCCCGCTGGGAAGGATGGGCCAACCGGAAGAGTTTGCCAACGCGGCCGTATTCCTGGTCTCCCCGGCTGCCTCCTACATTACCGGCGTCATGCTGGCGGTGGATGGCGGGATGTATAAAGGTATTTTATAGAATTTCAGGTAAAGGATTGTAACCCCGTGAACATATGCGGATTATCAATCTTGCCGAAGGCATGCTGCATTATTCTCTGGCGCTTCAATCCTCCCGCACCCCATTGCAGATTTTCCTACAATCTATCTGTAATCACCAGCAACAAAGCCTTGACAACGGTTGGGTCGAAGAGTTTCCCGGAGGATTGTTGGATATGATTTAATGCCACCTGGCGGGACCAAGCAGAGCGGTACGGCCGGGTTGAGGTCAGGGCGTCATAAACATCCACAACTGCAAAGAGGCGCGCCGGGAAGGGAATCTGTTCCTCGCGCAAGCCTTCCGGATAGCCACTGCCATCCCAACGCTCGTGATGATAGTGCGGGATATCCAGGGCTGGAGCCAGGTAATTTACAGAGCATAGTAAATCATAGGCAAGTTGTGGATGGCCTTGCATGATCTTCCACTCAGCCTCATCCAGAGGGCCCGGTTTGTTAAGAATATTTTCGGGAATACCCAATTTACCAACATCATGAAGCAAGGCACCCCGCCGGAAATGGATTAATTCCTGCTCGGCGATGCCCATCGTTCGAGCCAATTTGATCGTTAGTTCAACCACACGATAGGCATGTGCTCCATTCTCCCGGTTGCTTAATTCAAGCACCTGTGCCCAGCTCTCAATCGCGGCATCATATGCCAGGCTTAACTCGGCGTTGGTTCGCTGGAGATCCTGAAACAGGTTGGCGCTATCAATCGCCACCGCGGCCTGATTTGCCATGGTTGACAGGAAATCCAACCAGTCATCATCTGGCTGTAATAACGAACGATGGTAGATTTCCAGAACTCCTTTAACTTGTCCCTTGGCAATAACCGGCACGGCATAGTAATTGGAAAATTTCTCCCGTAGGAGATCGGGAGCTGATAGCGAGTTGGTGGGCTGGTTTTCCAGGTCAGGAATAATGATCGTTCGCCGCTCGAGGGCTGCTTTCCCGGCATACCCCTGTCCGATCATCACTGGCAATGGCTGAGTTTGTCTGGTCTGGAATCCTTGCCCGGAAGCAAATTCCAACATGTGGGTATTTGGATTCAAGATCAGGATATCGGCAGCATCCGCGCCCAATTGATTGATCATCTGCCGTAAAATCACTGATAATGTCACCTTTAAATCGAAACTTGCGGTAATGGCTGCGTCGACAGAATGAATGGCATACAGCCGCCGTAACTGGCTCTGGATTCTTCCTGCGTTTCTCACTCGCTCGGAAACATCCCGCACAATTGCAATAACACGCGCCTCGTTTTCGAAGGGAACCAGACGGGCTTCGAACCAACGTTCCCCTTTCGCATCTTGCAACCTATATTCAATCGAAACCACCTTGCCGGTTTTTATGGCTTCTCGCAGCGCAAGGTTAAATTTGGAACCAACTTCTGGGGGAAGGATATCCCGCATGGAGTGCCCCAGGATCTCTTCCGACGCCAATTGAAAATAGGATGTATTCCCGTTTCTATAATCCAAGATCTGGCCTTCTGCATCCATGAAAAAAAGAAGGTCAGGGAAAGCGCGAAAAATCGCCTCCAGTTGCAGGGAGGCATCCAATGGTGCTCGATTTCCAATACCAATATTTTCCAAGAAGAGACTTCTCCTTTTCTTAAATGGACAGTTTCTCAAGCAGAATGCCGGAAACGCGGGCGCGGAGCACGATGGTTTCCCTTAACCATCGCGCCCCTGACCACCGCGCATCCGGTATTCGCCGCTCAGTATCCGAAAACTGCACTCGGTCGAGCGGGACGATTTATCCTTATATGTATATGCTCAGTAAAAGTTCGTGCAAGCTGGCTGGCAAGATCGGCCAACGATGCAGCACGTATCGACACAATAAGCTCGCGTTCTTCTTCAGTGAACAAAAAGTCTTCTCCCTGGAAGCCATTCTTAAGCGCCAACTCCGGGTCATCCAGTAATAGATGGCAGAACTCTGAGTTGACAACCGCGGCAGCCAGCAAACGGCTTAATTCCAGGCGCCCATCTGATAGACTACGGCTAATGAGAGAGATGGGAGGATTGAATATTTTGGTTTCGATCATTCAGTATCCTTGTAAATAGCTACCGATTTTTTTGGGAGCCGCTGCACGGCTTCTCCATAACAGGATCGGTGTTTAATGAGGCCCAGTGCCAGGGCTGACGGGTCCAAAATGAGGTCCTGTACCAGGACTAACGGGTTCCATGTGAGGTCCCGTGCCAGGACTTACAGGTGCAAAGTCGATCTGTCCATGCAAGCGATTGCCATTCACAAATCCAGTGTTCATCAGTCACCTTCCTTTTGAGTTGATAACTAAATTTACAATTCGGCAGACTGCAAAAGTGACTTCAAAACAGGTTGCAAAAATTAATGTTCTTTGGGATTTTCCAGAAGGCAGGAATCAAAAAAAGCCCCCAAAGGGGCGGGTGGAGGGTAAAGTTCCTTAACCGGTCAGTTGCTGGTACAAGGCCTGTGTTTCCGGGGATGGATCGATATTCATCTCGGAGCGCAGGGCCTCACAGCAGGCCTGATATTGCCAGATGATTGCCAGGCTTTCCCCCTGGTCGGAATGCAGTTGCATGGCTAGTCGATGAACATCTTCGCGGGTAGGGTCGATCTTCAAGGCCTCCTGGCATGCGCTCAGCGCGGCTTGGAAATCGCCTTTCTGACGCTGGGCTTTGGCTGATTGTATGCATGCATCAATACAAATCCTATCCAGACGCTCGCGTTCAGGCCAGACCCAGGTGGCATCCATATCCTGCAGGTACGGTCCAATCCTCAGGCGGGTTGCTCCACGCAGGAGGGATATCCTCTCATCCATTTGACTGGCGGATTTCGCTTTCAAAAGTGAGGCATTGAATTTCTCCACGTCACAATCGTAATCCAGAAGACGGTTGAATGAGTACAAGTTGTTTTCAAAACGGATTACATCAAGTCCGAGTGCATGGCGCAAGCGATACATCTCATTTTTAAATTTGAGTTTCAGTTCCTGAGGATCAAGCTCTGGCCAGAGAGTGGCACCAATCTCTTCTTTTGTAGCAGGCCGGTTGGCAGCCAGGAAATAGAAAAATAGTTCGCGCACCGAGGCGGTTTTCCATTGATGCGTTGTTACCAATTTGCCATCCACCCGTACCTGCGCTTTCCCAAATGCCTGGATCATCAGCCGTGGAGCCTGTATTGGAACGGTATGAAGCAACCGTCGCACGCGTTTGCGTATTTCTGGCAATCGGCTTTCGGCGGATGAAACGCCCGCCAGCCATGGAGCCAGAGCGGCGTTGGATTCTGCGTCATTTTGCAGGTCTGTCAGCCATACGCGTGCCTGCCGGATACCTTGTTGAATGGGATAGTGTGATGGCCCAGAGAACCCTGTTCCGAGTGCTGCCATTAGTTGGTCGCGTGCCACCACAGTTTTCCCTGTCCTGAAATGCGCTATGGCCAACCAGATCCGACTCCAGGCCGTTTCTGCGGTAAAACCGCCGCCCTGGAAATAATTCAGGGCTTGTTCAAGATCCGCGGTGGCAGGGCTATAATATTCTTCTGCCAATTGGAGGCAGCCGTACTCGAGAAAGTACAGGCCGCACTCGTAGTTGGAATTGGTTGCCAGTACGGAGACGCGCGCCTCGTGCAAAAACTGGTATGCTTCCTTGAACTGGCCTCGCAGACGTGCGAGATGGGCCTGCGCCAGGCCAAGATAGTTGGTTAGAAACTGATAGCTGACCTGCTGCGCTTTTTGAGCCGCATCACTATACGCCTGGAAGGCAGAGTCGTATTCGTCCAGCTCCACATAGATATCACCCAGGCTTGTCAGGAGCAGCGATTCTTGCCATTGGGAATTGCTGGATCGGGCGCATTCCAGCCCGGACTCAAAAGTTTGTACTGCTTGCTCGTATTCACCCTGATAATGATATAGCACTCCCAGGCTGTTAAGTACATTTGCCTGCGATGGCAGATTGCTTTCCTGCCGCCACTCGTTCAGAGCTTGGTTAAATGCGTTCAAGGCCTCCGGGTAATTGCCACTGGAATAATAAGAGTTCCCTAATTCAGCTTGCAGCCAGGCTGCTCTCTGTTTATCTCCCAATTGCACATAGCATTGCAGAGCGACCTCCAGAACCCGCGTGGATTCTGCAATCTGTCCGAGATGGAAGAGGCTGATACCTTGGAAACGCATCGCCTCAGCATATGTGAATTGCAGTTCCGGTTTGTTCTCACTCAAGCGCAGGGCTTCATCGGCATCCTTCAGGGAACTGGTGTAGTCGCCTACCAGACTATGGGCAGCCGAGCGGCGCACGAAAGCCAATGTCAGGTTGGCCAGATCATCTGTTTTCTGGAATTCCAGGATGGTTCGATCCAGGGTTGATAGGGCCAGGTGTCCCTCTCCAACCGCGCACAGGAGTGCGCCCTTGAGCGAGAGCAGTGCCGGCCGCTTTTGAAATTGCTCGGTAACTAGATTGTTCAGCCAGGCTTGCAACGTGATAAGCCGCTCACTCATAAGCATTGGCATACCGGCATGTTCGATCAGGTCAGACAGACTGTCAAGATCGTTCAATTGCCGGTATAAGGAATACGCTTTTTCCCAGTCATGGCGTTTCACGTAAACATTTGCTAGGCTGAAAAGAATCGTTTGGGCCTTTTCTGGCTCTTCTTCCCGGATGCGCTGCTGAAGGAATTCTTGGAAGATATGGTGGTAACGCAGCCATCTCCCATCCGGACCCACTTGCAGCACAAACAGATTGTTTTGCCTGACTGTTTTGATCAGATTCTTCCATTCGCCCTTACCTAGAACGGCCTCACACAATGCTGAATCAAACTCATCCAGCAGGGAGGTTTGCAGAAGGAAATTACGTACTTGAGGAGATTGCGGAGCAAGAATTTCCTGGTCGAAATACCCCGCCAGGTCCACACCGGCCGTGCGGGCCGCACGGGTCAGGTTAGGCAGGCGCTCGGTAACGCTGGATGCTGAGAGGTGCAGACCGGTAATCCACCCTTCGGTCTGTTGCATCAGGCCTTCCACCAAACGATCATCCAGGGTCATCCCATAGTTGATCTCGAAAAGAGAGAAGACTTCGTTGGGACGAAAGGCCAGTTCTTCCAAGTCAAAACCACCCACCTGTTGGCGTGCCACCATGAGGGCGATGTCGGGCAGGGCCGGTATGCGCCGTGAAGAGAGAATGATGTGGCAATTCTCGCCAACCAGAAAGATGAACCGGCTGAAGAGATTGCGAATATCTGGAACGGAGTCTACAAATTGGTAATCGTCCACCACCAGGGCGAAATGTTGATCGATCTGACTGTCAATCTCATTGACAAGTGCCGAGAGCATGCGTTCCATATCCTGATCGAGACTCACCAAGCTCCGTAGAACGGCATTCGATTGTTTTCCAAACTTGGGGAAGCGCTGTTTCAGGGCCGCAATCAGATAAGCGCAGAACCGCTGGGGGTCCTGGTCGAGGGCATCCAAGGAAAGCCAGCAGATGGGTATTTCGGAATGGCGGGAAAAATCCACCAGCAGGGAGGTTTTTCCATACCCTGCTGGAGCCGAGACGATAATGAGCTTCCTGTCCAGCAGGCTGTCAAAGAGCATCAGCAATCGCCTCCGGTGCAGAATCTTCGGCCGGAGGGTCGGAATGACAATCTTGGTGCGGCTGACAGGAATATCGGTGATCATGGATTGTATGGTAATTTTACCCGCTTCCGGGCTGCCTGCCATCCATCCCAAAGGTAATATTTGGAGTTATATATCACGCCCACCATCTTTGCCAGCCTTTCTTGCGGTATACTTCCAAATAACAGGCAGCAAAATATCATTTCACTCGTCATGGTGGATGCCTATTCCCTAATCTCTTTTCTCTATTCACTAACCTTATGAAACAACTCCTCCAAAATATGAAAACCGGCCAGACTGCCGTAGAAGAAGTACCCATCCCCACGCCAACTACCCGGCAGGCACTCGTCAGAGTATCCGCCTCGCTTGTCTCAGCCGGCACGGAACGGATGCTGGTTGAGTTCGCCGAGAAATCCCTGCTTGGCAAAGCCCGTTCGCGCCCCGATCTGGTTAAACAGGTTCTCGAAAAAATGCGCCGGGAGGGTGTGCTGGCCACCCTTGGGGCGGCCTTCAATCGCCTCGATCAGCCCATGCCGCTTGGCTATTCGTCCGCGGGTACCATCGCCGCGCTGGGGGATGAAATGGATGGCTTTACAGTGGGCCAGCGGGTGGCCTGCGCAGGCGGCGGCTTCGCCGTCCATGCCGAATACAACGTTGTACCCCGTAACTTGCTAACCCGGCTGCCTGATTTGGTGGATTTCGAGTCAGCCGCCTTCACCACGCTGGGTGCGATTGCCTTGCACGGTTTCCGGCTGGCGGAACCGCAGATCGGAGAAACGGTCGCCGTCATAGGCATGGGTCTTTTGGGTTTATTGGCAGGTCAGATCGCCGTGGCAGCTGGCTGTCGCGTGCTGGGTATTGATGTCAACTCGCAGCGGATTGCGCTGGCGGCCTCGCTCGGACTGGAAGCTGTGCTGCGCGACCAGGCCGTCGACTCTGCCCGGGCTGTTACCGCCAGCCGCGGATTCGACAATATCATTATCTGCGCCGATACTTCCTCGAATAACCCGGTCGAACTGGCCGCAATCATTGCCCGTGACCGGGCCAAAGTGGTGGCCATTGGCGCGGTCGGACTGACCTTCCCGCGCAAGCCTTACTATGAAAAAGAATTGAGCTTTATCAACTCGCGTTCCTACGGGCCGGGCCGCTATGATGCCTCTTATGAAGAGAATGGCAGGGATTACCCGCTTGGCTACGTTCGCTGGACGGAGGGCCGCAATTTTGAGGCGGTCGTGGATTTACTGGCAAGCGGTAAGCTAAAGATTGCCCCGATGATCACCCATCGTTTCCCAATAGAAAAAGCGGCCGAGGCCTACGAAATTATCACCGGGAAAAAGAAAGAGCCGTTCCTGGGTGTGATGTTGACGTATCCCCAGGATGTTTCAACCATCCCCGAAGCAAGGATCACATTTCCGGTCTCACGTGACAGGCGGCAATCCGCATCGGTGAAACTCGGCGTTCTCGGCGCGGGTCTCTTCGCGAATGCGACACTCCTGCCTGCGATCAAAACCATTCCGGAAATCGAACTGGTTGGCATCGCCTCGGCGGGCGGACTGCACGCCCAACATTCGGCCAAGAAATTCGGCTTTGCCTACGCCGCTTCCAGTGATGATGAGATCTTGAATGACCCGAACATCAACACGGTTGCCATTCTCACCCGCCATGGCATGCACGCTGGTCTGGTGGTTAAGGCCTTGCAGTCTGGCAAGCATGTGTTTGTCGAGAAGCCGCTGGCTACCACTCTCGATCAGCTTTTGGAAGTTGGCGAAGCGCTCAAAGCTGACGGCGCTCCGCTGTTGACGGTTGGTTTTAACCGCCGCTTTGCCCCGCTGGCCTACCGGTTGCAGAAGTTTCTGGCGCCCCGCTCTGAGCCTATGTATATGCATTACCGTATCAATGCCGGATACATACCCTTGAACCACTGGACTCACGATCTGCTGCAGGGTGGTGGGCGAATTGTTGGGGAGGGTTGTCATTTCGTGGATTTCCTGGCCTTTTTGGCTGGGGCCGCGCCACTTGCGGTTTCTGCTATCGCCCTGCCCGACAATGGCAGGTACCACGAAGATAATGTTTCGATGACCTTCACCTTTCCGGATGGCTCTATCGGCGTGGTGGATTATCTTGCTAATGGCGATAAATCCTATCCCAAGGAGCGTCTCGAGGTCTTTTGCAGCGGGCGCATCGCCGTGTTGGATGATTTCCGCACACTGGAAATGCTGTATGACGGTCACCGCAACGTGCTCAAAAAGGCCCAGGATAAAGGCTGGAAGGATGAATGGAATGCCTTTACCAACGCCATTCGCACCAGCGGTCAGCCGCCCATCCCGTATGAGCAGTTGTTCGGTGTGACGAAGGCCACCTTTGCAGTCGTGCAAGCTTTGCATGAGGGACAAAAGATTAGCATATTATAACGATGGAAACTATCCGTTCCGATTTCGACAGGTTGGCAGCCCTTGAGAATGAGCCTGTTGGCTGGAGTCACAACGATAACTACCATGCTCATTTGCTCCGGTATGTTCCCAACCCCTGCAACGAGAGTCTGGAAATCGGCTGCGGCACCGGTGCGTTCGCCCGCGTGCTGGCTGGGAGATCACGGCACGTGTTCGGACTGGACCTGTCACCCGAGATGATCCGCATCGCCCGCGCACGTTCGACCGGTTTGGCGAACCTCGATTACCAGGTTGCAGACGTGTTGGAATGGCCTTTTCCGCTGGAACAGTTCGATTGCATTGCCTCGATTGCCACCCTGCATCACCTGCCGTTGGATCTCATGCTGGAAAAAATGAAAGCCGCTCTCAAACCGGGCGGAGTGCTGCTTATATTGGATCTTTTCGAGGCTGAAGAGCTATCCGACTTGTTCTTGAATGCAGTTGCATTCCCGGCCAACCTGTTCATGCAACTGGCCAGAACCGGGCGGCTGCAACCATCTCAGGCGCAGCGTCTTGCCTGGGAAGAGCATTCCAGGCACGACCACTACCTCAAAGTATCAACTATCCGGTGCATCTGCCGGGACATCCTGCCAGGAGTGGTCATCCGGAAGCACTTGTTCTGGCGTTATTCGCTGGTTTGGAACAAGCCGGTGGTATAAATAGAACTAGATGGCTCAAGGAACCCAATTTGCATGGCGATCAAACCCTGGAAAATACTGGAATCGCATTACATACACAAGAACGTTCGCATTGATAAAAGCGAACTCCCTAACGGCATGACCATTGATGGGTTTGTGCTCGAATATGGGGATTGGGCTACCATTCTCGCGCTTACGAAACAGCAGGAAGTGGTACTGATTCGGCAGTACCGCCATGGCGCCCAAAAAGTGATCCTGGAACTGCCCGGCGGGGCCATGGAAACCGAAGATGGAGGCCCCATGCAGTCGGCCCGGCGGGAATTGCTGGAAGAGACTGGCTATACCAG
>Ga0182021_10009943_pt1 | contig 11282 bp, 7 predicted proteins | sample 612E3MmetaG_FD_120493 | JGI IMG/M metagenome (GOLD analysis project Ga0182021, IMG submission 120493) | Permafrost microbial communities from Stordalen Mire, Sweden - 612E3M metaG (Illumina Assembly) | ecosystem: Environmental > Terrestrial > Soil > Wetlands > Permafrost | place: Sweden...
CTGCAAGGATCAGATAGATCAGTATCATAGCAAAAACAAGAGCAAATGAAATATTCGAACTGCTTTCGACAAAGTCTCTGGAAGCGCCAAAGAGATCAGTATGAAAGGAGCTGTCTAAAAGTTTACCAGCAATTTTATTCATTTCGGCAATTCCTTCGCCCAACGTTTTCCCCTGAGCAAGAGACGCTGAAATAGTAGCTGATTTATACCGGTTATAATGATATAAAGTCGGGGGGCTGCTGTTTTCTTCCATATTTACCAGGTTGTCTAATTGTATTAGTTTGCCGGTATTACTGCGCACATAGAGTGAAGTAATGTCAGCAGGCTGGCTCCTCTCGGGGCGTTCAACCTGCCCGATTACCTGGTATTTTTTTCCATTCCTCAGAAAATAGTCGTACCTGCGTCCGCTTAAAGCTAATTGTAAAGTGGTTGATACATCAGCCTCATTAACTCCTAGATCGGTGGCTTTAAGACGATTCACTGTCAGATTTATTTCCGGTTTATTGAATTTCAAATTCACATCGACATTGCCAAAAACTGAATCTTTCCGCGCTGCATCAAGAAATTTAGGAAGGACCTGCTGAAGCTTGGCAAAATCCAGGTTCCTGCTTATATTCCGTAATCCAACAGTTCCATCAAAAGGAGCGTGCACCTCTGTTTTGCGAATCAGAACTTTCATAACCTCAATATCAGCTTTGATGGAATTTAACTGTAATACTGTCTGATCAAAATCGAGTTGACTTATACCATTCACTTTCATTAACTCGCCCTGCCGTATTTGTGTCTGCTCAACTATTTTCTGTTGAGCCTGAGACTTTTTCAACTGCGCCTGTAAATCGTCATCAAAAAGTTTTACCAGAAGTGTTCCCTGCCTGACAAATCCTCCTTCAGACAAATTTATATAAACTACACGACCTGCGGTCTCAGGCTTCAATACAGTTTCTTCAAAAGGTTTCAGAGTACCCGAAATCGTAATTATCTGGTTCAGAATGACAGGCTTAACTATAACTCCTTCAACGCGGAGATTTCCAGACTGCCGGTTCGCATTTTTTTCATCAGTCGATCCGGAATGGCAATTAAATAAGATGGCTGATAAGACAATTATTAAAATCAGCCTAACAATTATTTTCTCCAACATAAAATAGTATATAGATTAGGTATGATATTTCTCCTGATTGAACTACAAAAAATTGATCTGAAAATCACATAATTTGAAGTTTTATTGTCGCTAAAGTAATCATAAGTATCTTCTGATTTTCCAAAGATTCTGTTAAATATTTATAAAATTACATTACTGTTGGACTTAAAGTATGAGATTCTTCGCTTCCCTCCTCAAAAACACAAATGTCTGTCATTCTGAGCGAATCCGCCGTCAGGCGGAGAAGCGAAGAATCTCCTGCTAATTTCACATTTTATCCGTTTCGTAATGATATAATTAGTCTGACTTATTTATCAGATTTGGTAAATACCTGGTAAACTTATTAATGAAATGATTCATATATTTGAAATAGCAGTGGCTCTAACCAAATTTAGCTTTCCATTAAACAATGGGTGATAGCTCAGACAAATCTGCGGAACATACTACCGATAAATTTGTTAATGTATAAACAGCGGATTTAGTTGGAGTTTTTGAATCATATGAATTAAATTTATGCAATAACCTATTAAATATTTAAAATATGGATCCAAATAAAATCAGGGAACTTGCTTCCTCTTTTCAAAAAAGCAGAATATTATTAAGCGGTTTTGAACTTGATATATTCACAAATATTGATGAAGCCGGTATAACAAGCAATCAAATTTCAAACAATCTGCATCTTGATAAACATGGCTGTGAACGTCTGCTGAATGCTCTGGTATCTTTAGGTTTTCTCAGAAAGCAAAACGATTTATTCTTCAATACCGAGGAAAGCTTTACTTTTCTCTCTAAAATAAGTCCCGGTTATTTAGGAGGTCTGATGCATTCAAACCATCTCTGGAATACATGGAGTAACCTTACTCGGGTTGTAAGGACAGGCGTTTCAGCTAATCCATCGGAAATTAATGAAAGAGGAGAGGATTGGCTTTCCCCTTTTATAAATGCAATGCACGAACGGGCAAAAACCCAGGCTCCGCAACAGCTTTCAAATATTGATCTAACCGGAATAAAATCTATTTTAGATATTGGTGGCGGTTCCGGTGCATATTCCATGGAATTTGTATCTAAAAAACCTGAAATTGAAGCCACTGTTTTTGATTTGCCTAATGTTGTGCCTTTAACTAAAAAATTCATTGATAAGGAAGGTTTTTCGGATAAAATTAAGACCCATCCAGGCGATTACACAACTGATGATCTGCCTGAAGGTTTCGATTTAGTTTTTTTATCTGCAATTATTCACAGTAACTCGTTAGAGATAAATCAGAATTTGATCAAAAAATGTTATTACTCGTTAAATAATAACGGTAGAATTGTAATTCAGGATTGGATAATGAATAATGACAGAACATATCCGACAGCAGGAGCTGTTTTTGCAATAAATATGCTGGTGGGAACTGAAGCCGGCGATTGCTTTACCGAGCCTGAAGTCACAAAAATGTTAACAGCAGCCGGATTTAAAAATATTTCAAGGAAAGAATTCCAGACAGGTTTGAGTCAAATGACTGCTCATAAGATTTAGTCTTCATCGAAGGTCATTTACCTGACGTCAGACAGGAAATTAATGCCGGAAAATTAGACAACCACGGAAGGCAGTGCAATTGCAATTAAAAACTATATTTACTGCCAGCCTTAACCTTAATTAAGATGAGTAATCTGACTATAGTACTGCGGAAATTCCCCAGGGTATTCTGGATATCCAATATTATGGAATTATTTGAGCGGTGGGCATGGTATGGCTTCTATAATGCTTTTGCGCTCTACCTGACTCTTTCAAAAGATACCGGGGCACTGGGATTTACCCAGGTTGAAAAAGGTATGATAATTGGCACCGGCTCAATGCTCCTCTACTTCCTTCCACTAATTACAGGAGCTATATCAGACCGGATTGGATTCAGGAAGGTGCTTATTTTATCTTTTACGGCATATGTTGCAGGGTACATTATGGTAGGAACTTCTGAATCCTTTCCTTTGGTTTTTGCCGCTTACATTTTCCTAGCAGTTGCAGGTGCCCTGTTTAAACCCATTATATCAGGAATGATCGCAAAGACAACTAATAATGAGACCTCATCTGTCGGCTTCGGGATTTTCTATATGATGGTTAATATCGGTGGGTTTATCGGTCCGTTTATAGCAGGATTCCTTTACAAAGTAAACTGGAACCTTGTTTTCCTGATGTCGATTGTCACTATTTCAATAAACTTTATTTTTGTCTTCTTCTTTTTCAGGGAACCCGACAGGGAACCATCTGACAAGACTTTCGCTGAAAATATCAGAATAGCCTTCAAAAATATTTTCGATACTCTGATTGACTGGAGATATGACCTTTTTCTGCTTATCATGGCAGTATTCTGGACTGCCTTTAACCAGCTTTATTACTCATTCCCGGTTTTCCTCGATCAATGGGTGGATATGAACAGGCTTTCTTCATTCTTCGGACTTGCCCCCGGAACTATTACCGCTCCGACCGTAACCAGTATGGATGCATTTTTCATTATTGTGCTGCAGATGTATATCTCATCACAAAGCATGAAAATGAAGCCTCTTCATTCGATGATAACAGGGATAATGATCCTTGGAGCAGGTTTGTTCCTGATGTTCTTTACACAGAATCCCTGGCTCGTGATCCTGGGAGTATTGGTATTTGCAATTGGTGAGATGGCATCCTCGCCTAAATATACAGAGTATGTGGGACGGATTGCACCACCTGACAAAAAAGCATTGTATATGGGAACATCCTTCCTCCCAATTGCAATAGGGCATTTTGCTGCAGGCTGGATTTCAGGAAAACCTTTCGAGATTGTGGCAGATAAATATTACCTTCTTACCAGAGCCCTGGTCGACAAAGGGATAGCCCTGAGACCTGAAGGACTTACACAAAATGAATTCTTTGTAAAAGCACAAGGAGTGATGAAGATGGACACTGCCCAGCTTAATCAGTACCTCTGGGATAACTATCATCCTTCAAATATCTGGTTCCTCTATTCTGGGATAGCAGTTGCCGGAAGTCTTTTACTTTTTTTATATGACAGATTTATTATTCAAAAGAAAATAGGTTGAATCAACAGGCAAAATGTTTCTGCTGCTCTTAATCTTTTTCTATATTTGATTTACTGACTAGTTATATTCCATTTTTCCGAATAATCCTAATAAATCCAGCCATATGAAATTCGCTTTTTATGATTCAGATTCAAAACCTCAATTCTTTAGGAAGGTAAAAATGTTCGCAAATCCTGCGCGCACACATGTTAAAGTATTGATAATCTTAATAGCAGCCGGCATATTCGGTTCCGGTTGTGCAAGTAAAAAACTTATTGGTTATGTTAATCCCTTTGTTGGGACGGATGATCATGGGCATACTTTCCCCGGAGCAAGTCTGCCGGCAGGGATGGTACAGCTGAGCCCTGATACGGATGTCCGTGGATGGGACTGGTGCTCGGGATACCACTATAGTGACAGTTCGATAATGGGCTTCAGTCATCTGCACAGAAGCGGAATGGGAGCAGGAGACTGGGGTGATATACTAATTATGCCTGCAACCGGAGATCTTAAAGTTGTTCCAGGTACTAAATCAAACCCCCATGAAGGATACAGATCAGGATTTAGTCATAAGGAGGAAGTAGCGTCGCCGGGTTATTATGCGGTAAACTTAAAAGATTATGATATAAAAGCTGAATTAACAGTTACAAAGCGGGCCGGATTTCATAAATATACCTTTCCAAAATCAGGGTCGTCGCATATTCTGATAGACATGAAACATGGCATTGGGGATTCGTGTACCGGCTCCCTGGTGAAAATAATAAATAATACGGAGATTGAAGGTTCCAGATCATCTACAGGGTTCGTAAAAAAACAAAATGTATACTTCTGTGCAAAGTTCAGCAAACCATTTAGTTCGTTTGGAACCTGGAAAGAAAAGAATATCAATCCCGGATCAAAAGAAGAATCGGGGTACGGGATCGGGGCATATGTCAATTATAATACGTCAGAAGACGAAATTATTGAAGTGAAAGTCGGCATTTCCTATACCAGTATTGATGAGGCACGCATAAATTTAAATACGGAAATTCCCGGTTGGCAGTTCGATCGTGTAAGGAAAGAGGCAGAAATGAGTTGGAACAATGAATTAAGTAAAGTCAGGGCTCAGTTCGACTTAAACCTGAATGAGATCTACAGACAGCAAAAATTAATCACATTCTATACGGCACTCTACCATTCTCTGTTATTCCCTGCAATATTTGGCGATGTGGACGGGAAGTATACGGGGTTGGATGATCAGGTTCACGCATCAAAAGATTTTACCTATCACAGCGATTTTTCTCTCTGGGATACATTCAGGGCTGAAATGCCGCTATTGACACTGGTGCAACCACAAAGAAATAACAATGTAATAAGGACAATGATAGCACAATATGAACAGGGCGGGTGGTTGCCGACACCGCAACAGTTCGGAAACAGCTATACAAATGATATGATAGGCGATCATCCTGTTGCTGCTATTCTGGATGCCTGGATGAAAGGGATCAGGGATTTCGATGTACAGAAAGCCTATGAAGCGGTGAGGAAAAATGCCATGGAAATTCCATCTGGTCATCGTTCAAGGGGCCGGGTGGGTTTAGCCGATTATAAGAGATTTGGATATCTGCCCTATGACAAGGTCAGGGAATCTGTGTCCAGAACGCTGGAATATGCTTATAATGACTGGTGTGTAGCCCAGCTCGCAAAATCCCTGAACAAAACAGATGACTATGAGATGTTCATAAAGAGAGCATCAAACTACAGGAATATTATTGATACTTCAACCGGATTTGCACGTCCGAAAGACAGTACGGGTAAATGGTTTGAGCCATTTGATCCGACTTTCATCGGGCAGGGCAGGGAACGGCATTATACTGAAGCAAACGCATGGCAGTATACATGGTTCGTGCCTCATGATGTGAAAGGGTTGATCGATCTTGAAGGCGGAAGAGATAATTTTGTTAAAAAATTAGACACTCTTTTTACAAGAAGTTCCGTTGTAAGGTCAACTGTTGCAGATGTTACCGGACTGATTGGACAATATGCCCAGGGTAATGAACCAAGCCATCACACAATATATCTTTTCGACTATGCAGGTGCTCCCTGGAAAGCTCAGGAACTGGTAAGAATTGTCATTGACAGCTTATATAAATCAGGACCGGCAGGATTATGCGGCAATGAAGACATGGGACAGATGTCGGCATGGTATGTATTCAGTGCTATGGGTTTTTATCCGGTTGCCCCGGGACAAAACATTTATGCAATAGGAAGTCCGCTGTTCAGTAAAGTGACAAATCATCTCGATAAAGCTTATTATAATGCAGGAAAGTTCATTATAGAGGCCAGAAATAACTCGGGAAGAAATAAATACATTCAATCCGCAACATTAAACGGAAAACCTTTAAACAGGCCATGGTTCGACCACTCTGAGATTAAAAACGGCGGAAAACTGGTCTTCCTGATGGGACCTGAGCCTAATAAGGAATGGGGTAGTTCACCGGAATCAGCTCCTCCCTCTATGAGCAGGTAGATTACAAGAAAAATCAACTTCCTAAAAATCTGTCAACACCACTTATCAGCTTTTCAATTTTTTCAGATGGATCAGTGACCTTATTTTGATTCTTATCTTCATTTCCATGGTTGATTCTGTTCTGACATTGCCAGCTGCCACGTTTAAAATGACCTCCCGGATAACGACTGGCATAATGCTGTTTATCACAAATTCTGCATTTCATTAATCCTGTCGAAGTATCTATTAAGATCATATCTTTTTTTGCCATAATTTTAAATTGTATTTATCTGATTTTAAAATAATGAGATAGTTAATTTCTGATCAGCAAATTTTTATCACATCCAACAGAGTTATTTATCACATTACCGTATGGTTCAGATTTCAGTATAAATAATTCAATTTCTTTCTACATGTGCTTAAAAGTATCATCCTCTTCTGAGGATCCCTTGAACTTTTTTTCGAGGAATTCCCTGGCGATGTCTTTCCCTCCGAATCCTATTGCCAGTGCCAGAGCCAACACAATGCCGCCAAAGGTGATTGAAAAAGCTATTAATATAGTTTCGCGTCCTATACCTAACTGTTCAACAGCCATGGCAAATGCAAAAATGAAGATAATAAATTTTACCGTTTTACTTAAAATTCCTGCATATTTCACACCGGCATTAACCTGTGTTATTAGAATTACCCTTCCCACAAAATTAGCAGCCAGATATCCGATGACGAGAAGCAGGCCGGCAATAAATACATTTGGAAGATAGAGGAAAAACCGTTCAAGCAGATTTTCCATGGCAGGGACTTTCAGAATGATAAGTGCCATAGTTGCAAAAACAAATACAATTGTCCAGTACAACAGCCGCCTGAGTACTTTTATAGGAGACCTCGTGATTCCACTGTTTTTGAGAATACGCGCAATACCGGTATTTTTTAAGAATTTTTCGACCTTCAATAATTTAGCAATCTTCCCTAATATTATTCTTACAATCCATGCAATTAAAAAACCGAAAACAAGGATCAGCATAGAAGTAAGTATGTTGGGCAGGAATTTCTGAATTATATCAAGAAAATCCTCTAAAGGCTGTTTAAATATTTCCTCTAAAAATTGTAACATAATAGCCTCCTTTAATAATTAGTTATAGTGTATTATTTTTTAACCCATCTTTTAATCAGATATGGTTTTTCTTTCAGGAATGTCAGGCAGAGTGATTCCAGTCTCTGTTCAACTTCTTCAGAGTTGGCATCTTTTGACTCAATTACGAAGGATGCCACTTTACCCAGATAAAGAGGTGTCAGCGATTTAATGATATGTTCAGTGTTAATGATTTTTTTATGACAGGCAATGGCAAAGTCATAAAGGATTTTTACCCAGATCTCGTCAGGGAATACAAATTTATTCACCGGCAGGTCAATCATTCCGGAAAGAAATTTTAGTAATTCGGGCGATAGAAATTCTTCATACAAAATGGATAACTCTTTTACCCCTAGTTTGAATTTATCTATCATGGGCATAAGATTAACGTTTACCGGTTCCAGCCCTACTGTATAAACAAAACCGAAAGTCGGGATATTTTCAGAATCATCAACTTTTTTCCATACGGAAGAATATTCCTCCATTAGATTAAAGAGAGAATTTACAACCTGATGGAGCATTGTGCTCAGGGCAGCAGCGGGATCTTTAGGATCATGGATTTTCGCACCCAGAAAGGACTGGCAGATTTTAAATCCATTGGCAACAGCAGTGGTTGTCATCCAGATATCAATTCCAAACCTGGCAACATCGGTTTCCCAAACATCTTTCTTTGTGAAGAATTCAGCCAGTTTACCTGAAAAACCAAAATCACCGCCGATTGGCTGCCTGATACATTTCCCATATAGCATCCTTGTCATAGGATAAATTATGCTATTTGTAATAGTACCATCATATTTATGTCTGAGATAATAAGGTGCAATAAAATCAAATCCGTCATTTAAAACCGGGCTGATAAGGAGTTCAATCCATTCCGGAGTAATGCTCCTTAAATCAGAATCAACAACCGCGCATGCTTTTACATCGAGAACTCTGGCTATCTCAAAAATGGTTCTGAATGCACTTCCTTTACCGGGAATTCCCTGGTAAGGAGTTATAATTTTATAAAGGTTTTCCTCATGCTTATGGATAAGGATTGAATTACTATCAATGCCCGAGTCTTTTACTATATTTATAGTATTATCAACTGACCCGCCGTCGGAATTTACCAGGATAGATCGTTTGTCTGAGAAATATTTATATAATCCGGCCTGAACTGCTTTTACAACATGACCTATTGTAGCTGAGTTATTATAACTAGGAATTCCGACAAGAATATCTGCTCGTCCAATCTCACTGATTTTTCTTTTTACATCATCCGATAGTATATCTGAAGGTTTTGTCATTATTTGCTACTTTTTATTCCGATTGCCATTAAACTATAAACAATGTCAATCCTAAAAAGGTAATGCCAAAAGAGATTATTCTAATGACACCTTAATCTCATGAGTAGAATTTGTAATCTATTCTTAAGTTCTCGAATTGTTTCTAAAATTACATCAAATTTAGTGAATTAACTACTTTTTGCCGTACCTTATAAATATCCTTGCAAAATTTCCGTTCTATGCATATAGTCACATAAAAAAGAATTTTTTGTATTTTATTTATTTTTAGCATAAATTACTCATTATATAAGACAAAGTAAATATTCTTTTGTATTTTAATATTATATATGCCTGATTTTCATTTCAATATAGTTCCGACTTTTCCGCTCCTCGGCAGTGACGATACCGGTGTTATGGAACAAAGATTATTAGTCGCAAGCCGGAAAGTTCCGGTAGGAGTATTGATCCCGGCACTTTTCCGCGATCTGTCAAGTGATGCTATGAAAAACATCATAGAAATCCTTTTGGGGGTAAATTATCTGAAGCGTGTTTATATTGCTCTCGATCAGGCTGATGAAGCGGAATACAAACAGGCAAAAAAAATTGTTGCTCCTCTAAAGGATAAAGTTACCCTGATCTGGAACGACAGCCCTGAATTAAATCAGGTTATGGCCGAGATTGAAGAACAACTGCCATTAGGTCCGAGGGGAAAGGGACGAGCAGTCTGGACAGCATTGGGTTATATTATTGGTAAAAACGAAGTGGCCGCAATTGCTTTTCACGATGCGGATATTACAACCTATAACAAGGATTTCCTTTCAAGGCTCATTTTTCCTGTAATGTGTATGGGGTTTCAATTTTCAAAAGGATATTACATCCGGTATGGCACAAAGTTTTATGGAAGAGTCACGAGGTTATTTTATTATCCGTTGGTCAGAACTTTAAAGGATATTTTCGGAACAACCGATTTCCTTGATTATCTGGGCGATTTCAGGTATCCTCTTTCAGGTGAATTTGCCACATTCATATCGCAGGCAAAGCTGCTCAGGTATCCGTCTGACTGGGGTATTGAAGTAGGATTGCTGAGCGAAATATACCGAATTGTCCGTATTTCACAGGTATGCCAGGTTGAACTTGTGGAACGGTACGATCATAAGCATCAGAATGTTGGCTCAGGAGGGGATAAAGGTCTCAATAAGATGGCTACCGATATTGCCAGAACCTTTTTTTCTCATCTTTCGAGTAACGGAGTCATATTAACTCATGAGATGTTAGCAACCATCCGGCTCACATACCTGAAACATGCCAGAGATAGTGTAAGTATCTATGAATCCTTTGCAGAAATGTACAGTGATAAAATTTCCTTTGATTTTCATGAGGAACTTACCATAGTTGAATCTTTTGCTAAAACTATAGAAACTGCATCTGTCGATTTTTATCAGCATTTTTATGGTTCTCCCTTACTTCCTGCATGGAAGCGTGTTGACGTTGCAGTTGCCGGAATCATTCAAAAACTCATTCTGGCAGTAGAATCATATTGAAATGTATTTAATTTTTACAGATCTTGACGGGACACTGCTTGATTTTGACACCTATTCCTTTGACAGAGCGGCAGAAATCCTAAGTCTTATCCGGCAGCAAAATATTCCTCTGATTGCGGTGACAAGCAAAACATTTGCCGAAGTTCAGCAAATAATGAAAGATATGGATATCTGCCATCCCATAATAGTAGAAAATGGGGGTGGTATTTTTTTCCCTGAAACTTACCCTGGTGAATATCTCCGGACACAAATGGAAAATGGTTATTTTGCTGTACCTGTTTCACAACCAGGACTCAAACCAGTTGATGTACTTGATGCAATAAGAACTAAAACGGGACTCAGTTTAAAGGGAATAAGCGATATGTCAGTAGAAGATCTTGTATCGTTTACCGGACTATCGGTTGAGATGGCGGAGAAAGCAAGACATCGACACTTTTCGGAACCATTCATTATACCTGACTCAAAATCCGACATTGAAGAGATTATCAAAATATCCAACATCTATAATTATAAAATAGTTATTGGCGGCCGGTTCGCGCATTTGATTCCGGAATATTCGGGTAAGGACAAAGCTGTTAAATTCCTGATTGGTTTTTATCATAAATTATTCTCTGGTCTCCCTGTTATATCGGTTGGTTTGGGAGATAGTCCCAACGACTTTGACTTTCTTTCCATTGTGGATATTTCC
>Ga0182021_10009944_pt1 | contig 11282 bp, 13 predicted proteins | sample 612E3MmetaG_FD_120493 | JGI IMG/M metagenome (GOLD analysis project Ga0182021, IMG submission 120493) | Permafrost microbial communities from Stordalen Mire, Sweden - 612E3M metaG (Illumina Assembly) | ecosystem: Environmental > Terrestrial > Soil > Wetlands > Permafrost | place: Sweden...
CCGTTTTTTCGGCGCCGCTGAACTCGCACGCTTGACCGGAAGTCGCTTCCGCGTCACCTCTGAAACAAGGCGGGGTTCCCCGCTCGTCCTTACCGGCTCAGACATCAGCGGCGCCCTTGGCTACGCGGAGAGTGCCCTCAAAAATGGAGCCGCTGACGGCTGAGCCTCCACATGGTCGCCGCGCCCCATCCCCCTCGCCGGGCGAAGTCGTCGTCCGGGAGGCGAAGGGGAAGGAAAAAGGGGACACAGAACGCTTGCCAACTCTTAGCAGATCATCATCGGGGTTCTGTGTCCCCTTTTTCCGGAGGCCGCTGGGGCTGGCCGGCGACAGGACCCGCGTTTCCTAAGCAGGCATGGCGGCGTCGCGCCGGGCCGGGCGCGGGGTGCGCCGCCCCAAAACCCGTCAATGTCCGGAGCGGGCACGGTCCGAGCCGCCAGCGCGGAGCCGCATGCGCCGAAGGCGCGACCATGGCGGCCCCGCCTGGCGGGGAGGGAGCGACGGACATTGCCGGAGCGAATTTCCTCGCTGGGGAAATTCGCGGGTTTTGGGGCGGCCACCCCGACAGCCCGGCCCGATTCAATCAACTCCCCACCCCCGAGCCCCCCGCAAAGGTTTCGCCGGCGACGTCGTCTAATGTATTGGAACGCGAAAATGAATGAGAAAAAAGACGGGAGATAAAAGATGAGAATCAAAGAGAAAATATTAATCCTAGCGACGTCGATCATATTGTCGCTCGCGGCCTTCAGCCTGATCGCCGGGCCGTCGGTCGACATGGTGAAGATGGGCCGGAAGGCCGGCTACGAGATGATCGTCAACTACCTGGCCAATCCCGCCAATCCGGATTCGACGGCCTGGGGCCATTGAGCCGGATGACGGCAGCGGAATGGGATCTATTGAAAAGCCCTCATAACCCCCTCCTCTGACGGCCGCCGGCCGCTCTCCCCGAGAGACCGGCGGCCCTTTTTTTTGCCTGATTTCCTAAGCTCGACGGATCGGCCCGACGAGGACCGTCGCCCAGCAGGCGATGGCCCGGCCGCGGCCGATGAGGCCCAGGCCTTCGTTCGTCTTGGCTTTGAGGCCCAGCCCGTCCGGCGGCAGGCCGAGGAGGGGTGCGAGCGCGGCCTTCATCGCCGGGAAGTGCGGGCCGAGCTTGGGCCGCTCGGCCACGACCACCGCATCGGCGTGGAGGACGGCCAGCTTTTTCTTCTTCAGGCGGGAGCAGACGTCACGGAGGAGCTCCGTGCTCCGGATGCCCGCGCAGCGGGGATCATGGTCGGGGAAGAGCTGCCCTATGTCGCCCTCGCCCATCGCCCCGAGGATGGCGTCGATCAGGGCATGGATGAGAGCATCGCCGTCGGAATGGCCGACGAGGCCGGCCGTGTGCGGGACTTCGATCCCGCCGAGGAACAGCGGCCGGCCCGGCGCCAGCCGGTGGAGGTCATAGCCGAGGCCGCATCTTGTCATCGAGGCTGAGCTCCGCCCAGGCGAGATCCCGGGGCTCCGTGATCTTGATGTTTCGCGCGTCCCCGGCGACGGTCGTGACCCGCACGCCCAGGCGCTCGACGAGGGCGGCTTCGTCCGTGCCCTCGAACCCGGCCGCTGACGCTTCGTCCAGGGCCCTCCGGAGCAGCCCGAGCTCGAAGCCCTGGGGCGTTTGCACGCGGACGAGGCTCGCCCGGTCGAGGGTCCTGACGACGAGTCCGTCGGCGATCTCCTTGACGGTGTCGTCCACGGGAATCGCGGGGACCGCCGCGCCGCTGCGCTCGGCCTCCTCGATCACGCGCGAGATCAGGTCGGCGTCGACCAGCGGCCGGGCGCCGTCGTGGACGAGGACGATGTCCCCCGGCCCGCCGTCGATCATGCGCACGCCGTTGGCCACGGAGTCCTGGCGCCGGGGACCGCCCTGGACCGCGGCCCGGATTTCGGGATAGGCCCGGCGGTAGGACGCGCCGCGCTCCTCGTCCGGCAGGACGAGGACGATGGCCGAAATCCGGGGATGGGAGGCGAAGGCCCGCAGGCTCCAGTCGAGGACGGCCAGGCCGCGGAGGGCGGCGAACTGCTTGGGGGCCCCGAACCGCCGTCCTTCGCCGGCCGCGACGACCACCGCCGTGACGCTGCTCATCGGTCTTCGTTGTAGCGGCCGAAGATCATCTTGCCCACGGTCGTCTGCAGGACCGAGGTGACCGTGATGTCGATGTTCTGGCCGATGAGGCGGCGGGAGTTGTCGACCACGACCATGGTCCCGTCGTCGAGATACGCCACGCCCTGGTCCTTCTCCTTGCCTTCCTTGATGATGAAGACTTTCATGCCTTCGCCCGGCAGGACGACGGGCTTCAGGGCATTGGCCAGCTCGTTGATGTTGAGCACGGCGATCCCCTGGAGGCGGGCGATCTTGTTCAGGTTGACGTCGTTCGTCACGATCTTGGCGTCGAGGCGCTTGGCGAGCTCGATGAGCTTCGAGTCGACGTCGCGGATGTCGGGGAAGTCCATCTCGGTGATGGTCACCGAGATCAGGGACGACTTCTGGAGGTGGTTCAGGATGTCGAGCCCCCGCCGCCCGCGCTGGCGCTTCAGGCCGTCGGCCGAGTCGGCCACGAGCTGGAGCTCCTTCAGGACGAACTGGGGGATGACGAGCGTGCCCTCGATGAAGCCCGTGTCGCAGAGGTCGGTGATCCGGCCGTCGATGATGACGCTCGTGTCCAGGATCTTGAACGTCCGACCGATGCTCTTCTCCCGGAAGAAGCGGAAGAGGTACGCCGGATCCAGCCACTCCGACTTGCGCGTGCCCACGAGGAAGCCGATGTAGGGCATGATGATCAGGAAGAAAAGACGGATGAAAAGCGTCGTCTTGGGGTCATCGGTGATCGTCCGGTAGATCGAGCCTAGAACCCAGCCGAAGAAGACGCCGGCGAACGTGCCCACCGTCGAGCCCCAGATCACTTTGAACTGGGTCTTCCGGATCCGGGTTTCGAGGACCATGATGATCGCCGCCAGGGCCAAGCCGATTCCGGCGGACGCGGGCCCGGGCAGGCCGAACAGCGGGAAGAAATACCCGGCCGCCGCGACCAGGGCGATGATGAAGACGCGGAAGATAAGAATGCCCATCAAATCGTCTTTATGATCTTATCCTAAATGTATGTATGGCTTATCTTTACAACATTCAGAAGACGAGGTCAATGGCCTGCTTGAGGCTCGCCGCGGCCAGGAGCGTCACCCCGGCCGGCGTCTCGCGCTCGAGGCCGGCGACGTTGCCCTTGGGCAGGACGATCGTGGTGAAGCCCAGGGCCGCCGCCTCCTTGACCCGGGCCAGGGCCAGCCCGACCGATCGGATTTCGCCCGACAGGCCGACTTCGCCGAAGGAGGCCAGGGCCTGCGGGAGGGGGACGTTTTTCAGGCAGGAGACCACGGCCAGGGCGGTGCCAAGGTCGGCCGCCGGCTCGTCGATCGAGAGTCCGCCGGCCACGTTGAGATAGATGTCGTCGCCCGCGAACCCGTAGCCCAGCTTCTTCTCGATCACGGCCAGGAGCATGGCCGTGCGGTAGTGGTCGAGGCCAACCGTCATCCGCCGCGGGTTGGACGAGAACAGGGTCGAAGAGACGAGCGCCTGGATCTCGACGAGCAGCGGCCGCGAGCCCTTGATGGTCGCCGCGACCGAGCTCCCTGCGGCGTGGGCCGGCCGCTCCTTGAGGAAGAAAGCCGAGGGGTTGGCGATGGCCTGCAGGCCGGAGGCCGCCATCTCGAAGATGGCCAGCTCCGAGACCGGCCCGAACCTGTTCTTCAGCGCGCGCAGGACGCGGTGACTGTGGTCGCGCTCGCCTTCGAAGAGGAGGACGACGTCGACCATGTGCTCGAGCGACTTGGGGCCGGCGAGCGAGCCCTCCTTGGTGATGTGCCCGATGAGGAAGGTCGAGACCTGGTTGCGCTTGGAGAAGCGGAACATCCGGTTGGCGACTTCGCGGACCTGGCTGATCGTGCCCGGGCTCGAGGCGAGGTTCCCGGAGAACACGGTCTGGACCGAGTCCAGGACGAGGATGCGGGGCATGATCTTTTCGGCTTGGGCGAGGATGCGCTCGAGCGAGGTCTCGGCCAGGAGGTAGAGCTGCCCGTCGCGGACGCCGAGCCGGTCGCCCCGGAGCTTGATCTGTTCGAGCGACTCCTCGCCCGAAACGTAGAGCACCTTCTCGCCGTCCAGGCCGAAGTCGCGCGAGATCTGGAGGAGAAGGGTCGATTTGCCGATGCCCGGCTCCCCGCCGATGAGCGTCAGGGAGCCCAGGACCACCCCGCCGCCGATGACCTTGTTGAACTCCTCGATCCTGACCTCGAGCCGCGGGTTCTTCGTCTCCTTGATGTCGCTGTAGAGGACGGGCTCGCTCGTGGGGAAGGAATAATCGCCCCCCGCGGCGCCGCCGTCCGCGCCCTCGATCTCCTCGACGAGGGAGTTCCATTCGCCGCAGCCGGGGCAGCGGCCCAGCCACTTCGGGGATTGCGTCCCGCAGCTCTGGCAAACGAAGACGGCCTTGGCTTTCATCGGATCGACACTCCCATCCCGAAGAAGATCTCGCGGCGGGCGGCGAGGGCGAGCTCGTCCGCGCCGAGGATGAAGTACAGCGATTTCCAGGGCGAGACGCGGGTCGACAGCCGGAACCGGGGCCGGTCGGACCGGTTGAAGTCGAAGCCCTCGGCCCGGACCATCCAGACGTCCCCGAAGGCGTAATAGTCGAGGCCGACGCCGAACTGGGACTCGATGAACCCGAAGCGCGGCGCGAAATTCCCGAGGCGGTAGCCTCCAAGGAGCGAGAAGACGAACTCGTCCTTCCAGGGGTCGCGGACCAGCCCTGCTTCGAAGAACGCGCGGGGCGTCACGGCCAGGCCGAGCGAGAACGACGGCCGGACGAGCCCGCTCTTCGTCAAGTCCTCCGCCCGGGCGTCGAACAGGACCCGGAGCGAGGCGACCGAGCGCGAGACCTGCCCGACGCTCTCCAGCGTTCGCTCCGCCTGGTCGTAGAGGGCCGGGTCGCGGAGGAGCTTCCCGATCGACCCGTCGCCCTTCGTCACCGTCTGGATCGCGTCGTTCAGGGCCTTGAGCGAGTCCTCGATCTTGCGGATGAGGGACTGGATCCCCTCGAGGTCGAGCTTGACGTTCTCCCGGTTCTCGGCGGCGATGTCCTTGAGGAGGCGGACGGTGTCGTTCAGCCCCGCGGCCGCGTCGTCGACCTTCCGGCCCAGGTTGCGGAACGCCTTGTCGGCCCCATCGACGGCGCTGCGGACGCCGCCCTGGTTCTGTTCGACGAGGTCCTTGAGCTCGGCCGAGAGGGAAGCCAGGTTGGAGATCGTCCGGTCGAGGTTGGCCCGCGTCTCCGGGCCCAGGGCCTCCTTGACGGCCTGGCCGGCGTCCTTGACCTGGGTCCCGACCGACTGGAGCAGGCTGCCCATCTGGTCGAACCCGACCGAGGGCAATCCGGTCAGGGCGTCGCCCGGCTTGCAGTTCTCCGCCGCGTCGCCGGGGATGATGTCCAGGTATTTCTCGCCGAGAAGGCCCAGGGACGCGGCCGTCGCCTTGGAGTCCTTGGGGATCTCGACGCCGGCGAAGATCGCGAGCGTGATCCGGGCCTTGCGCCGGACGAGGGCGATGTCCTCGATATAGCCGATCTTGACGCCCGACATCTTGACGACGGTCCGGTTCTCGAACCCGGCGGCCGAGTCGAAATCGACCGTGATCCTGTAGCCCGTCTTCTGGAACAGGACGGACATGTCGCCGACGATGAAGATAAACACGGCCATGACGAGCAGGGCCGCCCCGACGAAGAGGCCGATGCGGAGTTCGCGTTTCATGCGTGCGTCCTTTCGCGCGTCACCAGTTCCGGATCGGGCCCTCGGCCCGGCCGTGGATGAACTGCTGCACGACGGCGTTCGGGGAACGGTCGATCTCGCCCGGCGTCCCGCAGGCGATGATCCGTCCCTCGTAGAGCATGGCGATCCGGTCGGCGACCTTGGCCGCGCTCACCATGTCGTGGGTGATGACGATCGAGGTCACGCCCATCTCCCGCTGGAGGAGGAGGATGAGCTCGTTGATCGCGTCCGCCCGGATGGGATCGATGCCGGTCGAAGGCTCGTCGTAGAGGATGATTTCCGGCCGGTAGGCGATGGCCCGGGCCAGCCCGACCCGCTTCTTCATCCCGCCGCTGAGCTCGTGGGGCATCAGGCCTTCGATCCCGGCAAGGCCGACCTTGGCCAGGCAGTCCTTGACCCGGGCCGCGGTCTCGGCCGGCGTCAGGCGCCCGTATCGCTCCAGGCCGAAGGCGACGTTCTGGGCCACGGTCATCGAGTCGAAGAGGGCCGCACCCTGGAACAGCATCCCGAACTTGCGCGTCACGGCCTGGCGCGCATCGCCCCGGAGCGGAGCCACGTCCGTCCCGTCGATCTCGATCGCCCCCGCGTCCGGGGCCAGGATTCCGATGAGGAGCTTGAGGAGGACGCTCTTGCCCGAGCCGCTCTGCCCGATCACGACCATCGTCTCGCCTCCCCGGATCTCGAGGTCGACGCCGTCGAGGACGATCTTCGGGCCGAAGGACTTGCGCAGGCCGGAGAGGCGTATCATGGCGTCACCCGGGGAAAAACTTGCTCATGAAGAAATTGACGATCAGGATGCTGATGCTCGCGATCACGACCGTCCGCGTCGTCGCCCGGCCCACGCCTTCGGCCCCGCCCTCGGTCTTGAGCCCCTGCCAGCAGCCGACGACGGCGATGATCACGCCGAAGACCGCGGCCTTGGTCAGCCCCGAGGCGACGTCCCAGAACTGGAGGTAGAGGAGGGTGTTGCGGACGTAGACGGTCCCGTTGACGCCCATGATGCCGACATTGTAGATCGCCCCGAAGATGATGCCGATCAGGTCGCCGAAGAGGGTCAGACAGGGGAGCATCAGGAAGGCGGCCGCCGTCCGGGGCACGACGAGGTAGCGGTTGGGGTCGGCCCCGAGGCTGAACAGGGCGTCGACCTGCTCGGTGATCCGCATCGTCCCGATCTGCGCGGCCATCGACGATCCGACCCTGCCGGCGACCATGAGCCCGACCAGGATCGGGATGAGCTCCTTGGTCAGGCCGAGGGAGATGATCGGGCCGCCGTAGGCCTCGGAGCCCTGGCCGACGTAGCGATGGAAGCCGACGTAGGTCTGGAAGCCGAAGACGAGCCCGCCGAAGGCGGCCGTGAGCGAGACCACGGGCAGCGTCCGGGCTCCGATCTCGTCGAGCTGCTGGAGGAAGATCTTCCGCTCCCACGGCTTGCGGAAGACGTTCCGGAGCGTCAGGCCGCCGAGCTCGGCGATCTCCCCGAGCTGGATGAAGAAGGGCCGGACGAGCGCCGCCAGGGAGAGCCGGGACACGCTCACTCCTCGGATTCGGCCTTGAGATGCGAGAAGTCGGCGTCCTGGAATTTGGCGTACTTGTCGAGGAAGGCGAGGTGGACGGTGTCCGTCGGGCCGTTCCGCTGCTTGGCGACGATGACCTCGGCCACGCCCTTCCATTTGGTGTCGGCCAGCCGCTCCTCCCGGGAGAGGTACATCTCGGGCCGGAAGATGAAGATGACGACGTCCGCGTCCTGCTCGATGGCCCCCGACTCGCGGAGGTCCGAGAGCATCGGCCGGGGCTTGCTCCGGCCCTTCTCCGGGGCGCGGCTGAGCTGGGAGATGCCCACGACGGGGATGCGGAGCTCCTTGGCCAGCTCCTTGAGCGAGCGGGAGATGAACGACATCTCCTGGTTGCGGTTCTCGTAGCGGCCGCCGACGCGCATGAGCTGGATGTAGTCGACGAAGACGATGTCGAGATGGCTCTCGAGCTTGAGCCGGCGGGCCTTGGCCTTCATCTCCATCAGGGTCAGGGCCGGCGTCTCGTCGATGTAGATCTGGGCCGCGGCCAGGCGCTCCGCGCTCAGCCGGAGCCGCTCGAGCTCGCGGTCGTTGACGAAGCCCGTGCGGGCCTCGCGGATGTTGACCTGGGCGTCGGCGCACAGGAGACGGGTGACGATCGATTCCTTGGACATCTCCATCGAGAAGAAGCCGACGGACTTGTCGGTCTTCAGGCCGACGTACTGGGAGATGTTCAGGCAGATCGCGGTCTTGCCCATGGAGGGCCGAGCGGCGACGATCACGAGCTCGGAGCCGTGGAAGCCGGCCGTGAGATGGTCGAGGAGCTTGAATCCGGAGGGCACGCCCGTGACTGCCTCGCGGCGCTCGGCCAGGCCCTCGAGGTGCTGCATCGTGGTCGGGGCGAGGTGGGACATGGGCAGGAACCCCTGCCGCGTCCGCTGCTCGGCGACGTCGAGGATGGATTCCTGGGCGCTGTTCAGGAGGTCGTCCGCGTCCTCCTTCTGCTCGTAGCTCGCGTTGATGATCTTGGCCGAGGACAGGATCAGGCGGCGGAGGAGGGCCTTCTCCTTGATGATCTTGGCGTAGTATTCGACGTTCAGGCTCTTGGGCACGCCGTCCATCAGCGAAGCGATGTAGGCCGCGCCTCCCACGTCCTCGAGCGAGCCGTCCCGCCGCAGCTCCTCGCTCAACGAGAGGAGCTCGACCGTCACCCCCTTGTCCACGAGGTGGACGATCCGGTCCAGGATCCGGCGATGGGCCTCCTGGTAGAAGTCGTCGGGCGCGATGACCGACAGGACGACGTTCAGGCTCTTGTTATTGACCAGGATGCCGCCGAGGACGTTGCGCTCGGCCTCGGGACTGTGGGGCGGGGTCTTCTTGAGAAACATCAAGTCGAGTTCCACGCGTCCCCTCCTTTCGGGCTCGCCGTTCCATGCCCGACGGCAGGATCGAATTGTACGACGAAACGAGACCCGGGGCCACGGCCCCTTGGATTCCCCCTACACGGCGGCGGGCTTCTTGTCCTCGGCGGGGGGTTCGCCCGGCTCTTCTTCCTTGACCACGGCGACCTTGATTTCGGCCTTGTCGTCGTGGAAGACCTTGACCGCGACCGTGTAGTTGCCCAGCCGCTTCAGGGGCTCGTCGAGGGCGATCTTCTTCTTGTCGATCTCGAATCCCAGCTTGTCGAGCGCGTCCTTGATGTCCCCGGCGCTCACCGAGCCGAAGATATGGTCCTTTTCCCCGGCCTTGCGGGCGAAGCTCAGGCTCACCTGGTTCAGTCGCTCGATCAACCCCTGAAAGGAGACGCGCTCCAGCTCGACTTTCTTCTTGAGGGACTTCCGCTCGACCTCGACCATCTTCATGTTCGAGGCGGTCACTTCCAGGGCGAGCTTCCGGGGCAGAAGGAAGTTGCGCCCGAAGCCCGGAGCGACGTTGATGATGTCGCCCTTGCGGCCCACGTTTTCCACGTCTTGCTTGAGTATGACCTTCATGGTGTCCTCGTGTCCGGCGCGCTACTCAATCCATGACGTAGGGCAGCATGGCCAACAGGCGCGCCCGCTTCACGGCCTCGGCCAGCTTCCGCTGGTGGAAGGCGCACGTCCCGGTGACGCGCCGGGGCGAGATCTTGCCCCGGTCGGGGATGTACCGCTTCAGGATGTCGGCGTTCTTGTAGTCGATGTACTTCACGTTCCGCTGGCAGAACCGGCAGAACTTCTTCTTCGGGGGGAAGAACTTCTTGTAGGACCCCTTTTCGGGCCGTTCGTCTCTCGGCATCTTACGCCTCCTCGGATTTCTTGGGCTCGGTCCCCGCGGCCTCGGCGGCCGGGGTCGGAGCCGGGACCGGGGCCGGAGCCTCGGCCGCGGCTTCGCGGGCCCGGTTGCGGCCGCCGGCTTTCTTCTTCTTGCGCACGTTCTGCCGCGTTTCCTTGACGATGGTCAGGTGCCGGAGGATGGTGTCCATCTGGCGGAAGCGGCGGGCCAGCTCGAGGGGCGCGTCCGGGCCGCTCTCGTAGTGGAAGAAGACGTAGAAGGCCTCGCTGTGCTTCTTGATGTCGTAGGCCATCTTGCGCTTGCCCCATTTTTCGATCCGGGTCATTTTCCCGGCCTTCTGGGACACGACGCCGGCCATCTGCTGAACGATGGCCTCTGCTTCCTCGTCGGTCAGGGCGGGGGAGACGAGGAACCCCGTTTCGTACTGTCTCATCTAAACCTCCTTATGGTTTGGCAGCTCCCCCTCTCTCGGAGAGGGAGCAAGGAGAACTCGTTCGATGTCCTCTGCGTCACCTCAATTGTAAACGTTCATCGCCCGGTCGAGGTCCCCGGCGACGATCATCTCCAAGGCCTCCCGGGCCTTGTCCAGGCCCTCCTCGAGGAGAGCCTTCTCCGATCTCCGGAACGGCGCCAGCACATAGCGGACGATGTCGTCGCCCGCGCTCTCCGTCCCGATCCCCACCCGCAGGCGGGGAAACTTGCTCGTCCCGATCTCCTGGACGATCGAAAGCATGCCTTTGTGCGTCCCGGGCCCGCCGTCCTTGCGGATCCGGATCTCGCCGAGCGGGATGTCCACGTCGTCATAGACGACCAGGAGCCGGGCGGGGTCGAGCCGCAGCCCGCGGACGAGCTCGCCCACGGCCTGGCCGCTGCTGTTCATGAACGTCTGGGGCATGACCAGCAGCACCTTCTCCCCGCCGCGCCTCGCCTCGGCCGTCTTGGAGAGGTAGCGGGGCTTTTTCATCCGCACGTCCCAAGCCCCGGCCGTGCGCTTCAGGACCATGAAGCCCGCGTTGTGCCGGGTGTCGGCGTATTCCTTGCCGGGATTGCCCAGGCCCACGACGGCCCACACGGGTTACTTCTCCTCGGCGTCCTCTTTCTTCCGCTCCTTCTTGATGACCTCGGGCTCGGCGGCGGGGGCCGGCGCGCCCTCGGCGGCGACGGCGCCCTCCTCCTCCACCTTGACCTCGACCTTCTCCTCGTGCGGCATCTGGATCAGGACGACGACCGCGTTCGGCTCGCCCAGCAGCTTCACGCCCGCGGGCGGGACGACATCCGCGATCTTGAGGGACTGGTGGAGGTGCAGTGCGGAGATGTCGATTTCGATCGCGTCGGGGATGTCGGCCGGGAGGCACTCGATCTCGACCGACCTGGTCATGAAGTCCACGAACCCGCCTTCGGTCTTGACGCCGATGGGCTCGCCGAGGAGCTCGAGGGGCACGGACACGCGGATGGTCTTGTCCATGGCGATCTTGATCAGGTCGGCGTGGAGCAGCTCGTCCGACACTGGATCAATCTGGAGTGCCTTGATCATGACATCTGCCTCGCCGCCCCCGAAGGCTATCTTGAATATCGTGTTCTCGCCGCTCTCGGACTTCAGGATCTTGCCGATGTCCTTCTTGTCCAGGGTGAGCGACGCGCCGGCGGCC